>FWWL01000655.1_pt1 | contig 92762 bp, 91 predicted proteins | sample 2228331 | NCBI WGS metagenome assembly FWWL01 (sample SAMEA103939775, study PRJEB20133) | metagenome | reverse complement strand
GGGGCCCGGCCGCGCCCGGTGCGCCGCGCTCCGGCACGGGAGCGCGCAAGCGTCCCGCACCCACCCGCGGCAACACGCCGCCGCGGGGGCCGCGCAAGTGAGGATCATCGCGGGGGAATGGCGCGGGCGCAAGCTGGCGGCGCCCAAGGGCGAAGGCACTCGCCCCACTGCCGATCGTGCGCGCGAAACGCTGTTTGCGATGCTCACCAGCCGCCTCGGCGATTTCGAGGGGTTGCAGGTCGCCGACCTGTTTGCGGGCTCGGGCGCGCTAGGGCTCGAAGCGCTCTCGCGCGGGGCGGCCCAGTGCCTTTTCGTCGAGCAGGATCGTGCGGCGGTGGACGTGATCCGCGCCAATATCGCCACCTTGGGCGCGCAGGCCCGCACGCGGGTCGAGGCAGGATCGGTGATGCAATTGCGCGCTGCGACCAAGCCGCTCGACCTGATCCTGGCTGATCCGCCCTACCAGTCGGGTGCGGGCGAGGTGGCGCTCGATCGGCTGCTGCGGCTTGGATGGATCGGCCCGGAGACGTGGATCGCGCTCGAGACCGGGTTCAAGGAAGACGTTGCGGTAAAGGGCCTCGTTCTCGATGCCGAACGCCGGGTCGGCAAGGGCAAGCTCAGCCTGTTGCGGCTGGCGCTGCCCGATGCCGACCCGGCGCCGGAAACAAGTGACGCTTAGGCCTGCGAGGGCGCCTTCAGCGATTCGATCTGCGCCCAGGCCGAGGCCTGCTGCTCTTCGGGAAGTTCGCTGAGGCGCACCTTGTCGGGATCGGACAGCATCCAGAACAGCGCCTTGCGTTCGTCCGAAAGCGACCAGAAATAATCCTGCGTGGCGGGCGGCCAGGCCTTCACCGCGTCCTGCTTGTCCGCCGGCAGGCTGGCGAGCCGCGGGTCCTGATCGGCAGCTTCGGCAGGCTGCGCGTCGGCAGGCGTCTCGGTCGCAGGGGCCTCGACCGGGGGCATGGTCTCGGTCTCGTCCTGTGCAGCGGCCATCGCCGGGGACAGCGCAACCGCCAGAGCGCTACCGGCGAGAGCGAGAGTATTCAGGGACTTGTGCATGGGTATCTCCATCATTGACTATACCAGGCACGACGAACGCTAAAGCGATGTCCCGCCGCGCAACCCCTGCTGGCCGGACGATCCAGATATGGCCGAGCCCTCAGGAACGGCAAGCCAAGCCCCGCCCGGATATCCCGCGAAGCGCTCGCCCGAGCGCTAAATGTGGCGGAAAAGCGGCAGGCGGAAGGTGGGCCGCTCGGCCTTTGCGCCCGAAAAGCCTGCGGACCGCTTGCCCCGCCGCTCATTGTTCCCTACCTGTTCGCATGAGACCATGAGCCAGAACCTGCCCTCCCCCGCCACACCACCGGCGATTCCCGCCTATGCCGCGCGGCTGAACCCGCCGCAGCGCGCTGCCGTGCTGGCCACGGAAGGCCCGGTGCTCATGCTCGCAGGCGCAGGCACGGGCAAGACCGCTGCGCTCACTTCGCGCCTTGCGCATCTGGTGGCGACGGGCCGCGCCTATCCCAGCCAGATCCTGTGCGTCACCTTCACCAACAAGGCCGCGCGCGAGATGCGCGAGCGCGTCGGCCACCATCTCGGCCCGGCGGCGGAAGGGCTGCCTTGGCTCGGCACCTTCCACTCGATCTGCGCCAAGATGCTGCGCCGCCATGCCGAACTCGTGGGCCTGCGGCACAATTTCACCATCATCGACACCGACGATCAGCTACGCGTGCTGAAGGCGCTGATCGCCGAGGCCGAGCTTGACGAGAAGCGCTGGCCTGCGCGCCTGCTGGCGGGCCTGATCGACCGCTGGAAGAACCGCGGCCTCAACCCTGCCGATCTCGATGCGACCGAGAACGAGGCCTATGCCAACGGCCAGGGCACGGCGCTCTATGCCCGCTATCAGGAGCGGCTGAAGCAGCTCAACGCCTGCGATTTCGGGGATCTGATGCTGCACATGCTGAACATCCTGCGCGGTCACCCGGACATCCTCGCCGATTACCAGCGCCGCTTCCGCTACATCATGGTGGACGAATATCAGGACACCAACGCGGTGCAGTATCTGTGGCTGCGACTGCTGGCGCAGGGGCACAAGAACATCTGCGTGGTGGGGGACGACGACCAGTCGATCTATTCCTGGCGCGGGGCCGAGGTTGCCAACATCCTCAGGTTCGAGAAGGATTTTCCCGGCGCCGAGGTGATCCGGCTGGAGCAGAACTACCGCTCCACTCCGCACATCCTCGGCGCGGCATCGGGGCTGATCCGCGCCAATTCCCAGCGCCACGACAAGACGCTGTGGACCGAGGTCAATGGCGGCGACAAGGTCAAGGTGATCGGCGTGTGGGACGCGCCCGAGGAAGCGCGCAGGGTGGGCGAGGCGATCGAGCGGCTGGAGCGCGAGGGCGCTTCGCTCGGCCAGGTCGCGATCCTGGTGCGCGCGCAGTATCAGACCCGAGAGTTCGAAGACCGCTTCATCCAGATCGGCATCAATTACCGCATCATCGGCGGTTTCCGCTTCTACGAACGCGCCGAGATCCGCGATGCGCTGGCCTATCTGCGCCTTGTCGCGCAGCCGCAAGACGATCTCGCTTTCGAGCGGATCCACAATCAGCCCAAGCGCGGGCTTGGGGCCAAGGCTCTGGAAGCGATGCACAGCCACGCGCGGCGCACCGGCCTGCCGCTGGCGGCGGCGGCGCTGCAACTGGCCGACAGCGACGAATTGCCCAAGCGCGCGGCCGCCACCATCGGCGGCTTGATGCGCCAGTTCCTGCACTGGCGCGAACAGGCCGAGGTGCTCAGCCCTTCCGATCTGTTGCGGCTGGTGCTGGAGGAGAGCGGCTACAACGCGATGCTCGCCGCCGACCGTTCGGCAGAAAGCGCGGGCCGTGCGGAAAACCTCTCCGAACTCGCGCGCGCGATGGAGGAAGACACCACGCTCGGCGATTTCCTCGAACACGTCAGCCTTGTGATGGACAATGACCGGTCGGACAGCGAAGAGACGGTGACGATTATGACGATCCACGCCGCCAAGGGGCTGGAGTTCGACAATGTGTTCTGCGTCGGCTGGGAGGAAGGCGTCTTCCCATCGCAGCGCGCGATCGACGAGGGCGGGCTCGCGTCGCTGGAGGAGGAGCGCCGCCTCGCCTATGTCGCGATCACCCGCGCGCGGCGGCACTGCACTATCCTCCACGCCGCCAACCGGCGCATCTATGGCCAGTGGGTCAGCAGCATCCCCTCGCGCTTCATCGAGGATCTGCCTGAAGAGCATATCGAGCAGGAAACCACGCTTACCGGCGGCGCATCGCTGTGGCGGGCGAACTGGAGCGAGCAGGAAGACCCCTTCGCCCACGTCGCACAGGCGCGCCCCGACCGTGCCCAGGCGCGCGGCCCCGGCTGGCAGCGCGCCATCGCCAGCGGCTACGACGCCACGCCTGCCCGCGTGCGCGAAAACACGCGCTCCGCCGCCAGCTTCGCCGCTCCGGCACGCAGCGACATCGCGATCGGCGCGATGGTCACCCACGCCAAGTTCGGCACGGGCTGCGTGATCGATCAGGAGGGCAACAAGCTCACCATCGTCTTCGAGGACGCGGGCGAGAAGCGGGTGCTCGACAGTTTCGTGACGGTGGTGGGTTAGTGGGTGCTCAGCCTCGATATGACGAAATTGATCGTGACGGGCTGACCGAAAAGCATCTGATTGAAATCGCTAAATGCGTGATCTCTTGGGGCCAACTTGAAGGACACTTGAGAGCGCTACTCACCGGTTTGGAAGGTAAACCACTAACGTCCGGAGCCCAAGATCATTATTCTCTATCACCGAGCGACGCTTGGAAAAAAATAGAGAAAAAAATGCGCGCAGACGGAATTAGTGAAGATACCTTAAAGCCGATTCAGATTTTTCGCGATCACTGCAAAAGATACTACGAAACGCGCAAAACTATTGTGCACTGCGGCTGTATCGGTGTCTGGGAAAACGACCCAGACTATGTAGCATTTTCAGCGTTCGAGAGGCTTTCCGAAACGGATCTTGCGCTATATTTCGTCCCACTTGATGAAATGAGATTATCTCGAGAATATGCTCAATCCGCAGCCGAATTTGCGTTCAAACTGCTCAAAATTATAGGCTATTGAGCCCTTACCCAAACCCAACATCCAGAAAGCTCGGGCGCGGGCCGTTCCATTCGCCAGCGGGGATGGGTTCGTCGTCCTCGTGGTGGCGGCGCGGCTTGCGCTCGGCGCGTTCGGGGCGACGATCCTCGCGCGCGTCTTCCTTTGCGCGGCGCGGCTTGCGTTCGGGCTTTTCCTCGCGCTCGTCACGCGGCGCACGCTCTTCGCGCGCGCGGCGGGGCTTGCGTTCGGGGCGCTCTTCACGCTCTTCGTCGCGCGGGGCTTCGGCCTTGGCCGCCTCGGCCTTGGCGAGCGCTTCGCTGAGATCGACGCGCACGTCTTCCTTGCCGAACACCTTGATCGCCGCGCCGGTCAGCTTCTCGACATTCGAAATCGCCTCGGCGTCCTCCTCCGCGACGAAGGTGAAGGCGCGGCCCTTGGCCCCCGCGCGGCCGGTGCGGCCGATGCGGTGAACGTAATCGTCCGGGTGCCAGGGCGTGTCGAAGTTGAAGACGTGGGAGACACCCTTGATGTCGAGCCCGCGCGCGGCGACGTCGGAGGCGACGAGGATGTTGACCTCGCCCGACTTGAAGCGTTCGAGCTCCTTGATCCGGCTCGACTGGTCCATGTCGCCGTGAATCTCGCTCGACCGGAAGCCGTGGCGATTGAGGCTCTGGTTCAGCTCGCGCACCGTGGTCTTGCGGTTGGCGAAAATGATCGCGGTTTCGACCAGGTCGTTCTCGAGAAACCAGCGCAGCGTCTCGCGCTTCTGCTTCGACTTCACCGGCACCTTGAAGGCGGTGATGTCGGCATTGGTGGTCGCCGCGCGCGCGGTTTCGATGCGCTTGGGGTTGTTGAGGAACTTCTTCGCCAGCTTCTCGATCGGCGCGGGCATGGTGGCCGAGAACAGCATGGTCTGGCGGGTTTCGGGAAGCTTGGAGCAGATGAACTCGATATCAGGAATAAACCCCATATCGAGCATCCGATCGGCCTCGTCGATCACCAGCAATTCGCAGCCGTTGAGCATGATCTTGCCGCGCTCGAACAGGTCCATGAGGCGGCCCGGCGTGGCGATCAGCACATCGACCCCGTCGGACAGCGCCTTCAGCTGGTCGCCCATCTGCACGCCGCCGATCAGAAGCGCCATCTTGAGATCGTGGTTCTTGCCGTATTTCTCGAAATTCTCGGCAACCTGCGCGGCGAGTTCGCGCGTCGGTTCGAGGATCAGCGAGCGCGGCATCAGCGCGCGGCGGCGGCCGGCGGCCATCACGTCGATCATGGGGAGCACGAAGCTCGCGGTCTTGCCCGTCCCGGTCTGGGCGATGCCGATGAGGTCTTTCATCATCAGCACGGTCGGGATCGCCTGCGCCTGAATGGCGGTCGGCGTGGTGTAGCCCGCGTCTTCGACGGCTTTGAGCAATTCGGGCGAAAGGCCGAGATCGGCGAAGGTCATGCGGTGTGTGGTTTCCGAGAATTGCGGGCAGGATCGCTGCCGGGATTGCTGGCCTGCACCGCTGGCAGCGGACGCGCCCGGAAGGCGCGTGTTCAGGCTGGCGCGCCTTTCCCGCAAATGGCTGCAAAAGTCAAGGAATCGCGCGGGGTCGGCGCGCTCCGGTCAGTCGGCGACTTCGACCAGCTGGCGCATCACCTCGACCTCGCAGCGCGCGCCGGTGCGCGATTGCAGCTTGTCGCGTTCGATGCACAGGCGCCCGTCCTTGTTTCGCTCGACATAGAAACCGGAGTAGAAGTCGCGGGCGCGGCACGACTTTTCGAGATTGACCGAGATCATCCGGCGATCCCGCAGAAACAGCACGAGGCGGTTGCCGCTGCCGGTCTGGACCCCGGCGATACTGTCGAGCGCGACGCATTTTTCCTTGCCGCGCTCTTCGAACCGGGGGGCAACCGCGCGCTGGGGAAGGCTGGAGAGCGGCATCGTGCGCGACGACGGCGCGGTGGGGGTGATGCGCACCACCACGCGCTGCTCGATCCGCACCTGCCGCGCGATGGACGATTGGCGCATGGCGGAAAGCGGGTTCACCAGCGGCGGGGCATCGTCATCCGCCGCCTGCGCGGCCTCGCATTGCGCGGCCGAAGGGGCCAGAAGCGCACCGGCCTCGCCCGGCACGCCCGCGTTCTGGGCCATCCATGGCACCATCAGCGCCACGGGCGCGGCAAGGGCAAGCAGGCTGTGCATCGCGAGGTCAGTCTCTCCTTGCGGGGCGCGAAGAAGGCGGAAGGGCGTGGCGGCACTGCGGCGCGCGGCGTCTTGTGGAAGTAGCACCGCGATTTGAACCCTGCCTTAATTGTCCGTCGCATGACCAGAAAAGCATTGGCACATTCCCCCGCGACTGTGGCATGAAGGCCACAATGAATCGCCCCACCCCGCCCCCCGCTTTCCCTGCGTCCGAAACTGCGCAGCCGCTCGACGCCTTTCTCGCCGCCGCCACCGTGCTGCTCGGCGCGCGCGGGCTCACCACCGATCCCGATCGGATGGACGCCTGGCTGACCGACTGGCGCGGGCGCTACACCGGGCGCGCGCTTGCGCTGGCTGCGCCCGCCTCCACCGCCGAGGTCGCCGCGCTGGTGCGCCTGTGCGCCGCGCATGGCGTGCCGATCGTGCCACAGGGCGGCAATAGCGGCATGGCCGGCGGCGCGACCCCGGACGAAAGCGGCACCGCGATCATCCTGTCGCTGCGGCGTATGAATATGATCCGCACGCTTGATCCCGCCGCCGGACAAGCCGTGTGCGAGGCAGGCGTGGTGCTCCAGACCCTGCACGAGGCGGCCGAGGCCGCGCAGATGCGTTTTGGGCTGACTTTGGGCGGCAAGGGTTCGGCCACCATCGGCGGGCTGATCGCCACCAATGCCGGCGGCACGCAGGTGCTGCGCCACGGCACGATGCGCGCGCAGGTGCTGGGGCTGGAGGCGGTGCTGGCTTCGGGCGAGGTGCTGAACCTGATGACACCGCTCAAGAAGGACAATCGCGGCTTCGACCTCAAGCAATTGCTGATCGGTTCTGAAGGCACGCTCGGCATCGTCACCGCCGCCTGCCTGCGGCTGCTCCCCGCCACCCGCGGCCGGGCAACGGCGTGGGTCGGCCTCGGAGGGATCGTTGAAGCGCGCACGCTGCTGCGGCAGATGGAGCGCGCGATGGGCGATGCGCTGGAGGGGTTCGAGGTGGTGCCTGCGCATTGCCTCGAATCGGTGCTCGCGCATGAGCCCCTTGCCCGCGCGCCGCTGGCCGAAGCCCATGCCTGGAACGCGCTGATCGAATGCGTCTCGCCCGCGCAGGACAGCCCTGCGGTGCGCGAGAGCCTCGAGACCGCGCTGGCCGCCGCACTCGAAGACGGGCTCATCGCCGATGCGGTGATCGCCGTCAGCGACACTCAGGCCGAGGCGTTCTGGGGCCTGCGCGACGGGATTTCCGCAGCCGAACGCGCGCTCGGCCCGGCGATGCAGCACGATATTTCGGTGCCGGTCGAGGCTATGCCCGAGTTCATCCTCGCCGCCACGCCCGCGATCGAGGCGGCCTATCCCGGCACCCGCACCGTCGCCTTCGGCCACCTTGGCGACGGCAACGTCCACTTCCACGTCCTTGCGCCGGAAGGTGCGGTGCCCGGCGTGTGGGAAGAGGCCGAGGGCAAGGCGGTCAGTGCCCATGTCTATGATCTGGTCACGCAGTGGGGCGGATCGATCAGCGCCGAACACGGGATCGGGCAAATGAAGGTGGACGCGCTTGCCCGCCTGCACGATCCCATCGCGCTGGCGGTGATGCGGAGCGTCAAGCAGGCGCTCGACCCGGCAGGGCTGCTCAATCCGGGGAAACTCCTGCCCGCTACACCGCTCTCGGCCCCCTCGCAGCTTGCGCGCGCAGACGCAAAAGCCTAAGGGGCGCGCTTTCGGCGGGGCGATGATCCGCTGAGGGGATCAACCACCGCTTAATTACCGGAGACCGATGTCATGGCCAGCGCGCCGCAACCGCAACTTCCGTTGTTCTATAACGACCTTCTGCCGCTCAACAGCCGTGACCACGCCACGTGGAAGGCCGCAACGCTCGAAAGCGCGGCCTATCTCGCCAAGACCCATGCGATCCCGCTGACCTCGGACGAATTCGTCGACGCCCAGCGCAATTTCCCGATCGTGTTCACCGCCGGCGAAAATTCGCTGCCGATCGCGCTGTTCGGCCTCAACGAAGGCGTGAACACCTATGTCGGCGACGACAACAAGATCAACGAGGCGATCTATCTGCCCGCCTATGCGCGGCGCTATCCCTTTATCCTCGCCAAGCTGCAGCAGGGTGTTGAGGACATGTCGCTGTGCTTCGATCCGAGCGCGAACCTGCTCGGCGCCTTCGACGATGGCCTCGCGCTGTTCGACGATGCCGGTCAGCCGACCGAATACGTGCAGGGCGTGCTCGATTTCTGCCGCCGCTTCGAGGAAGCTGGGCAACGCACCAAGCTGTTCATGGACGAGCTGAACAAGCTCGACATCCTGATCGACGGCGAGATCGCGATCACCCGCAACGACATGCCCGATACCCCCTTCGTCTATCGCGGCTTCCGCATGGTGGACGAGAACAAGCTGCGCGAACTCCCGGCCGAGACGCTCGATGGTTTGGTGAAGAACGGGATCCTCGCGCTGATCTACGCGCACCTCTATTCGCTCAACCTGATGCGCAACCTGTTCGAGCGTCAGCTGGCGCAGGGCAAGGTGCCGACGCCGGGTCAGGCCGCACCGGCTCCCGCGCTGAACTGATAATTCTGGCCGGAGGGGCCCACGGCTCTTCCGGCGCAGTCTATCGAGCGGGCAGGCAGGCCGCACGGCCGCCTGCCCGTTTCGATTCGGCAGGGGCGTGCTTACTCGGCGGCCTGCCGCTGGCTCTCGGCCCCGCCCAGCAGCGCGGTTTCCGCCCCAAGCTCGCGCACCAGCGTTGCCAGCAGCGCGGCGACGGCCGGCAGGCCCGGCCCCGGCTGCGCGAACTGGCGGTCGAGATAGGCCGTGCGGCACACCTCGATCTGCATCGCATGGCGGCCCGCTTGCGGTGCGCCGTGACGATCGAGCACATAGCCGCCCGAATAGGGCCGGTTATGCGCCGCCGCCGCGCCGCGCGCCTCGAGATGGGCGAGCGCCCGGCCCATCAGCCGATTGTCGCACGCCGCTCCGAAACGGTCGCCCAGCACGAATATCGGCGCGCGCGCCTCGCCCTCGGCGGCGCGCAGCGGGGGCATGGAGTGCAGGTCGATCAGCAGCGCCGCGCCCCATTGCGCGCGAATCCGTTCCAGCGCTTCGGCCAGCGCGGTGTGATAGGCGCGGTGAATGCCCTCGATCCGCGCGGCGAGTTCGCCCACGGACAGGCGCCCGCGCCATATCTCGCCCGATCCCGGCAGGCGGCGCGGCACCAGCCCGAGCCCGCTGCGCGCCCGCGCATTGCTGCGCTGGCCGGGGACGGGCGCCGCCATGCCCGCGGGCCTGCCACCTTCGATCATGTCCCAGTCGATATCGTCTTCGGCGCGATTGAGATCGAGCAGCGCGCGCGGCGCATGGGCGACCAGCAGCGCCGCACCGGTCTCGCGCGCGATGGCAATTCCCAGCCGGTCGACCAGTCTATCCTCCAGCCGCAATTGCGCCAGAGCCGCATCGCGCATCCGCGCGGTCACCTGCGGCGGATAGGCGCGGCCCGCATGGGGCACCGCGATCAGCACCGGCAGCGCGAGGCGCGGCGGGGTGGTGAGCGTGAAGGCAGGCGCGCTCTCCGCCCCCTCGCCCAGCCCCGGCACCACCCCGCCGCTCACCGAAGCGCGCAGGCGCGGCGACAGGTCGGACTGAGGGCGCGAGAGATGAGCCATGCCGCCGTCCTTGCTGAAGGCTTTGCGCGCGCGAGTCAAAGCCTCATCGCAGCCGCAACCTGCACCATGCCGGAGGCATTCGGGCGCAAGCACAAAGATTTCTTAAGCCGCGCCTGCTACAGCCGCGCCATGACCGTGAACCGCACCCCCCGCATTCTGCTTGCCGAAGATGAAGAGGCGATGCGCACCTATCTGGAACGCGCGCTGACCAATGCCGGCTACTCCGTCAGCGCGGTGGACCGCGGCACGGATGCCGTGCCGCTGCTGGAGACGGGCGACTACGACCTGCTGCTCTCGGACATCGTCATGCCCGAAATGGACGGGATCGAACTGGCCCAGCGCTGCGCCGAAATTTCCCCGCGCACCAAGGTGATGTTCATCACCGGCTTTGCCGCAGTCAGCCTGCGCGCCAGCCGCGAACAGCCGGCTGCCAAGGTGCTGTCCAAGCCCTTCCACCTGCGCGATCTGGTGCTGGAGGTGGAGCGCGTGTTCGAGGAAGCCGACGCGGTCCGGCGATAGAATTTTCCGAATCGCTTGCACCTTGCAGGGTGCTGCGATAAAGGGCCGCTCCGCCCCGCAATGGGGCCGGTCCGATGGTGCGGGCGTATAGCTCAGTGGTAGAGCACTATGTTGACATCGTAGGGGTCGCAAGTTCAATCCTTGCTACGCCCACCACCGGACAAGAACGAAACGGCCCGCCCCTTCCGGCGGGCTTTTTCGTGCCATGCATCGGGCGCGACGGCGCTTGCATTTCATTCGCACCCCGCGCCCTTGCAAGCCCGCCCTCCTCTGCTAAAGCCCGCGCGGGATCTTACACAGCTTCCTGTCGATCACACCTAGCCTCGCACCAGACGGGGCAAGAAGGATAGGGCAACACACATGGACAAAATCAAAGTCGCCAACCCCGTCGTCGAACTCGACGGCGACGAGATGACCCGCATCATCTGGCAGTGGATCCGCGAAAGGCTGATCCTGCCCTACCTCGATATCGATCTGAAGTATTACGATCTCTCGATCGAGAACCGCGATGCGACCGACGATCAGGTGACGGTCGATTCCGCCAACGCGATCAAGCAGTATGGCGTGGGCGTGAAGTGCGCCACCATCACCCCGGACGAGCAGCGCGTCGAGGAATTTAGCCTCAAGAAAATGTGGAAGAGCCCCAACGGCACGATCCGCAACATCCTTGGCGGCGTGGTCTTCCGCGAGCCGATCGTGATCGACAACGTGCCGCGCCTCGTGCCGGGCTGGACCGATCCGATCGTGGTCGGCCGCCATGCCTTCGGCGACCAGTACCGCGCCACCGACACCCTGATCCCCGGCCCGGGCAAGCTGCGGCTGGTGTTCGACGGTGAGGACGGCACCAAGATCGACCTCGACGTGTTCGAGTTCCCCAGCGCCGGCGTCGCGATGGCGATGTACAACCTCGACGATTCGATCCGCGATTTCGCCCGCGCCAGCTTCAACTATGGCCTCAACCTCGGCTGGCCGGTGTATCTCTCCACCAAGAACACGATCATGAAGGCCTATGATGGACGCTTCAAGGATCTGTTCCAGGAGGTGTTCGACACCGAAGGCTTCGCCGAGAAGTTCAAGGAAAAGGGCATCGTCTACGAACACCGCCTGATCGACGACATGGTCGCCTCGGCGCTCAAGTGGTCGGGCAAGTTCGTCTGGGCGTGCAAGAACTATGACGGCGACGTGCAGTCGGACACCGTGGCGCAGGGCTTCGGCTCGCTCGGCCTGATGACTTCGGTGCTGATGACCCCGGATGGCAAGACGGTGGAAGCCGAAGCTGCGCACGGCACCGTCACCCGCCACTACCGCCAGCACCAGCAGGGCAAGGCGACCTCGACCAATCCGATCGCCTCGATCTTCGCCTGGACCCGCGGGCTGATGTATCGCGGCAAGTTCGACAACACGCCCGATGTGGTGAAGTTCGCCGAAACGCTCGAGCGGGTCTGCATCGAGACGGTCGAAAAGGGCTACATGACCAAGGACCTGGCGTTGCTGATCGGCCCGGGCCAGGCCTGGCAGACCACCGAGCAGTTCTTCGAGACGATCGTCCAGAACCTCGAGACGGAAATGGCCAGCTGGGCCTGATCGCTCGCGCGACACTCCCAACGCTTCGCAGAAGGGCGGGCTGTCATCGGACAGTCCGCCCTTCTCGCGTCCGGCCAAGGGAACAAGTCGAAGGCCATTCGCTTGCTCTTTCACAACGGGAAAAAGGGACACATCCGCATGGCCAGCAGACCGAAAGCGCGCCTCGAAATCCGTCAGGCGAAGCTCAAGGACGTGCGCGCCATCGGCGATCTGGTGCGCCGCGCCTATGACGATCTGCCCGCCTACACGCAGGGCGAAATTCGCGGGCAGATCAACAACTATCCCGAAGGCTGCTTCGTCGCGCTCTTCGATGGCGACGTGGTCGGCTACTGTGCCTCGATGCGCCTCGACGAGCGCGTTGCGCTGTCGGATCACACTTGGGACGAGGTCACCGGCAACGGCTTCGGCAGCCGCCACGATCCCACCGGAGACTGGCTTTACGGCTACGAGCTTTGCGTCGATCCCGCCGTGCGCGGCACCCGCTTGGGCCGCCGTCTTTACGAAGAACGCCGCGCGCTGGCCGAGCGGCTCGATCTCACCGGGATCGTGTTCGGCGGCCGGATGCCCGGCTATGCTCGCGCCAAGCGCCGCAAGTCGAACCGCGCGGAGAGCCCCGAGCAATATCTCGAACTGGTGAGCGAGAACCGCATCCACGATCCGGTACTGCGCTTCCAGCTCGCCAATGGTTTCGAGCCTGCCGGAATCCTCCCCAAATACCTGCCCGAGGACAAGGCCAGCCGCGGCAACGCGGTGCGGATGATCTGGCGCAACCCTTACGTCGACAGCGACGCGCCGCCCAAGCACCGCCTGCCGCGCGATGTCGAAAGCGTGCGCATCGCCACCTGCCAGCTGCAGGCGCGCGCGGTGAAGGACTTCGACGAGTTCATGAAACAGGTCGAATATTTTGTCGACGTGGCCTCGGATTACGAGGCGGACTTTATCGTCTTCCCGGAAATGTTCACGGTGATGCTGCTTTCCGCCGAAGCGAGCGAGCTGACCCCGCTCGAAGCCATCGAGCGGCTGAGCGATTACACCCCGCGCATCCGCCAGCGCCTTTCGGAAATGGCGCTCGCCTACAACATCAACATCATCGGCGGATCGCACCCAACGCGGATGCCTGATGGTGACATCCACAATGTCGCCTATGTCTGCCTGCGCGATGGATCGATCCACGCGCAGGAGAAGATCCACCCCACCCCCAACGAGGCCTATTGGTGGAACATCAAGGGCGGCGATTCGATCGACGCCATCCCCACCGACTGCGGCCCCATCGGCGTGCTGATCTGCTACGACAGCGAATTTCCCGAACTCGCGCGCCGGCTGGTGGACGAAGGCGCGCGGATCATCTTCGTGCCCTTCTGCACCGACAGCCGCCAGGGCTATATGCGCGTGCGCTATTGCTCGCAGGCGCGGGCGATCGAAAACCAGTGCTATGTCGTGATGAGCGGCAATGTCGGCAATCTCCCCAATGTCGCCAACATGGACATTCAATACGCGCAGTCCTGCATCCTCACTCCTTGCGACTTCCCCTTCGCGCGCGACGGGATCGCCGCCGAGGCTTCGGAGAATGTCGAGACGTTGACGATCAGCGACGTGAACCTCGCCGACCTGCAATGGGCGCGGGCTGAGGGCACGGTGATGAACCTCGCCGACCGGCGCTTCGATCTCTACCGGATCGAGTGGGACAAGCGGGTCGGCAACATCAAGGATCCGCTGGGCGAACATCAGGACACCGGCGTGACCCGGCCGCTCGGCCCGCCCTCGGCAGGAGGCGGATGACAGGGGCGCGGGCGCACGCTAAGCCCGCAGCGTGGCTGGCGAACTGACCTTTTCCCCGTTCCTGTCCGACGCGCTGGTGATTCTCGGCGCGGCGGGGATCGTGATCCCGGTCTTTGCGCGTTTTCGCATCACCCCGATCATCGGGTTTATTCTCATCGGCGTGCTGGTCGGCCCATACGGGCTCGGCTCGCTGGTCGAGCGAATACCCTGGCTCTACTACGTCACGATCAGCGACCCCGAGGCGCTGACGCCCTTTGCCGATTTCGGCATCGTGCTGCTGCTCTTCGCGATCGGGCTGGAACTGAGCTTCAACCGCCTGTGGCAGATGCGTAAGCTGGTGTTCGGCCTCGGCGCGCTCGAACTGCTTATTATCGGCAGCTCGCTCGCCGCGCTGTTCGGCCTCACTGGAATGCTCGGCTGGACCGCGGCGCTGGCGCTGGGCTTTGCGCTCGCCTTCTCCTCGACCGCGATCGTGCTGCCGATCAGCGGCACCCGCACGCCCGTGGGCCGCGCCGCGCTTTCGATGCTGTTGTTCGAGGATATCATGATCGTCCCGATCATCTTCATCCTCGGCGCGCTGGCCCCGAATGCGCAGGGTGAAGGCTGGGGCGGCCTCGTCACCACGCTCTGGCAGGGCGGGCTGGTGATCGCGATCCTGCTGGTGGTGGGCCGCCTCGCGCTCCCCCGCCTGTTCGCACAGGCCGCGCGCACCAAGAGCCCGGAGCTGTTTCTTGCCGCCTCGCTGCTGGTGGTGATCGGCGCGAGCCTCGCCACCGCGCTGGTGGGCCTCTCGCCCATCGTCGGCGCGCTGATCGCCGGGCTGCTGATCGCGGAGACCGAATATCACACCGAAGTCGAACTGATCATGGAGCCGTTCAAGGGCCTTGCCCTCGGCGTGTTCCTGATCACCGTCGGCATGAGCATCGACCTGATGGCGATCGGCGCCGAGATCGGTGCCATCGCAATGGCGGTGGTGGGTGTGCTGGTGTTCAAGGCGCTGGTCACCGGCGTGCTGCTGCGCCTCATGGGCGCGCGGCGGGGCACCGCTGCAGAGACCGGCGTGCTGATGGCCAGCCCGTCCGAGACCACGCTGATCGTGCTCGCCGCGGCCACCAGCGCGCTGGTGCTGGATCAGGAAACTGCGCGGTTCTGGCAGACCGTCACCGCCATCGGCCTGACCGTCACCCCGGTGCTGGCGCGGCTCGGCAAGATGCTGGCGCGCGAGGTGGACGGCGTGGCAGAGGATACCGCGAGCGGCGACAGCGACGAGCCGCGCACCATCATCGTCGGCGGGGGCCGGGTCGGGCGCTTGGTTGCCGACATGATGCAGACCCACGGCAAGCCCTATGTCATGATCGACACCAATCCCGATCTGATCGCCAGCGCCAAGCGCCACGGCTACCGCGCGACCTTCGGCGATGCGGCGCGCGGCGATGCGCTGACCAAGCTCGGGGTCGAGACCGCGCCTGCCGTGGTGCTGACGATGGACGAGCCCGTGCTCGCACAGCGTCTCGTCGCCAAGCTGCGCCAGACCTATCCCGATCTCCTGATCGTCGCCCGCGCGCGCGACACCGACCACGCCGCGGCGATGTACCGCGCCGGGGCCAGCCATGCGGTGCCCGAAACTCTGGAAAGCTCGCTCCAGCTGTCGGAGGCAGTGCTGGTCGATATAGGCGTGGCGATGGGCCCGGTGATCGCCTCGATCCACGAAAAGCGCGACGAGTTCCGCGAGCAGCTGGAACGCGACGGTGGGCTGAGCGAAAAGCCCAGGCTCAAGAGCGCCAGCCTGCGAGAGCGCGAAGCCTAGCCCGACGAACTCGGGCTAGCCTCCCAGCACGCCCTTCACCGCCGCCAGCGCCTCGGCCGCCTTGCTGCCGTCCGGCCCGCCGCCCTGCGCCATGTCAGGCCGCCCACCGCCACCCTTGCCGCCGAGCGCTTCCACGCCCGCGCGCACGAGGTCGACCGCGCTGAAGCGCCCCGTCAGATCGTCGGTCACGGCCGCAGCGATGCTCGCCTTGCCGTCATTGACCGCGATGATCGTCGCCACGCCCGAACCCATGCGCTGCTTGGCCGCATCGAGCAGGGGGCGCAGTTCCTTGGGATCGAGCCCTTCGAGCACCTGGCCGGAGAAGGTCACGCCCGCGATGGTCTCATCCGCCGTGGCTGCGGCCCCGGAACCGCCGCCGCCCAATGCCAGCGCCTTCTTCGCTTCGGCCAGCTCCTTTTCGAGCCGCTTGCGCTCGTCGAGCAGCGCGGCGAGGCGCGCAGGCACTTCCTCGGGGGTCGCCCGGATCACGCTGGCCGCAGCCTTCAACGCTTCCTCGCGCCCAACCAGCCATTGCCGCGCGCCCTCGCCCGTCATCGCCTCGATGCGGCGCACGCCCGAGGACACCGCGCTTTCCGAAACGATGCGGAAAATGCCGATGTCGCCCGTCGCGCGCACATGGGTGCCGCCGCACAGTTCGACCGAATAGTTGCGCCCTTCCCCGCCAGCGCGGCCCATCGAGAGCACGCGCACTTCGTCGCCATACTTCTCGCCGAACAGCGCCAGCGCGCCCGCCGCGACCGCGTCGTCGGGGGTCATCAACCGGGTCGCGACGGTTTCGTTGGCACGGATCTCCTCGTTCACCTCGGCCTCGATCGCGGCAATGTCCTCGGGCGTGAGCGCCACCGGATGCGAGAAATCGAAGCGCAGCCGATCTTCGGCGACCAGCGAGCCTTTCTGCGTCACGTGCCCGCCGAGCCGGTTGCGCAGCGCGGCGTGAACCAGGTGCGTTGCCGAGTGATTGGCGCGGATCGCATCGCGGCGCGCGGCATCGACCTTGAGCTCGACCGTGTCGCCGACTGCGACAGTGCCCGCTTCAACCTGCACCTGATGCGCGTGCAGGCGGCCCAGCGGCTTGGAAGTATCGGTAACGTTCGCCTTGAAGCCTGCGGTGTTCGCCATCGTGCCGGCATCGCCGGTCTGGCCGCCGCTTTCGCCGTAGAAGGGCGTCTGGTTGGTGAGGATTACCACCGCGTCGCCGGCGGCTGCGCTTTGCACCTCGGCTCCGCCCTTGACGATCGCGACCACGCGACCCTCACCGCTGGTCGAGGCGTAGCCGGTAAACTCGGTCGCGCCTTCGCGTTCGGCGATGTCGAACCAGACCTCGCCCGAAGCCGCCTCGCCAGAGCCCTTCCACGCAGCGCGCGCGGCAGCCTTCTGGCGGGCCATCGCAGCGTCGAAGCCGGCCTTGTCGACCCCGATCCCGCGCGCGCGCAGGGCGTCCTCGGTCAGGTCATAGGGGAAGCCGTAGGTGTCGTAGAGGCGGAAGGCGACTTCACCGTCAAGCTCGCTGCCTTTGGCCAGATCGCCGGTGGCGTCGTCAAGCAGCTTCAACCCCTTGTCGAGCGTGCGGCGGAACTGGGTTTCCTCGCGCTCAAGCACCTCGGCGATCAGTGCCTGGCCGCGCTGCAGCTCGGGATAGGCGGCACCCATTTCGGTAACCAGCGCGGGGACGAGGCGGTGCATCAGCGGATCGGCCGCGCCCAAGAGATGCGCGTGGCGCATCGCGCGGCGCATGATACGGCGCAGCACATAGCCGCGCCCCTCGTTCGAGGGCAGCACCCCATCGGCCATCAGGAAGCTGGTGGAGCGCAGGTGATCGGCGATGACGCGGTGCGAGGCAGCGTGCTCGCCTTTGGCGGCGACGCCGGTGAGGCTCTCGCTCGCCGCGATCAGCGCCTTGAAGGTGTCGGTGTCGTAATTGTCGTGGACGCCCTGCAGCACGGCGGCGATGCGTTCGATCCCCATGCCGGTATCGATCGAGGGCTTGGGCAGGTCGACGCGGCTGCCGCCCGCGTGCTGCTCGTATTGCATGAACACGAGGTTCCAGATTTCGACGAAGCGGTCGCCGTCCTCGTCGGGGCTGCCGGGAGGGCCGCCGAAGATGTGGTCGCCGTGATCGTAGAAGATCTCCGAACACGGGCCGCAGGGGCCGGTGTCGCCCATCGACCAGAAATTGTCGCTGGTGGGAATGCGGATGATGCGATCATCCGGCAGGCCGGCGACCTTCTTCCAGAGGTCGAAGGCTTCGTCGTCGGTGTGATAGACCGTGACGGTCAGCCTGTCCTTGGGGAGGCCCCATTCCTTCGTCAGCAGGGTCCAGGCGTGAGTGATCGCCTCTTCCTTGAAATAGTCGCCGAAGGAGAAATTCCCCAGCATTTCGAAAAAGGTGTGGTGCCGCGCGGTGTAGCCGACATTGTCGAGATCATTGTGCTTGCCCCCCGCGCGCACGCATTTCTGCGAGGAGGCGGCGCGCGGCGAGGGCGGGGTCTCGAGCCCGGTGAAGACGTTCTTGAACGGGACCATCCCGGCATTGACGAACATCAGCGTCGGATCATTGTAGGGAACGAGCGGCGCACTCGGCGTCGCGGCGTGGCCGGCCTTGCTGAAATAGTCGAGGAAGGAGCGGCGGATTTCGTTGGTCGACGTCATGGCCGTGCAGTTAGGCAAAGCGCGAGGATTTCGCAATGCACCGCGGAAAAAGGGCGGTCCGGCGGCGGAGCTGTGTAGCCGTCATCCCCGAATGCCCATCGCGGGAGAGACCGTCCCGAAACGAAAGGCCGGCCTGCGCCTTGGGGAAGAGCGCAAGCCGGCGTTCCGGGTGTCCGGGCACTGTTGGGACCAGGGCAGGAGCGGGACACTCCGGCTGTGGTCCTTGGGACATTGGTGCCCGCTTGAGGATCAGTCTTCCGAGTCCGCGTCCGGCCCGGTCATCATCTCCTCGGCGACCTTGTCGGTGCGGCTGCGGATCGCAGCTTCCAACCGGTCGCAAACCTCTGGATTATCGCGCAGGTAATTCTTGGCGTTCTCGCGCCCCTGCCCGATGCGGATCGAATCATAGGAGAACCAGCTCCCAGACTTCTCCACCAGCCCGGCCTTCACCCCCAAATCGAGGATCTCGCCGATCTTGGAGATGCCTTCGCCGTACATGATGTCGAATTCGACCTGCTTGAAGGGCGGCGCGACCTTGTTCTTGACCACCTTTACGCGGGTGGTGTTGCCGGTGATCTCGTCACGCTCCTTGATCTGGCCGGTGCGGCGGATGTCGAGCCGCACGGAGGCGTAGAACTTGAGCGCATTGCCGCCAGTGGTGGTTTCCGGGTTGCCGTACATCACCCCGATCTTCATGCGCAGCTGGTTGATGAAGATCACCATGCAGCGCGAACGGCTGATCGAGCCGGTCAGCTTGCGCAGGGACTGGCTCATCAGACGAGCCTGAAGGCCCACGTGCGAATCGCCCATCTCGCCTTCGATTTCCGCGCGCGGCACCAGCGCCGCGACCGAATCGACCACCAGCACGTCGATCGCGTTCGAGCGCACCAGGGTATCGACGATCTCGAGCGCCTGTTCACCGGTGTCGGGCTGCGACACGATCAGCTCGTCAATGTCGACGCCCAGCTTCTTGGCATAGACCGGATCAAGCGCGTGTTCCGCATCGACGAAAGCAGCGGTGCCGCCGGTCTTCTGCGCTTCGGCAATCACGTGCAGCGCCAGCGTGGTCTTGCCCGAGCTTTCCGGGCCATAGACCTCGATCACCCGGCCCCGCGGCAAGCCGCCGATGCCGAGCGCGATGTCGAGCCCCAGCGACCCGGTCGAAATCGCTTCGACCTGCATCGCTTCCTTCGAGCCCAGCTTCATCGCCGAACCCTTGCCAAATGCACGATCGATCTGTGCGAGCGCGGCTTCCAGAGCCTTCTGACGGTCCACGGCCTTCTTGTCCTCTTCCACCAATTTCAATTGGGTAGCCATCGCACGCGCTCCTTCGCTTGCCTAGGGGCAATACGGAGTTTTCCGCCGCCCGTGACAGCCATGTATCGCGTTTGTTCTCATGGAACAAGTAGGGAACGAAAATTTTTTCCGCCCGCTTCCTGCGCCGCGTCCTACTCGCCGCCAGCGTCGCGCGCCTTCCAGTCGAAATTGCTGGTGGTATTGGCCGGAACCGTGACCTCGACCGTCTGCCAGCCGTTTTTCATCTCCACCGCCTGCCGGGGAAAGCGAATGTCGTATTGGCCCGCCCAACCCAGTTGCAGGCGCACGCGCACCGGGTGCGGGTTGGCATTGGTCAGCACGGCGCGCATCGGTGCCCATTTGGACAGATCGGAGCCGCGGCCGTCGCGGGTGTAGTTGCCGCACATCGCGAAGACCTGTGCGCTTGTGGCCAGTGCCAGTTCGACATCCTGCCCGCGCGCATAATCGCGCAAAGTGGTCTGCGCCGCGACCTGCGGGCCGCGCCGGGTCGGCTCATACACCGTCAACGCCCCCTGCGGCAGCGCAATGCCGAGGCCCATCTTCTCTTCATTCTTCGTGACCAGCAAAATGTTGGTTTCGCCGGGCTCGTCCAGTTCGGGTTCGATCAGATCGCCGGGCGTGCACTGCGCCTGATAGAGATAGCGCGCCTTGACCGCGTCTTTGTTGAGGAAGGCGACCTGCTTCATCGCCTTGGCCGAAACGTCCACCCGGTCGGGCACGCGGAACAGCTTGAGATCGCCCAGATCCTCCTCTTCCGCGGTGATGACCGAAATCGGCGACGGTACATCCTGCAAGGAGCGCTCGATCCGCGAGCCGGTGACGATGATCGATTGCGCTTCCGCCATCGGCGCATAGGCCAGTGGCGGTGGCGGCGGCGGGGGCGCTAACACGGGCGGGCCGGGCAGATCCGAGGTGGTGGTGCCAAGCGGATAGCAGGTGAGATAGAGCCCCTCACCCACCGGCGGATCGGCGAGGCTCTCGTAATCGCTGTCGACATTCAGCCGCCCGGCGATGATCTGCAGGCGCGCATCATCGAAGCTCTGGCCATTGTCGTTGACCAGCGTGAGCCAGCTCAGCAGGCCCAGCTCGAATTCCTCGCCCGCGCCCTTTTCGGTCAGGTTGGCGACATAATTCGCCTGCCAGTCGAAGCCCCAGGCAAGGTAGGTGAGCGTCACTTCGTAGGTGCCCCCGGCAGGCGAGCGGGTATCGACCGAGAACACCGGCTGCGCAGACAGCCCCGAGGGCACATGGCTGAAGCCGAGCGTTTCGGCGAGGCCCGAGCACTGCACCGCCTCGAAGCCCTGCGCGGTCTGGAGCACCAGCCCGCCATCGGCGCGCGTGCGCACCACCGCGCTTTCGCTCGCCTGCGCGCCGGTCGCGGGGTTCATTCGCGTGATCGTCACCCGGTTGCCGAGCGTCCCGTCGACCAGCGCGGCGGGCGAGAGCAATTGCGCGTTGCGGTTCTTCTCGATCGTGCCGCCGGGAAGCCCCGTGACGATCGCCGAGATGCCGATCATGCCCTCGGCCACGCCTTCGAAGCGGATCGTCGATTCGCCCGCCGGCAAGGTCACCCGGCGGGTTTCGGAGATCATTGCGAGGCCTCGCGGATAGTCGCGCTCCAGCGCCTCATCCGGGCTGCGGTCGGGGTTGCGATAGATCGTGACGGCGAGATCGGTCGGCGCCGAGGCGTCCACCACCTCGCGCGCCAGAGCCGGGGCGGCCAGCACCGCCGCGCCCGTCAGCCAGAATGCGGCCAGCCGCATCGCCGCCGCCCCTAGTAGCGGGTTTCGTAGGTGACGCGGATCACGCGCTCGCCCTCGGCCGGGACGGCGACCTTGTAGAGCCGCTGGTCGTAATTGAGCTGCTCGCCCTTGATGTCTTCCGAGGTGATGCGGAAATCGTCGGCCCACCAGCTGCGGTTGAGGCCGGTTTGGGTCAGCTGCACCTCGACCGGCTGGCTCTTGGCATTGGTGAGGGTGTAGCGCATCACGGTGCGGTAATAGGTCTTGGGCCGCTCGATCGTGATGGTGCGCGACTGTTCGCCATCGGTGATGCGGTAACGGGCGCTGCGTTCCCATTCGTCAGAGGTGATCGTCTCGCGCTTCTCGACCTCGGCCTTGACCGTGATGTCGAAGGCATCGCCCGTCACCAGCGACAATTCGCTGCCCATCGGGGTATGGCCGATCCCGTTCTCGCCGATGAATTGCGGGGTGCCCTGGCTGTCACGCTGGTAGAAACGCACCGTGCCCGCCGGAAGCGCATCGCCGAGCCCTTGATCGCGCGAGGAGGAGAAGGCGATGCGGCTCTGCACGTTCTGCGGTTGCTCATCGTTCTGCTGCCAGTAGACGCTGCGCGAATAGATCTTGCGCGCAGGGACGGACTGCACGTCGAGGAAGCTCACCTGCTTGGTCTGGGCGTTGGCGACCGTGGTCCGGCCGCTGATTGGATAGAGGTAGAAATCGCCCAGCCGCTCGCGCGCGGCGGCCTCGGTCCCGGTGCGGGTCATGCCGCGCTGGCCGAACCCGCGCGGGCCGCCGCCGGCATTGGGATTGCCTGCCACCAGCACGGTGTCGGCATTATGAAAGGTGGTGCCAGTGTTGTTGGTCAGCGTCACCCAGCCCTGCATGTCGATCGTACCGCCCGCCTCGTTGTAGAGCGCGACGTAATCCGCGCTCCAGCCAAGGCCGTTGGTGAGATAGCGCAGGTTGACCGGGCGCGTGCCCGCGCGCGTGCTGTCGAGATTGACCGAAAGCGTCGGGCGCGCGCGCAGATTGGGCGGCACGCGGTCGAAGATCACGCGCACCGGCAGGCCGTCGTCGCGCAGCACCTCGATCCGGTCACCGATCTGGAGCACGGTGCCGCCAACGACCGAGAGTACCTTGGCCCGCTCGCGCGTTTCGATTCCGGTGGCGGGGTTGGTGCGCAGCAGGGTGACGGTCTGGCCGACCGCCTTTTCCATCAGCTTGGTGGGCGTGAGCAGATCATAGTCGAAATTCTGCTCGATGACGGTGGTATCGGCGGCGGCGAAGCTCAGGGTTTCGGCCTGGATCTGGGCCGAGACATCGGGGAATTCCACCCGGCTGCGCCCCTGCGCGATCGGCAGCTGGCGCACGTCCTGCACCAGCGCGAGGTTGTTGTTGTAGATCGTCAGCGCAACATCGCCCTGCGCGGTCGCATCGGGATCGGGCACGCCCTGGGCCAAAGCTCCGGCCGCGAGGCCCATCGCCACCAATGCTGCCCCCGATACCGCACTCATGGCGATGATTGCGCGACGCCCCATATGTCTGTCCTCTCCCATCCGGTTGGACGCAAGATGAACGATAGGGCGCGTTTATCCAAGGTGAACGAAGCGGTTTTCCCTTGCCGCGATCAGCTGCTCGCCCCCGCCCCCTGCGCGCTGCGCGCTTCGCGCAGCACCGCGCCGACCTTGTCGCCGATCGCCGCGACACTGAAGGGCTTGGCGATGAAGTGCATGTCGGGAATGTCGATATCGCGGCGCAGCTGTTCCTCGGCATAGCCCGACATGAACAGCACCGGCATGATCGGCAGGCGCTTGCGGATTTCGCGGACCATCGCCGGACCGTCCATCCCCGGCATCACCACGTCCGACACGACGATGTCGAACGCTCCGCCTTCGGTAATAGCGGCCAGGCCCTCCTCGCCATTGGCGCAGGCGGTGACGGTGTAGCCCGCGCGGGCCAGTGCACGTTCGGCGACGACACGGACCATGTCCTCGTCCTCCACCAGCAGCACCTTGCCGCCCGCCGACCAGTCGGACGAGACCAGCTCCTGCACCGGGCGCTTCCGCGGCATCTCGCCGCGGTGGACGGGGAAATAGACCGTGAAGCGCGCGCCGGTGACCCGCCCGGCCTTGTCGGTGATATTGTCGGCGAAGATGAACCCGCCTGACTGCTTTACGATCCCGTATGCGGTCGAGAGGCCAAGGCCGGTGCCCTTGCCCTGTTCCTTGGTGGTGAAGAACGGCTCGAACAGCTTGGGCAGCACGTGCGGCGGGATCCCCCCGCCGGTGTCCTGCACGATCAGCACGGTGTAGTCCGCAGGCGGCAGCACTTCCGAGCCGAGCTGGATCACCTGCTTGGCGTGCAGGGTGCGTGTGTAGAGCGAAATCCGCCCTGCCCCCTGCCCGCGCGAATTGATCGCATCGCGCGCATTCACGGCGAGGTTCATGATCACCTGCTCCAGCTGCTGCGGATCGGCGCGGACGGGTCCGAGATTGCGATCGTGCTGGACGTAATAGGTGATCTTCTCGCCCAGCAGCCGCTTGATCAGCGGGCTGACCTCGCTGACCACATCGGGAAGCTGGATGATCTCGGGCCGCAGGGTCTGCTGGCGCGAAAAAGCGAGCAGCTGGCGCGTCAGTGCGGCGGCGCGGTTGGAATTGGCGCGGATCTGCTGGATGTCGTCATAGTCGCTGTCGCCCGGTATGTGGCGCAGCAGCATCAGATCGCAGGTGCCGATGATCGCTGTCAGCACATTGTTGAAATCATGCGCGACCCCGCCCGCAAGCTGCCCGACTGCCTGCATCTTGGTCGCCTGCGCCACCTGGCGGCGCAGCTGGTTTTCCTGGCTTGTGTCGGCAAGGCTGAGCAGCACCGCCGCCTCGCCAAGCCCGCGCACACCGGCAAGGCCGAGGCTCACCGGTTCTTCCGGGCTGTTGACCAGCCGCACCGCGACATCGCCGCTGGTCGAAGGCCCCCGCCCGTGGCGGCGCACCGCGTCGGAGAGCGCGGCCTTGTCTTCGCGCACCACCAGATCGGTCGGGAATTGCGGCAGCCCGCGCCCTTCGCGCCCGACCGAGCGCAGGAAGGCCTCGTTGCCGAACAGGAAACGCCCGTCGCGATCGGTCATGGCAAGGCCGAGCGGAAGCTGCGCGAGCAATGCGTCCAATTGCGCCACCCCCGCCTGCGCCGCGCCGTCGAAGCCGCTGCCAATCCCCACGCCCGAATCGATCAGCAGCATCAGCGAGGTCGCCTCGTCAGGGCGGGCGGCGGTGACGCGCTCTTCAGGATCGACCAGCGGAACGTCAACCAGCGTCTGCGGCGTGCCGCTGCGCCCCTCGCGGGCGAAGAAGATGCGGTCGCGTTCGTCGGAGCGCAGGAAGCTGACGAAGTCCTGCCCCACCAGCGTCGCCGTGTCGTCGCCCGCGGCGCGCTCGGCAAAGCCTGCACTGACCATGCGGATCACGCCATCGGCGGTGGTGATCGCGGTCTCGATCCCCGCGCGGCTCAGCATCTTGCCGAAGGGCCCGGCGAGATCGAGCGCGCCGAGATCCGCCCCGCGCGGACGGGTGACGGGTTTCAGACGCCAGATCAGATGATCCTCGCCCCGCCCGGCGCGGGTGGCGGCGATGTGCCAGCGGGTCTCGTCCGACGCCTCGACATCCTCGAGCGCCGCCGTCCCGTCGCGCCAGGCGTTGCGCGCCAGCAACGTCACCGCCTCCAGCTGAGGGCGTTCGAGCGGCAGGGCGGGCGGTGCGGCGCCGGTGCCGAAGGTGTCGAGGAAGAAGCGGTTGGCGCAGACCATGCGGTTGGCGCGGTCGGTGATGGCGATGGCTTCGCCCGCGCGTTCGATCGCGGCGACCGTCACGCTCCAGTCGGGTGCGGCCGACGCGTCGGCGGCGGGCGCATCGCGCACGCGGTCGAGCAGCGCCACGCCGCCGAGCATGACCCCGGCCGCCAGCACGAAGGCGAGCGCCACCAGCCAGCTTCCGGTCGCGACATAGAGCACCCCCGCGCTCGCCAGCACGGCAGCGCCAAGCCCCGCGAGCACGGTGACAGGCGGTGCGGACATGGCAGCACCAGCGGCGCTTTCGGCAGCCAGGGGAGCGTTGGCGGGCAATTTGGGATTGGGGCCGAAACGGCGGGACAAGCGGGAAGGCTCCTTCGGATCGAACAGGCAGAACGGACGCGCAGGCCCGCTTGCCCTCAGGCGCGGCTGTCTAGCGCGCCCCGAGCCGCCGGTCGAGCCGCGCTTCCATTGCCTTCAACCGTTTGGCGCGTTTGCGGGACACCACGGCGCGCCACACCCAGCCCGACACCAGATAGCCGATCGCCGGGGTCACGATGGCGAGCACCACGAAGCCGAACGCGGTCGTGCCAGCCATCTGGAAGAACTCGACCAGCATCGCCCAGGCGCCCGACTGCGCCTTGCCGCTCGCCAGCGCGGGGCCAGCCGCATCGAGCCGCAACGTGAAAGCGCCGACCTTGTTCGCCACCACCAGCCAGAACGGCAGCGTGAAGGGATTGGTGATGAAGGTGGAAAGCGCCGCCAGCGGCACATTGGCGCGCGAGGGAAGCGCCATGAAGGCCGCAAGGAAAATCTGCCCAATCGGAATGATGAAGGCCGAAAACAGCCCCAGCGCCACGCCGCGCGGTACCGAGCGGCGGGTGAAGCGCCACAATTCGGGCGAGAGGAACCGGTGCGCGATGGGGGCGAGATACCTGTTGCTCGCCATCTGCTCGCGCGTGGGCATGTGCTTGCGGATCAGATCCATCGCCCAGGTCTTGGACCGGGTGGCCATCGTGGGTTTGGGCGGCGGAATGCTCATGCGCGCGCAGCCCCCTGATGGCGGCACGGATGCTGCGGGGCGATGATCGCTTGAATGGCAGGCCGAAGGAGCATGGGTGGGTCCCATATGGGTAGCATCGCCGTGGTGACCAGTAGGTGAATCGATACCCCGGTGGGAATTCCCTGCGATCAGCCCTTCTCGCGCATCAGGCGGGCCTTGTCGCGCTTCCAGTCGCGCTCCTTGATGCTGGCGCGCTTGTCATGGGTCTGCTTGCCCTTGGCGAGCGCGAGCTCCACCTTCGCGCGGCCCGTGCGGTTGAAATAGACCGACAGAGGCACCAGCGTCATGCCCTTCCTCTCGACCGCGCCGAACAGCCGTTCGATCTCGCGCTCGTGGAGCAGCAGCTTCCTCGGGCGGCGCGGTTCGTGGTTCAACCGGTTGCCGTGGCTGTATTCGGGGATGTTGGCATTGATCAGCCACACCTGCCCGTCCTTCACCTCGGCATAGCTTTCGGCAATCGACGCCTCGCCCGCGCGCAGCGCCTTCACCTCGGTGCCCTGCAAGGCGAGCCCGGCCTCGTAGGTGTCCTCGATCGAATAGTCGAACCGCGCGCGGCGGTTCTCGGCGACGATCTTGAGCTTGTCGAAGGTGACGGGTTTGGGGCGTGCCATAAGGGGGCGCGATGTAGGGACTGGCGCGGCAAAAAGCGAGGGGGGAAAACGGGCGGCACGCTTTGCGCTTTGAGGCTCCGCGGCGTAACGTCGTGCCGGGGCAGGAGGAAAGCGCAGCGATGGAACAGTCCGAACCCTTCATCATCGCGGGCGAGACGCTGGCGCCCGGCACGCTGCGCGACGTCGGCTTCCCGATCACCACGATGGCGACGGGCACTGCTTCTTCGCTCGCGGTGCGGGTGCTGCACGGGGCGAAACCGGGGCCGACAGTGTTCGTCAGCGCGGCGATCCACGGGGACGAGATCGTCGGCACGGCGGTGGTGCAGCGGCTGGCGCAGGAGCTCGATCCGGGAAGCCTTGCGGGCACGGTGCTGCTGGTGCCGGTCGCCAATATCTTCGGCTTCCTCAACCGTTCGCGCTACCTGCCTGATCGGCGCGATCTCAACCGCAGCTTTCCGGGCAGCGCCAATGGCTCGCTCGCCGGACAGGTGGCGCATATCTTCTACCGCGAGGTGGTGGAGCGGTGCAGCCTCGGCATCGATATCCACTCGGCGGCGGTCCACCGCTACAACCTCCCCCAGATCCGCATCGCGGCGGGCAACAACCGGCTGGTCGAGCTGGCGATGGCCTTCGGCGCGCCGGTGATCATCGAAAGCCCGCTGCGCGACGGCTCCTTGCGCGATCTGGCCCATGCGAGCGGGGTCGAGATGCTGCTGCTGGAGGCCGGTGAAGGGCTGCGCTTCGACCGCCTCTCGATCGAAACCGGGGTCGCCGGCGTCACGCGGGTGCTGGCGCATCTCGGCATGATCGAGGCCGATGACGGGCTCAGCGCGGTCGGCATCCCGGCGCGCGCCAACCGCACGGTGTGGGTCAGGGCCCCACGCGGCGGCGTGGTGCATCCGGTGCGGCAATCGGGCGATCCGGTGCGGCAGGGCGACGTGCTCGGCTGCGTCACCGGGATCATGGGCGAGGAGGCGCACCCCATGATCAGCCCGATCGACGGCATCATCATCGGCCATGCCACCCTGCCGGTGGTGCATCAGGGCGATGCGCTGTTCCACATCGCCGCGATCGCCCACCCGGAGCGAATCGGCGCGCGGATCGATTCGATCACCGAAGCGATCCTCGCCAGCCAGCCCGAAGGCAGCCCGCAGAAGATGCTGGACGAGGACGAGGTGGTCTAGGCTTCGAGCACGCCCGCCAAAACCAGCGCTTCGTCCACTGCACGCCTGGCTTCGTCCGAACACTCCACCAGCGGCAGGCGCACTTCGGGCTCGATCCAGTCGTGAACACGGCTGAGCGCATATTTGACCGGCGCAGGCGAAGCGTCGGAGAACATCGCGTAGTGCAGCGGGAACAGGCGGTCGTTGAGCTCGCGCGCCTTCTTCAGCTCGTTTGCCGCGATCGCCGCGTGAAATTCGGCGCACAGCTTCGGCGCGACATTGGCAGTTACCGAAATGCACCCGCGCCCGCCCGCCGCCGCGTGAGGGAGCCACAGCTCGTCGTTGCCCGAAAGCTGACAGAACTCGCGCCCGACGCCCATGCGGTGATCCGCGACCCGCGAGAGGTCGCCGGAAGCATCCTTGATGGCGATGATCCGGTCGGGGTACGTGTTCACCAGCGCCACCACCGTCTCGTCTTCAAGATCGGTCACGGTGCGGCCCGGAACGTTGTAAAGAACGATCGGCAGGTCGCTGTTTTCGGCCAGAAAGCTGAAATGCGCAATCAGCCCGCGCTGGCTCGGGCGGTTATAGTAAGGCGCAACGCACAGCCCCGCCGCCGCGCCTGCCTTGCGCGAGAAGTTCATGTGGAGAAGCGCATTGCGCGTGTCGTTCGAGCCGCAGCCCGCGATCACCGGCACGCGGCCCGCCGCCTGCTCGATGCAGACCTCGATCACGCGGTGATGCTCGGCGTTGGAGAGGGTCGAGGCCTCCCCCGTCGTGCCGCAGGGCACCAGCGCGGCGCTGCCGTTGTCGATTTGCCAGTCGACCAGCCGCCGGAAGGCCGCCTCGTCGAACGTCCCGCCGCGAAATGGAGTCACCAGAGCGGGTATCGAACCGCTGAACATTGCCTTTGTCCTGCCTTCATCTCTAGATAGTAGGACGCAAGGGCCCTCCCCCTGACCCCTCATCCGTTCACCGCCTGATAAGGAGCCGATTGGCACTATGTCCAGCATGGTCCGTAAACTTATGAATTCACCACGGATATATGCTGCGATTCTCGGCGTCGGCGCGAGCGCGCTGGTGGCGATGCCCGCAGCCGCGCAGGAATGGGGATCGGGCAGCGATCTGGTTGCCCGCCAGCCGGGTGCCGTCGATGCCGCGATTGCCCGCTGGGAAGTGCTTCAGGCCAGCCGCACGCACAGCTTTTCCGACTATGCCGGTTTCGTGATGGCCTGGCCGGGCTTCCCCCGCGCCGAGATCCTGCGCCTGAGGGCCGAAGCCGCGCTGGAAAACGAAGCTCCCCCGCAGGCCGATGTCATCGCCTTCTTCGACGCCAACCCCCCGCTCACCAATCCGGCCCGTGCGCGCTATGCGCTGGCGCTCGCCGCCGTGCAGCGGCCCGAGGCGCTTGCCGAGGCGCGCAAGGCGTGGCGCGGCGGCGAGATGGGCGATGCGGTCGAACTCTACATCTCGCAAATCTGGGGCTCGCAGTTCACCGCCGAGGATCACGCGCTGCGCGCCGACGCGCTGCTGTGGCAGGGCAAGGCCGACGCCGCCTCGCGCCACGTGATCAACCTCGCCGAACCCGACCGTCCGCTGGCGCTTGCGCGCCTTTCGCTGGTGCGCGGGGCTCGCCCCGAAGCGGCGGGGATCGCCGTGCCCGCCGGGGCCGAGGCCGATCCCGGTTACGTCTTCAACCTCGTCAAGTTCCTGCGCTCGAGCGGCCAGAATTACGAAGCCGCGCGGGTGTTCACGGACCGTCCGGCCTTCAACCGCCCGGCGCTCGATCCCGAGGCTTTCGTGGGCCAGTTGCTCGGTCTTGCCGAGGATGTCGGGCCGAGCGACGCGGCCCGCATCGCCGCCCGCAGTAAGGATCTCTTCGCCCCCGACACCGACCTGTCGGCGACCAGCTTCACGCTGCGCGACCGGCTGACCGATCTGATGTGGCTGGGCGGCACCAAGGCGCTGTGGAACATGGGCGACGGCACCAGCGCCGCGCCGCTCTTTGCGCGTTATGGCGATGCGGCCAAGACCCCGCTGACCAAGGCCAAGGGCTATTACTGGGCCGGACGCGCCGCGCGCGCCGCTGGCAACGAAGGCGCGGCGCGCAGCTATTTCGAAATGGCCGCGCAGTGGCCCGAATATTACTACTCGCAGCTTGCCTTGTCGGCGCTCGGCCGTCCGATGCCGAGCTTTGCGGGCCTGCCGCAACCCGCAATGGACGCCAGCGTGCGCGCCGAATTCGAAGCGCGCCCGGTGGTCAAGGCAATCCGCGCGCTCGCCCGCACCCGCCGCGACTGGCGCACCGAACGTCGCTTCTTCGAGGCGCTGGGCGACGAGGCCGATTCGCCGACCGAAATGCTGATGGCAGCCATGCTCGCACGCGAAGTGGGGCTTGACGAAATGGCCGTGGTGCTCGGCATGAAGGCGGGCGAAAACGGCCTCAATGGCCTTGAACGCATCGGCTTTCCCACCGTGCCAACGCCGTCCTACGTCAATGACTGGACGATGGTTCACGCCATCGCGCGGCAGGAAAGCGAATTCGACCGCACCCGGCGCAGCCATGCCGGGGCGATCGGGATCATGCAGCTGATGCCCGGCACCGCGCGCGAGCAGGCAGGCAAATCGGGGGTGCAATATCTCGCCAGCAACCTGACCGAGGCGCCGCAGTACAATATCCAGCTGGGCGATGCCTATTTCGCGCGGATGATGAGCTATTACGGCGGGGCCTATCCGCTCGCCGTGGGCGCCTACAACGCCGGGCCGGGCCGCGTGAACCAGTGGCTGCGCCTCAACGGCGATCCGCGCAAGGGCGAGATCGACTGGGTGACCTGGGTCGAGAAGATCCCCGCCAATTTCGAAACGCGCTATTACATCATGCGCGTTATCGGCAATGCGGTGACCTATTCGCACATGTATCCCGAACAGGCTGGCCTGCCCCGCCCGGTCGACGCGTTTCTGCGCTGAGGCAATGAAACCGCAGGGGGCACCGATCACGCCCGCCGGGATGGCGGCGCTGAAGGCGCGGTACGATCACCTGCTCGGCACCGAGCGCCCGGCGATCGTCGAGATCGTCAGCTGGGCGGCGGGCAATGGCGACCGCTCGGAGAACGGCGACTACCTCTATGGCCGCAAGAAGATGCGCGAGATCGACCGCGAGCTGGCGCATCTCGCGCGGCGGATGAAGGCGCTGCGGGTGGTCGATCCCGCCGCGCAGATCGACCGCAGCCGCGTGTTCTTCGGCGCGCGGGTGGACATCGCGGACGAGGACGACAATCGGCAGACGGTCACCCTCGTGGGTGATGACGAGCAGGACGCGGGCGCGGGCCGGATTGGCTGGAACTCCCCGCTGGCGCGCGCGCTGCGCGGTGCGAGTGTCGGGGATGTGCGTGTGGTCAGCCTTCCCTCGGGCAGCCGTGAATGGGAAGTGCTGGGGATCGACTATGATTAGGCTCGCCGCCTTGCTGCTTCTCCTGATCGCCGCGCCGCTCACCGCGCGCGAGAGCCTTGGCGTTTACGAAAGCTGGGCGGCATTCAAGGATCCGAGCCCGCTGCGCTGCTATGCCATCGCCAAGGCGGAAGGAAAGGTCGCCGCACCTGCCTATGCCACGGTCTCGAACTGGCCCGAGAAGCGCGTGCGCGGCGCGGTGCATATCGTGCTCTCGCGCGAGGTGGCGGCGAAGGGCGCGGTGCGGCTGGTGGTGGGCAGCCAGCGCTTCGACCTCGTCGCCAAGGGTCGCAATGCCTGGGCCGCCGATGTGCGGCAGGACGCGGCGATTGTCGCAGCGATGCGCTCGGCAAGCCGCATGAGCGTCAGCGGGACCAGCAACAAGGGTGGGCGTTTCACCGATCGCTACGCCCTTGCAGGGGCTGCCACGGCAATCGACGCGGCCACCGTGGGCTGCGCCTCACGACGCTGACTGGCCAAACAGCGCAAGTCGCACTATATCGCCGCCACCCATGGCCGATACCGCACTCATGACCATCCCGGGCCACGTCGACCCGGTCCCCGCCACGCGCGACATCACGCCGCGCGCCGATGGCCGCGTCGACCTGATCGGCCTCCCCCGCCCGCGCATTCGCGAATTGTTCGAGGAAGCCGGGCTCGACGCCAAGGCCGCCAAGCTGCGCGCCAAGCAGGTGTTCCACTGGCTCTACCATCGCGGCGTCACCGATTTCGAGGCGATGACCGACATCGCCAAGCCGATGCGCCCCTGGCTGGCGGAGCGTTTCGTGATCGGCCGCCCCGATGTGGTCGAGGCGCAGCATTCGGTCGATGGCACGCGCAAATGGCTGCTGCGCACCGCCGACGGCCACGATTTCGAGATGGTGTTCATCCCCGACGAGACTCGTGGCACGCTGTGCGTGTCCTCCCAGGTCGGCTGCACGCTCACCTGCTCCTTCTGCCACACCGGCACGATGAAGCTGGTGCGGAACCTCACCCCCGGCGAGATCGTCGGACAGGTGATGCTCGCGCGCGATGCGCTGGGCGAATGGCCGCGCGGCACGATGGTTTCGGATGCCGACGCGATCGACGAGGATGACGAGGCGGGCCACTACACCGCCGACGGACGCCTGCTCACCAACATCGTGATGATGGGCATGGGCGAGCCGCTTTATAATTTCGACCACGTGCGCGATGCGCTGAAGCTGGTGATGGACGGCGATGGCCTCGCCCTCTCCAAGCGGCGCATCACGCTCTCGACCAGCGGCGTCATCCCGATGATGGAACGCTGCGGCGAGGAGATCGGGGTGAACCTCGCGGTCTCGCTCCACGGCGTGCGCAAGGAGGTGCGCGACGAGCTGGTGCCGCTCAACAAGAAATATGGCATCGAGCAGCTATTGCAGGCCTGCGCCGACTATCCGGGCGCGAGCAATGCGCGGCGGATCACCTTCGAATACGTCATGATCAAGGACAAGAACGACAGCGACGATGATGCGCGCGAGCTTGTCCGTCTGCTGCGCCAGTTCAACCTGCCCGCCAAGGTCAACCTTATCCCCTTCAACCCCTGGCCGGGCGCGGGCTACGAAACCTCGACGCCCGAGCGGGTGCGGCGGTTCTCCGAAATCGTCTTCGAGGGCGGCTTCTCCGCCCCCGTGCGCACTCCGCGCGGGCGCGATATCGATGCGGCTTGCGGCCAGCTCAAGACCGCCGCCGAAAAGAAGAGCCGTGCCCAGCGTGACCGCGAAGCGGCCGAGGCAGCGGCCGCTGCCGAAAGCGCTTGAGCACCGATCCCGACACGATCGCTTTCTATCAGGCGCGCGCGCCGCATTGGGTATTCCATTCCGGCGAAGCGCATAGCCACCAGCTCGACGCTTTTCTGCACCGGCTCCCGGCTGGCGCGACTGTGCTTGAATTGGGCTGCGGGGGCGGGCGCGATGCGGCGCATATGCGTGGGCGCGGGTTCGTCGTTGATGCGACAGATGCCACCCCGGCGCTGGTGAAACGCGCCAACGAGGCCTTCAATCTCGGGGCACGGGTGATGGCGTTCCACGAACTCGAGGCGGAGGCCGCCTATGCCGGGGTCTGGGCCCATGCAAGCCTGCTGCATTGCCCGCGCGCGGCGCTCCCGGAGGTGCTCGCCCGCATCCACCGCGCGCTGCTGCACGGCGGGTGGTTCTTCTCGAGCTACAAGCTGGGCGACGGCGAAGGCCGCGATCTTTTGGGCCGGCTGCATAATTTCCCCTCCGCCGACTGGCTGATCGCCGCCACCACCGCCGCAGGGTTCATCATCGGGTCGCAGCGCATCTATGCAGGCAAGGCCAGCGATGGCACGCAGCGCGACTGGATCGATCTTGTTGCGAGAAAATCATGACCATCTGGACCATCGAAGCCGTCTGCACCGGCACCGCCCGCCCCTTTCTCGGCGCGGAAACCAGCGCCATCGCCAAGCGGGCGCGCGAGGGCGCTGTTCAGGTGCTCGAGGAGGGCCTCGCTCCCGACGAACAGGCCGACCGCACGGTGCATGGCGGGCCGGAGATGGCGCTGCATCTCTATCCGCTCGACCATCACGCGTGGTGGCGCGGGCAGATCGGCGATCACGCCGCACTGGACGAGCCCGGCGGGTTCGGCTCGAATTTCGCGGTGCGGGGCCTCACCGAAGAGATGGTGCATATCGGCGACCGCTTCCGGCTCGGAACCGCGTTGATCGAAGTCAGCCAGCCGCGCCAGCCATGCTGGAAGATCGAGCACCGCTTCGGCTACAAGGGGATGGTCGCGCAAATCGTCACGACCGCGCGCTGCGGCTGGTATTTCCGGGTGATCGAGACCGGCGAGGTTGCCGCCGGCGACTCGCTCGAACGGGTGGCGATCGGCGCGGGCGAATGGAATGTCGCGCGGGTGTTCCGGGCGTTGGTGGCAGGCAAGGCGAGCGCCGCGGAGCTTGCCGAACTGGCAGCGTTGGAGACGCTCACGCCCCGCCTTCGCGCCAAAGCCGCAGCCCGGCGCGACTGAGCCACGGTTCATCCCGAACCCTCGCTTTCTGAACAATTCTGCCGTTTTCCTGACATCGCCGTTCATCGTGGGTTCTCCCAAGCTGAACGAAAACGGGGTCGCTCCAATCGGGGAGCCAATACGCCGATACAAGGAAACGACCATGAAGAACCTCATCCTGATCGCCGCCGCCGCCGGTTCGATGGCTGCCGTGACTGCGCCCGCGCAGGCCGCCGAACTGCCCGCCGCGCCTTCGCCGATCTTCGCCAGCTTCAACAACAGCGCCGTCTCGTTTGACCAGGTCGCCGCCTATGATCGTGACGATTGGCGCGACCGTCGCGACTGGCGCGAAGACCGCCGTGATCGTCGTGACTGGCGCCGTGATCGCCGCCTGAGCCGCAACGACCGCGTGTGGCGCGGGAATGATGGTCGCTACTACTGCAAGCGCGACAACGGCACGACCGGCCTCGTGGTCGGCGCGGTTGGCGGCGCGCTGCTCGGCCGGACCATCGACACCCGCGGCGACCGTAGCCTCGGCACTCTGCTCGGCGCGATCGGCGGTGGCCTCCTCGGCCGCGAGATCGACCGCGGCGAAGCCCGCTGCCGATGAGCCGTGGCGGCGGCACGACGGGCTCCCATCGTGATGGAACCCGCGTGCCGCCGGCCCGGTTAACCTTCCAAATGCAGACACACCGAAAGGACCTGTCATGAAGAAGATTGCTCTCATTGTCGCCGCCAGTGCGATGACCCTGCCGATGGCCGCTCCGGCGCAGGCCGACCCACCGCGCCACGCGAAGGCCTGGGGCAAGCGCGCCAAGGAAGCCCGCATTTACGATGATCGCGGGCGCTATTACGAACCCCGCCGCCTGTCGCGCGGCGACCGGATTTGGCGCGATGGCGACCGTTACTATTGCCGCCGCGACAATGGCACCACGGGTCTGGTGATCGGTGCCGGTGTCGGTGCCCTTCTGGGTCGCACCATCGACACCCGCGGCGACCGTAGCGCCGGCACACTGCTCGGCGCGATCGGGGGCGGCTTGCTTGGCCGCGAAATCGACCGGGGCGAACTGCGTTGCCGCTAAGTCCGCGCTAGCCTGCGGGAGGGCCACGCGCTGCTCCCCGATTGATGCGCGGCCCCCGCAATGTTAGCGCTGCGGTCATGCCCGACATGACAGCAGCGCCCCATCTCCGCCCCGCCGTTCTCGTGACCGGCGGGGCGACCCGTATCGGCGCCGCAATCATCCGCCGTTTTGCCGGTGCCGGTTGGCACTGCGTGATCCACTACCGCGACAGCGCCGTTGAGGCGGAAGCGCTAGCCGCCACCCTCCCCTTTGCCGAGACGATCGGCTTCGACCTGACAGACGATGACGCTGCCGTCGCCGCCGTCACCGCGCTTGCCGCGCGGCTGCCGGACTGGCGCTGCCTCGTCAATTCGGCGTCGGTTTTTGATTATGACGGAGTAACCGATCTCGATCCGGCAACGAACCGGGCGGCGATGCAGGTGAATGCGCTCGCCCCGGCCCGGATCGCTCAGGCCTTCATCGCCCACACGGCGAGGGGGGCAGGCGTGCGCAGCGTGATCAATGTCACCGACATGAAGATCGCCAACACCAACCCCGATTTCTTCAGCTACACCATGTCCAAGCACGCGCTGGCCGCGACCATCGGCATGTTCGCCAAGGGCATTCCCGATTCCGAGGTGCGCGCATACGGCATCGCGCCGGGCGCGATCCTTGCCAGTCACGACCAGCGCGAGGAGGAGACCGAAATCTCCCACCGGCTCAACCTGTTGCGCCGCAAGACCGGCGCTGACGAAATCGCCGATGCCGCGCTGTTCCTTGCCGAGGGTGCGCTGGAGAGCGGGCAGACCCTGTTCATCGACAGCGGGCAGCACCTGATGGACCAGCCGCGCGACGTGATCTGGCTGGCGCGATAGACGACAACAAGGGGGATCGGATGAAAACGAGGAAACAACACGCGCTCTCGACACGGCTGTGGCACTGGGTCAACGCCGTATCGATCATCGTGCTGTTCATGACCGGGCTGAACATCTCCAACGCGCACCGTTATCTCTATTGGGGCGATTACGGCTTCGACCCGCAGGACGCCTGGCTCAGCGTTATCAGATTCCCGGCCTGGTCGACGATCCCGCAATATTACAACCTCGCAATGGCGCGCGACTGGCACATCACCATGGCCTGGCCCTTCGGGCTGGGGCTGGCCTTCATCTGGATCGCGATGCTGGTGAACGGGCACTTCCGCCGCGATCTCACCACCTCGCCGCGCGACTGGACTCCGGGTGCGGTGATCGCCTCGCTCAAGGCGCATGGGCCCGGTGCGGCGACGCATGGCTATAACCCGGTGCAAAAAATCCTCTACGGGATGGTGTTCGGGGTGCTGATGCCGGTGATGCTGTTCACCGGCCTTGCGATCAGCCCGGGCTTTCAGGCGGTGGCGCCCTGGCTGCTCGAGGTGCTGGGCGGGCGCCAGAGCGCGCGCTCGCTGCACTTCATCGCCGCCTGGGCGATCTTCGGCTTTTTCGTGATCCATGTCCTGCTGGCGCTGGCCGACTGGCGGCTCATCCTCGGCATGATCACCGGCGGCAGGCGCGTGGAGAGCGAAGCCGAACCGCCCCGCCCTGTCCCCGCCCCCGAACCCGTTCTGGAAGGAGAACCCAGCCATGGTTGATCTGCCGCGCCGTTCGTTGCTTGCCGGGATGGCGGCCCTGTCCGCCTCGGCCTGCGCCAAGATCAACCAGAGCGAGAGCGCCCAGACGCTGTTCGACGCGGCGGAGGACGGCCACCGGGCGCTGCACCGCGCGCTGGCAGGCAGGCAGGGGCTGGCCCCCGAATATACCCGGGCCGAACGCTCGCCCACCTTCCGTGGCAATGGCTCGGTCACGGTCGAGGATCCGTTCTACAAGGCGCAGCTGGCCGGGGGCTTTCCCGATTGGCGGCTTGAGGTGCGCGGGCTGGTGGAACAGCCGCTCGCGCTGACGCTCGATGAGGTGAAGGCGCTGCCCCAGCGCACCCAGATCACCCGCCACGACTGTGTCGAAGGCTGGAGCGCGATCGGCGAATGGCAGGGGCCGCAGCTCGCCGCGCTGCTCGATGCCGCGAGGGTGAAGGAGAGCGCGAAGTTCATCGTCTTCCGCTGCGCCGACGTGCTCTACGGCCGCGACTATTACGAAAGCATCGACATGGTCGACGCCTATCATCCGCAGACGATCATCGCCCATAGCCTCAACGGCGAGCCGCTGCCCGAAAAGAACGGCGCACCGCTGAGAATGCGGATCGAGCGGCAACTGGGCTACAAGCAGGCGAAATACGTGAAGGCGATCGAGGCGGTGGCCAGCTTCGCGGCAATCGGCGGCGGCAAGGGCGGGTTCTGGGAGGATACCGCCGGATACCAGTGGTATGCGGGCATTTAGCTTTCGGGGTAAATCCGCTGCATCGCCGCCCAGTCCTCCGCGATGATCTCCTCGAGCACGGCGAGGTCGATATCGGCGAGCTTGTTCACATAAAGGCAGCTCGCCCCGCGCGAATATTTGCCCAGCCGCGCCAGCTTTTCGTCGCGCGCCGCTCCGGTTGCGGCATCGCAATAGCCGCCCATGAAATACAGCGAATGCTTGGCCTTGCGCGGCGAAAAGCCGCTGCGCAGGGAGTGGACCTCGCGTCCGCTGTCATAGGTGGTGCGGTATTCGCCGTAGCCGATGATTGTGGGGCCCCACATTCTGGGCACCTGCCCCGTGACCTTGCGGAACAGCGCGTCGAGCACCCGGCCCTCTTCCGCCTTGGCGGGCGGCTCGACGCTGGCGAAAAAATCCTCGACCGTGACTTCGGTTATGGTGGTTTTTGCCTTGGTCATGTCGCTTCCCCTCGTCTCGCCGCCGAGCGTCTTGCACAAGCCGCGCGCCTTGCACTAGCTGGCACTGAAGCATCCTAGAAAGGAGCCCGATGAGCAAGCCCCTCCTTGACCGATTCCTCTCCCGCGCGGTGAAGCAGGGCCGCCTCGGCATCGTCTTTGCCGACGGCAGTGTCAGCACCTATGGCACCTCTGCCGAGGGCTTCCCGGAAATCGTGCTGCGTTTCACCGATGCGAAGGTACCGCGCGACATCCTGATGGACCCGCGGCTGGGCGCGGCGGAGGCTTTCATCGAGGGCCGGCTGCTGATCGAGGAAGGCGACGTGATGGGCCTCGTCAGCCTGCTGCGCTCGAACAATCCGTGGGACAAGGGCGGCGATATCGGCCCGCCGAGCACGTTCAAGCGGCTGATCAACAAGGCGACCTTCGCCGCCGAGCAGGTCAACAACCGCGTGGGTTCGAAGAAGAACGTCGCGCATCACTATGACATCGGCAACGATCTCTACGCGCTGATGCTGGATGCCGAGCATTGGCAATATTCCTGCGCTTACTGGCCCGAGGGCGTAACCACACTCGCCGGGGCGCAGGAAGCGAAGCTCAGGCATATTGCGAGGAAGCTCCATCTGTCGCCGGGGCAGGAGGTGCTCGACATCGGCTGCGGCTGGGGCGGGATGGCGATCCATCTCGCCAGGCATCACGATGTGAGGGTCGTCGGCATCACCCTGTCCGAGGAACAGGCCGCGCTCGCCCGCCAGCGGGTGCGCGATGCGGGGGTCGCCGACAAGGTGACGATCCTGCTGGAGGACTACCGCGACACCGCCGCGTCAGGCCGCCGCTTCGACCGGATCGTTTCGGTCGGGATGTTCGAACACGTCGGCCGCGCGCAGTTCGAAACCTTCTTTCAGGCCTGCGCGCAGATCCTTGCCGATGACGGGGTGATGCTGCTCCACACCATCGGGCGCTTCGGCGCGCCGGGGACGACCGATGCCTTCACCCGCAAATATGTCTTCCCCGGCGGCTACATCCCCGCCCTGTCGGAAACCGTCGCGGCCTCGGAGAAATTCCGCCTGATCGCCACCGATGTCGAGACGCTGCGGCTGCACTACGCCAAGACGATCCGCCAATGGTACGCCAACTGCCTGGCGCACCGCGAGAAAATCGTCGCGCTCTATGACGAGAAGTTCTTCCGGATGTGGACCTTCTATCTTGCGGGCGCGGCCACCGTGTTCGAGCATGGCGGCATGGGCAATTACCAGATCCAGTATGTCCGCAACCGCAACGCCCTGCCGATCACGCGGGACTATCTGATCGGCAGCTAACTTGCCTCGGTCAGGCCGGGGCGGTTGCGGGGGCGGTAGACCGGGCCGAAGCCCATCAGCGCCGCACCCACCAGCACGAGCGCGATCACCCAGATTCGCACACCGGTGACGCCTTCGGGGCTGGCGATGGTCAGCCCCGCCGTCGCCCCCAGCCCCGCACAGATCGCGACCACACCGAGCACCGCGCGCAGACGCGGCACCGTCCGCCCGCCGCGGATCGGGCCGAAGCTGCGTTCATGCCGCGCGAAGATCGCGATCAGCGGCAGCAGCGCGAGGATGTAGAGCCCCAGCCACAGCGGGCGCGAGGCCCACCACGCCGCACTCCCCGGCACCGTATCCAGCCCCGCTCCGCCAAGCCCCAGCCAGGCGACGGTCATCACCAGCACGAAAGCGGTGAGGTGCCACAGGAAGACCGTCATGATCATCCCGTTCATCAGCACCGTCGCGGTCCACAGGCGGACGTTCGCGAGCATCCGCCGCCCCAGCGGCTCGAGCGCCAGCACCAGCCCGACCTGCACCATGCCCAGCGCCAGCAGCGCCACCGTCGGCGGGAGCGAGTTGGAAAAGCCGTCCGGCGCGCTCACCATCGAGACGGGGTAGAACCCGAAGGCGGTGATCCGCACCAGCACCGCAAGGCCCACCGCAAACCACGCCCAGGCCAGCCAACGCTTGTCGAACCGGCCCGCGCGCCACGCAAAGCCCAGCTGGTGCACCGCGAGAAACACCCACAGGAAGTTGGTGAAGTTGATCCACGGCACCTTATGCGTGAAGGTCAGCCAGTCGGTCAGCACCGCCAGCGGGATGAACACCGCAAAGCTCGCCCAGCCGAAGCGATTCCACGCCCGGAACATCACCGGCGTGCAGGCGGTGACCAGCAGATAGACCGCGAGGAACCAGACCGGGATCAGCGCCGCCTCGGTCGCCATGCGGATCTGTTCGCGCGGCATGCCCACCTGCGTCAGGATCAGCGCCAGCGCCGCCCACAGCAGCAGCACGGGGAAGGTCGGCGTGATCAGCCGCTGCACGCGGCTCGCCAGCCAGTCGCGATAGACGCCCGCCTGCTCCGGCGGCGCCTTGCGCGTCACTGCGCCCCAGCTGACGCTGTTGGAGTAGCCTCCGACGAGAAAGAACACCGGCATCACCTGAAAGCCCCAGGTCAGCCAATGCGCCCATTCCGAGACCGAGAGCAGATCGCCGCGCTGCAATTCCCCCGCTTCGTTGACGTAGAGCCCGGCCATCAGCCAGTGGCCGAACACCACCGCCAGAATCGAGACCGCGCGCAGGAAATCCACCCAGCGATTGCGATCGGGCGGGGTCGCCTCCGCCAATTCGCGCGCCTTGCTCCACATTGCCAACATAAAGACCCCTGACAGACCGCGCATGAAAGCGCCATCGCGCAAGGCTTTATCAGGTAATCCTTGCCGGTCGATTGCCAAGATGCGGCCCCGGCCCGTCCCGGGGCGAAAGCGCGATTGCCCCGCCCCGCGCGCGCTGTTAGGGGCGCGGCGCTCTTATTGCCCAAGGAACCGCGCCCATGGCCCAGCCCCAGAAAGTCGTCCTCGCCTATTCGGGCGGTCTCGATACCAGCGTCATCGCCAAGTGGCTGAGCGTGGAGCGCGGGCTGGAGGTGGTGACCTTCACCGCCGATCTCGGGCAAGGCGAGGAAATCGAACCCGCGCGCGCCAAGGCCAAGGCAATGGGCATCGCCGACGATCACATCTTCATCGAAGACCTGCGCGAGGAATTCGTGCGCGATTTCGTCTTCCCGATGATGCGCGCCAATGCCCGCTATGAAGGCGATTACCTGCTCGGCACCTCGATCGCGCGGCCCCTGATCTCCAAGCGTCTGGTCGAGATTGCGCACCAGACCGGCGCGGATTTCATCGCGCATGGCGCGACCGGCAAGGGCAACGATCAGGTGCGCTTCGAACTGTCGGCCTATGCGCTCGATCCCGATATCAAGGTGATCGCCCCGTGGCGCGAATGGGACCTCGCCAGCCGCACCGCGCTGATCGCCTGGGCCGAGGCGCACCAGATTCAGGTGCCCAAGGACAAGCGCGGCGACAGCCCCTTTTCGACCGATGCCAACCTGCTGCACACCTCGTCCGAGGGCAAGGTGCTCGAAGATCCGTGGGAGGAGACGCCCGACTACGTCTATTCGCGCACGGTCAATCCCGAGGACGCGCCCGATACGCCGGAATATATCACGCTTGATTTCGAGAAGGGCGACGGCGTGGCCCTGAACGGCGAGGCGATGTCGCCTGCCACCTTGCTCGCCGCCCTCAACGACCTCGGCCGCAAGCATGGCATCGGGCGGCTCGATCTGGTCGAGAACCGCTTTGTCGGCATGAAGAGCCGCGGGATGTACGAGACCCCCGGCGGCGAAATCTACGCCCGCGCGCATCGCGGGATCGAGCAGATCACGCTGGATCGCGGCGCGGCGCATCTCAAGGACGAGCTGATGCCGCGCTATGCCGAGCTGATCTATAACGGCTTCTGGTTCAGCCCCGAGCGCGAGATGCTGCAGGCCGCGATCGACCACAGCCAGGACAAGGTGACCGGCACGGTGCGGCTGAAGCTCTACAAGGGGCTGGCGAGCGTTGTCGGCCGCAAGTCGCCCTTTTCTCTCTATTCCGAAGCGCACGTGACCTTTGAGGATGATGCCGGGGCCTATGACCAGAAGGACGCCGAGGGCTTCATCAAGCTCAACGGCCTGCGCCTGCGGCTGCTGGCACGGCGCAATCGCGACGCCTGAGGGCATCTCCCGCTGGTGGAAAACCGAGTCGCCCCGCTCGCTGCGGCGGCGTGGGGGCAGTAACGTGACAATTCGGGGACGGTTTCGTTGGCGTTTTTTGCGCGCATCGCGACAATTGCGACGAAGCGTTGACTTATCCACGCGTGTCCACAGGGCAAATCGCCCGAAGTGGAAAACTCACGCGTCGGGATGTTGTCAGATCGCCGATTCAGGCGCACTTTCAACCTGTCTTCGGGACACGAAACAACCGGAACCGAAAGCCGCAAGGCCTTGAAGTTACCGGGGTTTTGATCCCAAGGATGGCGGTGACATCTGTCCACGCGCCGATCTGGAGACGGCATGCAGGAGGCTTCGGCCAAAGGCAAGGTCGGCTCAATTCAAGGATCGGAGCGACGCGATGACGCCGGACAGGCCTAGAACCTGGCCGATCGGAAGCGCAGCGGAAACGGCGAAAGCCCCCAGCCGCAGTTCTTGTGAACGGTAAAGGGACGAAAGCCTCGGCCAAGCGAGCGCGCAAGGCAGCGAAAGGCGAAGACTTCGGGCTTCGGCAGACGCAGGTCAGCGCAGGAGCGAAAGCCGGATGCCGGCGCGAGCGCCGGTGACAAATCTCTGGCAGGGCCGGTCGCAAGACGCAGGCAGCGAGAGGCTAGACATCGGGCGCCAAGCATGGCTCCGAGCAAATGACGCGGAAGGTTCGCCGGACGCATCACGAGCGAGGGTCATCCACACGCCGGTGAGAGTGGGGTCGGCAGCAATGCCGGCCCCATTTGCTTTGAGGCGCAGGCTGCAGCTGATGCGGGGGTCTGCGGTCGGCACCACACATCCGGGCCATGCAATCTTACAGCCGGAGTCGAGTCGCGGCGGCTGGAAACGCAGAAAAGCGCTTTGCGCCGAAATTGTTCCACCACGGTTCATCGGATTTTTCTCTCGACTCATTCCCCAGCGGATGGCCGGCGGCGACGAAATCCGCCCCCGGTTTGCCTTTCGCAAACCTTCGCCGGTATCGGCGCTGGCCATGCGGAAGGACTATCGCAGCCACGGCCTCGGAGCCCAGAGCCTCGCCCGGCGCAGCGTGCAGGCTGCGGCGTTGATCGCGCTGGTCGGCCTCGCTCCGCTGGCCGCCTCGACCGCCGCGACCCCCGAAGCCGGCCCCTCGGCGATCGACACCTTCGCCAGCAGCGCCGCCGTGATCGAGCTGGTGCCCTTGCAGGCGAATGCAGACGTCATCGCGCCCACTCCCGTCCTCGATCAGCCCTCGCCCTCGGCCCCCCAGGAAACCGTGCTCGGCCGCGGCAGCGCCTCCTACTACGCCGCCAAGTTCGATGGCCGCCGCACCGCCAGCGGCGAACGCTTCAGCAACGCCGGCATGACCGCCGCGCATCGCACCCTGCCGTTCGGCACGCTGGTGCGCGTGACCAATGTCGCCAACGGCCAGAGCGTCGTGGTGCGCATCACCGACCGTGGCCCCTTCACCCGCGGCCGCCTGATCGACGTGAGCCGCGCCGCCGCCGATGAGCTGGGGATTGTCCAGCGCGGCCACGGCACGGTCGAACTCGCCGTCATCGAAGACTAAGCGGCCCTCAGGGGTTGTCCGAATAGGACATCCCGAGCGCCGCCGTATCCCCCGTCACCCTGAGCGTGAGCCGCGCGGTCTGCGTGCCCGAGGTGTTGCGCAGCAGCGCCATCTCGCCCGGAGCAAAGCGCGCCTCGACCGCGCCGCCTGCCGCCACCGTGCCGCGCGGCACGACCGTGCCGTCCGGCGCCTTGCCCGATACCACCACCGCGACCCGCCCCACATTGCTCCCGGTGACGACGAAACCGCCCTCCTGCCCTCCGCCGAGCTCGAAGGTCTTGCCGGGCTCGATCATCAGGTTGGAGTTGATCGTCCCCGCCCGCGATCCGACGGCAAGGGCCGCGACCGCCAGTGCGGCGACGATGAGGGGAACGCGATATCTGGTTGTCAAAGCCATTGCCGGGCACTCCTTCGTGCTGCTCCGTCCGCCACCAGCTACGCCTGCCGCCGGGCGGTGGATGCGGCAGGCTGACAATAGCGCGCCGCAGGGGTCTTGCGCTCGCGCGCCGCGGGGTTACCAACCGCAGGACACGTGGCCGGGCCGCAGCGGGACGACAGGGCGCTCCCCCGCGCGGCGGACTTGAGGGGACTGTCGCCATCACGCTCACGCTCATGCTGATCCTCGCCTATGTCGCAGCCCAGATCGCGCTGGCGGTGTGGGCCGGGCGCGGGGCGAAGTCCGATGCCGACTACCTCGTCGCGGGCCGAAGCCTCGGGCCGCTGGCCGTGGGCATGAGCCTGTTCGCCACCTGGTTCGCCTCCGAAAGCCTGATCGCCACCTCGGGCGAGGTCGCACGCGATGGCCTCGCCGGAGCGCGGGCCGAGCCCTTTGCCTACGCGCTCGGCATCCTCGCCATCGCGCTGTTCTTCGCGCACCGGCTGAGGAGCGGCGGGTTCATCACCCTCGCCGACTTCCTGCGCAGCCGCTTCGGGCCGGGCACCGAGAGCCTTGCCGCCATCGTCATCGCGCTCTCCGCCACCACCTGGTCCGCCGCGCAGCTCTTCGCCTTCGCGACCATCATCGCCAGCGCATCGGGGCTCGACTTCACCCCCGCCCTGATCGGCGCGACGCTGCTGGTGATGACCTACACCCTGTTCGGCGGCCTCGCCGGAGACGTCGTCACCGACATCGTGCAGGGCATCATCATCGTCGTCGCGATTCTCATCCTCTTCGCCCTCATGACGAGCGCCTTCGGAGGCCCCGCCGCCATGTGGGCCGCCGCCCCGCCCACCGCCTTCGGCTTCACCGCGCCGGGCGAGAGCTGGGTCGACCGCGCCGAGCTGTGGCTGATCCCCATCGCGGGCACGATGGTCAGCCAGGAGGCGCTCTCGCGCACCCTCGCCGCGCGCTCGCCCGAGGTGGCGCGCAAGGGCGCGCTGTGGGGCGCGGGGATCTACCTCACCGTGGGCCTCATCCCGGTGAGCTTCGGCCTGTTCGGCCCTGCCCTCGCCCCGCTGCTCGGCATCACGCTCGGCGCGGAGGAGGCCTACCTGCCGAGCCTCGCCGCCGCGCTCTTCCCCGAGTGGCTGATGATCATCTTCACCGGCGCGCTGGTCTCGGCGATCCTGTCCTCGGTGGACTCCGCGCTGCTCGCGGTCTCGGCGGTGGTGACCGAGAGCGGGTATCGCCGCTTCAACCCCGAGGCCTCGCCGCGCACCATGCTGCGCGCCGCCCGCACCGCCACCGTGGGCGCGGCGGCCCTCGCGGCGTGGCTGGCCTTGCAGGGGGAGTCCTTGCGCAACCTCGTGCTCGATGCAGGGGCCATCGCCGCGGTGCTGGCGGTGCCGATCATCGCCGGGCTCGCCGGATCGCGCTCAGCCCCCGCCGCGCTCGGCGCGATTGTGGTGCAGGTCGCGGTGCTCGGCGTGCTCGACTGGGGCCTCGGCCAGCCCGGCGCCTTCCTGTGGATGATCGCGAGCGGCACCGCGACCTTCGCCGCGCTCGCGATGCTGACGCGAGGGGCCCCCGCCCCCGCGCCGCTCCCCCGTGTTGGAGACACATGAGACACTGTCCAGGGACAAAAAACCTGCCCCCGGCACAGCCCCCGTTCGGCTAGCGATCATCCTCCGCATCATCGCCCGACGCACCCGCATTCCCGGGCTCGCTCGCAGGCGGGCACGCAGGTGAGCACAGGGCCGCCACCTGCGCATCGAAATCCTGCACCGCCGCATAGACGCCGCTCTGCCCCGCCACCCGGTCGAGCCGCCCGAGATGCGCCAGCAGCAAGCGGCTGTCGTAGCGGGTGCGCGTGGCGACCTCCTCGCCGTGATAGAACACGCTCTCGGTCACGCCGCTGAGCGCGCGGTCGGCCAGCACCTCCTCGACCTGCGGGCGGGCGATCACCAGCGCCGCATCCCACAGGCGCCGGAACTCGGCCGAGGCGCGCCGCTGGCGGTAGAGATGCGCGCGGCTCGCCCCCACCTGCAACGCCGCCGCGCGGACATTGCCCCACTGCGCCAGCACCCTGAGGAAGGCCTGCTGCACCGCAGGCGGCACATCGGCGGGCAGCGTCGCCGGATCGACGATAAAGGGTGCAGCGGCGGCAGAGGTGTGGGTGTGGATGTCGGACATGGCAGCAGGCTCCTTGGGCAGACACAACGCATTGGGGCGCGCAGGCTATCAGAGCCAAGTTGCTGTAGGAAAATGGAAGTTTGTGTGTCTCGCACGCCATCCGGCGCGCCGTATCCTCGCTCACACGCCCTTCGGGCCGGTGACCCGCCTTCGGCGGTCCAGCTTCGCTTCCGCTGCGGGCGGCCGGTCGGCCTTGCGGGCCTGCGGCCCGTTTATCCAGCCCGACAAGGGAGGAAGAACAAATCGCTTACCCCGGCAGCGAGCGCTGCCGCCCGCAAAGCACCCGCTCATTGGCGAGCACGATCGCCCGCGCCGCTTCATTGACCGGCAGCGGATTTCCGACCCGCCCCGCCGCAACATGGGCGAGCCACACCCCGACAAACGCCCGCCCGCCCGGATCGCGCAAATCGGTCGGCCCGGCCAAAGGCCGCTCGTTGGGGCCGGGGGATTCGGGGACGGTGTATCCGATTTCGTAGGTGGTGATCATGGCGCAAGGCTCCTTGGCGGCTGCGTGAGCACGTGAGGGCGCCGAGGGAGTGCGCGCGCGCCCCTCACCGAAGGCCCGAGGCCCCTGCCCTGCCCCTTGCGTTGTGGCGAGGGGGTGGCGGGGTCGGCGAGCGGTGGGGGCTGTGCGCAGGGCCGACGCCTGCGCGGGAGGATATGCTGGGGGTGGGGGTGTAGGAAAGGGGCTTCACACGACGCTATCAAAAGTACCCACCCATTCGCGAGACTTGATCTTGAGTTTCCCGATGCCAGCCCTTTTTAACTGAAGCGTGATCCTCTGAATTGCTGATACCCCAAGAGGAACTCGCGCACAGACAATAAGCGCCGATGGCTTCGCGACAGCTTTTTCATTTTCCTTCAAAAACTTCGCAGTATTACGGATCTGCTCTTCAGCATCATGAACATTTTTCCCTTTGAGTTCAATAATGACAGCACGATTCCTCTTATCGCGTAAAACGAAGTCAGCCCTTTTACCTACACATTCCACGCACCCATCGAATCTCGTTCGCTGAAGCTTTTCTCCGTCCTTATTCTCAAAGCATGCCGTTTTGCCATTTTCTGAAAAAACGAGCCGCTTGCGCGTCGTGGATTCAGTGCATGAATTAAAGCACGGCATCTAGGTCATCATCTCCGCGAGACTGGCAAATTCGTCGATTACATCTTGCGAGACATTGTCAATATAGTCTGTTGAAATAAGACCATCGGCGCCGATCAAATTGATCACACAACCACTTTCCAAGCCATAACAAGAAACGCTATCGACAGGGAGCCACCTATTTTTCGGAACGATCTTTGCAACTTGAAGCTGCCTATCCTTCCGTTTCCTAAAACCCATTTTAGCCGCAAAGAGCAGATTATTTACTTTAGAAAGTATATAGGGGCTATGCGATGTTAGAACCATTTGCGATGCAGTCTTTGGCTTACGTAACAAACTCGCCAACACATCGACAATCGCGGTCTGCGCTTCAGGGAACAAGTGAGCCTCTGGCTCTTCGATGTACATCACTTTCGGACCATAGATTTCATCCATATACTCTGACGTCGACTCAAAATAATCAAGCGAAATCCAAAGCGGCAGAAGCTCCTGTTGACCCGATGAGAGCGCAAAAAGTGGAATCACACGACCATCCTCAGCTTGAATCATCAGGTCGTTACGCTCCATACGCGGCCGACCGCCGAAGACTTTTGCCATCGTCTCATGTCGATATTTGGCGCCAACTGCCTGCGGTGTCCGCCCATAACCATATGCCATGGGGAACCCGTGCTTCATGCGATCCACAAGTAGAATGTAAAGCCTGCCAAATGACTTGGTTATTGGATCAAGAAGTTGCCCGTGCTCGAAAGCAGACATGGCCCTTCCGAATGTCGTAAAGAATGCGCGACTCGCCGGGATGTATAATTGCTCAGAAACCATCGATCCATCGAAATACTGATTAATACGCTTGTAAAAATCAGTCCTTAGCTCCCAATTGAAACTGGATCTTATGAATGAGCTATCTTCTCGTGAATTTTTAGCTGTCAAAGACATAGCTATGGAAAGTGATTGATTGTAGAAGTTTTCGAATTCTTCGTTGAACGTTATTTGGGGTTCATTTTTCGATTTACTGCGCAAACCAGCACGACCCACAGAAACTCTGTAATTCGGGGTACTGTAAGAAATTAGGAATTTTCCTTGGCCCCACGCTGAAGGCGGAAACCACTCTATAAACTTTAATCCAAGTGTCCTTTGAAATTCTTTATAACTCAACCCTTCATTTGTGGATCGAAGAACCTCTTCAGCAATATCTTGAAAGAAATAGCTCAACTTGCATATGAGGCTTTTACCGCTCGCTTGCGGTCCAGTCAGGATTGTGAGCTGCTTTAACTCAATTTCGGCATTCGAAATTGCTGAAAATTCTTCGATTCGAAGAACCTTAGGAGAGTCTATAAGCGCTTTTTTGCTTAACATCTTTTTTGTAACCAATCTGGGGGGGCGCAAAGCGATTGTTATCCATCACCGACATTAGCCCCTAGCACATTTTTATGAAAGAACGCTTCCATCGTGTTCGGTCGAATGCCGCGGCTTATCCGTCACTGACATAGGCAAACTCTGCCGCAAGCATGATTAGAGGTGCACTGTCTATTTTTCGCCGCGTGATCAAGCGTGTTGAGCTACTCACCCAACAAAGGCGCCAAATACCGCCCCGTAAAGCTCCGCTCCACCTTCACCACCTTCTCCGGCGTCCCCTCCGCGACAATCTCCCCGCCGCGCACGCCGCCCTCCGGCCCCAGATCGATGATCCAGTCGGCGGTCTTGATCACGTCGAGGTTGTGTTCGATCACCACCACCGAGTTGCCCTGCTCCACCAGCCGGTGCAGCACTTCGAGGAGCTTGCGGACATCCTCGAAATGCAGGCCCGTGGTCGGCTCGTCGAGGATGTAGAGCGTCTGCCCGGTCGAGCGGCGGGCGAGTTCCTTGGCCAGCTTCACCCGCTGGGCCTCGCCGCCCGACAGGGTCGTCGCCTGCTGGCCGACTTTCACGTAGCCGAGGCCGACCTCGTTCAGCATCCGCATCTTCTCGCGGATCGGGGGGACGGCCTTGAAGAACTCCTCGGCATCCTCGATCGTCATGTCGAGCACGTCGGCGATCGAGTGGCCCTTGAACTTCACCTCGAGCGTCTCGCGGTTGTAGCGCTTGCCGTGGCATTCCTCGCAGGTGACGTAGACGTCGGGCAGGAAGTGCATCTCGATCTTGATGAGGCCGTCGCCCTGGCACTTCTCGCAGCGGCCGCCCTTGACGTTGAAGGAGAAGCGCCCGGGCTTGTACCCGCGCGCGAGGCTCTCCGGGAGCCCGGCGAACCAGTCGCGGATCTGGGTGAAGGCGCCGGTGTAGGTGGCGGGGTTGGAGCGCGGGGTGCGGCCGATCGGGGACTGGTCGATCTCGATCACCTTGTCGCAGTGCTCGAGCCCGGTGATCGCGTCATGCGCCCCGGCGATCACCCGCGCACCGTTGAGCACGCGCGCAGCGCCCGCCTGCAGCGTGTCGATGGTGAGCGAGGACTTGCCGCTCCCGCTGACGCCGGTGATGCAGCAGAAGGTGCCGAGCGGGATCTTCGCGGTCACGCCCTTGAGGTTATTGGCGCGCGCGTTCTTGACCACGATGTGCTTGCCGTTGCCCTTGCGGCGCTTGGCGGGCACCTCGATCTTGCGCTTGCCGGTGAGGTAGTCCGCGGTAAGCGAGCCCTTGGCCTTGAGGATCTGCTTCAGCGTCCCCTGCGCCACCACCTCGCCGCCATGCACCCCCGCGCCGGGGCCGAGATCGACGATATGGTCGGCGGTGCGGATCGCGTCTTCATCGTGCTCGACGACGATGACGGTGTTGCCGAGATCGCGCAGGCGCTTCAGCGTTTCCAGCAGCCGGTCGTTGTCGCGCTGGTGGAGGCCAATGGAGGGCTCGTCGAGCACATAGAGCACGCCCGAAAGCCCGCTGCCGATCTGGCTGGCGAGGCGGATGCGCTGGCTCTCGCCCCCGCTCAGGGTGCCCGAGGTGCGGTCAAGGTTGAGGTAGTCGAGCCCGACATTGTCGAGGAAGCCCAGCCGCTCGTTGATCTCCTTCAGGATCGCCTTGGCAATCTGGCTTTGCTGCGGGGAGAGATGTTCGTCGAGGCCGAGGAACCACGCCTTGGCATCGGCGACGCTCATCTGCACCGGGGTCGCGATGTCGGTCGGCCCGGCGGCGCTGGGCACCTTCACGCTGAGCGCCTTCTCGTTCAGGCGCTTGCCTCCGCAGGTCTCGCAGGCCTGTGCGGTCTGGTACTTGGAGAGTTCCTCCTGCATCCACGCGCTTTCGGTCTGCATCATGCGGCGGTTGAGGTTGCCGATCACGCCTTCGAAGGCCTTGTTGACGGTGTACTCGCGGCGCCCGTCCTTGAAGGTCAGCGGCACCGGCATCCCGCCCGTGCCGTGGAGGATGATGAGCTTCTGTTCGGGCGCGAGGTCTTTCCACGGTGTCGTCAGGTCGAAGCCATAGGCCTTCGCCAGCGAGGCCAGCACCTGCATGTAATAGGGCGACGGCGGGTTGGACTTGGCCCAGGGCACCACCGCGCCCTGCTTGAGGGTCAGCGCCTCGTTGGGGACGACCAGCTGCGGGTCGAACAGCATCTTCTCGCCGATCCCGTCGCAGGCCGGACACGCGCCTTGCGGGGCGTTGAAGGAGAACAGGCGCGGCTCGATCTCTTCGATAGTGAAACCGCTGACCGGGCAGGCGAATTTCTCGGAGAAAACGATGCGGTTGGCGGGCAGGCCTGCGCCCTTCATCGCGCCACCCTTGCTGTCGTCCGACTCCCGCCCCGGCACCACACCATCGGCGAGATCGACATAGGTCAGCCCCTCGGCGAGCTTCAGCGCCTGTTCGAAGCTTTCTGCGAGGCGGGTCTCGATCCCCTCCTTCACCGCGATGCGATCGACCACGACTTCGATGTCATGCTTGAACTTCTTGTCGAGCGCGGGGGCTTCCTCGATCGGATAGATCTCCCCGTCGATCCGCACGCGGGTGAAGCCCTGCCGCTGCCATTCGGCGATTTCCTTGCGGTATTCGCCCTTGCGTCCGCGCACCACGGGGGCGAGCAGGTAGAGCCGCGTGCCTTCGGGCAGGGCCATCACGCGGTCGACCATCTGGCTGACGGTCTGGGCGCTGATCGGCTCTCCGGTAGCAGGCGAATAGGGCACGCCCACGCGCGCCCACAGCAGGCGCATATAGTCGTAGATTTCGGTAACGGTCGCCACGGTCGAGCGCGGGTTGCGGCTCGTCGTCTTCTGCTCGATCGAGATCGCGGGGCTGAGCCCGTCGATATGCTCGACATCGGGCTTCTGCATCATCTCCAGAAACTGGCGCGCATAGGCCGAGAGGCTCTCGACATAGCGGCGCTGCCCTTCGGCGTAGATCGTGTCGAAGGCGAGGCTCGACTTGCCGCTGCCGCTGAGGCCAGTGACCACGATCAGCGCATCGCGCGGCAGATCGATGTCGATCCCCTTGAGGTTATGTTCGCGCGCACCGCGCACGGAGATGGTGGTGAGACTCATGGAGCGGCTGTGTTCCGGAAATGTTCGCGTTGGTCAAGAGGAGGCGGCGAAGGTGTCGTGTCGGAATGCCCCCGGGAATGAGGCGACGCGACATACTGGGCATAATGCATCAGGTGCAGGATCGCTCCAGAAGTGGGTGGCGGGATGCGCCGATCAAGCCCTGATTGGCACCCAAAAGCGCCCTCCACCGGGCGCGATCAGCGGAAAAATTCGATAATTCCCGATTATTTTCAGATAGGTAATTCACCCTACAGAAAATATGAAGTCGCGAAAAAGGGCGGGTCGGCGCATCACACTCCCATCACTGCCGGTCCTCACCCGGGTCCTTCAGGGTCGCAACCTGGCGTGCCTGCCATGGGCTGGCTCGGGGCCGGAACAGCGCTGCAAGGTCACCCCAACGCCTTGCCTGCGCCGTTTCCGGCCCCTGATTTTTCCCGCCGAGTTGCGCGCGCCCGTGCCATCACGCTTTCCATGTCATCCAGCTTGAATGCCGAGCGCCCGCGCGCCCGGGCCGCCGATCCATGCCACATCGACATCCCAGCCCTGCGCGATCACTGCGGGGGCAAGCGCTGTCTCGGGCGGGCCGTCGGCCAGCAGCGCACCGTCCTTCAGCACCAGCACGCGGTCGGCATGGTTCATGGCGTGGGCGAGATCGTGGAGCACGATCACCACCCCCTGTCCGGCCGCCGCACAGGCCTTGAGATGGGCGATCAGCCGGAACTGGTGCGCCAGGTCGAGCGCGGCGAGCGGTTCGTCGGCGAGAATCCAGCGCGGGTTTCCGGCGAGCACCCGGGCGAGCAGAACGCGCGCGCGCTCGCCGCCTGAAAGCTGGCTGACGGGGCGCTTGCGCAACGCTTCGAGGTCGAGCGCGGCCAGCGCGGCGGCGATCTGTTCGGTGCCTCGGTCGCGCCACGGCAGGCGACCGAGCGCGACGAGATTGTTCACCGCCACATCCCAAGCGATGTCGGGGATTTGCGGCAGATAGCCGAGAGCGCGGGCGCGCTCTGCCGGGGCCATTGCGGCGAGCGCGCGGCCCTCCAGTGTGACCGTTCCTGCCGTGGGCGGCAGCAGCCCGGCGAGCCCCAGCAGCAGCGAGGATTTGCCTGCGCCATTCGGGCCGGTGATCGCAGTGATCCGCCCCGGCACCAACGCCGCAGAAACCGTGTGCACCACCGCCCGGCCGCCGCGAACGAGGGTGAGGTTTTCCGCCACTAGGCCCGCGTCAGCCGTCACAGGCGCCCCCGTCGCATGCCGACCAGCAGCCAGCCGAAAAACGGCGCGCCGATCAGCGAGAGCGCGATGCCCAGCCGCAGCTCGGTCATCAGCGGCAGCACGCGCACCACGCTGTCGGCAAACAGCACGAGGCACGCCCCCGCCAGCGCGCTCGGCACGATCAGGCTCGATGGCAGGCGATCCGTCAGCGGGCGCACAAGATGAGGCACGATCAGCCCGACGAAGCCGATGATCCCGGCGACCGCCACGCCGGCTCCGACGGTCAGGCCGATCCCCACCACCAGCAGCGCCAAGAGCCGCCCGGGCTCGACCCCGAGCGAGCGCGCCGCTTCCTCGCCGAGCGTCAGCGCGTCGAGACTGCGCGCCGCCAGCGCCAGCACGCCGATCCCGGCAAGCGTCAGCGGGGCAGCAATCGCCACCTCGCGCCACGAGCGGTCAGTGAGCGCGCCGTTGAGCCACATGACGATTTCCGACAGCGCGAAGGGATTGGGCGCGAGCGTGATGGCCAGCGCGGTGAGCGCGCCGGCGAGGCTCGCCAGCATCAGACCCGCCAGCGTGAACAGCGCAATCCCGCCGCCCGCTCCGCCCGCCGCATCGCTGGTGGTGCGCCCGGCGATCAGCGCCAGCGCCGCCATGCCGAGCCCCGCTCCGGTGAGCGCCATCAACGGCAGGCTCCACGCGGCCCATGCGGGCGGGATGGCGCTCCCCAGCCAGAAACTCGCCACCGCGCCCAGCGCCGCCATCGGCGCGATGCCGAACAGGCCCGGATCGGCGAGCGGATTGCGCAGGTAGCCCTGCATCGCCGCCCCCGCCGCGCCCAGCCCCGCGCCGATGGTCACCGCCAGCACCGCGCGGGGCGCGCGCAGCTCGGCGAGGATTGCCCAGGTGTTGCCCGGGCCGAAGCCCTCGGGCGGGATCCACACCCGTCCGGCCAGCAGCGACAGCGGCACCAGCACCGCCAGCAGCAGGGCGAGAACGAGGCTGGCGCGGGTCATGGGCGGCGCTCCACCTCGGCCCGGATCGCGCGCAGGCGGGCGCGGGCCTTGGGGATGGTCGGCCCGCCGCAATAGATCAGCGCGGGATCGAAGGGCGCGATGTGCGTCGCCTTGAGCTGGCCCTCCAGCACCGGATGACGCTGCCCCGCCGCCCCGCCCGCGACCAGCAGCACCTGCGGCGGATCGGCCAGCACCGCTTCGAGGCTCACGCGGTCGGCCTGCCCCAATCCGCGCGCCGCGGCGTTGCTGGCAAAGCCCTCCTGCCGGAGCAACTCGGCGATCAGGGTCTGCTCGCCCGCGACGATCTCGCCCTCCTGCCACAGCAGCGTGTCGAGGGCCGGCCCCGGCGCGCCGGGAATGGCGGAGATCCGCGCCGCCAGCGCCGCGCCTTCCCCGGCGCGCCCGGCCAGCGCGGCGACGTCGCGCACCTGCGCGGCACTTTCGGCCACGGTGGCGGGGCTGCCGAAGGTCGCCACCCTGAACCCGGCACGTTCGAGCGCCGTGCGAGTCGGCTGGGGGAGGAAGGTCGAGGCCAGCACCAGATCGGGCCGCAGCGCGATCACCTCCTCCGCCGTGCCGCCGGTAACGCCGTAGCGTGCCGCGACCTGTGCCGGGATCGAGCTCGACCCGGAATCGCGGCTGTAATGCGACAGCGCCAGCACCTGCGCGGGCGGGGCGAGCTCGACCAGAATCGCATCGAGACAGGGGTTGAGGCTGACGATGGTGGGGTGCGCCGGATCGCCGCGCGCCGCCGGAGCGGCAGGCGCGCAGGCGGCGCACAGCAGCGCCCCCGCCAGCAGCGTCAGCCTGCGTGCGGCCTTCGTCCCCGTCGTGATGCGATCCCGCGCCATGTCCGGCCCCGGCGATAGGGGGCAGCCGGCGCGCGCGCAACGGGTTACGCTTGTCGCACGCGCCGTCCCGAAATGGGACGCGGCCCCGCCCTGCCCTCGCCGCACCGACCTCTCGCGCGTAAGCGGGGTGCGATCATGGCCCGCCAGCGCACATTCTTCGTCAATCCCTCGGGCACCGCCGCCCTTCGCGCAAGGCGGGGCTGGACGCCGCCGACCGGACGGTGGCTGTCCAAGGCCTTCGCCAGCACGGGACGCAAGCGTCTCGCCGTGCTCGCCGCCGCGATCGCTGTGCCCGCTATGGCGGCGCCAGGCCTCACCAATGGCAGCCTGACGTCCCTTCCCGGCGACGCGGTCGAAAGCACTGCCGCGCTCGCCACAAGGCAGGCCGCCGCAGCCGCGCTTCCTTTCGAGCGGCCGGGGATGAGCTTTCCCGGCTCGGCCTATTTCTACATGGCCGATCCCGCCGGAACGGCGTTGGTCGCACTGCCGACCGACGATCCGCTAGCGCTGGGCGCGGAAAGCGGGCGTGAGCTCGGCGCGCTGATCGATGTCGGCGCGGCGGCCAAACCCTTCTACGGCGCGGGCACCGGCATCACCCAGCTGCGCGCCGCCGAGTGCCTCGCGCAGGCCGTGTGGTATGAAGCCGCGAGCGAGAGCGAGGCCGGGCAGCGCGCGGTCGCGCAAGTGGTGCTCAACCGCGTGGCGCACCCGAGCTGGCCCTCGAGCGTGTGCGGCGTCGTCTATCAGGGGTCGGAACGCGCGACCGGGTGCCAGTTCACCTTCACCTGCGACGGCAGCCTTGCGCGGCGACCGGGCGGGGCGAGTTGGGCGCGCGCGCAGCAGATCGCCGCCGAGGCGCTCAACGGCAGCGTCTATGCACCCGTGGGCCTCGCGACGCATTACCACACGCTCTGGGTCAATCCCTATTGGGCGGGCACGCTCGACCATATCGGCACGATCGGCGCGCACCGCTTCTATCGCACCCGCGGCGCGGGCGGGCAAGCAGCGGCGTTTAGCGGGGGCTATGCCGGGGTCGAGCCGACGGTGAGCGGGCGCACAAGCGCGCCGCCCACGCTTCCGGCGGCAACGGCAGCGCCCGGCCGCCCGGTGATCGCCTATGATCTCTCTCCCGTCCCGCTGGCCAAGCAGGGCGCGGCGGTGACGCAGGGCAAGGCACCCGTGATTGCCCCTGCCGCCCCGACCGAAGCCCACGCCGGCACCGGCTCGGTCAAGGCCGAATATGCGCGCGCGGGCCAATGGAAAGCCCGTCCGGACACGCCCTCCTCCCCCGCTCCCGAGGAATGAGCGCGGCACGGCAGACAGGGTTAAGACTCGCGAAACCCTAATGCCACACCAAGCCTTAGCGGCGGCCCGCTAGAGCTGTGGCCGCGCCCCGACCCGTCCCCGGAACGGCGCGCTGAATGGGAATGCACCACCAATGTCTGTCCGCTTTGCTTCGACCAATCACCCCGTCCGTCGTCTCGGCTGGCGGGCAGCGGGACGCGGGCTGATCGCCCCAGCGCTGGCGCGGGCGGCGAACGACAATGGGCCGCTGCAGGCCGACACAGGCGCGGCAACCCTCGCCTTCGAGCCGCTGCTGATCGACGCGCTGCATCACTTTGCCGTCCACGGCCTCGCCGCCGCCTCGGCCGCGATGGAGCAGGCAGGCGATGCCGCCGCTGAAGGCGATGCAGATGCGCGCGATCATTGGCTGGCGGTAACCCGGATGTTCGACCGCCGTCTCGCCGCGCGGGTCTCGTCCGATCTTGCCCCGGCCTGAACACGGCCCTTCCGCTACGGCAGCTGCGGCGTGTCGTGGCGGGGATGCGATGGACTGGCGCATTATTGCAACTGCGAACTGTTTGCAAAGATAGTTGCCATATCCGACCTTTTGCTGGTTGCAATCATGTTTTGAGCGGCCTACCGCCCGTCTCGTAACGGGTGCCCAGCCGCTTGGGACGGAAGGCTGGTACCAGCGCCATTGCCTTTGGTGCGCCTGACAACTTCGTCCCGAGAGATCAGGGAAGGAAGTCCACACATGGCCCGCAAGAAGATCGCCCTCGTCGGCGCAGGCAATATCGGCGGCACGCTCGCCCACCTCGCCGCCCTGAAGGGCCTTGGCGACATCGTCCTGTTCGACGTCGCGGAAGGCATCCCGCAGGGCAAGGCGCTCGATCTTTCGCAGTGCGGTCCGGTCGAGGGCTTTGACGCTTCGATCACCGGTTCGAACGACTATGCCGACATCGCCGGCGCTGACGTCGTGATCGTCACCGCGGGCGTGGCGCGCAAGCCCGGCATGAGCCGCGACGATCTGCTCGGCATCAACCTCAAGGTGATGAAGGCGGTCGGCGAAGGCATCCGCGACAACTGCCCCGATGCTTTCGTGATCTGCATCACCAACCCGCTCGACGCGATGGTCTGGGCGCTGCGCGAGTTTTCCGGCCTCCCCGCCAACAAGGTCGTCGGCATGGCCGGCGTGCTGGACTCGGCGCGCTTCGCCACCTTCCTCGCGTGGGAATTCGGCGTTTCGGTGAAGGACGTGAACGCCTTCGTGCTCGGCGGCCACGGCGACACCATGGTGCCGGTGCTGTCCTACTCGACCATCAACGGTATTCCGGTCGCGGACATGGCCAAGATCAAGGGCATTTCCGAGGACCGCCTCGGCGAAATCGTCCAGCGCACCCGTTCGGGCGGCGGCGAGATCGTCGCGCTGCTCAAGACCGGCTCGGCCTTCTATGCCCCCGCCACCAGCGCCATTTCGATGGCCGAAGCCTATCTCTACGACCAGAAGCGCATCCTCCCCTGCGCGGTGCAGGTTGACGGCAAGTACGGCGTCGACGGGCTTTACGTCGGCGTCCCGGTGGTGATCGGCGCAGGCGGCGCGGAAGAGGTGATCGAGATCAACCTGACCGACGAGGAAAAGGCGAACCTCGGCGTCAGCGTCGATGCGGTCAAGGAGCTGCTTGAGGCGTGTAAGGCGCTGGATGGCTCGCTGGCGTGATGCTGATCGCGCTGCCTTGGTTTGCGATGTTGCTTTGCGGTTTGGCCGTGACGGTAGGATTCTTCGTTTGGCCAAAGCGCGTGGTCGCTCGTCTCGCCGGGGTGCAAACCGCCTGCGCTGTGGTCCTTGTGCTGTTTGCGGCCTTTCCTGCTCTCATGCGGCTTGTCAACGACACCGAACGCGACGCTGGCGCTGTTCTTGTCGTGAGCGGCTTCTTCGCGATCTACGGGCTCGCGATGTTCGCTTGGGCATCGCAGTCTACGCCTGATCGTCACCCCGGCGAAGGCCGGGGCCCAGAGGCGACGGCGGAACTGGGCCCCGGCCTACGCCGGGGTGACGAATAGGAGATGGAATATGGCGGCTACGTCTACATCATGGCGAGCCGCCGCAATGGAACGATTTACATTGGTGTCACCAGTGACCTTGCGAGGCGCGCTTGGGAGCACCGGGAAGGACTGATTGACGGCTTCACGAAGAAGTATGGTTGCAAGATGCTGGTTTGGTTCGAACACCATGGCACCATCGAAGCGGCCATCCTCCGCGAGAAGCAGATGAAGGAATGGCGGCGGGCGTGGAAGCTGCGCCGCATCGAAGAGATGAACCCCGACTGGAACGACCTGTTCGAGTTGGTCTGTCACTAAACTGGGCCCCGGCCTTCGCCGGGGTGACGATAATGGAGAGATGAGTTGAGCATCCTCGTAAACAAAGACACCAAGGTCATCACCCAGGGGATGACCGGCAACACCGGCACCTTCCACACCCAGGCCGCGCTCGATTACGGGACGCAGATGGTCGCGGGCGTGACGCCGGGCAAGGGCGGCACCACCCATATCGGCCTGCCGCAGTATGACACCGTGCGCGAGGCCAAGGCCGCGACCGGCGCGACCGCGAGCTGCATCTACGTCCCGCCGCCGTTCGCCGCCGACGCGATCTGCGAAGCGATCGATGCCGAGATCGAGCTGATCATCTGCATCACCGAAGGCATCCCGGTGCTCGACATGGTCCGCGCCAAGCGCGCGCTCGCGGGCTCGAAGTCGCGCCTGATCGGCCCCAACTGCCCCGGCGTGCTGACGCCCAACGAGTGCAAGATCGGCATCATGCCGGCCAACATCTTCAAGAAGGGCTCGGTCGGCATCGTCTCGCGCTCGGGCACGCTCACCTATGAAGCCGTGCACCAGACTACCATGGTGGGCCTCGGCCAGACCACCGCGGTCGGCATCGGCGGCGATCCGGTCAACGGCACCAACTTCATCGATGTGCTCGACCTGTTCCTCGACGATCCGGAAACGGAAAGCATCATCATGATCGGCGAAATCGGCGGGTCGGCCGAAGAAGAAGCCGCCGCCTTCATCAAGGCCGAGGCTGCCAAGGGCCGTAGCAAGCCGATGGTCGGCTTCATCGCCGGGCGCACCGCCCCTCCGGGCCGCCGCATGGGCCACGCTGGTGCCATCGTCTCTGGCGGTCAGGGCGGCGCGGAAGACAAGATCGCGGCGATGGAAGATGCGGGCATCCGCGTCAGCCCCTCGCCCTCGCTGCTCGGCGAAACGCTGGCTGCGATGCTGAAAGAGAACGCGTAAAACCTCTCGGCGTCGACCTTCCCCTCCCCAGTGGGGAGGGGTCAGGGGTGGGGGTTCGACGCTGAAGTGGACGCGCAAGCCTTGCGGCTTGCGCTCCCCCACCCCCTACCCCTCCCCGCTGGGGAGGGGGGCTTGAAGGACCGAATAATGGGCAACGAACCGACCAACTTCCTCCCCGCCTTCACCGATCAGGAAGGCCCGCAGCCCGGCCCTTCGTGGGCGAAGCGCGGCTGGCTCGATACGCTGGCCGACAGCACCTCCGATCTCGTCGCGGCGATGGACCCGACCGAGATGAAGCTCGCGGTCAAGCAGGCGGCGAAGGAAGCGGGCAAGGCGTCCGATCCGGCAGCGGTCGAGAAGGCCGCCAAGCTGTCGATTGCGGCGATGACGCTGGTGCGCCTCTACCGCGTGCGCGGGCACATGGCGGCGGACCTCGATCCGCTCGGCCTCTCCAACCGCGAGGGCCCGGCTGACCTTACGCTCGAATGGCACGGCCTCGCGGGCAAGGAGAACGAAGAGGTCTATGTCGGCGGCGTGCTCGGCATGGAGTGGACCACGGTGGGCAAGCTCCACCAGCGCTTGCGCGAAGTCTATTGCGGCAAGGTCGGCCTCGAATACATGCACATCGCCGACACCGAAGAACGCCGCTTCCTGCAGGACAAGTTCGAAAGCCCGGGCGAGACGATCCAGTTCACGCCCGAGGGCAAGAAGGCGATCCTCGCCGCAGTGCTGCGCGGGGAAGGCTACGAGGAATTCCTCGCCAAGAAATATGTCGGCACCAAGCGTTTCGGCCTCGACGGCGGCGAAGCGATGATCCCGGCGCTGGAAGCGGTGATCAAGCATGGCGGCAGCGCGGGTGTGCGCGAGATCATCTACGGCATGGCCCACCGCGGGCGGCTGAACGTGCTCGCCAACGTGATGGCCAAGCCCTACCGCGTGATCTTCCATGAGTTCTCGGGCGGCTCGGCCAACCCCGACGATGTCGGCGGTTCGGGCGACGTGAAGTATCACCTCGGCACTTCGACCGACCGCGAGTTCGACGGGATTTCGGTGCACATGAGCCTCGTGCCCAACCCGTCGCACCTCGAGACGGTGAACCCGGTGGTGCTCGGCAAGACCCGCGCCCAGCAGGCGATCCGCGACGATCTGAAGAAGAAGGATCAGGTGCTCCCCGTGCTGATCCACGGCGATGCGGCCTTTGCGGGGCAAGGCGTGGTGTGGGAGAGTCTCTCGCTCTCGGGCGTCCCGGGTTACGACACCGGCGGCTGCGTCCACTTCATCATCAACAACCAGATCGGTTTCACCACCTCGCCGAAATTCGCGCGTTCCTCGCCCTATCCGAGCGACGTCGCCAAGGGCGTGATGGCCCCGATCCTGCACGTCAACGGTGACGATCCCGAAGCCGTGACCTTCGCCTGCAAGCTCGCGGTCGAATATCGCCAGACCTTCCACCGCGATGTCGTGATCGACATGTGGTGCTACCGCCGCTTCGGTCACAACGAGGGCGACGAGCCCAAGTTCACCCAGCCGGTGATGTACGACACGATCCGCGCCCATCCCAAGGTCAGCGTCGCCTATGAAGCGCGCCTGATCCGCGAGGGGGTGGTCGAACCCGGCACGCGCGAACAGATCGCCGCCGAGTTCACCGCGCTGCTCGAAGAGGAATTCGAGGCGGGCAAGAGCTACAAGCCCAACGAGGCCGATTGGTTCGGCGGCCGCTGGACGGGTCTGAACAAGCCGGCTGACCCGGAAACCGCCCGCCGTTCTGTCGAGACCGCGATCGAGCCCAAGGTGTTCGACGCGCTCGGCCGCGTGCTGACCGAAGTTCCCGCCGATCTCGAGGTGCACAAGACCCTCGACCGCGTGCTCACCGCCAAGCGGGAGATGTTCGCGAGCGGTGACGGCTTCGACTGGGCTACCGCCGAGGCGCTCGCCTTCGGCAGCCTCGTGATGGAAGGCTACGGGGTGCGCCTGTCCGGGCAGGATTCGGGCCGCGGCACCTTCTCGCAGCGCCATGCGGTTTGGGTCGATCAGAAGTCGGAACGCAAATACGTGCCGCTCTCCACCCTGCCCCACGGCAAGTTCGAGGTGCACGATTCCACGCTGTCGGAATACGGCGTGCTCGGCTTCGAATACGGCTTCGCGATGGCTGACCCCAAAAGCCTCGTGCTGTGGGAGGCGCAGTTCGGCGATTTCGCCAACGGTGCGCAGATCATGATCGATCAGTACATCGCCAGCGGCGAGAGCAAGTGGCTGCGCGCCAACGGCCTCGTGATGCTGCTGCCGCATGGCTATGAAGGCCAGGGGCCCGAGCATTCCTCGGCCCGTCTGGAGCGCTTCCTCCAGCTGTGCGCCGACGACAATATGTGCGTCTGCAACATCACCACCCCGGCGAACTACTTCCACGTGCTGCGCCGCCAGATGCTGCGGAGCTTCCGCAAGCCGCTGGTCATCATGAGTCCCAAGTCGCTGCTGCGCCACCCGATGGCGAAGTCCAGCCGCGAGGAGTTCCTCGGCGACCGCCAGTTCCGGCGCATCCAGTCGGACACCAAGGAGATCGCGGACGACAAGGTGCGCCGTCTGGTGCTGTGTTCGGGCAAGGTCGCCTATGACCTGATCGAAGCGCGCGATGCGGCGGGACAAGAGGACGTGTCGATCGTGCGGATCGAACAGCTCTTCCCCTTCCCCGGCGATCCGCTGGCGCTGCGGCTCTCGCGCATGACCAATCTGCAAGAGGTGGTCTGGTGTCAGGAAGAGCCGCGCAACAACGGCGCATGGTTCTTCGTCAACGAGCGGATCGAGGATGCGCTGACCGCCGCCGGGCACACGGGCAAGCGTCCGACCTATGCCGGCCGCGACGCCGCCGCCTCCCCCGCGACCGGTCTCGCCAGCCGCCACAAGGCCCAGCAGGAGGCGCTCATCGCCGCCGCGCTGGGGCTGTAAGCGCCCGCCTCACTTCAGACATGATGTAAGCAAGTTTCAGGAACCCATCGCAATGGCCACCGAAATCAAAGTCCCCGTCCTCGGCGAATCCGTGACCGAAGGCACCATCGCCGAATGGCTGAAGCAGCCGGGCGAAGCGGTTGCGGCTGACGAGCCCATCGCCAGCCTCGAAACCGACAAGGTCGCGGTCGACGTGCCCTCGCCGGTCGCAGGCGTGATGAGCCAGCACGTTGTCGCGGTCGGCGACACGGTCGAAGTCGGCGCGGTGATCGCGATCATCGAGGAAGGTGCGAGTGCCGGTGCGGCAGCCCCCACGCCCGCTCCCGCCGTCACCAAGGCCGACACACCTGCGCCCGCAGCGTCCGAAGAGGTGCCCGGCGCGGCGCAGACCATGTCGCCCGCGGTGCGCCGCGCGGTGCTGGAGCACGGCGTCGATCCCTCGACCATCAAGGGTACCGGCAAGGATGGCCGCCTGACCAAGGAAGACGTGCTCGCCGCCGCCGAGGCCAAGGCCAAGGGCGGCGCGCCTGCTCCCGCTCCGGCTCCTAGCCCCGCCCCTACGGCTCCTGCAACGACCAGCTCTGGCGGGCGCAATGAAGAGCGGGTCAAGATGACCCGGATGCGCCAGACCATCGCCAAGCGGCTGAAGAGCGCGCAGGACAATGCCGCCCTGCTCACCACCTTCAACGATTGCGACATGAGCGCGGTCATGGAAGCGCGCGACAAGTACAAGGACCTGTTCGCCAAGAAGCACGATATTCGCCTAGGCTTCATGGGCTTCTTCGCCAAGGCCGCCTGCCTTGCGCTGAAGGACGTGCCTGCGGTCAACGCCTATATCGACGGCGACGAGATCATCTATCACGACTATGTCGATATTTCGGTGGCCGTGTCGGCGCCGAACGGCCTCGTTGTCCCCGTCATTCGCGATGCCGACAAGAAGGGCTTTGCCCGGATCGAGCAGGACATCGCCGATTTCGGCAAGCGCGCCAAGGAAGGCACGCTGAAGATGGAAGACATGACCGGCGGCACCTTCACGATCTCGAACGGCGGCGTGTTCGGCTCGCTGATGTCGACCCCGATCATCAACCCGCCGCAGAGCGCGGTGCTGGGTCTCCACCGGATCGAAGACCGCCCGGTTGTCCGCAACGGCGAGATCGTGATCCGCCCGATGATGTATCTGGCGCTTTCTTATGACCACCGCCTGATCGACGGGCGCGAGGCAGTGACCGCGCTCAAGATCATCAAGGAAGCGATCGAGGATCCGACGCGGATGCTGATTGATTTGTGATCCAATAGCCGTCCAGGCTTCGCCGGTGTTGCTGCGCAACAGCCACGCTTCCGAAGCCCTCCTCTTACTTTTGGAGCGACGGTCCCCAAGTGAAGTGCAGCCCTTCGACAAGCTCAGGGCGAACGGAGTTGGAAATGGCTGAATACGATTACGACGTCCTCATCATCGGTGCCGGCCCCGGCGGCTATGTCGCCGCAATCCGCGCGGCGCAGCTCGGCCTCAAGACCGCCTGCGTGGAATCGCGCGGGACGCTGGGGGGCACCTGCCTCAATGTCGGGTGCATTCCCTCCAAGGCGCTGCTCCACGGCTCCGAACTGTTCGAGGAAGCTGCGGGCGGCCATTTCGCCACCTGGGGCATCACCGCCACCCCGACGCTCGACCTCGGCAAGATGATGGCCGAGAAGACCAAGGCTGTGGGCGAGCTGACCGGCGGAATCGAATTCCTGTTCAAGAAGAACAAGGTCACCTGGCTCAAGGGCCATGCCGCCTTCGAGGACGCGCACACCGTCACCGTCGCGGGCGAGAAGGTCACGGCTAAGGACATCGTGATCGCCACCGGCTCTTCGGTCACGCCCCTCCCGGGCGTCACCGTCGACAACGCCGCCAAGCGGATCGTCGACAGCACCGGCGCGCTCGACCTCGATGAAGTGCCCGAGCACCTCGTGGTGATCGGCGGCGGCGTCATTGGCCTTGAACTCGGCTCGGTGTGGCGGCGTCTGGGTGCCAAGGTCACCGTGGTCGAATTCCTCGACCAGCTGCTGCCCGGCATGGACGGCGAAGTGCGCAAGGAAGCGCAGAAGATCTTCAAGAAGCAGGGCATGGAAATGATGCTCGGCCACAAGGTCACCGGCGCCAGCGTCGAGGGCACGGGTGTGAGCCTGACCGTCAAACCGGCAGCCGGCGGCGAGGCCAAGACCATTGCGGCGAGCCACGTGCTGGTCGCGATCGGGCGGCGTCCCAACACCGAGGGCCTCGCACTCGAGAAGGCGGGCCTTGCCACCAACAACCGCGGCCAGATCGAGATCGACCACGATTTCCGCACGTCGGTGGACGGCATCTGGGCGATCGGCGATGTCGTCCCCGGCCCGATGCTCGCCCACAAGGCCGAGGATGAGGGCATTGCGGTGGCCGAGAACATCGCCGGGCAGACCGGCATCGTGAACCACGATGTGATCCCCAGCGTCGTCTACACCGCGCCGGAAATCGCGGGCGTGGGGCTGACCGAGGAACAGGCCAAGGAACGCGGCCTCGCGGTCAAGGTCGGCAAGTTCCCGATGATGGCGAACAGCCGCGCCAAGGCCAACCGCGACACCGATGGCTTCGTCAAGGTGATCGCGGACGCCGCGACCGACCGCGTGGTCGGCGTGTGGATGATCAACAGCCTTGCGGGCACGATGATCGCGCAGGCCGCGCAGGCGATGGAATTCGGCGCGACCTCGGAAGACATCGCCTACACCTGCCACGCGCACCCGACCCATGCCGAGGCCTTCAAGGAAGCGGCGATGGCGGTAACGGGCAAGCCGATCCACATGTAAGCGGCAGGGGGTGAGCGCGCAGGCCATCGATCGCTGGCGGCTCACCCTCGCGCTGGCCCTGCCCTCGCTGGGCGGGCTGGCTTACCTGTATGCTTTCGATGCGCCTGCGCGCCTGATCGCGGTAAACGGCGGTGCTCTGGCCGCCGCCCTGACGTGGATCGTGTTCGGGCGCTTGCCTGCGTCGGAGCAGGCACGATTGGCAATGTCGGGAGCCGCTGCGCTGCTGCTGTTTCTCCCGCTGCTGTTCGGGCCGGAGGCAGGAGGGGTGCGGCGCTGGATCGCGGCGGGGCCGGTGCTGCTCCATTCGAGCGCCCTGCTGCTGCCGCTGATCGTCGCCATCGCTGCGACCTCGCCGCGCCTTGGCGCGGGTGTGCTGGCGCTGGCTGGAACGGCGTTGGCGCTCCAGCCCGATGCGGCCGCGCTTGCGGGGCTGGCGGCGGCGAGCGCGGTTCTCGCAGGCGTCCACCGCAGCTTCGCCTTCGGGGCAATCGCGGCTGTGGGTGCGGTGCTGGCCTTGGTCACCTTCGACGCCGGAACGCTCGCGCCGCAGGTCTATACCGAGGGCGTGCTCACCCATGTCGCCGCACAATCGTGGATCGCCGCCGCGATGCTGGCTGCCGCACTTTTCCTGGCCCCGCTCGCCGTGCTGCCGACGCGCGCCGAGACCCGCGCGCTTTGCGCCCTTCTCACCGCACTTGGCGGGATGGCGGTGATCGCGCCCTTCCCCTTCCCCCTGATCGGCTACGGCGCCGCGCCCATCCTCGGTTTCGGCCTGGCGTTCGGAACTTTGCGGCATCTTTGCTGTTTCCCCTCGCAAGCCTGATCGGCCGGCGCACGCGATCGCGGCGCAGCAAGGGGGGAGAATTTCATGCGAGCCTTGCGGCAAGCCCTTGTCATGTGGGTTACGGCGACTGCGGCCTTGCTGCTTGCGGGCTGTGCGGAGGAGGCCGACCCCGCCACCGGTGCCCCGCCGCGCGCCACCGATGCCATCGTCTTTCCGAAAGAGCCCTCGCAGGTCGCGGTCGATCTCAAGGTCGATCTCGCCGATCTCGAACGCGCGCTCGAACGCGAGGTGCCGCGCCAGCTGTGGACGATCAACCGGCCCGATACCCAGTGCGTCGCGCCGAAGAAGATCGATCTCGAACTGTTCAAGGTTAAGTCGCCCAAGATCAAGTGCGACATCACCGGCAAGGCCACCCGCGGCCGGTTGCGGCTGAGCGGATCGGGTGAGGTGCTGCGGGTGACGCTGCCGGTTACGGGCACGATCGCCGCGCGCGATGTTGCGGGCATCTTCAAGGGCGAAACCGCGACCGGGACCGCCGATGTCACGCTGTCGCTGCGGCTCGATCTGGGTCGCGACTGGCGGCTCGCTGGAAGCACCCGGCTCGATTATCGCTGGACGCGCGAGCCGGGGATCGACTTCGCCGGTCAGCGCATCACCTTCACCTCCGAGGCCGATCGCGAACTGCGCCCGGTCAAGCGCGATGTCGAGCGGATCGTCGCGCGCGAGCTGGCGAAGCTGCCGGTGCGCCAGGCCGCTGCCGAAGGCTGGGAGAAGGCGCACAAGGTCTTCATCCTCAACGAACGCAATCCCGAGGTCTGGGGCCGGATCACGCCGCAGCAGTTCCGCTTCGGCGGCTACGAGGTGGCCGGGCGCGATCTGGTGCTGCGCCTCGGGCTCGATGCGCTGATGGAAAGCTTCGTCGGCATGAAGCCCGAGCCTGCCGCGCTCACGCCCCTCCCCCCGCTCGCCGCGCGCGACAAGGCGGCGAAGGTGTCGCGCCTGCACGTGCCGGTGATCGCCGATTACGACGTGCTCGAACCCGAAATCGCGCAGGCGCTGGCCAAACGGTCGCGGCGGCCTTTCAAGATCGACGAATATGGATCGGTCACGGCGGGCTTTTCCGACATCACCGTCTACGGCACGGGCGACGGGCGGATCGCGGTCGGCGGGAAGTTCAGCGCGTCATCCGACCTGCCCGTGGTCGAAGCGGCCAAGGGGATGATCTGGCTCACCGCGCGGCCCGTCACCGAGCCCAATTCGCGCATGGTGCGCTTTGCCGATGTGCGGGTCAGCGGATCGACCGATCTGGTCGGCGAAAGCTTTCTCTTCGCGCTCGCCAATTCGCCCGAGTTCCAGAGCACCATCACCGATGCGCTGGCGCAGAGTTTCGAGAAGGATTTTCAGGAATTGCGCGAAAAGATCGACCGGGCGTTGGCCGCACGCGAGGATCGCAATGCCCAATATTCGATTACCATCGACGAGGTTCAGACGGGGACGATTTCGGCCCACGGCGCCGGGCTCTACATGCCGGTCGACATGACGGCGCGCGTGAAGGCGCGGCTGCGGCGGCTGAAGTGAACAGCTAACTCGGACCGCGGGCTTTTGCTGCGGCGCTCAGGCCTCTAGACCCTCGGGCAAACAGACCCGGGGGAGTTCGCATGGCCTATCCGCAATTGACCGACAAAGCCGGAGCACTTGCGACCGCGCTGGCCATCCGCACGCGCAGGATCAGCGTCACCGAGGCGGTCGACGCAGCGATCACCCGCGCCGGGCGGCTCGATGGCGAGATCGACGCGCTGGCCGTCACCGATTTCGACCGTGCGTGCGAAACCGCAAAGGCGATGGATGCCGCACCCCGGCGGCTCGATCAGCCATTGTTTGGCGTTCCGATGACGATCAAGGAAAGCTTCGACGTGGCGGGCCTGCCCACCACCTTCGGCCATCCGCGGTTCAAGGATCAGCTCGCCCCCGCCGACGCTGCGCTGGTGCGGCGGCTGAAGGCGGCGGGCGCGATCATCATCGGCAAGACCAACGTGCCGGTTGATCTGACCGATTGGCAGAGCTTCAACCCGGTCTATGGCCGCACGCGCAACCCGCACGATCCCGAGCGTTCGCCCGGCGGCTCCTCGGGCGGGAGTGCGGCGGCGGTCGCGGCGGGGATCGTGCCGTGCGACTATGGCACCGACATCGGCGGATCGGTGCGCGTGCCCGCCCATTTCTGCGGGGTATGGGGGCACAAGACCACCTGGGGCCTCGTCCCCAAGCATGGCCATGACTATCCCGGCATCTCGCGGCAGGAAGGCTTCGTCGCCGCCGCCGACAGCCCGCTCAGCATCGCCGGACCGCTGGCGAGGAATGCCCCGGATCTCGCCGTGCTGGTCGAGGTCGGGGCCGAGGTGCCGCTGCGCCGCCGCCCCAGGCCGCTCACCGATTGCCGCCTGCTGGCGATCACCGATCTGCCGGGCGCGCCGGTCGATGCGAGCGTGCTGGAGCCCACCGAGGCGGCGCTCGAAACCCTCGCGCGCGCAGGGGTGCGGATCGACCGGGCAAGCCCGCTGCTACCCGATCAGGCGCGGCATTATCGCAGCTATGTCAGGATGATGAACATCACCATGGCACGCGGCGCCCCCGCGCCCGATGGCAAGCGCGCCTCGGCGACCGACTGGTTCGATCTGATGGACGCGCAGGCCACCTGCATGGCCGAGTGGGAGGCGCTGTTTGCCGAGTATGACTTCGTGCTCGCCCCGCCCGCGCCGGTGCTCGCCGTGCCGCACAGCGATGCGGCGGTGTTCCGCGGGACGCTGTCGATCGACGGCGCAGAGGAACCGGGCGGCAGCGGGCTGGTGTGGTCGGGCATGGCGACCTTCCCCGGCCTGCCCTCGACCGTGCTGCCGATTGGCGCGGGCACCTATCTCGGCGCGGAGCTGCCCTGCGGGATGCAGGTGATCGGGCCGCGCTGGCGTGATCTCGATTGCATCGCCGCGGCCGAAGCGATCGGGAAGCTCTTGCACGGCTGAGCCGGCTTCGTCATGGCCGCGGCATGGCTCGAATGACAACGCGCACGCCCCTGATGCACAGGCTCGCCAAATGGCACATCTGGCTGGGCTGGCTGGTCGGGGTGCCGATCGCCCTGTGGCTGGCGACCGGGCTGTTCATGGTCTCCCGCCCGATCGAGGAGGTGCGCGGTGATCACTTGCGTCGCCAGACCCCGCAGCAGGCGCTCGCCATCCCCGGAAGCGTCCTCGCGGGGCCCGAGGCCGATCTCGCCGAGATGCACGTCACGATGCAGGGTGGCCGCGCGGTCGCGGTTCTGACGACGCTGGACGGCGCGGTCCGGCGGGTCGACTTCGCGACCGGTGCGCCCCTGCCCGCGCTCGATGCCGCTGCAGCTCGGGCACTGGTGGCGGAGCGGATCATCGGCGGCGACAAGGTTGATCGGGTGACGCTCTTCCCCGCCGACCGGACCCCGTTCGATTTCCGCCGCCCGCTCGCCGTGTGGCAGGTGGCGCTGGCGGACGGCACCAATGTCTATGTCGGCCGCGATACCGGCAATATCGAGGCCGTGCGCACCCGCTGGTGGCGCGCGTTCGATTTTGCCTGGGGCCTGCACATCATGGACCTTTCCGAGCGCGAGGATACCAGCCACCCCGTGCTGATTATATTCGCCGCCCTGTCGCTGGCGGGCGCGCTGATCGGCTGCGTGCTGATGTTCCGCCGCCGCAGGGCCCGCCCCGTCCGATGAACCCGACGGTTCTCACCCCGATCCTCGACTGGCTCGACATCGCCGGCATCGCGCTCTTCGCGCTGTCGGGTGCGGTGCTGGCGGCACGGCTGAGACAGACCTTCGTGACGATGGGCTTCTTCGCGCTGGTGACCGGCGTTGGCGGCGGCACGGTGCGCGATCTGCTGATCGGCGCGCCGGTGTTCTGGATCACCGACGCATGGGTCGCCGCCGTCTGCCTCGGCACGGCGCTGATCGCGTGGTTCACCCCGGTGCAGTGGTGGGAGGGCAAGGGCTTTGCCTATGCCGACGGCGCGGGCCTCGCCGCCTATGCCGTGCTGGGCAGCGCCAAGGCGGTCGCCTACGGCATCCCGCCCGTGCCCGCCGCGCTGATGGGCGTGATCACCGGCTGCGTCGGCGGTATCATCCGCGATGTCGTGGCGGGGCGGCCTTCGATCATCATGAGCCCCGAACTTTACGTGACGCCCGCCGCGCTGAGCTCGGTCATGACGGTGGGCGGCGTCTTCGCGGCGCGCGCGCTGGGGCTGCCCGACAGCCTCGCCTGGAGCCTCGCCTTCGCTTGCGGCTTTGCGCTGCGCAGCGCCGCGATCCGCTGGGAGTGGGGCCTGCCGATCTACGGCGAGGGCCGGGAGTAAGCCTGACGCCCCCTCCCGGCGCATGCCTTACAGGTCGCCGTCGACGGTTTCGGGGATGGTCTCGCCCGGGATCGGCCCGCCGGGATAGGCGGGCGTAGCGCCGGTCGGGGCGGTGCGCGCCGCGGTGCGCGGGATGTCCACCGGGGCGTCCATGTCGGCTTCGGCCGCGGCGATATCGGGCCGCACCGAGCCGCCCACCGTCGCGCGGGCGGAGGCATAGCGGCCATCGTCCCACTGGCCCGGAGCCGGGGCCGCGTCGCGGTAGGCGGGCGCGTCCGAAAAGCCGATGTCGCGGAAGCCCTCGCCATAATCGATCGTGTCGATCTGGCCGCCATTGCCGATCCGGCACTGGAACGGCGCGCCGTTGAACAGCACCCCGGTCACCTGCCAGCCCGCACCCGTGCGGGTGACGTTCTCGACCGTGTCGACCCGCACATCGCGCTCGATCCGATCGAGACAGATGTTGACCGCATTGTCGAGGCCCGAGGCACCCGTGCCGCGCGGAGCGGCCCGGCGGTCGTCACGATAGCGCACCTCGTCGTCGCGCTGCCAGTCGCGGTCACGAATGTCGCGGTCACGCTCGACGATCACCACGTCGCGGTCGCGGCGGCGGCGGTTTTCGGAGCTGAGGATCGCGGCCACGCCGCCGATGATCGCCGCGCCGATCAGCACATCGCCCGCATCGACGCGGTTGCGCCGCCAGCCCGGTCGGCCCCAGCCGCAATTCCAGCGACAGCGGCGCCAGTCCGCGACATCGCCCGCAGCGTCATAGCGGCTGAAATCGAAGCTGGAGGCTGCCTGCACCGGGGCGATGGTGATGGCGGTGGTGGGGGCGGCAGCGCTTGCCGGAACAGCCAGCGCGGTGGTGAGGCCGAAGGCGCCCGCAATCGCGGCCGCACGAAGTGTCAGAGCCATAGGCGCTCTCTCCTGTTGCGTGTCACGAGCGCCCACCACACGCTCAAAGGTAGGCAGGGCTTAGCCATGCAAGGCTTGCGCTGGGCTGAACGCAGCAACAAAGCCGCCCTGCCGACCCGAAAAAGGGCAGCAGGGCGGCAAGGTGTCGTGCACCGGCCCAATGGAGGACAAAGCACAGTGCACGAACAGGAGGGGGTGATCAGCGCAGCCCGCGAACCCCGCTGAAGTCGATCTGCGGCGCGCCGCGACCGTCGAGGTAGCAGGTGAAGTTGCCGCGATCGCTGCGGCCACGGTTCCAGCCGCCGCCGACGTCGATCCGGCCCTTGACCCGGTACCCGGCGCGGGTGCGGTCGATATCGCGCACGTCGATCACGTCGGCATAGCGATAGCCGCCGAAGCGCCGCGCCTGGTTTTCGGCAGCGCGCACGCAGCGATCAACCGCGGCGCGCGGGTTGATGCCGTAGCCATAGCGCCCGTCGCGATCCCAGCGGTCACCGCGATAATCGCGATAATCCCAACGGTCGCGGCCGCGATCATTGTCGAAGGCTCCGGCGAGCGCGGCAAGGCCGCCGATCACCACGGCGCCCGCGATGATCTCGCCCGCGCCGATCCCGTCATTGTCGCGGTGGTCGCGCGCCATTGCAGGGGTCACGGAAGCCGCGGTCAAAGCGGTGGCGGCGACCGCGCCGAGCACAAGCCGGGCCGATTTGCCGGAGGCCAGCCGGTTGGTCATGGTGGTCATCGAAAGATTCCTCGCTTGGCACCGTGGCGGAATTGCCCGTGGTGTCGAGGATGTCTTGCACGATTCGGGGTGAGGCTTCCCTGAATCGGGATGACAGGAAGTGTTCAGCTTTTGCCTCCTTTGGCTGAACAGATCACCTCACTCCGTTGGAAGCGCCGCAAGCACATCGCGAGTGAAGGCGGCGATATCGAAGCGCGCTCCCACCGGATCCTCACCCCGCCGCACGATCACCACCTGGCGGGAAGGCACGATCACGACATACTGCCCGCGATTACCGAAGGCGGCGAAGGTATCGGGCGGGACACCTTCGGAGCGGTTCATCAGCCAGAACCCCGCGCCATAGCCGAACGGCCCATCGGGCTGCGGCCCGCTGGGGGTGGCGACATATTGCACCCAGCCCTCGGGCAGCAAACGCTCGCCCGAGGGAAGCTTGCCGTCGTTGAGGTAAAGCTCGCCGAAGCGCGCCAGATCCTGCGCCGTGCTCCAGACCTGCGAGGACAGCACGTATTCGCCGCGAATATCGGTTTCGGCGACGGTGTGGTTCATTCCGAGCTTCGCGAAGAATTCGTGCGGCGGATAGAAGGTCAGCCACTGGCCGATCGCCTTGACCGCCAGCAGCGTATCATTGTTGGCGTAGCGAAACACCGTGCCCGGCGGGTGCAGCACCGGCCATTCCACCGCGGTCTCGTCCACGGTCGATCCGCCGAAATAGAGCGCGTCGGTGCGATTGCCGGGCGTATCGGAATAGCGCCCCGTCGCCATCCGCAGCGCATGGTCGAGCGTGATGGCACCGCGCGGATCGCTCTGCCCGCCGGCGCGCCAGTAATTGAGGCCGATGGGATCCGCGACATTCGCCTCCCCCGCCTGCACCGCCGCACCGACCAGCGTGGCGGCAAGGCTCTTGGCGACCGACCAGGTGCGCTGCGGGGTCTTCGCGTCGAAGCCGGGTGCGAAGAACGCCGAGCTGCGCCGCCCGCCCGTGGCCGAGGGACGACTGACCAGCACCGCGGTGGTGCGGCCGCCCTCCCCGTAGCTTCCGGCGAGCGCGGCCTTCTGTACCTGCTCGACCGCAGCGACTTGCGGCGCGCTGCGTTCCCTGGCGGCTCTCCCCTCTCCCGCTTCCGCGATAACCGTGCCGCGCACCGGCTGTGGCGGCGGCGCTGGGAGCGCGACGGGCTGATCGGGATTGGTCGCCGACTCGCTCGCACCGATCGGGAGTATCGAGCAGCCGGTGTCGTCGCCATAATAGGCCGCGAGCCGCGGCGGCATGTCCGCGGCCCAGTCGACCGCGACATCGGCAATCTGACCGGTCGGACGACGGAGGATGGTGTAAGGCAGATCGGCGATGATCGCAGCCTGCGCTTCCTGGATGCCGGTCAGCTCCCAGGCTTCGACGCTTTCGGGCGTCCGCGTGGTGCCATTTGCCTCGGCATGGGCGATGGCGCTGCACAGCATCAGCGCCTTGTAACCCGCCGCCAGCGCGCGGTCGTAACGGGCGTCGAGCGCCTCCTGCTGGCTCTGGGCGAGGACAGGCGAAGCGGCGAGAAGCAGTGCGGTTGCTGCGAGCGTGGTGCGGATCATGCGCGCAAGTCTAGGGCGCATGGGGCAAAAGAAAAGGGCCGGAGAGCATCGCTGCCCCCGGCCCTGTCCTCTGATCTTGAGAAGCGCCTCAGGCGTCTTCGTAATCTTCTTCGGTCTGCACCGGGCCCGAATCCTGGCCCTTGGCATCTTCGTCGCGGTCGACGAATTCGATGATCGCCATCTGCACCGCGTCGCCCGCACGCACGCCGGCGCGCAGCACGCGGGTGTAGCCGCCGTCACGATCGGCATAACGCTCGGCAAGGACTTCGAAGAGCTTCTTGAGCTGCGCTTCGTCACCCAGACGGCTCATGGCGAGACGACGGTTCGACAGGCCGCCACGCTTGGCCAGCGTGATCAGCTTTTCGACATAGGGGCGCAGTTCCTTGGCCTTGGGCAGCGTGGTGGTGATCTGCTCGTGCTTGATCAGCGCAGCGGCCATGTTGCGGAACAGGGCGTTGCGGTGACCCGTCTTGCGGCCCAGCTTGCGGCCCGAAATACCATGACGCATTGTACTTGTCCTTCGTTCGAAAGGGGCCCGTGTGAGGTAGCCCGGTTCTGGCCGGAAAGGGTCCGGCCTGCCCATTTCTTCGGCAAGGCCGACACGGGAGTAAATCCCGTGTCGTCAGACGAGCTCCGCTCGCTGGCCGGCAGGCCGCCGTCCGTCGGCAACCTGCGGTTGCCTCAGGCGGCTGCTTCTCGGATTAACCGAGAAGCTCCTGCTCGAGCTTCTTGGCCATTTCCTCGATGTTCTCGGGCGGCCAGCCCGGGATGTCCATCCCGAGACGCAGGCCCATGCTCGAGAGCACTTCCTTGATCTCGTTGAGCGACTTGCGGCCAAAGTTCGGCGTGCGCAGCATCTCGGCTTCGGTCTTCTGGACCAGATCGCCGATGTAGATGATGTTGTCGTTCTTGAGGCAGTTGGCCGAACGCACCGACAGTTCGAGCTCGTCGACCTTCTTGAGGAGGTAGCGGTTGAGCTGGTTGGCGTCGCTTTCTTCCGGCTGCACGGCGTGGCCGATCATCTGGCCGACCGGCTGCGGGATGCCGTCTTCGAAGTGGACGAACAGCGTCAGCTGGTCCTGAAGGATGCGCGCGGCATAGGCCACGGCGTCTTCCGGGGTGACGGTGCCATCGGTCTCGACGGTCAGCGAGAGCTTGTCGTAATCGAGCTCCTGCCCGACGCGGGCGTTCTCGACCTTGTAGCTCACCTGACGGACAGGCGAATAGAGCGAGTCGACCGGGATCAGACCGATCGGCGCATCGGCCGGACGGTTCTGGACGGCAGGCGAGTAGCCCTTGCCCGTGTCGGCGGTGAGCTCCATGTTGAGCGTCGCGCCTTCATCGAGCTGACAGATCACAAGATCCTTGTTCATCACTTCGATGTCGCCGGTGACGGCGATGTCACCCGCCTTGACCGCGCCCGGGCCGGTGGCCGAAAGCTGGAGCCGCTTGGGGCCTTCGCCTTCCATCTTCAGCGCGATCTGCTTCACGTTGAGGACGATGTCGGTGACATCTTCACGCACGCCGGCGAGCGACGAGAATTCGTGCAGCACGTTCTCGATCTTGATCGAGGTGATCGCCGCGCCCTGAAGGCTCGACAGCAGCACCCGGCGCAGCGCGTTGCCGAGCGTCAGGCCGAAGCCCCGCTCGAGCGGTTCGGCCACGAAGGTCGCCTTGCGCTGACGATCGCCGCCATCCTTGATTTCGAGGGAGTTGGGTTTCTTGAGTTCCTGCCAGTTCTTGGTGTTGACGGACATGGATTTCCCCTAATTCGCCTTGTGGGCGGTTCAAATTTGGGCGGGCCGGATGCGCATGAGCGACGCGGCATCAGACCCGATCGGGCGGCGGAGGCGACACGCACCTCCGCCATCCCGGCGGATCAGACGCGGCGACGCTTGGAGGGACGAACGCCGTTGTGCGGGATCGGCGTAACGTCGCGGATCGAGGTAATGTTGAAACCGACGGCTGCAAGACCCCGCAGCGCGCTTTCACGGCCCGAGCCCGGGCCCTTCACCTCGACTTCGAGCGTGCGCACGCCGTGTTCGGCGGCCTTCTTGCCCGCATCGTCGGCAGCAACCTGCGCGGCGTAGGGGGTCGACTTGCGGCTGCCCTTGAAGCCCATCATGCCCGCGGACGACCACGAAATGGCGTTGCCCTGCGCGTCGGTGATGGTGATCATGGTGTTGTTGAAGCTGGCGTTGATGTGCGCAACGCCGCTGGTGATGTTCTTCTTGTCACGGCGCCGAATACGGCCTGGTTCGCGTGCCATCTTTGATATTCCTCTAGCTCGTCAGAAGGAAAAAGCGTGCAAAGGGGATTGCCCCGCTCGCTTACTTCTTCTTGCCCGCGATGGGCTTGGCCTTGCCCTTGCGGGTACGGGCGTTGGTGTGGGTACGCTGGCCGCGAACGGGCAGACCGCTACGGTGACGCAGACCGCGATAGGCACGCAGGTCCATCAGGCGCTTGATGTTCATCGCGGTCTGGCGACGCAAGTCGCCTTCGACGGTGAATTCGGCGTCGATGGCTTCACGCACGCGCAGGATTTCCTCGTCGGAAAGGTCCTGGACGCGGGCAGTGTGTGCGATGCCGAGCTTGTCAGCGATCTGGACGGCGGTGGTACGACCGATACCGTGAATATAGGTCAGCGCGATGATCACACGCTTGTTGGTGGGGATATTGACCCCGGCAATACGAGCCACTTATTTCTCCATGCTCCACAGGGACTTGAGGCCTTGTGAGGGGCCGCCCCTATCTCAACGCTTCATCCGATCCCATGCTCACTTGCCGGTCGAGGCCTACGGTTGCAGGCGCCTGAACGGCAAAAAGTCCGGTCGGCACGCGCTAGGCGATGCCTGCCGAACTCTGTTCGAACATGTCGAATGAGCCGCGCGCATAGGCCGATTCGGTCGGGCCGTCAACCGCCTGTGGCGGGCCTGCCGCTTCCTGTCGGGCAGCCCGCCCCTCGCCTCAGCGTCTCGGCGGTTTCGCGGTATCGCCGAAGGTTTCGGCAACCGAGGGGGTCTTGGCCGCTGGCTTGGGTTCCGGTTTGCTTTCGGCGGGAAGCGCAGGCTTCGCCGCTGGCAGGGACGCAGGTGCTCTGCCCGCCGCCGGAGCCGGGGCGGGAGCCGCAACAGGCTTCGCTGCTGCTGGCGCACCGGTCGCAGGCGCGGGCGGCGCTGCGGCGGGTGCCGGGGCCGGAGCTCCGGACGGCGGCATCGGAACAATCTTCAGCGGCTTTGCCAGCGCCTCAAGCTGCGTGCCCATCACGCCGTCCACCGCCTTGGAGATCACCGGTACCTCATACCGCATCGGCCCGCCGACATTATACTCCCACACGATCTTCGTGCCCTTGGGCGCCTTGCTGATCGCGATGGTCAGCACCCCGTTCACCGGCTCGCTCTGCAGAGGGCCGAGCGCGCCGACCATCCGCAGCGCGGTTTCGGGGTAGGCCTGCACCACCCGCATATGCTCGACACTGCCTTCGAGCGTGAAGCGCCCGGGTTCGTCGACCTCGGGAATGGTCTCGCAGAAGCACCCACCCGCCTTGGGCATCAGGCTGAGGTTTTTCGAATCCCCCGACCAGGTGTGCTCCGATCGCCACCATGCCGCCGGAGAAATCAGCGCCAGCCACACCTCCTTGGGGCTCGCCTCGACCACGACTTCATGGCGCGAGACGAAGCTGTCGTCGGTGCTGCGGATAACCTCGGCCTGCGCAGGCGCAGCGGCGAGCACTGCGGCCAGCGCGGCAGCGGGGATTGCGGGCTTCATGTGACGGTCTCTCCTGCGGGTCGGCACACGCCACGCTGCGGCAAAAGTGCGCGGCGCACAAGCGCTGCCCCGCCTTTGCGCATGGTCAGCCGGCGAGAATGGCGTCGATCTGGCCCGCGACCGTATCGATCGGGGCCATGCCATCGACGCGGGTCACGATCCTGCGCGCTTCGTAGCCGGGCAGGATCGGTGCGGTCTTGGCGCGATATTCCTGCATCCGGGTGCGCACGGTTTCCTCGGTGTCGTCTGGACGGCGCTTGAATTCGGTGCTGCCGCACACGTCGCACACGCCGGACGTGGCGGGCGGATTGGCGGTGTCGTGATAGAGCGCGCCGCAATTGCCGCAGGAAAAGCGCCCGGTGATCCGCTCGACCAGCGCATCCTCATCCACTTCGAGTTCGATCACATGGTCGAGCACGCGGCCGTTTTTCGCGAGGATGGCGTCGAGCGATTCCGCCTGCGCGGACGTGCGCGGATAGCCATCGAAGATCGCGCCGGTCTCGGGCCCCATCGCGGCGAGTTCCGCATCGATCAGGTCGGAGACGATCTCGTCCGAGACCAGCTCCCCGCGCTCCATCACCGCCTTGGCCTTGAGCCCCACCGGGGTCCCAGCCTTGACGGCAGCGCGCAGCATGTCGCCGGTGGAGAGCTGACGCATCCCGTGCCGCTCCACCAGTCCTGCGCTCTGGGTGCCCTTGCCGGCGCCGGGAGGGCCAAGAAGAATGATGTTCACGAACCGTCCCCCAATATCGCCGCCGGTCAGCGCCGGGCGCGTTCTTACAGATTTACGGGTTCGGCCAAGCAGGGCAGCGCGTCAAGCCGACTATCGTCGGATATCAGCGCATCCGCCCCTTGAGCTTGGCCTTCTTGATGAGATCGCCATACTGCAGCGCCAGCAAATGCGACTGGATCTGGCTGATGGTGTCGACCGTGACGTTCACCACGATCAGCAGGCTCGTACCGCCGAGCACGAGCGGGAGACCCGTCTGCGCGATCATGTATTCGGGCAGCACGCAGACCAGCGTAAGGTAAAGCGCGCCGACCACGGTGATGCGGGTCAGGACATATTCGAGATAGTCTGCAGTGCGCTTGCCCGGACGGATGCCGGGGATCGAGCCGCCGTTCTTCTTCAGATTGTCCGCCGTCTCTTCCGGGTTAAAGACAACTGCGGTGTAGAAGAAGCAGAAGAAGATGATCCCGATGGCATAGAGCGCCATGTAGATCGGCTGACCATGCGCCAGATACTGGTTGAGCGTCTGCAGCACGGTGAAGGCGCTGCTATCGGTGCTGATCGAGGTCCCGGCGAACTGGGTAATCGTCAGCGGCAGCAGCAGCAGCGAGCTGGCGAAGATCGGCGGGATCACGCCCGCGGTGTTGATCTTGAGCGGCAGGTAGGAACGCTCCGCCTGCATCATCCCACGCTGCGTTGCGCGCTTGGGATACTGGATCGTCAGACGGCGTTGGGCGCGCTCCATGAAGGAGATCAGCAGGATCAGCGCCACCATCATCACCAGGAAGCCGACGACGATGAAGCTCGAGATGTCGCCGGTGCGGCCGCCTTCGAACAGATTGGTGAAGAAGCCCGGGAAGGCCGCGACGATCCCGGCCATGATGATCAGCGAAACGCCGTTGCCGATCCCGCGACTGGTGATCTGTTCACCCAGCCACAGCAGGAACATGGTGCCGCCGACGAGGTTGATCACCGCGACGATCCGGAACAAATAACCCGGATTGACCACCGCCTGCAGGCCGCTCTGGCCGGACAGCGCCTCGAGCCCGACGGCAATCGCGTAGCCCTGAATGATGCAGAGCAGCACCGTGCCGTAGCGGGTGTATTGGTTGAGCTTCTGACGCCCGCTGGCGCCTTCCTTCTTGAGCGCGGCAAGTGCCGGGTGCAGCGCCGAGGCCATCTGCACCACGATCGAGGCGGTGATGTACGGCATCACGCCCAGCGCGATCAGGCTCATGCGCTCAAGACTGCCGCCCGAAAAGGCATTGAACATGTCGAGCACGCCGCCGCTTGCGGTGCGATCATAGAGTTCGGCCAAAACCTGAGGGTTGACCCCGGGCAGCGGCACGAAGCTGAGGAAGCGAAACACGATCAGCGCACCGATGGTGAACCAGATACGCTGCTTGAGCTCGGTCGCCTTGGCGAAATTGCCGAAGCTGAGGTTGCTCGCGATATTGTCGGCGCGTGATGCCATGTCGTTCTGTCGATCCTAGCTCCTGATCCGCGCGTGGTGGCTGCCCTTCGGCGGCCCGGCGGACCAAACTTTGCGCGCTTGCCCCGCTGGGGGGACCGCCCTGCCCCGGCCTGACGCCTGAGGGCGGTGCGGCGCGCGAGAGCGTAAATAGGGAGCGCGGGGGCTCTTGTCGAACCCCCGCGCATCACCTTTTGTCGATTACTTCGCCTTTGCCGCCTTGTTGGCGTCGCGACGGGCGAGCTTCTTTTCATGTTCGGGAGTCGGGGCCGGAGCCACGTCCACCTTGCCGCCGGCCTTTTCGACCGCAGCGATCGCGCCCTTGGTGGCACCGGTCACGGCGAAACTCGCCTTGGCGGTGATCTCACCCTTGCCGAGCAGACGCACGCCATCCTTGCCGCCGCGCATCAGACCCGCTTCGCGCAGGGCTTCCTCGGTGATGGTGCCCTTGGCATCGAGCTTGCCCGCGTCGATGAACTTCTGGATCATGCCCACGTTCACCTCGGCATAGTCCTTGCCGAACGGATTGTTGAAGCCGCGCTTCGGCAGACGCATGTGAAGCGGCATCTGGCCGCCTTCGAAGCCCTTGATGGCAACACCGGAACGGGCCTTCTGGCCCTTCTGACCGCGGGCCGAGGTCTTGCCCTTGCCCGAGCCGATACCACGGCCGACGCGGATGCGGCCCTTGCGGGCACCGGCATTGTCGCGGATGTCATTCAGTTTCATAGTCGTGCACTCGCTTTCGCTTTTGTCGCGCTGAGAGATGGAAAGCCCCGCCGGAGCGGGGCTGACCGGATGATTAGTCGATCACCTGGACCAGATGCGGGATCTTGGCAATCGCGCCGCGCACCTCGGGGGTGTCCTGACGCTCGACGATCTTGTGCATCTTGTTGAGCCCAAGACCGATGAGGATCTTGCGCTGGCTTTCCGGGCGACGGATCGGCGAGCCGATCTGCTTGATCTTGATGGTAGCCATTATCGGTTACTCCGCGATCGCGGCAGCATCGGCTTCCGCCTCGGCTGCACTGGCTCCGCCCCGACCGAGCAGGTCGGCAACCTTCTTGCCGCGACGCTGAGCCACCGACTTCGGCGAAGTCTGCTCAGTCAGCGCGTCGAAGGTGGCGCGGATCATGTTGTAGGGGTTCGAGGTGCCGACCGACTTGGTCACCACGTCGGCAACGCCGAGGCTCTCGAACACGGCACGCATCGGACCACCGGCGATGATGCCGGTCCCCGGAGGCGCGGTGCGCAGGGTCACCTTGCCCGCGCCGAAACGGCCGTTGCCGTCGTGGTGCAGGGTGCGGCCTTCCTTGAGCGGAACGCGGATCATCTTCTTGCGGGCCGAAGCGGTCGCCTTGGTGATCGCCTCGGGCACTTCGCGCGCCTTGCCGTGGCCGAAGCCCACGCGGCCCTGGCCGTCACCGACAACCACGAGCGCTGCAAAGCCGAAGCGCTTGCCGCCCTTCACGGTCTTGGAGACGCGGTTGATGTGCACCAGCTTTTCGATGATGCCGTCATCTTCTTCCTGCCTGCCGCCGCGACGGTCGTCACGACCGCCACGACCGCGACCGCGATCACCGCCTTCACGGTTGCCGCCACGGCCACGGCCTCGACGGGCGTTGCCATCATCGGCCTGCGCGGGCGACTGGTTCTCTGCCGCTTCCGACGGAGTCTGTGCCACTGCCGGCACTTCGTTGGTGTTCTCGTCAGCCATAATCAGAACTCCAGCCCGCCTTCGCGGGCGGCATCGGCCAGCGCCTTGACGCGGCCATGGAACAGGAACCCGCCGCGGTCGAACACGACAGTCGTCACGCCCGCCTTCTTTGCGGCTTCGGCAATCTGCTTGCCGACTTCGGCAGCGGCATCGACATTCGCGCCGCTCGCCTTGGCGCCGAGGGTCGATGCCGCAGCGACGGTCTTGCCGGCGGCGTCATCGATGATCTGGGCGTAGATGTGGCGACCGGTGCGGTGCACCGACAGGCGGGGCTTGCCACCGGCACGCGCGCGCAGCGCGGTGCGAACGCGGCGACGGCGCCGTTCGAACAGGGATAGCTTTGCCATGTTACCTCTTCTTCCCTTCCTTGCGGAAGATATACTCGCCGCGATAGGCGATACCCTTGCCCTTGTAGGGTTCGGGCTTGCGCCAGCGGCGGATTTCGGCGGCAAACTGGCCCACGGCCTGCTTGTCGGTGCCCGAAATCTCGATCGTGGTCTGGTCCGGGGTCTTCACTTCGAGACCTTCGGGAACCGGCAGGTCGACATCGTGGCTGTAGCCCAGCTGCAACTTCAGATTGCGGCCCTGCGCGTTGGCACGGTAGCCGACGCCCTTGATGTCGAGGATCTTGGTGAAGCCGTTGCTCACGCCTTCGACCAGGTTCGACACCAGCGTGCGCTGCATGCCCCAGAAGGCACGTGCCTGCTTGCTGTCGTTCGCCGGCTTGACCGAGATCGCGCCCTCTTCGACCTTGTAGTCGATGAGGTCGGACAGGCCCATGCTGAGGGTCCCCTTGGGGCCCTTCACGCTGATCGTGCCGTTGTCGATCGTGGCGGTCACACCGCCAGGGATCGCAACCGGCTTCTTACCGATGCGGCTCATCAGAACACCTCCGCCAGCACTTCGCCGCCGACGTTGTGCGTGCGCGCTTCGGCATCCGAGAGCACGCCGCGCGGCGTCGAGACGATGGTGATGCCGAGACCGTTGCGGACCGTCGGCAGTTCCTTGGAACCCGAGTAGATCCGGCGACCCGGCTTGGAGACGCGGGCCACGTGCTTGATCGCGGGCTCGCCTTCGAAATACTTCAGTTCGATCCGCAGCGCCTTGTGCTTGCCCGAATTGTCTTCGCTGAAGCCACGGATGTAGCCTTCACGCTGAAGCACTTCGAGCACGCTCGCACGCAGGTTGCTCGCCGGGGTCAGGACAGAGTCCTTCTTGGCGCGCTGGCCGTTGCGGATGCGGGTGAGCATGTCACCCAGAGGATCGGTCATAGCCATCTGTCAGTCCTCACCAGCTCGACTTGGTCAGACCGGGAATCATCCCGCTGTTGCCGAGTTGACGCAGTTCGATACGGTTGATGCCGAACTTGCGGTAATAGCCGCGCGGGCGGCCGGTGGTGGCGCAACGGTTGCGCACCCGGGTCGGGTTCGCGTTGCGCGGAAGCTCAGCCATCTTGAGACGGGCGACCAGGCGCTCCGTTTCGTCGAGGGATTCGTCGTTAGCGATCGCCTTCAGCTTCTCGTACTTCGCAGCGTACTGCTTGACGAGCTTCTTGCGACGCTCATTCTTGTTGATGGAACTCAGTTTCGCCATGGACTTAAGCTCTCTTGCCTAGTGTCTTTTGGGGGAAGCGGCTCACGCCGCTTCCTTCTGTTCGGTCTTGGCTTCGCCCGCGAAGGGGAAGCCGAACAGGCGCAGCAGCTCGCGCGCCTCTTCGTCGGTCTTGGCGGTGGTGGTGACGATGATGTCCATCCCACGCACCTTCTCGATCTTGTCGTAGCTGATTTCGGGGAACACGATCTGTTCCTTCAGCCCCATCGCGTAGTTGCCGCGGCCGTCGAACGACTTTGCGTTCAGCCCGCGGAAGTCACGGATGCGCGGCATGGCCACGGTCACGAGACGGTCGAGAAATTCGTACATGCGTTCGCGGCGCAGGGTCACCTTGCAGCCGATCGGCATGCCTTCACGCAGCTTGAACTGCGCGATCGACTTCTTGGCGATGGTGATGACCGGCTTCTGGCCGGCGATCAGCGCCATTTCCTCGGCGGCGGTCTGGACCTTCTTCTTGTCCTGGCTCGCTTCGCCCACGCCCATGTTGAGCGTGATCTTTTCGAGCTTGGGGACTTCCATCCGGTTCTTGTAACCGAACTTCTCGGTCATGGCCTTGACGATCTCGTTGTCGTACTTGGCCTTCAGACGAGCGGTATAATCAGCCATCGATGGTCTCCCCACTCTTGACAGCAACGCGCACCTTCTTGCCGTCCTTCACTTCAAAGCGGACGCGGGTGGCCTTGCCGGTCTTGGGATCAGCGAGCGCAACCTTCGAGATGTGCATCGGCGCGGCGAAGCGATCGATGCCACCCTGGGGGTTGGTCTGGCTGGGCTTGCGGTGACGGGCGACGACATTGACGCCCTCGACAACGACCTTGCCGTCCTTCGGCATGACCTGGGCGACCGTACCGGTGCGGCCCTTGTCCTTGCCCGACAGCACGACGACGCTGTCACCCTTCTTGATCTTGGCGGCAGCCATCACAGCACCTCCGGCGCGAGCGAAATGATCTTCATGAAGCCCTTGCCGCGCAGTTCGCGCACCACCGGGCCAAAGATACGGGTGCCGATCGGCTCCTCGTTCTTGTTCACAAGCACCGCGGCGTTGCTGTCGAAGCGGATGACGGTGCCATCCGGACGACGCACGTCCTTGCGGGTGCGCACGATCACCGCGCGGTGAACGTCGCCCTTCTTGACCTTGGTGCGCGGCTGCGCCTCCTTGATGGAGACGACGATCACGTCGCCGACGCCCGCGGTACGACGCTTCGACCCGCCCAGCACCTTGATGCACTGGACGCGCTTGGCGCCGCTGTTGTCCGCGACGTCGAGATTGGATTGCATCTGGATCATTGATCCGTCTTCCTTCTCACTGGCTTACCGGGACGCCCGATCCGACCGGGGCCTGGCAGTTCCGTTTACGTCTGTTGCTCAGTTACCCGCTTCGGCCACGTCGAGGTCGGCTTCAGCCGCCTGCACGCCGCCTGCCACGACCCGGTCCTTGACGATCCAGGTCTTGGTCTTGGACATCGGGCGGGTCTCTTCGATCCGCACCACGTCCCCCACGGTGTATTCGTTCGTCTCGTCGTGAGCGTGATACTTCTTCGAACGACGGATGATCTTCCCGTAGAGCGGGTGCTTCACCTTGCGTTCGACCAGCACGGTCACGGTCTTGTCGGTCTTGTCGGAGGTCACAGTCCCGACGAGGATACGCTTGGGCATTGTGCTACTCCTTACGCCTTCGCGGCGGCGGCTTTCGCCGCGCGCTCGGTTTGCAGCGTCTTGATCTGCGCGATCGCCCGGCGCACCTGACGGATGCGCGAGGGGGCTTCGAGCTGGTTGGTCGCAGCCTGGAACCGCAGATTGTACTGCTCGCGCTTGAGCTCGGTGAGCTCGGCGGTCAGCTGATCATCGGTCTTGGTGCGAAGGTCCGCGATATCGGCCATTATTCGCCTCCCAGGTGGCTGGTGTCACCCAGACGGGCAACAACCTTGGTCTTGATCGGCAGCTTCATCGCTGCGCGCTCGAACGCTTCGGCGGCCAGCGGGCCGGCCACGCCGTCGAGTTCAAACAGGATGCGGCCCGGCTTCACCTTGGCTGCCCAGTATTCGACCGAACCCTTGCCCTTACCCTGACGGACTTCGGCAGGCTTCTTCGACACGGGCACATCGGGGAACACGCGGATCCAGAGACGACCCTGACGCTTGATGTGACGGGTGATGGCACGACGGGCCGCTTCGATCTGGCGAGCGGTGACGCGCTCGGGTTCCAGAGCCTTCAGGCCGTAGGAGCCGAAGTTGAGGGTGGTGCCACCCTTGGCTTCGCCCTTGATCCGGCCCTTGAACTGCTTGCGGAACTTGGTTTTTTTCGGTTGCAACATGGCTATCTACCTCAGCGAGCCGGACGGACGCCGGAAGTCTGTGCTTCCATCATCAGGCGGTCCTGCGCGGTCGGATCGTGAGCGAGGATCTCGCCCTTGAAGATCCACACCTTGATCCCGATGATCCCGTAGGCGGTCAGCGCCTCGGTCTCGGCGTAATCGATGTTCGCACGCAGGGTGTGAAGCGGCACGCGGCCTTCACGGTACCATTCGACGCGGGCGATTTCCGCCCCACCGAGACGGCCACCGCACACGATCTTGATGCCTTCGGCACCCAGACGCAGCGCCGACTGCACCGCACGCTTCATCGCCCGGCGGAACGCCACGCGGCGCACCAGCTGATCGGCAATGCCCTGCGCGACGAGCTTGGCGTCGATTTCCGGCTTGCGGATCTCGACGATGTTCAGCTTCACGTCGCTCGCGGTCATGGTCGCCAGCTTCGAGCGCAGCTTTTCAATGTCCGCGCCCTTCTTGCCGATGATGACACCGGGACGCGCCGCATAGATCGACACGCGGCACAGCTTGGCCGGACGCTCGATCACCACCTTCGAAACCGCCGCCTGGGGCAGGTTCTTCATGATGTACTTGCGGATCATCACGTCTTCTTTGAGCAGCTGCGCATAGTCACGCCCTTCGGCGTACCAACGGCTGTCCCAGGTGCGGTTGATCTGCAGGCGCAGACCGATCGGATTGCTCTTCTGGCCCATCTTACGCCTCCTCTGCTTCGCGAACGACGATCCGCAGACGCGAGAACGGCTTCAGGATCCGGGTCGACTTGCCGCGACCACGGGTGTGGAACCGCTTCATCGTCACCGACTTACCGACCGAGGCTTCCGCCACGACGAGCGCGTCGACATCGAGATTGTGGTTGTTCTCGGCGTTGGCGATTGCCGAGGCGAGCACCTTGCTCGCATCGCGCGCCATCGCCCGCTTCGAGAAGGCGAGGATGTTCAGAGCTTCCTCGGCCTTCTTGCCACGGATCAGGGCGGCCACGAGGTTCAGCTTCTGCGCCGAACCACGGATCGTGGTGCCGACAGCCAGCGCCTCGTTATCGCCCACGCGGCGGGGTGCTTTTGCCTTGCCCATTAGCGCTTGCCCTTCTTGTCGGCAGCGTGACCGGGGAAGGTGCGCGTGGGCGCAAATTCACCGAGCTTGTGGCCGACCATTTCTTCCGAAACCGAAACGGGAATGAACTTGTGCCCGTTATAGACATTGAAGGTGAGCCCGACGAACTGCGGCAGAATCGTCGAACGCCGCGACCAGGTCTTGATCGGCTTGGCATTCGTGGTTTCCTGCGCCGTTTCTGCCTTCTTGAGCAGGCTCAGCTCGACAAACGGACCTTTCCAGACGGAACGTGCCATCGTCTCTTACCTCTTCTTCTTCGCGTGACGCGAACGGATGATCATCTTGTCCGTCTGCTTGTTGTGGCGCGTGCGGGCACCCTTGGTCGGCTTGCCCCACGGAGTCACCGGATGGCGACCACCGGAGGTCCGGCCTTCACCACCGCCGTGCGGGTGGTCGACCGGGTTCTTCGCAACGCCGCGAGTCAGCGGACGCTTGCCCATCCAGCGCGAGCGGCCGGCCTTGGCAAAGTTCTGGTTGGCGTTGTCGGGGTTCGACACCGCACCCACCGTGCCCATGCAATCGGCGCGCAGATAACGCTGCTCGCCCGAGTTCAGGCGAACGATGACCATCGCGCGGTCACGACCGACGACCTGCACATAAGTACCCGCCGAACGGGCGATCTGACCGCCCTTGCCGGGCTTCATCTCGACATTGTGGCAGATCGTGCCGACCGGCATCTGGCCGAGCAGCATGGCATTGCCGGGCTTGGTGTCGACCTTCTCGCCGGCCACCACGGAATCGCCGACAGCAAGACGCTGCGGAGCGATGATGTAGGCCTGCTCGCCGTCCTCGTACTTCACCAGCGCGATGAAGGCGGTGCGGTTGGGGTCATATTCCAGACGCTCGACGGTGGCCGGCATGTCCCACTTGCGACGCTTGAAGTCGATGTAGCGGTACTTCTGCTTGTGACCACCGGCGATGCCACGCGAGGTGACATGGCCCTTGTTGTTGCGGCCACCGGTCTTGCGCTTCCCTTCGGTCAGCGCCTTCACCGGCTTGCCCTTGTAGAGCGCCGACTTGTCGACCAGAATCAGGCCGCGACGGGCGGGACTGGTCGGCTTGTAGTTCTTGAGTGCCATTGTTCGTTTCCTGTCCCTTGGCCTCAGATACCGCTGGTGATGTCGATCATCTCACCCTCGGCGAGGGTGACGATGGCCTTCTTCACGTCGGAGCGCTGATAGGCCTTGCCCTTCCAGCGCTTGGTCTTGCCCTTCTGGACCAGGGTGTTCACGGCGACGACCTTCTTGTCGTAGATCGCCTCGATCGCTTCCTTGATCTGCGGCTTGGTCGCGGAACCCGCAACCTTGAAGACCACGGCGTTGTGTTCCGACGCGAGGGTCGACTTTTCCGTGATGTGCGGCGCGATGATCACGTCGTAGTGACGCGCATCGACAGTCTGCTTCTTAGCCATTGAAGCGCGCCTCCAGCTTTTCGACAGCGGCCTTGGTCAGCACCAGCGTGTCGTGGTTGAGGATGTCGTAGACATTGGCGCCGATCGCGGGGAGCACGTTGACGCCCGGCAGGTTGCCGGCGGCCTTCTTGAAGCCCGCATCGACCTGCTCGCCATCGATCACCAGGATCTTGCCGGCGAAACCGGCCTTGGCGAGGTGGCCCTTCAGAGCCTTCGTCTTGGCTTCGGCGAGTTCGAGACTGTCGACCACGACGAGACCGTCCTTGGCCTTGCTCGAAAGCGCCATCTTGAGGCCGAGCGCGCGGACCTTCTTGTTGAGCGACTGCTCGAAGTCACGCTTGCGCGCACCGTGAGCCTTGCCGCCGCCGATGAAGATCGGAGCCGCACGGTCGCCGTGACGGGCGGTGCCGCCACCCTTCTGCTTGCCGAACTTCTTGCCGGTGCGGGCCACGTCCGAACGCTCACGCGTCGGGCGGGCAGTGCCGCGGCGGTTCTCGAGCTGCCAGGTCACCACGCGGTGCAGGATGTCGGCGCGCGGTTCGATGCCGAACACGTCATCCGACAGTTCGATATCGCCCGAGGCCTTGCCGCCGTCGATTTTCTGAACCTTGATCTTCATGGCTCAGCCTTCCTTGTTTTCTTCGGTGGCCGCGGCGTCGGTTTCGGCGCCTTCGGTCACAGTGGCTTCTTCGGCCGCGGCATCGACCACCGAGGGGGTCTCGTCAGCCTGCGGGGCCTTCTTCTCGAGCACCGCGCCGGGGAACGGCACGCCTTCGGGAAGCGGCAGCTTCACCGCGTCGCGCACGAGCAGCCAGCCGTTCTTCGCACCCGGGACCGAGCCCTTGACGAACAGCAGACCGCGCTCGGCGTCGGTGCGGACGATTTCGAGGTTCTGCTGGGTGCGCTGACGGTCGCCCATGTGGCCCGCCATCTTCTTGCCCTTGAACACGCGGCCCGGATCCTGACGGTTACCCGTCGAACCGTGGGCACGGTGCGAAATCGAAACACCGTGGGTGGCGCGCATACCGCCGAAGCCCCAGCGCTTCATCGCGCCGGCAAAGCCCTTACCCTGGGTGTGGCCGGTGATGTCGACCATCTGCCCGGCGATGAAATGCTCTGCGCTGATCGTGGCGCCGACCGGCACGAGGCCGTCTTCGCTCTCAACACGGAATTCGGCGACGCGCTTCTTCAGGCCGACATCGGCCTTGGCGAAGTGCTCACGCTGCGGCTTGGCAACGTTCTTCTGCTTGGCTTCGCCCGCGCCGAGCTGGACGGCGAAGTAGCCGTCACGGTCAGCGGTACGGTGCGAAACCACCTGGCAATCTTCCAGCGCGAGAACGGTCACAGGCACGTGCCGTCCGTCCTCCTGGAAGAGGCGGGTCATCCCGACTTTCTTTGCGATAACGCCGGTGCGCATCGTCAGTTACTCCTCAACAGAGGCACCCTGCAGACCATCCGCAAGGTGCATGGCGAGGCCGCGTTGCAAGCAACACAGCCCCAGTTCAGCCCGAATTTTCATGCATCGCCCCGTCCGGGCTGAGTGCCCCCGCTGGCCGGTTGGCCGCTGGAGGCGAGACGGGGGACGCAGCCCGGAGATTGTCTCCGGCGGTATCCACCCTATCGTCAGGCGGGGCGTATCAGCCCCTACGATAGAGGCCCCTCACACAAAGCGAGGGGCATTTCGGCCAGCCTATCAGGCCAGCTTGATTTCGACATTCACGCCGGCAGCCAGATCGAGCTTCATCAGCGCGTCCACGGTCTGGGCGTTGGGCTGCACGATGTCGAGCAGCCGCTTGTAGGTACGGACCTCGAACTGCTCGCGCGACTTCTTGTCGACGTGCGGACCGCGGTTCACGGTGAACTTCTCGATACGCGTCGGCAGGGGAATGGGGCCCCGAATGAGCGCGCCGGTGCGGCGGGCCGTGTCAGCGATCTCGCCAGTGGCTTGGTCGAGTACGCGGTGGTCAAACGCCTTGAGGCGAATACGGATATTCTGAGCTTCCATGTCCTACTACCGATGCGAAAGAGCCAAGGAGCAACCGGCAAAAACCGGCATTTCCCAAAAACAAAGACCGCCCCGCGTCCTTCCGGTTTCCCGAGAGCGGGCGGCCTTCCTCAAAACTCGTTCCCCGTGAGACGAATCTCGTCCGGGGATGCGCGCCTATACGGGGCGAGCCGCCGTCTGGCAAGGGGCTAGGCTAAGGAAATTACGTGACCGTGAAACGACCGCGCTGATCCCGGGCCCGTGCCCCCTACCCTAACGCAAAAAGGCCCGGAAGCTCTTGCGAGCAACCGGGCCTTCAAGCGTTCAGTCAGGCCCCTTAGCGGAGCAGAACCTTACTTGGTGATCTTGGCGACGACGCCCGAACCCACGGTGCGGCCACCTTCGCGGATCGCGAAGCGCAGACCTTCGTCCATGGCGATCGGAGCGATCAGCTTGACGCCGATGGTCACGTTGTCGCCCGGCATCACCATTTCGGTGCCTTCGGGAAGGATCACTTCGCCGGTCACGTCGGTGGTGCGGAAGTAGAACTGCGGGCGGTAGTTGGCGAAGAACGGCGTGTGACGGCCACCTTCGTCCTTCGACAGCACGTAGACTTCGGCGCTGAACTCGGTGTGCGGGCTGACCGAACCGGGCTTGCAGAGAACCTGGCCACGCTCGACCTCTTCACGGGCGACGCCGCGGATCAGGGCACCGACGTTGTCGCCGGCTTCACCGCGATCGAGCAGCTTGCGGAACATTTCCACGCCGGTGACGGTGGTCTTGCGGGTGTCCTTGATGCCGACGATTTCAACTTCGTCACCAACGTTGACGATGCCGGTTTCGATACGGCCGGTCACCACGGTGCCGCGACCCGAAATCGAGAACACGTCTTCGATCGGCATCAGGAACGGCTTGTCGACCGGACGGTCGGGCTGCGGGATGTACTCGTCAACGGCGTTGATCAGAGCGATCACCGATTCCTTGCCGATGTTGTCGTCGCGGCCTTCGAGAGCGGCCAGAGCCGAACCCTTGACGATCGGAATATTGTCACCGTCGAAGTCGTAGCTCGAGAGCAGCTCGCGCACTTCCAGTTCGACCAGCTCGAGGATTTCCTCGTCGTCGACCTGATCGACCTTGTTCATGTACACGACCAGCGCCGGCACGCCGACCTGACGGGCGAGCAGGATGTGCTCACGGGTCTGGGGCATCGGGCCGTCAGCGGCGTTCACGACCAGAATCGCGCCGTCCATCTGGGCGGCACCGGTGATCATGTTCTTCACGTAGTCAGCGTGGCCCGGGCAGTCGACGTGCGCATAGTGACGGGCAGCCGATTCGTACTCGACGTGCGCGGTCGAGATGGTGATGCCGCGCTCGCGCTCTTCCGGAGCCTTGTCGATGTTGGCGAAGTCCACGGCGGAGCCGCCGTAGGTTTCAGCCATCACCTTGGTGATCGCCGCGGTCAGCGTGGTCTTGCCATGGTCGACGTGACCGATGGTGCCGATGTTGCAGTGCGGCTTATTCCGCTGGAACTTTTCCTTGGCCATTTCTCTGGTGTACCTTCTTGAATGAAACGATGTGTTCGCGGGAGAAAGGCAGCGCCCGCAGAATCAGGCGCCGCCCCTAGACTGCTCACGCAGCTTAGGCAAGTTTCTCCTTGACCTCGGCTGCGACGTTGGCCGGAACCTCGTCATAGTGCGAGAACTGCATGGTGTACTGCGCACGCCCTTGCGTGAACGAGCGCAGTTCGTTGACGTAGCCGAACATGTTGGCGAGCGGCACGAAGGCCTCCACCGCCTGGGCATTGCCGCGCGTGTCGGTGCCCTGGATCTGTCCGCGCCGCGAGTTGAGGTCGCCGATAACGTCGCCCAGATAATCGTCCGGGGTCACGACTTCAACCTTCATGATCGGCTCGAGCAGCTTGATGCCGGCCTTCTGCGCCACTTCGCGCATGGCACCGCGAGCGGCGATTTCGAACGCGATCGCGCTCGAGTCGACGTCGTGGTAGGCACCATCGGTCAGCTTGATCGAGAAGTCGATGATCGGGAAGCCCACGAGATGACCGCTTTCGGCCTGTTCGCGGAAGCCCTTCTCGATCGCCGGGATGTATTCGCGCGGAATGTTCCCGCCCTTGATCTGGTCCTCGAAGATCACGCCCTGGCCGCGTTCACCCGGAGTGACGACGACCTTCACACGGCCGAACTGGCCCGAGCCGCCCGACTGCTTCTTGTGGGTGTAATCGACCTCGACCTCGCGGGCGAGATATTCGCGGTAAGCCACCTGCGGCGCGCCGACGTTGGCCTCGACCTTGAACTCGCGACGCATGCGATCGACGATGATGTCGAGGTGCAGTTCGCCCATGCCCTTGATGATCGTCTGACCGCTTTCGTGGTCGGTCGACACGCGGAACGAGGGGTCTTCCTGCGCCAGGCGATTGAGCGCGATGCCCATCTTTTCCTGGTCGGCCTTGGTCTTGGGCTCCACCGACAACTCGATCACGGGCTCGGGGAATTCCATGCGCTCAAGGATGATCGGCTTGGACGCATCGCACAGGGTGTCCCCGGTGGTGGTGTCCTTCATGCCGGCCAGCGCGACGATGTCGCCCGCAAATGCCTCATCGATGTCCTCGCGGTTGTTCGAGTGCATCAGCAGCATGCGGCCGATCTTTTCCTTCTTGTCCTTCACCGAGTTCAGGACCTGGCCCTTGGTGAGCTTGCCCGAATAGATGCGGGTGAAGGTCAGCGA
>FWWL01000653.1_pt1 | contig 92901 bp, 77 predicted proteins | sample 2228331 | NCBI WGS metagenome assembly FWWL01 (sample SAMEA103939775, study PRJEB20133) | metagenome | reverse complement strand
AATTATCCATAGACGGTAAAGTCGTCCTTACCCGCGGCCGTATTAGCGAGAACGCCGAGAATACGGTTCCGGATCAGCTGCCGGCCACCGTTTATTTTACTGCCGACAATACCCGGACGGAGCTAAAGCTTGCCGTGGCCAATTACGATCATAGGCATGGCGGAATTCGGACGGCAATCATCATCGGCAACGCGGATCACATTCAGAGCCTGCAGATTCGTCGCGCGGCTCAAGAGCTCATCATTCTAGGCTGCTTGATCATGATCGGATTTTATCATTTAGGGTTGTTCATTCTAAGACGCAAAGAGGTTGCGAACCTCTTATTCGCGTTGCTGTGTTTGTTCGTCGGACTCCGAATGGGATTAATAGGAGAAGGGTTTATCGTACATTGGATAAATCTGCTTAACTGGGACTTGTCCATTCGATTTGAATATATTGCATTCGTATTGAGCGGTTGGGCGGGATTCGGGTATTTTCAAACGATGTATTCACTTGAAATCAAACGCATCTGGTTTAAAATATCAAGTGTCTGCGCAGCGGGGTTAATCTTATGCGTCCTGACTTTTCCTCCGATCTTATTTACTTCGTGGATTCTTGCCTTTCAGTTGTACATCCTGCTCTTTAGCGCGAGAATACTGACGGGGCTAGTCTTATCCGGGGTGCGTCGCCGCGAGGGAGCCAAGCTTGCGCTCATCGGCGCAGCGGGTTTGGTATTGACAATCGTTAACGACATGCTGTTCTACAACGGTTGGTGGCGATCCATTGATCTTGTGCCTTTCGGACTGCTTTTTCTGATTGTCATGAATTCTTTCATTATCTCGTTACGATTTTCCTTAACCTATGAACGAGCGGAACAAATGTCAGCGGAATTAATCGAATGGAACAATTCCTTGGAGGAACGAATCGGGGAACGCACGAATGAACTGCAACGATCTAATCTGACATTGGAAGACGCTAAAATCGAATTGGAACGGATGGAACAGTCGCGCACACAACTGATCAGCAACATATCGCATGACTTGCGGACTCCCATGACATTGCTGCAAGGTTATCTCGAAGCGCTTAGAGATAATGTTATTTCCGAAAAAGGGCAGCGGGACGATACGATTCGTCTTATGCTTACGAAGGTGGAGGGGCTTAATTCATTAATTCAGGATTTGTTCGATCTATCCGTACTGGAAGCCCGCAAGGTTGAGCTTGCGCTTGAGGATATTCCATTGCTTAGTTGGAAAGAAAGAATAATGGGGCAGTACGGACTGGAAATGCAGTCAAAGCAAATTAAGTTCGATTGCATTCTTGCAGGCGATGATGCATTCGGTGCGACGGTTTCCGTTGATTATCATCGAATGGACCGGGTATTTGCCAACCTGCTGTATAATGCGGTAAGGTATACTCCGCAGGGCGGCAGCATTAGTATTATAATGACGGTATTGCCGCATAAAAGGGCCGTGGAGGTCGCCGTAGCCGACAACGGGGCGGGCATCGAACCCGATGACTTGCCTAACATCTTCGACCGGTTTTACAAGAAAGACAAATCGCGTCATTCATCATCGGGGGGCAGCGGTTTAGGATTGTCGATCGCTAAAGAAATCGTAGAGTTGCATTGCGGGGAAATCCGGGCCTATAACCCGCCAGGGGGAGGCAGCGTATTTGAAATGATTTTACCATTGTCCGGTTAACTAAACGTAAGCTAATCTAGACGCTGCCGTCCGCTCTGTGCTCCTGGCGAATTAAGTCGGTTATCAGATTAATCGATTTCTTTCTTTGCTCTTGGCTCATGTGCTGAAATAAAGAAAGGATTTCCCGAGTGTCCGGCGTGACGGGAAGATCGGCTTTGGTTCTTGATTGGGTGCCTCCGATAATGTAATCCAACGACACATCGAAATAAGCAGCCAGTTTAATAAGCGTTTCATAAACGGGTTGGCGGTTGTTGATTTCATAATGACTGTATGCCGAACGGGTAATGCCGATATGACGGGCGACTTCTTCCTGTGAGATTTTACGGCGAAGTCGCAACTCTCGCAGACGTTCTCCCATATTCATATAAATAACTCCTTGACACCAGATAACGTATCTATAAGTAATTTATGATACAAAATGTATCGTGTCAAGTGGTTAGGAAGCGTTTTCTAGAATTAGTTGCAATATATTTAGAATTTATCTCTAATAGCTATGATATATTTTCAACATATTCGCTCGTATAGCGAGAACAATTGCATTTCGTTGATACATAATGTATCAATATTTTGGGAGGTGAGTGTATGAAAGTGAATATACTTAGCGCGAAAATGAGTCAGAGCGAAGATGAAGGTTTTGTGGGAAATGTCCAGTTTGAAGTCGAAAACCACAAGCAGCCCTACGAAGTAACGCTGCAAAGCAACAATGGAAGAAACAATTGGAGCTATGCTTTGAATTTTTGGAATCAGCCGGGAAGCGAAGAGGAAATTCAAGCGGTAGATGAACGGCTTGAAGAGGACGACGCATTTTTTGAATTGTTCGTCATCGCGGCGACTAATCAATCTTGAAAAGAAGGGGGGCTGTCCCCGGGATCAATTCCGACCCTTGTAGACAGCCCCTATATTCATCTTCTATCCTATTAAATTTGATAATCGATCTCCAGGAAGCGCTCGACTTCCGTAATCCATCGCTCATTCACGAACTTCTCATGCAAGAGATGCGCGTTATACGCTTCATAATCGCCGGCATTGGCGAACTCCATTGAAAACCCGAAAGCATAATCGTTTTTCGGGCTGACTTGCCGGTAAACTTGGAAATTACGAACGACGGGAATAGAAGCGAGAATAGATCGCCCGTCTTCCAGGAACCGTGTTTCCTCTTCTGAACCTTTCGGATGCTTAAGGGTGAAAATAACGGAATGTATGATTGAATCCTTGTTCATCGTGCATCTCTCCTCAACAGTTACTCCCCGAATTGAAACCAACTGAGTTTAATGTCGCCACTTAGCACGAGATAAACGCTGCGGATATCGGCGATATTGTCGACGCTGCATGACAGAGTCCGCCACTGAGATCCGGTGCCGCCAGGGATTTCACAGCGACCCGCAAGCATACCTTCAGGACCGTCAAGGCGTATTTCGATGGATGCTCCATGCGTGCTTGCAGCCCTTATTTCGAACAATTTGAGGTTATTCCCCAGATCGGCGTCATCGAAGCGTACCCAAGCGAGCGGGGCGGAAGCGATAACGCTGTCTCGGCCTTCTGTATTCTCACCGATAAGAACTCCTTCATAACCATCGTAATTGACGGCCTTAGTCTTCAGCAATAAATTACGCGTAGGGATCGTTTCCCCCGCTACCGTTATCTTGCCGCTCAAGCGAATGTCGGAGGAGGAAGACCCGATCATAAGGGTGCATTCACCGTTCTCAAGACAGAATCTTTCCCGCGTCACATCCCAGAAAACAAGATCTGAAGCTTGGAGCTCGAACACGACCTCATCGGATTGCCCGGCGGCCAGCGAAATCTTCTTGAAACCTTGTAGCTGTTTCAGGGGACGTTTGACTCGCGAGGCGTCAACACGCGTGTACAATTGTACGACTTCCTCGCCGAGAGTGTCTCCAATATTGGTTACACGAAGGCGAACGGATATTTTTCCGCCTTCGGATATTCGGTCGCCGTCAATTTGAAGGTTATCGTATCGGAAGCTTGTATACGAAAGTCCGTGTCCGAATGGATACAATGGCTTTCCGCCAAAGTACTGATAGGTGCGGCCGCTCTTGATTATGTCGTAATCCATAAAATCTCCAAGCTGATCGACGGATTCATACCAGGTCATGTTCAGACGTCCGGCAGGATTGTACCGGCCGAATAGGACATCCGTCAGCGCGGTTCCAAGCTCATGACCGGCATGCGATGAGTATAGGACGGCAGGAATATGTGCATCGACCCATCCGATGGCATAAGGGTAGCTGCCGATGATGACAACGATCGTGTTCGGGTTTGCCGCGAACACTTCCTTAATGAGCTTCTCCTGGGAAGCGGCGAGGGTAAGGTCTGGGCGATCAATCGTCTCTTTGCCGTTGATCAACGGATGGTTGCCTACGAATACGATAGCAACGTCGGCTTCGCGTGCTGCTTCCACGGCGTCGTTTAACCCGTCTATCACTTTCTCGACAGAGAAGTAGTCGGCATCCGCGGCTGTTCCGTCTTGAACGTCGAGAGCCCCCGTACTCCCGTTAACGGCAACGGGGCGATCGTTCCATGTCGTCAGGGCAGCCCCGTCGGCGGAGTTGTTGTAACGCAAGTGGAATACCTCTTTCGTAAACCATTCCCATATATGCTCCGAGGAAGCGGTCACTTGAGTGTCATCCGTCGTAAGGTATCTTCCATTCGTACGAGAGATCAGGGTATGGCTGTCCCAGCCCCAATCGGTCATTTCGAATATTTCCGCTTGTTCGGAAGAGTCTTGATTCGCTGAGAGAGGATGCTTGTCTTCATTCGTCAAAGATACATAGCGGCCGTTTGATGCCGATTTAAGCTTAACGTGATCGCAACCGCTGGCAAAGCGGACGGTATGCTTTTCAGCGGAAAGCTGATTTCGAATCCCCTCAAGCGGTGTAATCGCATAAGGCAGGGTGCCGCTATACCAATCGCGATACACTGTACCGCCGAGCGGTCCGATTACGGCTACCTTCTTTAATTTATCTTCTTGAAGCGGGAGAGCCCCGTGTTCGTTCTTAAGCAGCACGATGCTCTTCTTAACCGCTTCAAGAGAAAGAGCTACATGCTCCGGCTGAAGAATGACCGATTCGTCTATGGCAGAATACGGATTACGGGAAGCCGGATCGAATTCGCCGAGACGGAAACGAACCCGGAAAGTATTGTTGAGCGCAATGTCAAGGTCATTCTCGGTTAGCAATCCATCGGCAAGGGCATCGCGGATGGCCTGCTTTGAGATATCATGATCGTCGGTAATGCTATCTACGCCGGCTTTAATCGTAAGGGCGACAGCCTCTTTGTAAGTTTCGAAATATTTATGGTCTTTGACGGTACCGAGGACATCGCCTGCGTCGCTAACGACGAACCCGTCCATACCCCACTCTTGCTTGACGATTAGATTAACGTCCGAATTCAAGTTGGCCGGCACGCCGTTCACGGAATTATAGGCAGTCATCATGGACTGTGCTTTGCCTTCCTTGAACGGAATTTCGAAAGCTTTCAAATAATATTCTTTCATATTTCTTGGATCAATGCTTACGGAACATTCGCCGCGGTTAATTTCATTGTTGTTGCCGATGAAGTGCTTAAGGGAAGCCACGGATTTCAAATAAAACGGATGGTCGCCTTGCAAGCCCCGGATAAGCGCGGAAGAAAGCTTGCCCGTAAGATGGGGATCCTCTCCGTACGCTTCTTCCGTTCGGCCCCAGCGCGGATCGCGCTCCATGTCGACGGTAGGCGCCCATAGGGTTAAGCCGTTATTAGCTGGATTCTTGGTATAGAAGCCGCGCGCCTCGTCACCTATAACGCTTCCAATACGCTGCAATAACTCGGTATCCCACGTACAAGCGAGACCGATAGGCTGCGGAAAGGATGTCGCTTCTCCAAGCCATGCCATACCATGAGCCGCTTCCGTGCCGTGTTTGTAAGCTTTAATGCCTAGGCGAGAAACCTCATCCTGATATTGGCACATCAAATTGATTTTCTCGTCCAGCGTCAATTGCGAGACCAGATCGTTTACCCGTTCTTCGAGCGGAAGGTCGGGATTTTGGAATGGATAGTTGTAACTTTCAGTCATGCTAATCAGCTCCAATTGAAGTTATAAGCGGTTTTAAAATCGCATCCAACAATATTATCATGAGCGAACGAATGTTTATACCCGGAAAATTGGAGAAAAAATCCGATCACATTTAGTTGTTCAATTCGTTTACAATGAAGTTAGTTTCGGGATAAATTGTTACAGTTCACGCTTACGAAACCATGAAGGCGGGATGCCGTTTGTTCTTTCGAACGCTTAATAACTTGAAGCTTAGGACAAAGCTATTCTTGTCCTTCATCGCCGTAGTGTTCATCCCCGTCCTAATCGTCGGGATTCTGCTCACGAACGAGTTGCGGAACATGGCACTAAAGAACGCGATGGAACAGACGTCCTCGAACGTGCAGCGCGTCAAAGCACGTACGGCCGAGCTCATCAACGTCGCATACGATAGCGCATACCGATTGGCTAACGACGATCAATTGGAAACGGTAGCGAATCGAAAATACGAAGCTGTGTACGATGTCGTTAAAGCATATAGGGAATATCCTGATTTCAAAGAAAATCGCCAGTTGTACGAAGAAATATCGAATATCCGGTTTTATATGGATAACCCTACGATGCTTGATAACTGGGAATTCATACAGCCTGAGCCGTCCATCGTTCGAACGGCTTGGTATCAGCGCGCACTGGGCAGCAGCAACGGAATGACGAGCTGGTACTATTTGGAGGATGAGAGGGACAGTCTGAAATATTTAAGCCTCGTCCGCAAAGTCAGCTTCTTGGATCAAGCTACGAGCGGAGTTCTTGTTATCAATGTCAATATGGATATGCTGGGCAGCATTTTGAACCAGGAATCCTTCGAAACGATGATCGTAGATGACAGCAATACGATAGTCGCGGCGAACCGCAACGGCCTTAAAGGCAAAACGCTGGCGGACATCGACTTCGACCGGGAAGTCATCACCGAACGCGGCGGCATATTCGATGCGGATGTCGACGGAAAAGCGTCGCGCGTACTCATCGAGCCGTTGGTTCCGGAATCCAGCTTGAATGCGCTCAGGATCATTTCGGTATTCTCGATCGACACCATCGTAAAGGACGCGAATCGGATTAACGTGCTCGCGCTGATCGTTATCTCGGCCAGCTTGGTTATCGCCATTTTCCTCATATACGGGGTATCGACGATTTTGTCTAAGAGAATGCTGAGACTAAGCAAGCACATTTCGAAGGTGGCAACCGGCAATTTCGATGTTATCCTAAAGATCGACGGGAAAGATGAAATCGGTCAGCTGTCGAGACAGTTCAACTCTATGGTGTCGAGCATTAACGGATTGGTCGAAGATGTGCAAGAGTCCAACCGTCAGAAAAACTTGCTCGAATCCAAGCAGAATGAGATCAAACTGAAGATGATGGCAAGCCAGATTAATCCCCATTTCTTATTCAACGCATTAGAATCGATCCGGATGAAAGCCCATCTCAAAGGGGAAAAGGAAATTTCACAGGTCGTTCGGCTGCTGGGCAAGCTGATGCGAAGGAATCTTGAGGTGGGCACCGGCAAAACAAAGCTAATGAACGAAATCGATATCGTGCGATGCTATTTGGACATTCAGAAATTCCGGTATGAAGACAGGTTGGGATATTCGCTTCGCATCGATCCCCGCGTGGAGCAAGCGGCAATACCTCCTTTGATCATTCAACCGCTGGTGGAGAACGCGGTCATTCATGGATTGGAGAACAAGCCTGAAGGGGGTATGGTTTATGTTCAGGCTGAGCTTGTCGGAGAGAATATACAAATAGATGTGTTCGATAACGGAGAGGGTATAACGGAGGAGAAAATAACCCAGTTATATGAGTCGTTGAACGAAGTAGAAGACGATGAACAAAACCGGATCGGGCTACGAAATGTACACCTTAGACTGTTGCTGTCCTACGGAAGTGAACATGGTCTTGTATTCAAGAGCGAACCTGGCGTCGGAACGCATATTTCATTTACAATACCGTATGAAGGAGACCCGCATGTATAAAGTATTGTTGGTGGACGATGAACCCACCATAAGGGAAGGGCTGAGAACGCTCATCCCATGGGATGAATTGGGATTCCAAGTGATGGATATAGCTGCTAACGGTCATGAAGCGCTGCAGAAATGCACGCAGCTCTTGCCTGACTTGCTAATTGCTGATATTCGGATGCCAGGCATGAGCGGTCTGGAACTGATCAAATCCGTACGTGGTTTAGAACTTAATATGCATATACTGATCTTAAGCGGGTATGCCGATTTCGAATATGCCAAACAAGCAATCACTCATCGAATTGATGGGTACTTGCTCAAACCCGTTGATGAAGACGAGTTGACCGGTTATCTGGTAAAGTTGCGTACGGAGCTTGACGTAGCCACCGCTCTCGTTAGTAGAATAGTGGATGTAAGACAATTAGGGATGGATAGGGTCGTTCAAGCCCTTCTGGCCGAGGATCTAGACCACCATTCAGCGTCTTCTGAAATTGTAGAAAGTTTAAATTGGGAAACGTATGAAGTTATTTTAATTAAACCATTGTTCCTTAATGAATTTTCATCGGCTCAGCCGATGATCATCAAAAATAAATTGGCGGAAAAGTTCGACGAGAGTGGAAGAGGAATCGTCTTCTCGATGGATCCGTATATTGGAATTTTATTGAAAGGCGGCCTCGGAGACGAAAGGAACCTCTATAGTAGATACAAGGAAATATCAGAAGCGTGCAAGGGGCAAGTAATCGATTTCTTCGTCGTATCCGGCGGGGAGGTCTTTAGTTGGCAGGATATCGTTGTATCCTATCGCTCGGCGTTGGAGATGATGCATAATCGATTCTTTCTACAGAGTGGAACCATCTCCTTGAAAGACAAGGAAGAACTTATCGTACATCAATCTACTGACGACGCCAAACATTTAGACAGCTTATTTTTAGCCGCAGTAGATACGTTGTACTTAGCATTGGAAATCGGAAACCACTTAGCTGCAAGGGAATTAATTGTCGAGACAGCTGAAGATTTGGTTAGAAGCGGTTGCACGGAAGAAGAAATAAAAACCCGGTTTGTTCAGCTGTTCTCAACGGTATTGGACAAGCTTACCCATAACAGGTCTGAAATGCACAGCTTGGAGATTCGGGCAGGATTAGTGGAAATCTATAAAGAAACTCGATATTTAGCACTTATAGAAAGATTAGCAGCCATCGCTGAAGGTATGGCTAATTCAATGGAAAACTCAGGCACTGACAAGCAGATCAAACGGATGATCGATCTCATACACCGCAATTACAGCGAGAATCTGAAGCTGGAGAAGCTAGCCGAATTGTTTAACTACAATAGCGCCTATCTGGGCAAGCTTTTCAAGCAAGCAACAGGAGAACATTTTAACACTTACCTGGACAAAGTCAGAATTGAGCAAGCCAAGGCGCTGCTGGAGCAAGGATTAAAGGTATATCAGGTTGCGGAGAAGGTTGGTTATGCAAACGTGGACTATTTCCATACCAAATTCCGTAAGTATGTGGGAACTTCTCCTACAGGTTATAAGAAATTGTAATTCGAACAATGTCAAACGCGTGGATATCCTCTAGGGGATCCCCACGCGTTTATTGCTTATTTAAGCATTGAGAAGCAGCCGATTAATCAGAAATTTAGTTGAATGCGCTTACACTAATTTTTATATGATTTTATGCCAAATCTTTCGGGTAGTGAGAGTCAGTATAGTTCCGATATGATAAATACATGAAGCAGGAGGGATTACATGAAAGCGGTGACAGTTACACAAACAAACAAAAAGTTGCCTCGAAGAGGTCGGTTCTGGTCAACAGCTATTCGCAACAGATACTTATACATGATGTCGTTGCCTTTCGTTGTCTGGGTATTCGTTTTCAGCTATTTGCCCCTATGGGGATGGACGATGGCCTTCCAGAAATACAAGCCGGGAAAATCATTTTTCGAACTAAAGTGGGTCGGCTTCGATTATTTCAAACAATTGTTTCAAGATGACGTGTTCTATCAAGCACTTAGAAATACGCTTGCCATGAGTGCCATGGGATTAATTGCCGGCTTCACGGTACCCATTATTTTCGCAATATTGTTAAACGAAGTAAGGGTACAAGCGCTCAAACGTTTTGTACAAACGATTTCTTATCTTCCGCACTTCGTATCATGGGTAGTTGCAGCAGGTATTATATCTAAAATGCTCTCGACGGACAACGGAATCGTAAACGATTTGCTCATGGGATTTCAAATCATCAAAGAACCTATTCAGTTCATGGGAGAAGGCAAGCTGTTTTGGGGGATTGTAACCGCTTCCGATATTTGGAAGGAGACAGGCTGGAACGCCATTATCTTTCTGGCTGCAATAGCAGGTATTGGCCCTGAGCTCTATGAGGCTGCGAAGGTAGACGGAGCAAGTCGCTGGAGGCAGGTTTGGCACATTACGCTTCCAGGGATCAGAACCACTATCATCATTCTTCTTATCATTTCGATTGGTCATTTGATCAGTATCGGTTGGGAAAAACAATTCCTGCTAGGCAACAATTTAGTACGCGATTATTCCCAAACTTTAGATCTCTATTCCCTTAATTATGGCTTGGGTATGGGACGGTATTCGTTTGGTACAGCTATCAATATGTTTAACTCGCTTATAAGTCTCCTTTTACTCTTCACGGCGAATGGAATTTTCAAGAAGATCTCAAAAGAAAGTATCTTTTAGGGAGGTTGCCAAATGGGAACAAAGAAATTAACCAGAGGCGCTCCCTGGTCGGATCGGTTATTCGATGTCATCGTTTATACAGTAATAATCTTTGCTACTCTAATTACTCTATATCCGTTTCTGAATGTACTAGCCATCTCGTTAAATGATTCGATAGACAGCGTACGAGGCGGTATTACAATTTATCCGCGACAATTTACACTGAAAAATTATGAGACCATATTTGCTTTCTCAGGTCTTGTCACTGGACTGAAAATTTCAATACTACGAACCATTATTGGAACCCTGTTAGGTTTAATGAGCGCATCAATGCTTGCTTATACATTAAGTAGAGCTGACTTTCAAGGGCGTAAATTCGTATCTACGTTTCTCGCGCTTACCATGTATGTATCCGGCGGATTGATTCCTTTCTATATTCTAATTAGAGATCTCAATATGATGGGAACCTTCGCGGTATATGTACTTCCTGGCCTTGTCAGCGCGTTTAATGTGTTTGTAATCCGTTCCTTTATCGATGGAATTCCTTATGCATTGCAGGAATCGGCCAAGCTGGATGGTGCGAACGATCTGACGATTTACTGGCGAGTTATTCTACCTCTTACAAAGCCGGCGCTCGCTACAATTGCTCTTTTCCTAGCAGTAGGGCAGTGGAACTCTTGGATTGACACGTATTTATATAATGGCTCTCAAGAACATTTAACGACGTTGCAATTTGAGTTGATGAAAGTCATTCAAAGTACGACTACCAACGTTGATAGCTTTCGAGGCAAGAATATGACCGCGGTTATGGCCCAAGTTTCTCCGGAATCCGTTAAGATGGCTATTACAATTGTCGTAACTGTTCCGATCTTGATCGTCTATCCATTCCTTCAAAGCTATTTTGTCAAAGGAATGACATTAGGTGCAGTAAAGAGTTAATGATCCACTAAGCACGGTATTCGCAGGGCATCCTGTTTATACAATAGAAATTACATTTACTGGGAGGGTTCGAAAGAATGCCAAGAATTAGAAGCAAGGCTATCATTTTTTTAACACTTACGTTGCTCGTAGGACTGATTGCTGGTTGCAGTGGTAAAAACAATGCGAATAATGCGAGTTCAGATGCCAGTCCGACAGCTGAAGCGAGTGCCAACAGCCCAGAAGCAAGCGCAAGTCCCGAAGATTTAACGCCGATTACTTTCACCATGTTTGCTGAAGACCCGAATCCAAACTGGAACAATATGCAAGATGATGTAAGTAAAGAAATTACCAAAAGAACAGGTGTTACTTTAGATGCGGAATTCGCTGTAGGTGACCCTGCACAGAAAGTCGCGTTAATTGCAGCAAGTGGTGAATATCCGGATATTATCTCAGCTAAAGGAGATATCGGCAAGTTAGTAGACGCCGGCGCCGTGATTGACCTTACAGATCTTATCGATAAGCATGCTCCTAATATTAAAAAAATGCTTGGTGATAATCTTGCTCGCGCAAAATATACCAATGAAGATCAATCGATTTATGCACTTCCTACATGGGCAGCGGTTAAAGAACAAAGATTTGTTGCTGGTGGAGGCTTTGAACTGCAGCATCGTGTAGTTAAAGAAGCAGGTTACCCAGAAATTCGCACCGTGCAGGATTATGAAAATGTTATAAAGGCGTACTTGGAGAAGCATCCAATAGACGAGAACGGAAATAAAAATATTGGTGTTTCCCTAAATGCGGATGACTGGCACATGTACATTTCCGTAACGAATCCTGCAGTGGCTACAACAGGGGGATCCGATGACGGTGAATATTTCATCAATCAAGAGACGTATGAGGCTACTTACCATTTCCGCCGGCCAGAAGAAAAAGAATACTTCCGTTGGTTGAACCATATGTACGATATCGGACTTCTCGATAAAGAAAGCTTCGTTCAAAAATATGATCAATATAAAGCTAAGGTTGCAACTGGACGCGTTCTTGGCCTCATTGATCAAGATTGGGACTATAACGATGGCCAACAAGCTTTGAAAACCGCAGGAAAATTCGATCAGACTTATGGTCACTATCCTGTTACGATGTCGAAGGACATTAAAGAAGCTTCGTTCTGGCCTACTGGCTTTATGGGAGGTTGGGGTATTGCAATTTCCAGTAAGGCTAAAGATCCAGTTCGTATTATTAAATTCTTAGACTTCTTGGCTTCTGATGAATTTCAAATCCTTAATAACTGGGGTATCGAAGGTAAACACTATGTTATGGAGAACGGTAAACGAGTAGTGCCTAAAGAGGTGCAAGATCGTATAAATAACGACAATACAGCATTCACGAAGGAATCTGGAATTGGCTTCTATTGGAACATGATGGCTCACTATGGTGATGGCGCCAAAGACGCAAACGGAAATTATTATACTAAAAATTTCCCTGAGCAATTGGTTATTGGTTACAGTGATGTTGAGAAGGAGACGCTTGCCGCCTATAATGCGACTACATGGAAGGATCTATTCCCGAAAGAGGATGAATTCAAAGAAAAAGCTTATGGCGCTGCATGGAATATCTCCATTCCAGGTGAGGACGAAGTATCCATTCTAGGAACTAAGATGAGAGATATTACTTGGAAGAGAATACCAGAGGCTATTTTGGCAAAGCCTGCAGATTTCGATAAGATATGGGATGCTTATATGCAGGATCTAGAAAAAGCTGGCGTCGAGAAAATGGAAAAAGGTTATACAAAATATGTTCAAGATCGCGTTGCACTTTGGACATCGAAATAAAAGGTATATGCTGTTTATATATCAAAATAAAAGAGAAAGGACTCAACTTCCGAGTCTTTTCTCTTTTTGTGAGTTTAAACTGCTCCAGCAGCTTTGAATTCGGCGCGGATTGCTGCAACCAGATGGAGTATAATACGTTTAATCATATATTGCGAAAATAAGGAGGGATTGATAGTGGAACTTATTTATCACGGACATTCTTGTGTACAACTAGTTACAAATGGAAAATCGTTGGTGATTGATCCGTTTCTACGAGGCAATGAGCTTGCGGTAATAAAACCTGAAGACATTAAGACGGATGCCGTTCTTCTAACGCATGCCCATACCGATCATATTCTAGATGCGGAACCGGTTGCGCGAAGCAATGACGCACCTATTGTGGCTACCTTCGAGCTCGCAACGTATATGTCTCGTAAGGGGCTTAGAACGATCGAGATGAATGTTGGCGGTACCGTTGACTTGGGTTTTGCCAAAGCAACGATGATACAGGCATTCCATAGCTCGGGGATTATGCTCGAGGATGATCAGATTATCTATGGAGGCATGCCTGGCGGTTTTATCATTCGAGCGGAAGGTCTAACGATCCTCCATGCTGGAGATACGGCCTTATTCGGAGACATGAAGATGATTGGTGAACGTTATAAGATCGACGCTGCATTCCTTCCTATTGGCGACCGCTATACAATGGGTCCTGAAGATGCATTGCTAGCGGCAAAGTGGTTCGGTGCAAAGACCGTTATACCGGTTCATTATAATTCCTTTCCGGCGATACGTCAGGACGCGGATGCTTTCGTGATGCAATTAGAGACACAAGGGCAGAGAGGCATCGTGCTCGCTCCAGGAGAGAGCTTCGAGCTGTAAGTCGATTGCAACATTTGGTTAGAAGCAAGTTTTGCTCCTCAAAACTTTTTAGGAGGCATCAATTTCATGTTGTTATGGTATAAACAGCCAGCTTCCGTATGGGAGGAAGCGCTGCCTATCGGCAACGGCCGATTGGGCGGCATGATATTCGGGGGGACGGACACGGAACGGATCGCATTGAATGAGGACACGCTATGGGCGGGATTTCCTCGCGATACAGTCAATTATGAGGCGCGTAGGCATTTAAGCCGCGTAAGGGAGCTTATTTTCTCCGGTCAGTATATGGAAGCACAGAAGCTTATCGAAGCAAAGATGCTCGGGCGTGATTGCGAGCCTTATTTGCCGCTCGGTAACCTTGTAATGACAAAGGTGGATGAAGCTGAAAGTTATTCGGATTATCGACGCGAGCTGCATCTAGCCGATGGGATCGCAACCGTTACATACAGAACAGGGCAAACGCTAATAAGCGGGGAATACTTCGCAAGCGCACCCGATCAGGTTATTGCCGTCCGTTACATAGCGAACAATGGGAAATTGAATGTTGACTTCACTCTCGATTCACCCTTGCGATTCCAGACAGTAGCATCGGGGAATCTCCTAATCATGGTTGGACAAGCACCCAGCCATGTATCGGATAATTACCTGGGGGATCATCCGGCATCTGTTCTTTACGAAGAAGGGCTTGGTTTACCATTCGAAGCTTGCGTGCATATCGAATCGGATGGAATTGTGCGTGCGGGTCAAGAAAAGCTCGAAGTGAGAGATGCGAGTCAGATTACGATCTATTTGGCAGCAGGTACCGGGTTCGCTGGATATAACGTTCCTCTTAATAGAAGCGTACTTCCGGAACGTTGCCGTCAGAAGCTTACGGCTGCGTCGGGCTATGGATACGAAACACTTAAGCATCGTCATATTCAGGATCATCGTGAGCTGTTTAACCGGGTTGCTCTCAGTTTGGGTTCATGCGAAGACTCCGAGAGATCGGAAATACCGACGGATATAAGGCTGAAAGCCTATAAGGAAACAAAAACAGATCCGCAGTTAGAGGCCTTATATTTCCATTATGGACGATATTTGCTCATGGCAAGCTCAAGGCCCGGTACCCAGCCCGCTAATCTCCAAGGCATTTGGAACCCGCACGTTCAACCCCCTTGGAACAGTGATTACACGGTAAATATTAATACGGAAATGAACTATTGGCCTGCCGAAATATGTAATCTAAGCGAATGCCATGAGCCTTTATTCGACATGCTGGAAGATTTAAGCGCAAGCGGTCGGCGTACAGCCGAAATTCATTACGGAAGTCGTGGATGGACGGCGCATCATAACGTCGATATATGGCGGATGTCCACTCCGACGGGTGGGAGCGCTTGCTGGGCTTTCTGGCCGCTTGGCGGAGCATGGATGGTTCGTCACCTTTGGGACCGGTATTTATTCGAATTAGATGACCGATTTCTGCGGGAAAGAGCTTTTCCGCTCATGAAAGGCGCGGCCCTATTTTGCCTGGATTGGCTCATTGAAGGGCCAGACGGGAAGCTGGTCACGAATCCTTCTACGTCCCCCGAGAATTCTTTCCTGACGGCGGACGGCCAGCCATGCAACGTAACGCAGGCATCCACGATGGATATCGCTATTATTCGCGAATTATTCACCTACAGCTTGGAGGCTGCTCGAATCGTCGGCGGGGACGAGGACTTCCGGCTTGAGCTTATGAATGGTCTTGAGAGACTGCCCGAGTACCGTATCGGACGATTCGGACAGATCCAAGAATGGTACGAGGACTTCGAAGAGGCTGAACCGGGGCACCGCCATGTCTCGCATCTGTACGGATTATATCCCGGGGACCAAATTCATGAGGGAGAGTCCGGGTTGTTCAAGGCTGCGGCGAAGACTCTGGAGAGAAGGCTTGCCAATGGCGGCGGACATACGGGCTGGAGCTGCGCATGGTTGATCAACCTGTTCGCTCGGCTCAAAAATACCAAGCAAGCTTACGCAAGCGTTCAAACGTTATTGACCCATTCCACCTATCCAAATTTATTCGATGCGCATCCGCCATTCCAGATCGACGGGAATTTCGGGGGCACAGCCGGTATCGCCGAAATGCTTTTGCAAAGTCATTTAGGAGTTATCGAACTGTTGCCTGCCCTGCCGGAAGCTTGGCAGGAAGGCCGAGTAAGCGGGCTGAAGGCAAGAGGCGGGTATACCGTCGATATCGAATGGAAAGAGGGGAAGCTTGCCGAGGCGATCGTACGGCCGGCCAAAGGCGGCAAATGCACGATTCGCCATAGGGAGGCGTTTACCATTGTAACGGCATCAGGTGTTTCAGTAGCCGATGCGGAAGGCGAGTTCGAGGCGGTTGCGGCAGAGGCGTATCGAATTCTATTGAAATGATTCCCGACGATTGCAATTAAAGCAGCTTGCGGTATTGCGTCGGCGAAACGCCGACGTATTTTTTGAACTGTTTGTAGAAATGGGCAGTATCCCAATATCCCGCCGCTTTGGCGACGTCGTGCGTTTTCAAGGAGGTCCTCTTCAATAGCTCCGTCGCTTTCTCTACCCGGAATCGATTTACGTAATCCGAGAAGGTTTGATTCATTTCCTTGTGGAACAGTTGTCCCAAATAAACGGGATGGATCCGATAAGTTTGTCCCAACGTCTTGAGAGAAAAGTCTTCCCTATAAGAGGAATGGACAAATTCGATAATTTGCCGTATAACCGGACTTTTATCTTGCCGTCCGCTTAAGGCTTGCGCGACTTCATTGGCAATAAGATGAAGGTGGCTTTTCAACTGTGCCATCGATGTCGATTGAAATACCCGGTTCATAATGTCGTGGTAGGAATGGGAAAACGGCTGATCTTGCTTGTAATCCTTCAACAGCTTTTTCATTTGAATGATCATTTCGACGGCGGCGTTTCGCAATTCGGAGGGAGTGATTCCTTCAATCCGCGATAAAGCCTCGAAGTCGTCGTCGATCTGACCTATAACCGCTTCTTCATCATGGGCAAGCAGAAGACGCGCGTATTTGTCGAGATCGGAGAGCGCCGTATTCTTCCGTTCGGCGTTGGAAGTAACGTTGTCGTAGGACAAGAGACGTTCATGCGGGTAGAGAAGAGCGTAATCCAACGTGAGCAGAGCATTCTTGTAACTCGAAGGAGCGAGCCCGAAATCGGGCTCCAAGGAACCGACGGCCGTGAAAGGCCGATGACCGGTTCGGTCCTCCAATTCGTCGCATAGCCGCGTCAAATGCTGGACGAAGCGCCTTTTCGTCTGCTCCGAGTGATCCTCCGACCCCAGAATCAACACTGTATTATCGTCTATATCCTGGAAACAAAGAAACGGAATCCCGATACGTTCCATGTAGGCTGCGGCGTGTTCCCGAACAGAGTGCGGGATTCCCTTCGGTTGCATCTGATCATCCGATTCGGTCTTGAGGATTACCGCAACCACGTAGGGCTCACCCAATCGCAATCGCAAAAATTCGGAACGAAGCTTCCATTGCTCATTACTGATGCGATCCGTCATCCAACGGTATAGAATATTGTCCTTGAGAAGCATAATTTGATCCTGGTTTAACGTCTGGATCCGGGAGCGGTTTAATTTCTCCACCGTGGCGATCAAAGTCTGTTTAAGCTCCTCGATGTTGATCGGCTTCAGCAAATAATTCTCGATGCCGACCCTCATCCCTTCCCTTACGTAATCAAATTCGTTGTATCCGCTCAGAACGATGCTTTTCAATTCGGGGTTTCTCTCTTTCAGAACGCGCAACAGTTCAAGCCCGTCCATCTCTGGCATCGAAATATCCGTGATCAGAATATCGACAGGCATTTGTTTGCGGTCGATTTGTTCCAAGGCATCCAGACCGTTCTCCGCTTGCCCCGCTATGACCAATTGAAGCTCGGACCAATCAATAATGGAAGCCAGGCCTTCCAATATGAAGGGTTCGTCATCGACTATCCACACGTTATACATGTAAATTCTCCTCCCCTGTCAATACGGTAAACATATTCGTACGACCGTTCCTTCCGTCCGGCGGCTATCAATCGATAAGCCGTATGCGTCGCCATGCATCAGACGAATGCGTTCGTGCACGTTTCGAAGACCTATCGACTCAGACATATTCGTAGTTCCCGTTCCGTCAAGCGATTCCCTGACGGCACGCAGCTTCTCCGGATCCATTCCTTTCCCGTTGTCCATAACTTCGACGATCAACGAGGATAGATCTTGTTCCACAAAGGCGTTAATGGAGATCATGTTGGTAGGACCTGTCGTTCTAATGCCGTGGACGATCGAATTTTCGATCAAGGGTTGCAGAGTAAGCTTGAACAAACGGGTCGATTTTAATTTATCGTCCAAGGAAATGCGGTAATCGATTTTATCCTTATAACGAACCCGGTACAATTCGAGAAATTGGCGGCAGTTATCGATCTCGTCCTCCAAAGTGACGATGGTATCGGACTTGACGGTATAGCGGAACAAATTTCCCAAAACATAGGCCATCTCCCCGGCATCGGGGGCACCTTGCGTAATGGCGCGCATGCGTATCGCTTCAAGGGAGTTATATAGAAAATGCGGATTGATCTGAGCTTGAAAGGCAACGAGCTCGGCATGTTTTTGCTTGATTTCCGACACGTAGACTTGATTGATGTAGCTACTCAATTCTTCGCACATCTGGTTAAACCGCACTGAAATCTCATCCAATTCGTCATTCTTGCCCGTGGGGATACGGACCGCCAGGTTGCCTTGCTGCGCTTGCTTCATTGCTTTGACGATTACCCGTGTCCGGTTGGCGAATCGATATACCGCCATATAGGCGAACGCAATCGTGAACAGAATGCAGATTCCAGTTATCGCAATGATCCTGGTCTTGAAACCGGCGTAACTGTTTGCCAGCTCCGAGGCGGGCACGATCCCGCCTACGATCAAATCCGACTTGGCTGTAAACGACGTGATTGTATAAGCTTTGACATCAAGGCTGACAGAGTCCTTGGAGGAAATGAGCTGCCGGAAATAAGGATACGTTTGACCGCTATATCGGCGCGCAGAATCGTATAGGACGCGTCCGTCTGGAAAAAGCACGAGGTGGTTGCCCATCAAACGCTTGCGGGACGTCTCGAATACCTGTCGAATCTCCTCCGGATCGTACGTAATCATCAGCAAACCGACGTTTTTCAACGTATCGGGATCATTCAGCTCGAATGTAAAGGTGTACGCCCCCGAATCGTTAATTTCGAGCAGCCGATCGATTTCCGGAGTTCTGGTGCTCGCCTTTCCTTGAAACCGCAACCGTTCGATCGCCTGCGCCATTTTCGAATCCTTATCGTTGAGCTTGAAGAACTTCTGGGCTTTGTCTTTTTTATACACATAGAGAAAAGATTGCTCTGGGCTATATAATGCGATATTGAGTATTCCCTTGTTGCTGTCCACTTGACTGTTAAAAAAGGTATCCGAGTTCTGGCTGGCGGAAATGTTGCTGGAAATATAATCGTCTACTTGTCGCTGAATATAGATCGGCAGATCGTAACGGAGCAAACGAAGCATGTCTTCCGAGAGCGCCTTATTCTGATAAAGCTGAAGGACGATCTCTTGGGATTCGTCCATCTTCTGGTCCAAATATCGGGTTACGCCGTCCACGGCTTCGGTCTGCACGTTCAACTCTTTTTGGAGCATGGAGTTGGTCGAATACTTGTAAACCAAGATCGCCAACGTGCAAAAAGCGACAATCGTAATAATGGAAAAAATAAGTACGATGCGATTAAAAAGCTTTGATCGGAATAAGGCATGATATTTTTTCAGTAAGCCAGTCGTAGCCATCAACCCCATCCTCGTGCTTAATATAACGATAACATCGGACATAAGCGCTAGCAACCGGATAAGCTTTCCGGTTTACGCGAAATCTTTAATTTATACTTCAAAACTTGATTCTGTTCACTTTAGTCTCGAAACGAACGTGTGTACAGTTGAAATACAGGCAAAACGAATGGAGGTGATTACGAATGAAAACGCTGCACACATTCTTTCGGGACGTACGCAGAGACAAGGCGTTTCTTTTGATGGTCCTCCCGGGAGCCTTATGGTTTCTCGTATTCTGTTACTTGCCCATGCCCGGCGCGATTCTGGCTTTTAAGGAATATAGGCTCGATTTGGGCGGTTTCTTCGCCGGAATCATCAAATCCGAATGGGTCGGACTCAAAAATTTCGAATTTCTGTTCAACGCTCACGATGCCTACATCATTACGCGTAACACGGTATTGTACAATTTGACCTTTATCGTTCTCGGGCTGATCTTGTCGGTTACGATGGCGATCATCCTGTACAATTTGACTCAGAAAAAGTTGGCGAAGCTTTATCAGACCGCTATGTTCATGCCTTACTTCCTATCATGGGTCATCGTAAGCTACTTCACTTTCAGCTTTCTAAGCGTGGATAAAGGTGTGCTTAACCGGATCATCGCCTTTTTCGGAGTCGAACCCATATCTTGGTACTCTGAAATGGCGTACTGGCCGTTTATACTTATTTTCATGAATCTGTGGAAGGGTATCGGGTACTCCAGCGTTATCTACTTGGCGGCGATAGCGGGAATCGATAAATCTTATTACGAGGCCGCAATGATTGACGGTGCAAACAAGTGGCAGCAGACAATGAAAATTACGATTCCGTTGATCAGACCGATGATGGTCATCTTAACTATTCTCGCGATCGGAGGTATCTTCCGGGCGGATTTCGGGCTCTTCTACCAGATCCCTCGCGATTCCGGAGTGCTATTCCCGGTAACCAACGTTATCGACACATACGTGTACCGATCCATGAAAGTGCTCGGCGATTTCGGAATGAGTACGGCAGCCGGGTTCTATCAATCGGTCGTCGGATTAATCCTCGTCCTGACGGCGAACAAGATCGTGAAAAGAATCAACGAGGATCAAGCCCTGTTCTGATGGGGGCGATTGTTCCATCTTACGTAAAGGAGGCCGCCCGAGATGAAATCGCCGCAACCGGCGAAGCTGCGTGACATTCACCAGCTTCCCGCCGTTTGGAACGGGCTGCTCCATGCGATTTCCGGCGTTTTTGCTTTCGCCTGCGTGTTTCCGTTCATTTTTGTCGTCATCATTTCATTAACGGACGAGAAGACTTTGCTCGAACACGGCTATCGCGTTTTCCCGGAAAAATGGAGCTTATTCGCATATTCGTATATTTTTCAAACGGGAGACCAATTGTTTCGATCCTACGGGGTCACGATCTTCATAACGGTTGTGGGAACGCTCTTGACCGTAGTCATGACAACTTTGTACGCATATGCTCTTTCCCGTAAAAACTTCAAATTCCGCGGATTCTTTTCTTTCCTTGCCTTTTTCACGATGCTGTTCAGCGGAGGGCTCGTACCCGCGTACATCGTAATGACGCAGCTGCTGGATCTAAAGGATTCAATATGGGCGTTGATTTTGCCGATGACGATGAATGCGTTCTACATCCTGGTGCTGCGAACCTTTTTTCAAACCATGGTTCCGGATCCCATCATCGAGTCGGGTAAAATCGACGGCGCCGGCGAGTTTAAGATTTTATGGCGCCTGGTGCTGCCCATTTCCCTTCCCGGCCTTGCGACAATCGCGCTCTTCAGCACGCTCGGCTATTGGAACGACTGGTTTAACGCGCTGCTCTACATCGATTCGAACCATATCGTGCCTTTGCAGGCACTGCTAATGAGGATCGAGACAAGCATGCAATTCATAATACAGAACTCGGCGCTGCTGAATAGCGGGCAAAGCAGGGAGATGCTCCGTTCGCTTCCGCAGGATACTTCGCGGATGGCAATGGTCGTTATGGCGACGGGACCGATCGTGCTCGCCTATCCGTTCTTCCAGCGTTATTTCGTACAGGGCCTGACGATCGGCTCGGTCAAAGAATAATTGCGAACCGTTTTTAGACGCTTGGGAGCCAAGCTTCACGGCGTTTGAAATATAAAATGCTTACAACAGGAGGATGGGTATGTTAAAGAAAAAGATGTTGGGGGTCATGGCATTCGTGCTATTGGCAGGGACTGCTCTTGCCGGATGCGGAAGCAGCAACGACGGAAATAAAGAAGCGGCGACCCAAGGAACGGCGACCCAAGAAACGGCACAAAGCTCGGAAAGCGCAGGTAAAAGCGAGGAATCGGTTAAGCTGGTATGGTATACGATCGGCACGCCTCCAAATGATTTAACTAAAGTGAACGACGAAATCAATAAATACATCGAGCCTAAAATCAATGCCACCGTCGAGATGAAAATGCTGGACTGGGGAGAATATAACCAGAAAATGCAAATCATCATCGCTTCCGGAGAAGCTTACGATATCGCCTTTACGAGCTCGTGGGCCAACGATTACTTCGCCAATGCCAAGAAAGGCGCATTCTACGAGCTGGATAAGCTCCTTGAGGAAAAAGGCCAAGGCATCAAAGACGCCTTGAATCCCGCTTTCTTGGAAGGCACGAAAGTGAACGGGCATAACTACGGTCTGCCCACCAACAAAGAATTGCCTCAACAGCGCGTATTCCGTTTCAACAAAACGTTCCTAGACAAGCACAATCTAGATGTTTCGAACGTGCGGACCTTGCAGGACTTGGAGCCCATTCTTAAAGCGTTTAAGGAAAAAGAACCGGGCATAGCGCCGATTCCGGCGAATATCGCCGAGTTTCTCCCTTACGACTTGCCGATCAACGACATTCCGTTTATCGGAATGAAGCTCGATACCCAAGATTACAAGCTTACTAACGTATGGGAATCGCCTGAAGCGCTGAGCTACCTGGAAACCATGCACAAATATTTCGCTGCAGGTTACTTGCCGAAAGACGTAGCGACCCAGAAGGATGCCGGAGACTATTTCAAAACCGGCAATTGGCTGGTGGACGTAGCGGATTCCCAGCCTTATGCGGACAATTTGTGGACCAGCGACGCGGGATATGAAGTAATCAGCAAGCCGATGCATGATCCGATTACGTTCAATTGGTCCGTAGCCGGAGCGCTGCAAGCGATCAATGCCAAATCCAAGAATCCGGAAAAAGCGATGGAATTCCTGAACCTGCTGTATACGGATTCTTATCTGATCAACCTAGTCGATTTCGGTATCGAGAACGTTCATTACAAAAAGACGGGCGAGCAGTCCAAAGATGCGATTCCGGACAGCGGCTACGGTTTCCCGGCATTCAGCGTGGGCAATCTGATGCTGACTTACCTGAATACGTCCGATCCGGCCGACAAGTGGGCAAAATTCAAGGAATTCAACGATTCGGCTAAGAACTCTCCTCTGCTTGGGTTCCAGTTGGATACGACGAATATTACGACCGAGCTCGCCAACCTGAAGAATACCAAAGAGGCCGTGTATAAAGCATTGTTCTCGGGAACTCTCGATCCGCAGGAAAACCTGTCGAAAATTAACCAAAAGCTTAAGGATAACGGGCTGGATAAAGTCATGACCGAGGTCCAGAAGCAAATCGACGACTGGCGCGCGAAGCAATAAACCGTTTGGGATAACGAGAAGATAAGGCAAAACAAGCCGCATTTTTTGCGGCTGTTTTGTTTTATGAAGGAGGAGAAACGCATGTTTTTAACAGAATCGAAATTAGAAGCCAGAATACGCGAAATACAGGCAGTCCGATATAGGGACTCCGTCCCCATCCAATCGTTCGCATGTTTACAGGACGAGGAAAAGCAAATTAACGGCACCCCTCCGCAGCGGGGAGATTGGGTTACGATTCTTCTCGGCGATCATTGGAAGGGGCGGGACGCGTATTTGTGGCTGAACGCCCAGGTTCAGGTCCCCGCAGCATGGAGCGGCCGCAAGGTGCTCGGCCGTTTCGATTTCGGAAATACCGGAGCAGGCAACAACTCCGGTTTCGAGTCATTGTTATATATGAACGGAGCGCCATATCAAGGCGTTGATTCCAATCACCAGGAAGTTTTCTTGCAGTCCGATGCCGCAGGCGGGGAAGTATCGCTGACGTTCCGGTTGTGGTCGGGACTCGAGGGGGGAGGCATTCCTGCCCCGCAGGAGCATAAGATCGCATTGGCCGAATTATGCTGGCTGGATGAACAGGCCGACGATTTCTATTACTTATCGGCGGCGGCTTTGGAGACGGTCCGGCAATTGCACGAGAATCAGCCGGAGCGCACGCTGCTGCTCAAATCGCTTAACAAAGCTTACGGACAGATCGACTGGTCGAGTCCGCGGTCGGATGGATTTTATGAATCCGTGCATGCCGCCAATCGTTTCTTGAACGAACAAATCTCTCAACTTGAGAAAAGTCATCCGGTTACCGTTCATTGCATCGGTCACACTCATATTGACGTGGCTTGGCTGTGGCGGCTGAAGCATACCCGGGAGAAAATCGCCCGTTCGTTCTCAACCGTGCTTCGGCTAATGGAGCAGTATCCGGATTATGTCTTCTTGCAAACCCAGCCTCAACTCTACGAGTACATCAAGACCGATTTTCCCGAAATTTACGAGCAGATCCGCGAGCGGGTCAAAGAGGGACGGTGGGAGGCCGGAGGCGGGATGTGGCTGGAAGCGGACTGCAACCTGACCTCCGGTGAATCGCTTGTCCGTCAGCTGCTGATCGGAACTCGATTCTTGCGGGATGAATTCGGCGTTGAATGCCGCTATTTATGGCTGCCGGACGTATTCGGCTATAGCTGGGCGCTGCCGCAAATTTTACGGAAATCGGGCATCAGCACGTTCATGACGACCAAAATCAGCTGGAATCAATATAACAGGATGCCACACGATACGTTCCAATGGCGCGGAATAGACGGTACTGAGGTACTAACTCACTTCATTACGACGCCTGAGCCTTGGTCGGAGCCGGGATCCTGGTTCTACACCTATAACGGGCGTATTTCCGCAAAAACGGTGAAGGGCATTTGGGATGCTTACCGCAATAAAGAAAATAACCAGGAGCTGCTTTTGTCGTACGGATACGGCGACGGGGGCGGCGGTGTTAACCGCGATATGCTGGAGATGCGCCGGCGTTTCGATCGGATGCCGGGTCTGCCGAAGGTGAAAACGGGGACGGCGGGCGACTATTTCGCCAAGTTGGAACAGCGAATCGAAAACGCGACGGAATACGTGCACACTTGGGATGGGGAGCTATATCTCGAATACCATCGAGGCACTTATACGAGCCAAGCTTACAATAAACGGACGAACCGGAGATTAGAGCTGCTGTATCGGGAAACGGAATGGTTCGGCTCGTTGGTCAGCATCGCGCAATCGGATTGGTCCGCATATAAGCAGGCGGAGCTGAACGAAGGCTGGAAAATCATCTTGCGCAATCAATTCCACGATATTATTCCCGGCTCATCGATCAAGGAAGTGTATGAAGACAGCAGAGTGGAATACGAGGAAGCCGAGCGCCTGGCGGATGCGGCTCTTCAAAGCTATGCGGACCGGGCGATTGTTAAGCCGGAGAAGACGGGTTCGTTCACGATCTTGAACTCCGCCTCCTGGGAACGCAGAGATTTGGTCGAGATTCCGGTATCTGAGGGAATGGAAGCCGGTACGTGGATCGACGCGGAAGGAAAGACGGTACGTGCCCAGTTGACTGAAGGCCAGTGGCTCGTTGCCGCACCGGATGCGCCTGCAATGGGTATGGCAGTTATCCGCTTCGTCCTGGGCAGCACGGCAGCATTCGGTTCCTCCCCTTTCACGTTGCAAACATCGGGTATTCGCACGCCATATTACGAGATCGAGTGGAACGAATATGGACAGTTAACTCGCATTTACGATTTGGAAGCCCGCAGAGAGGTGCTGGCAGCGGGGAAAAACGGCAACGTTCTCCAAGTGTTCGAAGACAAGCCGCTCGCTCATGAAGCTTGGGATATCGATATTTTCTATCAGGAAAAGATGCGGGAAATTCGGCAATTGAAATCGGTCCGCGTGCGGGAGAGCGGCTCTCTCCGCGCCGCGATAGAGTTCGAGTGGACTTATATGGAATCGATGATTAAGCAAGAAATGATCCTGTATGCGGACAGCAGAAGAATCGATTTCCGTACGGAGGTCCATTGGAACGAGAAGCAGCAGCTGTTGAAAACGGCGTTCCCGGTTCAGATCAGGGCGACGGAAGCGACGTACGACATTCAGTTCGGCAACGTAAAGCGGCCGACGCATTGGAACACGAGTTGGGATTATGCCAGATTTGAGACGGTCGGCCACCAATGGGCGGACTTGTCGGAACGCGGCTACGGCGTCAGTCTAATGAACGATTGCAAATACGGCTACGACATCAAGGACAATATAATGCGTTTGTCATTGATCAAAAGCGCAACGCATCCCGATCCCGACGCGGACCAAGGCTTCCACTCGTTCACGTATTCGCTTCTGCCGCACGCCGGCGATTGGATCGAAGGAAATACGGTTCGGGAAGCTTGGGAGCTGAATAACCCGTTATCTTGCCGCGAGGGAGCTGCCGACTTGGAGGGGGTATCGTTACTGCGGGTTTCGTCGCCTTACGTCTTGGTCGATGCCGTAAAAAAAGCCGAGGACGGCTTTCAAACGATCGTCCGTCTGCATGAATTTGCAGGCAGCCGGGGCGAGTGCGTCCTTACGAGCGACCTTTCCATCGTCTCGTGGCAGGAATGCGACCTATTGGAGCGACCGATCGGCGAAGCGCAGGTGACGGATACCATTGTATTGTCTGTCGCTCCTTACGAAATCAAGACGATTCTCATAGAAATGGTAATGAAAGAATAGAAAGGCTGTGAACATAACATGGAACAATTCAGATTGCCCCAAATCGCCATGCCTCGTTTGGAGCTGCCGCAGGCGATCCAAGACGTACTGGCCGAAGCGGAAGCTAAGCTGGCGCATCGCCCTAAATTGCTTCAGCTTTTCAAAAATTGTTTTCCAAACACGTTGGAAACGACGACAAAGCTGACGGAGGACGGAACGACCTTCGTCATCACCGGAGATATTCCGGCTATGTGGCTCCGCGATTCGGCGGAGCAAGTGATCCATTATGTTCCGTTTGCCAAGAAGGATGCCCAATTGCAGCGGATCATCGGCGGTTTGATCCGGCGGCATGTCCAATGCATTCTGACGGATCCGTACGCGAATGCTTTTAACGAAACGGCGAACGACTGGCATTGGAACACGGACGATCGTACCGAGATGTCTCCCTGGGTGTGGGAGCGCAAGTTTGAGCTCGATTCCGCCTGCTTCTCGATGCGGCTTGCCTATGCTTATTGGAAGGAATCAGGATCCGCCGATATTTTCGACACCGGGTTCAAAGCGGCGATGCGGGCGATCGTGGATTTATGGAAGCGGGAGCAGCGGCATTTCGAGGAATCCTCGTACCGGTTTGAGCGCGATAACGGGATTATTATGGACACGCTTCTTAACGAAGGGCGCGGCATGCCGGTGAACTACACGGGGATGGTCTGGTCGGGCTTCCGTTCCAGCGACGACGCGTGCGAATTTCACTACAATATTCCGGCCAACATGTTTGCTGTCGTAACGCTTCGCCAAATGAGGGAGGTTGCCGAGTTCGTGTTCCGGGATCTGACGTTCGAGAAGGAGATGGCGCGGCTTGAACGGGAGATCGACTATGGCATTCGGCTGTACGGCATTTACCGCCACCCCGAATTCGGTCCGATATACGCTTACGAGACTGATGGCTACGGCAATTATTGCCTAATGGACGACGCCGGAACCCCGGGGCTTATCTCGATTCCCTATCTCGGCTATGCGGCAGCGGACGATCCGGTGTACGTCAATACGCGCAGGTTTGCCTTGAGCAAACGTAATCCGTACTATTTCGAAGGAGAGGCGGCCAAAGGGATAGGCAGTCCGCACACGCCGCAGGACTATATCTGGCATATGGCGCTGTCAATGCAGGGGTTGACCGCTGTTGCGAACGAGGAACGGTTGCAATTGATCGCCATGCTAGAATCGACCGATGCGGATACCGGCTTCATGCATGAGGGGTTTCATGCGGATGACCCGTCGCAGTATACGCGGAAATGGTTTGCCTGGTCCAACAGCCTGTTCTCGCAGTTCGTCTACAAGGCGATGAAGGAAGGCGTGCTGGGATGACGACCGCTCTAATTTTCTATGATCCGGCATTTCCTGTTGGCGAAGGTCAGGCGATTAATGCCGGACTTCTTGATAACATTGGCCGTGTTATTGGCGCCGATGGCCTAAGGGAAGCACTTCGGATGGGAGAGACCGGCTGCTTCGTTAACCTGCATGCCCCTTATTTTCCGAAAGCGGCTTGGCCGGACTTGCTCGCCTACTTAAAGCGGGGAGGAGGCTTGATCAGCATTGGCGGCGCTCCGTTCAAGCGGCCAGTACGCAGGGAAAACGGAAGCTGGCTGGCGGAAACGGAGCAGACGGCCTATCATCGGCAGCTGCACATCCATGAAACCTTATCGGTAAACGCCGCATCGGTCGTCCGGTTGTCCGCGATGGCAGATATTCCGTTATTCGATGGGTTCGAAGGGTTGTTCGATATATCGGACACCTGGAACCTTGTTCCCTATGTGACGAAAAGCAGCGATTTGCCGCACCAGATGGGATCAGCCGGTCCGATGGACGCGCAGCTTCATGCCGTACTGAAAGGCGTCTCGGCGGAAGGCCGAAGCGTGGCAGCACCTGCCGTGCTGTGGGAGAATACGAAAGGCGCCTTTGCCGGGGGACGCTGGCTGTTCCTCAACCAGCCGCTTGGCACCCGGTTCTGGGAGCATGGCGGGGCTGCGGCGCTCGCCGGGTGGGCCCGCTATTGTGCGAAGGGTGTTACCGAATTGTGGATCAAGCCCAATTATGCATCTTACGAGCAGGGCGAACGTGCCATGCTGACTTTACAAATGCAAGCGTTGGGACGAAGAGAAGGCGAGTTGACCGGAACTGGCAGCACCGTCTGGACATTCGATTTGTCCGTATCCCTTCAAGGAGACGCCGACAAGCTGTGGACCCATCGGATTACCGCTCAAGTGTCGAATCAACTGGACATCGTCCGCCTGCCTTTGCCGGTGGATATCCGGAAGGGGCTGTATGAAGTCCTCTGCCGGGCGGAATCGGCGGACGGGGAGGTTCGATTGCTTCGTCAGGGGTTCTGGGGCTTCGACGCGGAGCTGCTTGCGGAAGGCAGTCCGGTACGATGCGGCCGAGATTATTTCGAGAAAGACGGAAGGCCGCTGCCGGTTGTCGGCATGACTTACATGACGTCGGACGTCGCCCGCAAATTCCTCTTCCTGCCCAACGCTGCTGTATGGGACCGTGATATGGACCAAATGAAGCGGGCGGGTATCAACTGGATTAGAACGGGAATTTGGACCGCATACCGCAACGTGATGCAGGTTGACGGCCATGCGTCAGAAGAAGCGCTGCGCGCGATCGATGCGTTTCTATTGATGGCGAAAAAACACGGCTTGCAGGTGACTTTCACGTTTTTCTCCTTTACGCCGGAGCCTTGGGAAGGGCTTAACCCTTATCTGGATCCGCGCAGCGTGGAAGCGCAGAAACGGTTCGTCCGTTCCATCGTATCGCGGCATCGGAAATCGGTCCATGTCGATTGGGACTTGATTAACGAGCCGTCGTTCACCGATCCCCAGCGGATATTCTCGGTAGGCCCCCGTTCCTGCGGCGATCCGTTCGAAAGAGCGGCGTTCGCTTCGTGGCTTGAAACGCGGCATGGCCATATCGAATGGTTGCAGGAACGGTGGAACATGACGCCAGAGGAGCTCCCTAGCTTTGCGGAAGTCATTCCTCCCGAAGCGGAGGATATCAACTTTGACGTACAGGATATGCGCAGCGGGAAGAGAGGAACGCGTTGGCTTGACTACGCTCTTTTCTCTATGGAAATGCATAACCGATGGGCGCTGCAGCTTGTCGAAGCGATCAAGCGTGAATGCCCGGATCATTTGGTGACGATCGGTCAGGACGAAGCGCTGCGGGATCAGCGGCCTTCCCCGTTCTTCTACGCGGCGGCCGCCGATTATACAACGGTGCACTCCTGGTGGCTTAACGACGATCTGGCGTGGGACGGCATATTCGCGAAGACGCCGGACAAACCCAGCTTGGTTCAGGAAACAGGGATCATGTACGTTGAAACGCCGGAGGGTCGTGCCAAACGGACGGAAGAAGAGCTGCGCAACCTATTGGAGCGCAAATACGCTTACGCTTTCGCGACCGGAGGGGCCGGGGCGATCCAATGGATCTGGAACACGAATTATTACATGGATAACGCTAACGAATCCCATATCGGGGCATTGCGGGCGGACGGGACGGAGAAGCCCGAGGCGGACGTTTCCTACGGCTTCGGCCGCTTCATGGAACAAATCAGGGATTTGTTCAGGGAGCGCGAGCCGGAGGAAATTGCGGTCGTATTTCCGTACACGAACGATTTCTCGAACCGCCGGCTAGCTTTCGATGCCACGACGAAGCTGACCCGGGTGTTGGCTTACGGGCTGAAGGTTCCGTTCCGGGCCGTTTCGGCGTATCATTTGGATTCGTTGAACCGAAAGCTTCCAAAGGTGATCATTCTGCCATCCGCCCATAATATGGAGGACGGGACGCTCGACACGCTTACAGCTTTCGCGGAAAGGACAGGCGCGACGCTGCTCGCTACCGGGCCGCTGGGCATTGACGCCTATTGGCGGCCGAAGGAACGGCTTACGGACTTGCTTGGTCCCCGGAAGCTGGCCAACGTCCTTCGGGAAGAAGCGTTGAACGTTGGCGGTGAGGTCGTGCCTGTATCGTTCGGGAACCGGCGAATCGCCGAAGCATTCAAGGAAGTGCCGGCAGACGGCAAGAACGGCGTTTCGACCGTCGTCGATATTCCGTTGGGACGCGGCCGATTGATCTGGAGTCCGTTGCCTGTGGAGTTGAACGAGCGGATCGAACCGCTGGAGCGGTTGTATAAATATGCGCTAGATGCTGCCGGTTGCGGTCGCGAGCTGGAATGGATCTCGGGCGGCACTCTTCCGGGCGTCTACGGACGCAAGCTGAATTTCAAAGACGGCGCGTTATTCGTTTTCGTATCCGAGTACGCGGCCGATGCAGATATAGAAGTAAAAGATCCGAAGACAGGAAAACGCTATTCGTTCTTGCTGGAGCAAGAACGTTCGGTTTTGTTCGCGGTTAACGCGGAAGGCGGTCTGTTGTCCGTGTACCGTCCGCAGGATACGCTAATACGCATCGAGAATTAAAGGAAGGAGGCCGGCATTATGACAGCGAAAAAAACAGCACATATTATATCCCACACTCATTGGGATCGCGAGTGGTACTTGCCATACGAGAAACATCACGCGCTGCTGATCAAGCTGATGGATACTCTGCTCGATACTCTAGAGAGCGATAGGGATTATCGCAGCTTTTATTTGGACGGCCAAACGATTATATTGGACGATTATCTTCAGGTACGCCCGGACAACCGGACACGATTGGAGAAATTAATACGGGATGGCCGGATTCATATTGGGCCTTGGTACATTTTGCAGGACGCATTCCTGACCAGCGGAGAAGCGAATTTACGCAACCTGCTTATCGGACATCAAGATGCGAGCCGTTTCGGGACTATAGCCAAGGTCGGATACTTCCCCGACACGTTCGGCAATATCGGACAGGCGCCGCAGATATTGCGTCAGGCCGGCATCGACAACGCCGTGTTCGGAAGGGGCGTCAAACCGACGGGTTTCAACAACGCGGTGTCGGACTCCGATTACGAATCGTCGTTCTCGGAGCTGATCTGGGAAGGTCCGGACGGTTCACGAGTGCTCGGGATCCTATTCGCGAACTGGTATTGCAACGGGATGGAAGTTCCGGTGTCGGAAGCGGAAGCGCGGCAATATTGGGAAGCTAAACTGACTGAGGCGGAGAAATATGCGTCTACCGGGCAGCTGTTGTTCATGAATGGCTGCGATCATCAGCCGATCCAGCAGGATCTGTCCGCAGCGATCCGCGAGGCGAACCGATTGTTCCCGGATACGGAATTCGTGCATTCGAACTTCGCGGATTATTTGGCAGCGGTCGGCGGATCAGTTGACCGGGAGTTGTCCATCGTCAAGGGAGAGCTCCGCAGTCAGAGAACGGACGGTTGGTCGACGCTCGTTAACACTGCCTCAGCCCGCGTCTACTTGAAGCAGTTGAACCAGCTCGGGCAGGTGCTGTTGGAGAAGGTTGCTGAGCCATTGGCCGCCTTCGCGCACGGATTGGGCGCCGAATATCCCGGTCATCTGCTCACTTACGCATGGAAGACCCTTATGCAGAACCATCCCCATGACAGCATCTGCGGCTGCAGCATCGACGAGGTGCACCGGGAAATGGTCACGCGCTTTGATAAGAGCCGGCATTCGGCGGAAACGATTGCGGAGGAGAGCAAGCGGATTGTCGCAGACAGGGTGGATACGACTGCGTTTCGCGCTTGGGGGGAAGACGCCTTGCCGGTCGTCGTGTTCAACACGACGGGATGGATCCGGAGCGGCACTGTAACCACTGAACTGGATATCGCCCGCATTTACTATCGCGAAGGCGTCGCACCGGAAGAAATGATTCGTCTCATGAAGGAATTGGACATTTCCGGTAGAATGTTGATCGATCTTGACGGAGTATATATTCCATGCACCGCTTTGGATCTCGGCGTGCAATTCGGTTACGATTTGCCCGCCGACAAATTCCGTCAGCCCTATTGGACCCGCCGCGTACGTCTGTCTTTCGAAGCGGCTCGCGTGCCAACGCTCGGATTGAAGACTTATGCCTGGGTTCGCTCGAATGAATTGGCCGGCATCCCTGAAGCCGTTTCGTTGCTGCACGGGAGCCGAACGTTGGAGAACGAATTCATCCGCGTGGACATTGCAATGGACGGCTCCCTGTCGGTAACGGAGAAATCGGGCGGACGCACCTATCGCGACCTGTGCTTGTACGAAGATACGGGAGATATCGGCAACGAGTATATGTACAAGCAGCCGGACGGAGAAACGCCAATGACTACGAAAGGTTTTTCGGCGCAGGTGCGAGTCGTAGAAGATACCCCGTACCGGGCTGCCGTGGAAATCCTGCACGAATGGTCGGTTCCGGAGTCCGCCGACGAGACTTTCGAGACGGAGAAACGGGAAGCGGTCTATTTCCCGGAACGTAAGGCACGGAGAACCGAACGCCGCGTTCCGCTTACAATACGTACGTTAGTCAGTTTGGAGCGGGGAGGCAAAGGCGTAAAAATTCGAACCGAATTCGACAATCAAGCGAAGGATCATCGGATTCGCGCCTTGTTCCCGTCCGATATCCTAACGCCTGTTCATCGGGCTGACGCGATCTTCGAGGTGGCCGTACGAGATAACGAGACGGCAGCCGAATGGAACAACCCGAGCAATTGCCAGCATCAGCAAGCCTTCGTCGACGTCAGCGACGAACTGGGCGGGCTCACGATAGCCAGTTTCGGGCTGAACGAATACGAAGTATTGCGCGACGGCAGGAATACGATGGCGGTTACGCTGCTTCGTTCCGTTTCGGAGCTGGGCGATTGGGGCGTCTTCCCTACACCGGAAGCGCAATGCCTTGGAAAGCATAAGATAGAGTTGGAAATTATTCCTCACACGGGAGATGGGGCATTATCAGGCGCCTATGCGGCAGCTTATCAATTCCAGATACCTTGGACCGTATGCCAGACAGGCGTCCATGAAGGCCGATTGACACCGGAATATGCTCCGTTTGCTTGTGAAGGCGTTGGTATGGCTTTTTCCTCCTGGAAGATTAACGGGGAGAACGGGGATACGATGCTGCGCTGGTATAATATGAGGCCGGAACCGACGACATTGACGCTATCATCCGCAACAAAGTATGATCAAGCCTACCGAAGCGATGTACTGGAGAGTGCAGGCCCCCCATTAACGCTCAATTCCGATGGGCAGCAGGAGCTCCAAGTCGGCAAATGCGAGATTGTCACGATCGGCATACGATCCTAGCACTAAAGCAGTATCGGCGCCTACCGCCACGCGGAATATCGCCAAGGCATGTCCCGATTTAGTCCCAGTACCAAAAGTAAAAAAGAGGTAAAATAGGCTGATTTCCTTAGGACTACCGAAGGAGATCAGCCTTTTTAATGGGAAAATTCTCTAAGGAATAAAAGATAAAAACTTGTAGAATATGTTGACTAGATACAATTTGTATCATAATATAGAGAAAGTGTAGGAAAAGGAGAAGTGTTCATGAATGGACAATAAAAGCAAATATATAGAGTTTTGTAAAACTAATCCTGATATCCCTATTTTTTCTATGGATTGGTGGTTGGACATAACGGTTGGTGAACATAATTGGGATGTCAGCATCATAGAAAGAAACGGCGAAATTATTGCGAGTCTACCGTATTCATTAATGAAGAAATATATTTTTAATGTCATTAACATGCCGAAATTGACACCATTCATGGGAGTCTGGATAAAATATCCCAGCAATCAAAAATATACAACAAAGCTCTCCTATGAAAAAGATTATTTTAATGCATTAATTGAAGGTTTACCGCACTTTGACGCTTTTTATCAAGATTTTCATTGGTCCTTTACCAATTGGATGCCTTTTCATTGGCAGGGATTCAAACAAACCACCGGCTATACATATGTGCTCGAAAATACTCGCGATTTAGAACAATTATTCTCGAATTTTCGGGAGAATATCCGCCGTGAGATTCGTAAGTCCGAGAAAATGATAACGGTTGTGGTTGAGGAGGATATCGATAAATTCTATAATATTCATAAGAAAACATTTGACCGTCAGCAAATGAGTAGCCCTTATCCTTTAGAATTAATCAAAAAGTTAGATGAAGCCTGTAAGATAAGAAATTGCCGAAAAATGTGGTTTGCATTAGATGATAAAGGACAAGTGCACAGTGCTATTTATGTCGTATGGAATTCGAAAGCTGTCTACTATTTGATGAGCGGTGGAGATCCTCAGTTAAGAACAAGCGGTGCGACTTCGTTACTGATGTGGAAGGCGATCAAAGAAGCGTCGGAACAAAACAAACAGTTCGATTTTTTAGGAAGCATGATAGAACCGATCGACCGCTTCTTTAGAGGCTTCGGTGCTGTCCAGAAGCCTTATTTGCAAATATCGAAGAAGAATGGAAAGCTGATCAAATGGTCTTATTTGTTAAAAGAGGGCTTAAAATTATTACAATGACACGGCAACGCCGTACTTGATGTTCCGAGTACGGCGAAGTCGTGTTTGCTTGTTAGGAGATTACACTGCCATTTCTCCATTGTCATAGTTAAATTGCCATTCAATTCCAAGTTTATCCGTTAAGCTGCCGTAGCATTTGCTCCAGAATGTTTCTTGAAGCTCCATGCCTACCTTGCCGCCTTCTTTCAGTTTATTAAATGCGGATTTAATTTCATCTATGTTCTGACTGACAAGTGAAAGGCTTATGTTGTTTCCTGCAACAAATGGCATACCAGGAAAAACATCGGAAAACATAACATTGCTCCCGCTTATGTTAAGTCGTGTGTGCATGACTAAATTTTTCGCTTCCTCAGGAAGAGGATATTCCGGGTTAGGCGGCATTTCTCCGAAGGTCATAAAATATGTTTTTTCTATTCCAAATACTTGTTCGTAATACTCTACCGCTTCACGACAGTTTCCATTGAAATTAAGATAAACATCGACAGACATTTGATTCACTCCCTAGTTTTAAGTTGTTAATCATTGCTAAATGATTATTTTCATATTGTACCATTTGCCAATTCATAATCAAATTAGGTTTATGTTTTCCGCTGTACTTCAATCGGTTATATTTCTCGTATAATATTCTATAATGTCTTTTCGTCGGATAATTCCGATGAAAACCCTATCATCATCAACGACTGGAACGAAGTTTTGATCCGCAGCCAACGCCAGCATATCCTCCATATGCGCATTGATCGAAACGCACTCATTGTAGATACGTTTCTTGATATCGTTTACTGGGACATCTTGCATGTTGTCAAAAGTTAGACCAGGCGTGTTCTTCAACTTCCACAACAGGTCACCTTCTGAGAGCGTGCCAATATATTTGCCTTCACTGTCTATAACGGGAATTGCGGTGTAGTGATGAAGTTCCAGCTGATCCATCGCTTCCCGCATGGTTACGGAGGATTCGATAAAGGCAACCTCGTCTTTCGGAAGCAGGAATGAACTTATTTGCATCATCGTTAACTCCTTTTCTCTGGAATTTTCACTTCGTATTACTTTTATTAAACCATAATCTGCTTTGTGAAAGCATGCCCAGATTTTTGAACATGGGTAACGAACCAATCACGCACTCGATTCCGCGAATATACAGGGACTATGGATAATAACACAGTTGAATGAGGGAGGGATTATTACCATAGCTAACCAAATTTTCGTTGGACCGGGCGGTTTTCCGACCATCAACGCGGGAATCGCAGCCGCTAACGAGTTCGATACGGTTAGGGTTGCCCCTGGTGTATATAATGAAACGGTGATCATCAATAAATCGATCCAACTGTTAGGCGCTCAGGCCGGCGTGGATGCACGGACCCGATCCGGTATCGCATCGACGGAATCAGTCGTAACAGGACCATCGATCGCCCTGATTCAAGCAGTAGCTGATCGAGTGGTCATTGACGGTTTCACCGTTCAAAATAACACTACAGGACCGGGAATCTTTACTTCAGCAACCTTTTCCGGATACTGGGTAATGAATAACATCATTCAGAACAATGTCTTTGGTATGCTTAACAATTCTAGCGGGGCGCGTTATACCGAGGTTCGCCAAAACTTCTTCCGTTCCAACAATCAACCCGGTGCAGGATCCGGAAACGGCATTCTTTCAGATATGACGACATCGAACATATGGGTCGACAACAACTTGTTCACAGGTCATCAATTGGCTTCGGTCAACTTCTCTCCGGCCGGAGCTGCGACGACCGATATCATCATCTCGAACAACCGGATGGTGACTGATAATTCGATAACATTGGCAAACACGAATAATGTAAAAATTTTCGAAAATAACATGACGGATACACAAGGAAGTTCGATTTTTTTTGGCGGAAGCACGAACCAAACAGATATAGAACGGAACATTCTGCATAATAGCATTACCAACGGCATCAACGTTACGATCTTTTTTACAGGGGTGCCGAACGCCAACATTCGGGCCAAGTACAATAGTATTCAGGGAAATTCGAATGCGGGGCTGCAAATTTTGGCTGGCTCGTATAATGTAACGCCGCCTAACGACCGACTGGATGCGACCAACAACTGGTGGGGCAGCCCGACCGGTCCGGCTCCGATTGGCTCCGGCGACAGGGTCATCGATCCGGGTAATGTGGCGGAAATAACCCCGTTTTTGACGTCAGATCCATTTATTGCTCAGCAAATTAGCCAGGTACTGTCAACAGGTCCGATTTTGGGGCCGCCCGGAACACAAACGGTTCGGATCGAAATCTTGAACGACGATCCGATTATCACGGCCGTAATTGAGATCATCGGTTTCTACTTGCCTCCGAACGGCGCGAAGCTCCCGTATGTGCATGAATTGTTCACCATCAATCCAAACATCAAAGTGCTGAAGTCGTATTTTATTGATATATTGGATCAGTATGAGTATCAATTCGGCATCCTGAATACGTCAAATGTCCTCATATCGGTATGGGCAATAGACGTTAACGGTAATGTCCTCGCTTCTCAAAGGGTGGTAGCATCGGAACAATCGACAATCAGTACGATTACCCCGAACGTGCCTTAAAGAACAGAAGAAGCACTCCCTCCCTTAAAACCTCAAGAGTAACAATTGTTGTACTTTAGCAAAGCGAAGAGGGCAACTTTGATACGTTGCCCAATTTTTTTGTGCGCTTCTAATAGGTTATTAGACAGGGTTACGTTGCCCCTGTAATTGTGACATCAATTGTGCGAATTGACGCTGGTGCTGTTGTATCGTGTTTTGATGTTGAAGTAACTTTTGTCTCAATTGTTCACTTCCACAATCGGAAGCCATCACTGCAAAAGCACTAGCGGTAGTTTTTTCAAATTCAGCCGCATCAAAAAGCATATCTATATCGTTAATTTGAAAGACCTCCTTCACTTATTGTTGGAATTGATTCATCATTTGTTGAAATTCCTGTGCAGTTTGTTCTTGAACCTGACTAGTTTGTTGGAACAATTGTTTCACTTGAGGATTGGTCGCATTCTGGGCATAGAAGGTGTATTTTTTAGCCGCTAAATCCTCCAACTTATAAGCATCACGTGAGATATAATAATCTTTTGCCATTTTAACTAAACACCTCCTTAAAGCGTTGTCTTTTCAATAGCTCCCTTTATCGTTTGTGCCAATTGGGAAACATCGCCCATTCCTTGGAAATGTACATACAGAATTCTTGGTTCTTCACCTATCATGTGATTATGCAAGGCTGATACGTCCAAACCTCCTTGAAGTAGTCCGTCAATAACATAACAAAATAAACAATGCAATTTTTTTCTTATTTCACCTCCTCTGGGGATATCATTCCTCAATGTATTTCTAATATTCGTATCCGGTTGACGGTGTTGAATACGTTCGTGATTTCGGCTACATTACCCATTGGTGGAATGTTCGCGTGAATCATTATTTTTGATACAAAGGCTTTCCAATTCTATTGTTATGGGTTTACCAACTAGCTAGTTTTGATGATGTGAAAGATTGAGGAAAATGGTATATTTGATATAAAATCGTGCGAAGAAGGTGAAGTTATGCTGTGGTCTGAGGTAAGAGATCTTTTCCCGAATCAATTTGTGTTGGTGGAGGAATTAAAATCCCATTACGAAGCTAGCAAACTCCATGTGGAAGAAGTGGCTGTTATTAAACCGATACAGGATGCTCAAGCTGCATGGAAAGAACTTTTTTCGGCGAAAAATGAACGGTTTGTGTATCATACGTCAAACGAAAACATCATCGTAGAAGTTAGGTCAAAACCAATGATCAGGAGACTTCCCGTTCATGAAACTGATTGATGGATTGTTGTTTTCTTCAATAACTATTACTCATCGTGGGAAATCTATAATAATCCATGACATAGTCATTGATACAGGTGCGGCGGAGTCTATCATATCAATAGATGCAGTAGACGAACTTTTCAGCACCTATGAACCAGAGGATCGGATACGATTTTAGCTCGACTTCAATTGTATCGATCAGATTAGAATCAAGAGCGTCCAGGGATGGTTTTATTTCTACGACGGCAATAATAGGTTGCTTGAGCCATTTCCGACTTGGGAGGCGTTCCATGACAGAGCAAAGATTTCCCTATCGTCGGCTGCTCAATCAGCGCATTATCGGTAAAAAGCCCGATAAGCCCGAAGAAGTTGTGAAACATCTCGGCGCACTGCAAGCGCAGGATTATCACCAAGCCCTGTGGGCAATCGGATTGCGTTTGCAATCCGGTATCGCTATAGACATCGAGCAAAGCATCGCAGATCGTAAGATCATGCTGACTTGGCCGATGCGCGGTACGATTCATTTTGTGCCGCCGGGAGACGCGAAATGGATGTTGAAGCTTTTGGCTCCGCGTGTTCTTGCACAGGATAAGCGAAGGCTAGAACAGTTGGAACTTACACCGGAGATTATAGAACGGTGTAAGCTAATGATTCATGACGCGCTGCACGGGAACAAGAGGATATCCCGACCCAATCTCATGCAAATGCTGGAGGAAGCAGGGATCAGCACAAAGAATCAGCGAGGTTATCACCTGCTGTGGCATATCGCTCAATCCGGCCTCATCTGTCTGGGTCCAAGGGAAGGCAAGCAGCAGACTTTTGTCTTGCTGGATGAGTGGGTGCCCGATGCCAAAGAAGTATCCATGGACGAAGCTCTTTCTTTGCTCGCAGAACGTTATTTTGGCAGTCATGGACCTGCAACCGTGCAAGATTTTGCCTAGTGGGCCGGGATTACGCTCTCGGATTCGAGACAGGGAGTCGAAGCCGCCCGATCCCGACTAATGTCGCAAACGATCAACGATCAAGTATACTGGTCGGCCGTACCTTCCGAATCCGGGGCAACTGATGAATGGCCGAGTGTCTATTTGCTTCCGGGATACGATGAGTATTTGCTCGGATATAAAGACCGCAATGCTGTATTAAAAGCGGAAAAGGCGCACCTGATAGTCCCCGGCAACAACGGGGTATTTATGCCTATCGTCGTCATTGACGGACAAGTCGCCGGCATATGGAAGCGAACCATCAAGAATAAAGGGATCGACATCGAGATAAGCCTGTTTGTGCCTCGGAATGACAGGAAAGAAAGTCTCATTGATGCTGCCGGTCAATATTGTGCATTTTTGGGATTGGCATTGGCTTCGACATCCATTCAAGTGTTGAAATAATATATCATCAAGGCAAGAAACAAAGGAAGGTTACTCTCGTATCCTTCCTTTGTTTTGCGTCCGTTTTCCGTTAAAATAAAATGGTAGGGAAATAACTAGTCGTATGGGAGCGTGAGAAGGAATGAAATTCAGCCAATTGGGAAGATCAGGACTCAAAGTGAGCAAGCTTTGCCTTGGGACGATGAATTTCGGCGTGGATACGGACGAGAAAGAATCGTTCCGTATTATGGATGCCGCTCTGGATGCCGGCATAAATTTCTTTGACACCGCGAACATATACGGTTGGGGCAAGAACGCCGGAAGAACCGAGGAAATCATCGGCCGGTGGTTCGCGCAAGGCGGAGGACGCCGGGAGAAGGTGGTACTTGCGACCAAATTCTACGGGGATATGAGCGATGAATCCGATGGTCCCAACGGAGAAGGCGGATTATCCGCATACAAGCTCCGCCGTCATCTGGAAGGTTCTCTTAAACGACTGCAAACCGATCACATCGAGCTTTACCAGATGCATCACGTCGATCGCAGCGTCTCATGGGACGAACTATGGGAAGCATTCAGCGTCGTGCTGCACCAAGGTAAAATCGGATATGTAGGCTCCAGTAACTTCGCTGGCCGCGATCTCGTCAAAGCTCAGTACGAAGCCAAGTCCAATCGCATGCTTGGCCTTGTAAGCGAGCAACACAAGTACAGCCTGCTTTGCCGTCTGCCGGAGCTGGAGGTATTGCCTGCCGCCGAAGAGCTGGGCATTGGCGTAATCGCGTGGAGTCCGCTGGATGGCGGGTTGCTCAGCGGCCATGCATTGAAACCGATCGAAGGCTCCAAGAGAGCGAACAATCCGGAGCGTGTCGAGAAGCATCGCGATCAATTGCACGCATTCGAAGCCCTATGCCGGGAGCTTGACGAGAGCGAAGCGAATGTCGCGTTAGCTTGGACATTGGTGCAGCCTTCGATGACTGCTCCGATTATCGGACCGAGAACGCTGGAGCAGCTGCAATCGGCTCTGCGTGTCGTGGATATCGTCTTGGATGAGCCTGCGCTTGCGCGGTTGGATGAAATCTTCCCAGGCCCGGGCGGATCCGCTCCTAAAGCCTACGCTTGGTAACGGCATACAATAACATCATTTAATAATCCGCAATAATAAATGCCCCGTATCGGCCATATCCGATACGGGGCATCGTCTTATTGCGCAATGTCCGCCCAAATCTCGTCTTCGACATCAAGCGTGATCTGGGAAGGGTACACTCGCTGGTTGTATTCAGTGAGCATGTAGCGCATAATCGCTTCTTTGATGTTGGCTTCGATAATGAAGCGGCTGCGCCCTTGAATCCAAACTTCGGCACTGAAGCCTTGTTCCTCTTCGTAAAGAAGCTCGACTTCAATCGACGTAAGAGGGACTTCATGACGTTCGGCCATGTTCAGGCATACGGCATTGACAATTTCATCCATGCTTAGACGCATTCCCGATTACCAACGACGATTGTTATTAGGGTCTTGAGTATGGGGCTGACGCCGACGTTTGATCGCGTTGTAGATCCCTCTAATGACCATGAACAATACGAACAAAGCAAGCGCGTTTATGAGAAAACCCATCATATTGCCGAACATGCCGGTACCGAACATCCCGCCGAACATCAGTCCGGCCAATCCGCCGATCATCATGCCTTTCATGAAGCTTCCGCCGCCGAAAAGTCCGCCGCGGTTTGCTGTCGTCCCGGCTGTCGTTGCCGAAGATTTATTGGTCGTAGAGCTGTTGCTCACGCTGTCTTGGGATTTAGCCGGGGTTTTGCTGAAAGATTTTTTCCCTCCGCTGAAAGAACGGGGTCTTGCATCTGCGCTATCTACCGGAATCGTGACAACAACTGTAAAAGCGAATAAGCTGAACAAAAGCAAAGCTTTTTTCCACATGACGGTTAAATTCCTCCTGCTAGGTTTGGTTTGTAAGGGTATACGTTTATTTCATACGTGCGATCTTGCAGTCGGTTTCACTTTTTCGCTCGTTCGGAAACGATTAGTTTTGGAATTCCTCATTAACCGTTTTTGAGGTATGCTGAGAAAAGATAAATAGATGAACTAGAAAGAGGAGCTTACCTATGATATCGTCGGATTATCCTGAGGAATATATACATTATTTGGCGGAATATTATGGTTCTCGCGATTATTTCGAATGCCATGAAATCATGGAAGAGTATTGGAAGGAACATCCGGAGTCCGAATATTTAACTTGTTGGTTGGTATTAATCCGCATTTCGGTATGCTTGTACCACGCCCGGCGAGGCAACTGGACGGGGGCGGTCAAGCTGATGGGAAAAGCCGCGGAAGAAGCGGATGCACGGCTTTTCGACAAAATAGGCTTGGATGGCAGGAAACTCGTTGAGCAGTTAAAACAAGCGGCTAGCGATTGGGCGAGGCCGGATTATACGTATGCTGATATAGAGTTGCCGATCACGGATGCTAGATTACGCGACGCAGCTCAGCTTCGTTGCCGGGAACTAGGCTATACATGGGGAATACGCGGTTTGAACGCAGGGGATAGCGTCATCCATCGCCATCTTACGAGGGACCGGAGCGAAGTGGTGAGAGCCAGAGCGGAATCAGCCAAGCGTAAAGCGCTCAGCCGAGAGTCTCCAAGTAGCGGTGCCCGTCAGTGACCATCTCCAGCTCGCCTGTCTCGGGATGTATGATAAGGCCGTGAACGGGAGTGTTTGGCGGAAGAAGAGGGTGGTTGCGAACGATATCAACGCTGTTCTCCACGCTCTCTCTAACGCTGTCGAAGCCCGTCAACCAACGATTCAAGTTAATGCCGGAATGACGAAGCGTATGGATAACATGTTCTTGTATGCCCCGGGCTTCCATGTGTGCGACAACATCATTCGGATCGATTGCGGTCATTCCGCATTCGTGATGTCCGACGATAAACACATCATGGGCGTTTAATTCATAAATGGCGATCAATATGCTTCGCATGATGTTGCCGAAAGGAGAGGTCAGAATGGCTCCGGCGTTTTTAATGATTTTGGCGTCGCCGTTCTTGAGGTTCATCGCTTTGGGGAGAAGCTCCGTCAAGCGGGTATCCATGCAAGTGACGATAACCATGCGTTTCTCCGGGAATTTCGTCGTCAAATATTCCTCGTACCCTTTATTGCGTACAAACTCCTTATTGAAAGTCATAATATCATCTAGTTTATGCAATTCCAAATCCCCCTGCCTTGTCTCTATCTAAAGCGCGATACTCTCTGTACGCTTGTCTTCCAATTTTAATCGGTTGCTATAAATTTGCCCATCGCTTGCCAATTGAAAGCTGCGCTTATCCGATATATAGGTGACGCGCATTCGTTCGTCGAAAAAAACTTCGTGACGCTTCTCGTACCAAACCTCGAAATGGTTGCTTTCCGCTTGTATTTCCCCGTTTACGGGAGGGTTAATCGCCCATAATGTCGGCACGCCGCTCACAGAACACCCGCAGCCTTCCGAATCTGAAACAAGCTTCCACGCCTTGGTATCCGAACCGAAGCGAGCTTGAACTTCTTGGATGGCTTCTTCGCTCCAATGCAAGATCATTCGATTAAATCTCCTTTCATTAAACACCCGAAATGTATTATCAAAATTAAACCAGGTAAGTTGATTATAAATTTTGCGGAGGGTATGATCAAGGAGACAATATCCAGCGTGGAAAGGTTGTGCCGTATGAGTGTCCTTGAACAGGAACAAGCTTCCCCCTTAAAGCGTTTTCGGGAATTGACGGGTCAAATCAAACAATACGAAGAAATTCTAGGGTTGGTTTATTGGGATATGCGCACCGGCGCTCCCCGCAAAGGAATCGCGCTTCGTTCAGAAGCGGTTGGAGCATTGTCCTCGGAAACGTTCAAGCTGTCGACCTCCGCCGAGATGGGCGAGCTGCTTGCGAATCTGAGCGAGCCGGAACAGATAGATAAACTTAACGAAATTGACCGTCGCTTGATCGAGGAAACGTCCAAGGAGTATGAACGCAATCGGAAAATCCCTCCAGAGCTGCATCGGGAGTACGTCGTATTGACGTCCCAAGCGGAGTCGGCGTGGGAAGAAGCGAAAGAAAACAACGATTTCCCGGGATTCGTCCCTTACTTGGAGAAAATCATTGCCTTCAACCGCCGGTTCATCGAGCTATGGGGGGTGAAAACGACCCCGTACGATACGTTGCTGGACATGTATGAACCGGGGCTGACCACGGTTGAATTGGATCGCCTATTCGGCGAGCTCAGAGCGCGTCTGGTTCCTCTAGCGGAGCAAATCGCGAATTCGAAGTATAAGCCGGACACCTCTTTCCTGGAGGGAACTTTCGATAAAGAAGCGCAGAAGAAATTCAGCAAACATATCCTCAAGGATATGGGATACGATTTCGAAGCCGGACGTTTGGACGAGAGCGTACATCCTTTCGCTACGGGTTTAAGCCCGGGAGACGTTCGGATTACGACGCGTTATTTGCCCAACGATATCACAAGCGCGTTGTTCGGAACGATCCACGAAGGCGGCCATGCGCTATACGAGCAGAATATTAAGGAAGAGCTTGCGGGTACGACGCTATGCACGGGGACTTCGATGGGTATTCATGAATCGCAGTCACGTCTATGGGAGAATATGATCGGGCGGAGCCTAGGGTTCTGGCAAAGGTACTTGCCGGATTTGCAAGCCCATTTTCCCGGCCAACTCGATGGGATTTCGGCAGAAGCCTTCTATCGCGGTATCAACGTCGTGGAGCCTTCGTTAATCCGGATCGAAGCGGATGAGCTGACTTATAATTTACATATCATGATCCGTTACGAAATCGAGAAGCTTTTGTTTAACGAAAACTTAAACCCGCGCGATTTACCCGAAGCGTGGAACAAGAAATATAAGGAAGCGCTCGGAATCACTCCCGGGAACGATGCGGAAGGCGTTCTACAGGACGTTCATTGGTCCGGCGGGGCATTCGGTTATTTCCCTTCCTATTCGCTAGGGAATATGTACGGGGCCCAGATGATGGAAATCGCCCGCCAGAGGCTCCCGGAGCTGGATCGGCAAGTGGCGGCGGGCGAGCTGCTGCCGTTGAAGGAATGGCTGACCGAGCAAGTGTACCAGCATGGGAAACTGCTGCAGCCCGCGGAAATTATAGAGCGGATTAGCGGTGAACCGTTGCGGTCTTCGTACTTGTGCGATTACTTGGAAAATAAATACCGGGAAATTTATCGTTTGGATTAAGTTCGCATGGGAGACGGAGATGAGGCAACTCTTTTTCGTCTCTTTTTTCCTGCGAGATAGCTGCTGGGGGGATACAAGATGGGCTTTCGCGTCATAAAAACGGCGGTTGCCGCACTTACGGCGATATACGCCGCTCATATTCTGGGAGTGGACAATCCCCTTTCCGCTGGTTTGCTGGCAATCTTAGGCGTGGAGACGACGCGCTGGCGGGGAATCAAGACGGTATTCGCACGGTTTATGGCTTCCTTGCTAGGTTTGTTGCTGGCATCGTTGTTATTCGAATTCATCGGATTTTATATTTGGGTGCTTGCCGTATATATTCTCCTCGCGTATCCTTTACTCGCGCGCACGGGGTTAAAGGACGGCATCATCACGGGATCGGTAATCGTGTTCCACTTGTTCGCACGGGGAGAAGTTACCGTCGAGGCTATACTTACCGAGCTTCAGCTATTGGCAATAGGTCTTGGCGCGGCTACGGTATTCAATCTGATCTACATGCCCAAGGAAAGCAAAACATTGGAGTTGTTGCGAACGAGGACCGAGGAGGGATTCTCCGGCATCTTTCGCCATCTCGCATTGCATCTGAGAAGTCCGGATTCGGTATGGGACGGGGAGGAAGTGCTGCGGACGGAATCCGCGATCGAGGAAGGGATCGAGACGTCGCAGCGTGCGCGCGAAAATCGGCTTATCCCGCAGGACGAGCCATGGCAGCTTTATTTTCAAATGCGCAGGCAGCAATTGGAATCCATTCAACTCATGATGGAATCCGTTGCCTTCGTCTCTAAACACGTTCCGCAGGCGGAGCTCATTGCCGTTCTATTCGATCGTCTGATGGAAGACGTTAAATCCGATTATTATGAGGGCGAAACGGAACGGATGCTTACCGAATTAGAGAAAGGCTTCCGGGGAATGTCCCTGCCAACGACAAGGGACGAGTTCGAAACTCGTTCCGCACTCTTCCATCTCTCTCGTGAATTGCGCAGATATTTGGCTATAGCAAGTCGCGAGAAAAAACGGAAGTCAATTTCTTCTCCCGCGGTCATACAATGAAACGTAAAGGCTCTATGCAATATTACATTTTTGTCACTCTAGACGAATGTCCTGCATAGACTTTAAGTGACTTGATCGTATGGAGGAGGTCTACCGAAATGGCTATTGCGGATAAACGGCTGCAGCGCAGGGAAATCATAACGAAAGCGGTTTGCGGCAAAGGCCGTAAGTTCTCGACGATTACCCACACCGTTACGCCGCCGCACCACCCGACCAGCATTCTGGGCGCGTGGATCATCAATCACCAGTACGAAGCGGTGAAATCAGGGAACGGAATCGAGGTAATCGGGTCTTACGATATTAACATCTGGTATTCGTACAACAAAAACTCGCAAACGGATGTGGCAAAAGAGACGGTCTCCTATGTCGAGCTCGTTCCTCTATCGTACGTAGACCCGAAACATCGTTCTTCCACGGAAGAGGTTTCCGCGGACGCAACGCAGGAACCGAATTGCGTGGAAGCAACGATCAGCGCCAATGGTTCATCCGTTCTCATCCGCGTCGAACGGGAATTCGCCGTGGAGATGGTGGCGGAAACAAAAGTGTTCGTTGTAGTAGATCCTAACGGAAGCGACGACGATGGGAAAGACGTCGATTTCGGCCTGGGAGACGATGGGGATTTTGAAGATCTCGATTCCGATTTACTGGAAGACGATTTGTAATCGGTTCGGTCATTGGCCGGTACTTAAGTCTATGCAGAGCCGGAGCAAAAGTCGAGGGCGGATGCCCTGTCGTTACAGCAGGATAAGCCTGATTGTATCAGAGGCGAACATAGGGAAGGGTCATTCGGCTTCGGCGAATATACGCCGCCTGCGGAACGGCCCTTCCCGTGTTGCGCGGAGGGACGCCGCATGGTAGGTGAAGCGGGAAAGACATGGTTGTACGGCAAAGGAAATAGACGAATCTCCATGTTGGAACGGCAAACGGGAATTCCTCGTATCGATAACCTGTCCGGATTGAAACCTAACGACTGCGTAATCTTATTGGGGGAGCCGAAGTTCAATGCCGGTGAACTCGTGAATAGAAATTCGATGCTCATGTCTCCTTGGTTGTTTAATGGGGCAGCGACGGTTGTGACGGAGTTAACAACGGCCGAAACGGAGAGGCGTCTTCGCCGGGAAGGCGTGCCTGCCAGATTGGGAACGAGTGACCCGAACGGCACGCCAATATCGGTAGCGGTGTGGGGATTTGACGCCATTGAAATAAGACGCGACTACCCTTCGGCGAGAGCCGTTACTAGCGTTAAAAATGGCGGCGGTTTATCAGGTAGGGCGATCTTTCCAAGCGATCACGCGATCTGGAAACCGGCGGAAAGAATGTCCGTACGCGCATTGTACGTGCTCGGTCTGGATTTCGGTCAAGTGGAGCTTCTCTTAAACGACAAAGGAAAACTCATTGTCACAGGCATCTCGCCTGTAATGAATACGGTTCATGAAGAAGGAGATTCGCGGCTTGCGGATGCCTTAGTTGCATTCGCGGCTCATTGGTCTATGGAGACGGCCAATGGCGTACAAGCGACGCTTGGAGCGGACCCGGAGTTTATCCTATTGTCGTCAGAGGGACGCGTCGTTCCGGCTTCCCGATACTTCACTCCGGAAGGCGCCGCGGGCTGCGACTCTATTCGAATTCGCGGCGAGCGGCTTTGGCCGCTGGTCGAGCTTAGACCAAGACCGTCATTAGAACCGGCTAACCTGACAGCGGATGTGCGGCGGCTGTTAGGCGTCGCCGCGGAGCGAACTGCGGGAATAGCGTTGACATGGCGAGCAGGTGCTTTGCCCGTACCCGGACTGCCTCTTGGCGGTCACGTGCACATAAGCGGAACGGCCCTGACGGGCGAGCGGTTGCGTGCGCTGGACAACGCGGTCGCACTCCCGCTTCGTCTCCTTGAGCCGCCCAAAGCATCTCCCAGGCGTCCGCGCTATGGTTCGCTCGGCGACGTGCGGCGACAACCTCATGGGGGTTTCGAATATCGCACCCCGCCTAGTTGGCTTGTATCTCCGCGCCTTGCTTTAGGTGCGTTCGCGCTTGCCAAAGTCGCGGCCGAGCATTCGCGGGAGCTATCTTCCGGTCGGCCTCTTGATGAGGATCTAATTAGAGATGCTTTCTATGCCGGTGACCGTCCTGTTCTGCTTAAAGCGGCAGGATCAGTATACGAAGCCATTACGAGGACGGCAGGTTACGTTACTTACCGAGAACCGATTGATTTTCTTTTTGATGCCATCGCACGCGAACGGAACTGGGATGAATCGGCGGACATTCGGATAAAGTGGCGTATTCCGATCATTAAATAAACATGCAGTTGATCGCTCAATCGGTTTTGACGGAGATGGAGGCAGCAGGTATGAACGATAAGAAAACCATTCCGGGACTTAAGTCGGAAATCGAACGGAGAAAAAAGGAACATATCGAAATTTGCCTGCACGAGAACGTGGAGGGGCGAGGCGAAGGAACCGGTTTCGATCGCTACCGCTTTCGGCACCTTGCGTTGCCGGAAATCGATTATGCGGCTATCGATACGGCTGCTGAATTTATTGGACGAGGGTTGAAGGTACCTTTGATGGTCAGCTCGATGACCGGCGGCACGGACGAGGCCAGCCGTATCAATATCCGGCTAGCGGAAGCGGCGGAGTGCCACGGATGGGCGATGGGGCTCGGATCTCTGCGAGCGGCGATCGAGCATCCGCATACAGCGGCTTCCTTTCAAGTGCGCCGATACGCTCCGAGCATTCCTTTGTTGGCTAATTTGGGTGCGGTTCAACTGAATAACGGGTACGGGATTGAGGAATGCCGCCGGGCGGTGGAATTGACGGAAGCGGACGCTCTTGTTCTTCACCTGAACGGACTTCAAGAGGTTTTCCAGAATGGGGGCGACAGTAATTTTCACGGATTGCTGAGTCAGATCGAGAGGTTGTGCAATGATGCGGAGTTTCCGGTGGGAGTCAAGGAAGTAGGTTGGGGAATCGATGGCGAAACGGCGAAGCAGCTTGAGGATGCGGGCGTATCGTTCATTGATGTTGCGGGAGCGGGCGGCACGTCCTGGATCGAGGTTGAGAAGCATCGGTCGATAGACGGCGTTCGTATAGATGCCGCCGGTGCATTCGCGGATTGGGGCACTCCGACATCGGAATGCATTCGGGAAGCAAGGGTGGCAACGGTCCGCAGCCATCTCATCGCAAGCGGCGGCTTGGTCAATGGCGTCGATGCTGCAAAGGCGATTGCGCTCGGCGCGAATTTGGCCTCGTTCGGACGAGCCTTATTGGCTCCGGCTCTTCATTCATCGGAAATATTGAATCAATTGTTCGAACGGATCGAATTCGAGCTTCGGACCGCTATGTTCGGGATTGGAGCTGAGAACTTGCAGCAATTGTTCAGGACGAGTCGCTTAGTTCGATTGTCTTAGCAAAGGATCGGAAATGGGGCTTGGCCGTAACGATTGAATCATAGTTATTGCGGTTTCTTTTTTGACGGACACTGTCCTGGCACAATCCATCTTTGCTATAATGAGTTATTGCACTTATTATGCACCGCTTATGATAGCAGGAGGAAGACCATGGCTGGATATACTCCTATGATGGAGCAATATTTATCCGTAAAGGCGACGGCGTCGGATGCATTGTTGTTTTTTCGGCTTGGCGATTTCTATGAAATGTTTTTCGAGGATGCTATAACCGCGTCGAGGGAATTAGAAATTACGTTGACAGGGCGCGGAGCGGGCCAAGAGGAAAGGATTCCGATGTGCGGGGTTCCCCATCATGCAGCGGAAGGTTACATAGCTAGACTTATCGATAAAGGCTACAAGGTAGCCGTCTGCGAGCAGGTTGAGGATCCGGCCAGCGCCAAAGGTGTCGTTAGGCGGGAAATCGTGCGGATCGTTACGCCGGGGACGGTCATGGACTCGAAGATGCTTGGCGACGCTTCGAACAATTTTATCGTGGGAGCCGCGCAGTCGAACGGCCGCTTCGGAATTGCCGCCTGCGATCTAACGACCGGAGAGCTGTACGTGACTTCTTTTGCCGAATCGCGCGACACCGTAACCAATGTCCTTAACGTATACCGTCCTTCGGAAGCGGTGGGCGACGAAGCGGCAATCGCAGCTATAATAGCGGAGATGAACCAAACGACCCGTTCCCTGTTAACGACCGTTCGCGATGCTTACGATTTATCCAAGCTTGCCGAGCAATTTCCGGACGAGCAATGGAACTCGCATGAACCGGTACGCCAGCAGGCGATAGCGCGTCTCATCTCCTATTTGGACGAGACGCAGAAGCGATCGCTCGCTCATCTGCGTTCCATTAAAGCCTATGATTCCGAATCCTATATGTCCTTGGATGCGTTCACCAGGCGTAACCTGGAGTTGACGGAAACCGTTCGGGACCGCTCCCGCAAAGGCTCTCTGTTATCGTTGCTCGATCGGACCAGAACGGCAATGGGTGCGCGTTTGCTGAAACGATGGATTGACCAGCCTTTGCTTAACCGCGAAGAAGCCGAGCGCAGACTGGATGTGGTAGAAGCTCTCAACCAGGATTGGATAAAGCGCAAGGAGCTTCGCGACGAGCTTGGGGAAGTATACGATCTTGAACGGCTTGCCGGCAGAATCGCATATGGGACGGCCAATGGCCGTGACTTAAACGCCCTCAAAAACTCATTAAAGCGCGTACCTTCCATCCAGTCGTTGTGCCAAAGCCTCGAGGCAGCGCCTTTGACCGCGCTGGCTGACCGAATGGATGCGTGCGCGGATATCGCCGATGCCATCGAACGGGCTATATCGGATGAACCTCCCGTAACGCTTAAGGACGGAGGACTCATTCGTCCGGGTTACGATGCGAAGCTGGACGAGCTTCGCGAAGCAAGCCAGAACGGCAAGCAATGGATTGCCGAGCTGGAACGGCAGGAGAGGGAAGCGACCGGCATCAAGTCTTTGAAAATCGGTTTTAACAAGGTGTTCGGCTATTATTTGGAAGTGACGAGGGCCAATCTGATCCATTTGCCGGAAGGACGTTACGAACGCAAGCAAACGCTAGCCAATGCCGAGAGATACGTGACAGCGGAGCTCAAGGAAAAAGAAGCGCTTATTCTTGAAGCCGAAGACCGCATGTTCGATTTGGAATACGAGCGTTTTATAGCTCTTCGCGACGAAATAGCGGGGCAAATGGCCAGGCTGCAGCGGTTAGCGGAAAGCGTCGCGTCTTTGGACGTGTTGCAGGCTTTCGCGGAAGCGAGCGCGGAACGGAGATATTGCCGCCCTAGCTGGACTAATGGCGATGGATACGATTTGACGATCGAAGAAGGCCGTCATCCCGTCGTGGAGTCGGTTAACGAGAATGGCGTCTTCATCTCGAACGATACTTCGTTGACGGCTTCGGAAGGCTCGATTTTACTGATAACGGGACCGAATATGGCGGGTAAAAGCACTTATATGAGGCAAGTGGCCATGATCTGCCTGATGGCGCAGATCGGCTGTTTCGTTCCGGCCAGACGGGCAGTCTTGCCGTTCGTCGATCGAATTTTCACCCGCATCGGGGCAGCGGACGATCTGGTCGGCGGGCAAAGCACGTTCATGGTCGAGATGAAGGACATTCAAGTGATGACGGAGCAAGCAACGTCAAGAAGCTTAATCATAATCGATGAGCTGGGCCGGGGAACGTCGACCGATGAGGGAATGGCGATAGCCCAATCGGTTATTGAATACGTACATAACCACATTGGCTGTAAGGCGCTCGTATCGACTCATTTTCACGAATTGGCGCATTTGGAGAGCTCTTTGTCCGGCCTGAGGAATGGCTGCATGGCGGTTAAGGAAAGCGCTGAAGGCGTTACCTTCCTGCGCAAGCTCGTGCCGGGAGCCGCCGATTCCAGCTATGGGATTTATTGCGCGCAGCTGGCCGGTTTGCCGGAAACGATCGTCTCGCGTGCTTATATGCTGCTTAATAATAACGGTTCTTTCAGCGCAGGGAACTACGTTGCCGTTAAGGAAGCGGCGGTAACATACACCCAACCTGCAGCGGCCGCAGCACCATCGAACGTCGTGCAATTATCCATGTTCGCAGAACCTTCCCAACCTGCCAAACCTTCGAAACCTACGCCTAACGACAAGCTTCTGGACAAGCTCCGGAAGCTTGACGTCATGCGAATGACGCCGATGCAAGCTTTGGAATGGTTAAACGATGCGAGAAATCAACTGACGGAAAGCGGGGACAACCCATGAACAATCTGAGAAAATTGCGCATTTTATTTGCACTACTCCTATCTCTTGTCCTATTCGGAACTTGGACGCCCGCCGTATTCGGAGCGAGTGCCGAACAAGCGGAGGAAGTTCGGGAGCTTCTCGAGCAATACCATCTTAGCAAACCGAACGAAGACGATTTAAGCGAATCCGAGATCGATGCGATGGTCGAGTCTCTTGATGACCCCTATACGGAGTTCTTCGACGAGGAAGAATGGCAATCGTTTAATTCCGCGCTTGAGCAAACTTTCGTGGGTATTGGAATCGTAATGAGCGAAGAGAACGGAACTGTCTATGTAGAAGACGTCATTCCCGGAAGTCCTGCGGAATCGTCAGGCATTTATCCCGGAGACGCTCTCGTATCCGCGGACGGCAAATCGTTCAAAGGAAAATCGGTTGCCGATATTCAGAATCAGATCCGCGGTCAAGAGGGTACCATCGTTGCTTTAAGCATTTCCCGAAACGGCAAAGCTTTGAAATTCCGCATTGAACGCAAATCGATACAACTTCCGGTCGTAACTTCTCGTCTTCTGGGCAATGGCGTCGGTTATTTGGCCCTGTCGGGTTTTACATCCGATGCGGGCAGCGAAGTTAAACGTCATCTGGGAGAGTTAGAGCAGAAGGGCCTTACTTCCCTGGTGTTTGATCTTCGCAATAATGGCGGAGGTTACGTGCATACGGCTCAAGAGATCGCTGGCTTGTTCGTCGAGAAAGGCGTTCTGGCGCATATGCGCGACAGGGACGGCAACGATCATCCGCTTGATGTTAGCGGTACGGTTAAACCTTACCCCGTCGTCATTCTCGTGAACGGCAATTCGGCTAGCGCTTCGGAGCTTTTGGCGGGAGCGCTTCAAGATTATGGCGTTGCTAAGCTTGTAGGCAAAAGAACGTACGGAAAAGGCGTCGTGCAATCGCTCATTCCTCTCGAGAGCGGCGGCATGCTGAAAATAACCATTCAGGAATACTTTACGCCGACGGGGCGGAAGGTAGATAAAGTCGGATTGAAGCCTGACGTGATAGTGGAAGGCGGAGCGGAGCAATTGATCGGCGCTTACCGCTTAGCGGGCGGACAGCAAATTTCTTTGACATCGGGCAAAGGCGTGATAACGGTAAACGGCGTCCGGATTTCGCAACCGGGGGCTGCTTGGCAGGAGAAGAAAGTATGGTACGTTAACCTGAAGCTGGCTGCGTCCTTGACGGGAGCAAAGCTAACTTACAATGGGAAGAGCCATACTTATACCCTCGCCAAGGGTACTAATGTTCAAAGGATCAAGACCAATGATTCGCACCTTAAAATTAAAGACGGGAAATCGAATATCGACGTTAGATTGTTGAGAAAATGGTACCCGAGCTTCAGCTTTTCGTCAGCGGGGGATACGTTGAAGCTTTCGGCTAAATAATGCGTTTAATAGATTTGGGGACATCGTAATCCCGAAGGAGTGAGTCGGCATGGGCATTATCCGCCCCCTCGATGAACATTTAGCGAATCAGATCGCGGCCGGAGAAGTCGTCGAACGGCCGGCTTCCGTACTGAAGGAATTAATAGAGAACGCCGTGGATGCCGGAGCCTCCCGCATCGATGTGTCCGCCGAAGAAGGCGGTCTTAACCTGCTGCGCGTCGCGGACGACGGAACGGGAATTCAGCCCGACGATCTGCTGCTGGCTTTCCAGCGCCATGCGACGAGCAAGATTTCGACGGGCAAGGATTTATTCCAGATCGCCACGCTCGGGTTTCGGGGAGAAGCGTTGCCCAGTATCGCTGCCGTTGCCAAGGTAAAATGCGTGAGCGCGACCGATGAGAGCGGCCTAGGCCGATTAATCGAAATCGAAGGCGGCGCGATACGGGCCGATCGGGATACGAATGCTCCGAAGGGTACGGAGATGGTCGTGAAGGATTTGTTCTATAACACGCCGGCGCGGCTTAAATACATGAAGACGATTCAGACCGAGCTTGGCCATTTGTCCGATGTCGTCTACCGCCAGGCGCTGGCCAGACCGGATATCGCGTTTACGTTTGCCCATAACGGGAATAATCTGCTAAGGACGCCAGGCAACGGCGACTTGCGGCAGGTAGTGGCGGCGATATATGGGACCTCCTCTGCGAAAGCGATGGTGGAGGTAAAGGAAGATAATCCCGATTACTCCATATATGGATTATCGGCCCTTCCCATTGAAACAAGGGCGAACCGCAATGCCGTTACCGTACTGGTCAATGGACGATATGTCCGAAGCCAAGCCGTCGTGCAGCCGCTCATGCAGGCCTACCACACGTTGTTGCCTTTGCATCGTTACCCCCTTTCGGTGCTGCATCTTAAGATGCATCCGACTTTGGTGGACGTGAACGTTCACCCGGCGAAGCTGGAGGTACGGTTCAGCAAAGAGAGCGAACTCCGGGCATTCGTCGAGAATGCGGTCAAGAAAGCGGTGAGCAGCCAAGCTTATATCCCTTCAGGAACTGCCGTCCGCGCGGCCAAGCCGAATGCGTGGGTACAGGATCAAATCCGCTTTCAGGTTCCCGCGGCTAACCCGGCTCAAGAAGAATCGGGTGCGGCCGTAGAATTAGAAGAGGCGCAGATTAGGGAAGCCGTAACGGATTATGAAGCTAAGGCAAACCGGACTGCGCCGGCGAAAGATTGGGGAACGCCGCCTAAAGAACGGACGAGCTATTCGAGCGAGAGAACCGCGTACCCGGCCGAAAGGGCAGTTCCTCGCCCAGAAAGTCCTCCTGAGAGAATACCGGAGAACATATGGAAATCCGCATTCGCAGCTCCGGAAGTAAAACCCCAGGTTCCCGAGTTTCCGGAGCTTAGCTGGATAGGCCAACTTCACGGAACCTATATCGTAGCGCAAAACCCGAACGGATTGTATTTAATTGACCAGCATGCCGCCCATGAGCGAATTCATTATGAATATTACTATGACAAGTTCGGGCGTCCGGAAGAAGCGAGCCAAGAGCTGCTCCTTCCGGTAACCCTCGAGTTTGCTCCGGATGAAAGCACTGTCCTTAGAGGGCGCTTGGCCGCCTTTCAAAGCGCTGGCGTATATATGGAGGATTTCGGCGGAAATACTTTTATCATACGGGCGGTTCCTCACTGGTTTCCGGACGGAGACGAGGCGGCCGTCGTTCGCGAGATCGCGGAGTGGGTCATTCAGGAGCGCAGCGTAGATCTGCATGTCCTGCGGGAGAAAGCGGCTATAATGTGTTCCTGCAAAGCGTCGATTAAAGCGAATCAGGCGTTAACGAGGGAATCCGGAGAAAAGCTGCTCGAACGGCTTGGCTCATGCCGGCAGCCTTATACGTGTCCGCACGGCCGGCCGATCGTCGTGAGCTTCAGCGCGTACGAGCTTGAGAAAATGTTCAAGCGGGTGATGTCTTGATCGTTACGACGTCGGAACGCCCGCTTGCGGAAACCGTTGAACGGGCGATTCGTTTGGCGGCAGAGCTGGAAGCGGCATACGTTCCTCGTTCTAATAAGACGATTCGTGCTATGCATACAAAGTGGACGGTCGAAGAAATCGTTGTCGTAAGTCCTCAAGAGGTAAAATTATTGTCCGAAGGGATGCATCCTTTCTTCTTCCATCCGAGCATGGCGCTCGTTCGGCTCAAAAGGCTGATTGCCGGCGGCAAGGATACTTTATTGTCGGTTTCGGGCGTTATGCCGGGAGACACGGTGCTGGATTGTACGGCCGGTTTATGCTCCGATTCGCTAGTCTATAGCTATGCTGTTGGCGGGCGGGGAACCGTCATCGCCATGGAATCGTCAAGGGTGCTACACGCGATCGTGCGGGAAGGATTGCAAACCTACGAAACGGGCATACCCGAAATCGATAACGCGATGAGAGCGATTCGGACAATCCATGGACGACATGAGGATATTTTACGCCGGATGGAAGACAAGAGTGCGGATGTCGTTTATTTCGATCCTATGTTCGAGAAACCCGTTACGACGTCGAGTTCAATTGTTCCGCTAAGGTCTCAGGCCTTCAGGGAACCGTTATCCGAGGAAGCCGTCGAGGATGCGATTCGCGTTGCTCGCAAGAAGGTTGTGCTTAAAGATCACCGCGACAGCGGACAATTCCAGCGGCTTGGCTTCAGCCTTGTCCGGGTGTCAGCTTCCGCGGTTGCATACGGGGTGATAGCCATTGAATAACGAATCGGACGACCGTCCTCCGCTGCTTGTGTTGGTCGGACCGACGGCTGTCGGCAAAACAGCGTTAAGCTTGCGAATCGCCAAAGCGTTGAACGCGGAAATCATTAGCGGGGATTCCATGCAAGTGTACCGCCGCATGAACATAGGCACGGCTAAGCTTATGCCGGATGAGCGGGAGGGAATTCCCCATCATCTCATCGACATCTGCGAGCCTGGGCACCCTTTTTCCGTTTCCGAGTTTCAAAGCTTATGCACGCAGAAAATTCATGAAATACATAGCCGCGGCCGTTTACCTTTCATCGTGGGGGGTACTGGTTTATATGTTGAATCCGTATGCTACGGGTTTCAATTCCAGGACATTGGCGCGAGCGATGAATTCAGGGCGGAAATGAGAGCCTTCGTTCGCGAGCAGGGAGCACAGGCTTTACATGATGAATTAACCGCCATTGATCCCGTTACCGCAGCCAAGCTCCATTACAACGATAAAGGGAGAGTCATTCGGGCGTTGGAAGTGTTCCATCTGACGGGAAAGCCCCTTTCCGAGGCGCAAGACCAATCGCGGGGAGATGACAAACAATCCCCTTATCGGCTTTGCATCATTGGCTTAACCATGGAGCGGGCGAATCTATATCGCCGAATCGAACAACGCGTGGACGACATGCTTGCCGCGGGGTTGGTAGAGGAGGTTCGTTCCCTGCTTCAAGAAGGCGTATCTCGGGACGCGGTTTCGATGCGCGGGCTCGGTTACAAAGAGATTACCGCTTACTTAGCAGGGGAGACGGATTATGACGCTTCCGTTGAGATCTTGAAGCGCGACACCAGGCATTTTGCCAAAAGACAGCTGTCTTGGTTTCGTCATATGAAAGCCTTGGAATGGGTCGATATCGGCGATGGAGCAAAAAACAGCGAACTTTTCCGTGAGATCTGTGCTATAATAGCAGGAAAGTTTCTGATTGATCTTGAATATATTTGTTCATAAATATTTTGTGGCGATGGGGGTTTACGGCCAATGAACAAGTCCATTAACATCCAGGACACCTTTCTCAATCAACTTCGCAAAGACAGCATTCCGGTCACTGTTTATTTGACCAACGGGTTTCAAATTCGCGGCGTTGTCCGTGCCTTTGACAACTTCACCATCGTTATCGACAGCGAGGGACGTCAGCAAATGGTTTATAAGCATGCGATCAGCACGTTTATGCCACAGCGCAACGTGTCCCTAATGCAGCAGGACAGCGGATCTGACAACTGATTCGGCAAGGTCAACCAAGCCGAATTCGTGAAACTTTTCCCTACCGACATACGTCTAACAGAATAGGCCGGCACCTGAGCAACCCCTTACCGGGTTGTTCTTTCTTTATCGGGCATGAAGCTCTTATAGGGTGAAGAAGCGTTGCGTGGGTAAAGTATAAATTAGAGAGAGTAACAGATAGAAGGGGAGAACAAGATGAACCAAACTAACGGTCAAGGCAACAACGGCAATGCCGTAAGGAATAAAGCCAGAGGGAAAGGCAAGGGCAAACGGCCTCGCAAGGGGAGAAAAAGAGCTGCGCTTATCTGGTTGTTTTTCGTGGCGTTGTTCGCGATCGTATGCGCCGTAGTCGGCTACCTGTTGGTCATTCTTAACGGAGAACGAATTCTTAGCGCTAATATCAATAAATTAAACCTCGATCAGGCTACCATCATCGAGGACCAGAACGGCAAGCAGGTCGCGAAACTATCCGTCACGGAAGGAAACCGGGAATTCGTCCCGTTCGGCGACATTCCCAAGCTGGTGCAGGATGCGTTCGTCGCGACCGAAGACAAGCGGTTCTATGAGCATAGCGGCGTCGATCTGCTCGGCATCGGCAGAGCGCTCGTGAAGGACATTATCGCCAGAAGCGCCGTGGAAGGCGCAAGTACGATTACGCAGCAGCTCGCCAAGAATCTGTTCCTGAACGCGGATAAGACTTTGTTCCGCAAAGGGACAGAGGCTTCGATTGCTCTCGCTCTGGAGCAACAGAAGAGCAAGCAAGAAATTCTTGAGCTTTATCTTAACCGGATTTATTTCGGCAAAGGACAATATGGAATTAAGACGGCGGCTAAATTTTATTTCAACGTAAGTAATCTTGATAAATTGGAGCTGTGGCAGATTGCCACGCTGGCGGGCATTCCGAAGTCTCCCGGCAATTACAATCCGGTTTCCAATCCTGAGAAATCGATGGAGCGCCGTGCAGTCGTTCTGAAGCTTATGTTCGATCAAGGGCTTATTACAGAAGCGGAGAAGGAAGCTGCGGCTAAGGAAGTCTACAAAGCGGGAGCTTCTACCCGTCAACAAGCCAAATACTTGACGTATGTCGATTATGTCATGGATGAAGCGCAAGAGAAAACCGGGCTCAGCGAGGAAGAGCTGCGCAGCACGGGTTATACGATTACGACTACGATCAATACGAAAGCCCAGTTGGCGATGGAAAAGGAATTCGCCAACGACGAGAGATTCGAGAAAAGTATAGACGAGAGACAAGTTCAAGGCTCCATGGTCATCATGGACCAGCATGACGGATCGCTAATCGCCATGGTCGGCGGACGCGATTACGAGACGCAGGGCTGGAACCGCGTCACGAAGCAGCGTCAGCCCGGTTCGGCCTTCAAGCCGATCGTCGATTACGGTGCCGCAATCGAAACGGGAAACTTCTTCCCATGGTCGACGGTTCAGGACGTTAAGCAGTGTTATGGAAATTATTGTCCATCGAACACCAATCAATACAAGGGCGCCATCCCGATGAAGCTGGCGATCAAAGAATCGCGCAACGTTTCCGCGGTTTGGCTGCTCAATGAGATTGGCGTAAGCAAAGGAATGGATTTCGCGGAGAAGCTGGGAATCAAGCTAGACAAGGAAGACCGTAACTTGGCCATTGCGCTAGGCGGTCTTACGCACGGAGTTACTCCATTGCAGATGGCCAGGGCTTACGGCGCGTTCGCTAATAGCGGCAAGCTGCAAGATCCTCATAGCATCTTAAAGATAAAAGACAACAAGGGCAAAACGGTATATGAATACGATGAGCCTAAAGCAGAGCAGGTAATGAGCGAGAATACCGCTTATTATGTCACCGAGCTGCTTCAAGGCGTCGTCCAAAAAGGGGGAACCGGCGTAAGGGCTAATTTCGGCAGCCGTCCGATTGCCGGGAAAACCGGAACTACCCAGGCGGGAATCCCAAACTTGAAAACGAGCCATAACCGCGATGTATGGTTCGTCGGTTATACGCCGGAGTGGACGGCAGCGGTATGGTTCGGCTACGACGAAACCGACAAAGATCATTTGCTGACCCAGAGCAGCGGTCAGGCCGCAGCGATGTTCTCCGCAGTGATGTCCAAAGCTCTTGAAGGCGTGGAGCGCAAGAGCTTCCCTAAACCTTCGGGCTTGCAAGAGGAGGAAAAGCTTAATGGAGTCAGCGGTTTGATGGCCGCGTATTCACCCGAGCTAGTATCCGTTGAACTCACTTGGGCTCCTGTCGAAGGCGAGGGAATCACTTACAAGGTGTATCGCAAGGAAGAGGGGGAAGCCGAGTTCAAGCTGCTTGCCGAAACGGCGGATCCCATCTGGGATGATCTCGCGATCTTGCCGGAGCAGACTTTCAGCTACTACGTTACGGCCTATCAGGCGAAGAAGAAGCTGGAGAGCGAACCGTCGGAGCAAGTAACTGTAACGATCACGACGGGAATGGAAGTAACGCCTCCACCAGGAGAAGGGGAAGGGGAAGGCGGGGGAATCGAGTTGCCTGATTTGTCCGATATTCCGCCATTCGAATCTTCGGAGCCGCCGGTCGAATCTTCGGAGCCGCCGATCGAATCGGAGAGTCCGGGTGAATCCGAATCGCCAAGCCCGCCGGTCGAATCTCCGAGCCCGAGTCCATCGGAAAGTCCGATAACGATTCCTTTGCCCTAAATTAATCGGAATTAATTAAGATCGATAAGCCGCTGATCTCGGACGAGATCAGCGGCTTTTGCGTCCTTGTCAGGCAGGTCCTCAACTGGTTCGGGAAGGCAACTTGTGGTAAGCTCTGTATATATTGAGTTGCCTGCACGGCAACGGGGATCATACACTAACGGTGGGCTGACGGAAAGGAAAGTCGGTATGAAACGTAAATTTTCAGATCGAGCCAATTGGCGGCGAATATTGAAAAAAAGCTATGCCTGCATTCCGATGGATGAGCCTCAATTCAGAGGGTTCGTGACTTTATACCGAATTCACGAGCTGAGGGATCCGCTCTGGAAGGAATACAACGGGCGGCGGATGTGTTTGGCTGACCGGGGGTATTTATGGATGCAGCATTTTCCGCGGGGCGAGCACTTCGTCGTCACAACGATGTTCGATGATAAAGGCCAGGTCGTCCAGTGGTACATCGATATTTGCAAAATCCAAGGATTGACTGATCAACAGGTTCCATGGTTCGATGATTTGTTTCTTGATATCGTCGTACTGCCGACGGGCGAGAAGCTGCTCTTGGACGAAGACGAGCTGGAAGAGGCGTTGGATGAAGGCCAGATCACTCCGCGTGATTCCGCTATGGCACAGAAGACGGCGGGACGATTGATGGACCTCATTAATCAGAATAAATTCCCGTATTTTGACCTCAGTTTGAATCATAGGCGATTGCTGCTCGATAAGCTGGGTTGGGAGAAAGGAACCGTTTAATGCTCGGAATTTCCAAAGGGAGGCATCTTGTCTCAACATCTCCTCATGCGCGACCGAGACACTCTAAATGGCACCGGGCAATCCTATGGCTCGCAGGAATCGGTTTCTTGGCGCTCTTGATTTGGTGTTCGACCCTATATTACTTAATTACCCGTTTCGATGGCATGCCCGAAGAGGGTGCTCCGATCAAAGCGGACGTGGGTATCGTGCTTGGCGCGACTTTGTGGAACAATGAGCCGAGTCCGGGCTTGCGCGAGCGGCTGGATCATGGCTTGCAGCTATACCGCTCCGGTGCGTTCAGCCACTTTATCGTGACGGGCGGGCTTGATAACAATGGCGCGACTCTGACCGAAGCGGAAGGAATGCGCAATTATTTGGTGGAACAGGGCGTGCCCAGCGAAGCGATCGAGATGGATCCATTGTCGAGGAGCACTTATGAGAACCTGACTTTTGCCGAAGAGATCATGGACCGACGCGAATGGAAATCCGCCGTTATCATAACGCATAGTTACCATGGATCAAGAGCCGCCGATATTGCGAAAAAAGTTGGATATATGCCGGTTCAGGTAAGCGTGACGGATTCGAACGTGCTCAAGATGTCTTATCATGAAACCCGGGAAATATTGGCTTATACGAAATGGTTGTCCGTGAAGATGTTCCTATGACTATGGATCGAACGAACCGAATACATTGGTATTGCGGCAAATTCGTCGACACAAGCCATATGGGGTGAAGCGTGATGAACGCTAAAGCGAACACATCGGATGTCAGGGAAGCTTCGGCCGCACAGAAGAGGCCATCCCGGCAAATCAACGTAGTCTTGCGAAATGCGGATTATTCCGCTGCGGGCGCCGCCGGCACGGCTAGCACGACTGATTCTGCGGGGAGCATTCGCTCGTTGCCTCAGACCGGTCCTTGGACCGAATGGCAGAAGGAACTGGACCGTATGGTCGGGTTGGACAACATCAAAGAGCTTGTTTATGAAATTTACGCCTTGCTGCAAATTATGCAATACCGCAGCGAAGCTAGCTTGCAAGCGCAGGCCCATGTATATCACATGATATTCAAAGGGAATCCCGGAACAGGGAAAACGACCGTCGCAAGGTTGTTGGCGAAGTTGTTTCAGGGTATGGGCCTGCTTGCCAAAGGCCATCTGGTGGAAGTTGAGCGGGCGGATCTCGTTGGGGAATATATCGGGCATACGGCACAGAAGACGAGGGAATTGGTTAAGAAATCGCTCGGCGGCGTATTATTCGTGGATGAAGCCTACAGCTTAGCCCGCGGCGGGGAGAAGGATTTCGGCAAAGAAGCGATCGACACCTTAGTCAAGGCGATGGAAGATTACAAAAACCAATTCGTGCTCATTCTAGCAGGCTATACGCTCGAGATCGAATCGTTCCTGTTAACGAATCCCGGGTTGCCCTCGCGTTTCCCTATCCAGATGGAATTTCCCGACTATACGGTCGATCAGCTCGTTCAAATCGCCGAAGGAATGACGAAGGAACGAGACTATACGCTCCTGCCGTCAACATTGATGAAGCTTCGACAGCTGCTCATTCAAGAGAAAGCCGAGTCGATCTACGATTTCAGCAATGCGAGATACGTACGCAACGTACTGGAGCGAGCCATCCGCTATCAAGCGGTACGCTTGCTCTCCCAACATCCGTCCGGCTCGCCGGGACGCCAAGAGTTGATGTCTCTTCGTCCGGAAGATGTACGCAGCTTATAAGCACTAGCAGAGAGAGGGTATTGGATGAGACGGAACACATACGAGACAGGGGCCGCGGAACGGGAAAAGGCGCTGTTGGTCAGCTTGGTAACCGATCAGGTCAGAAGAACGGGGTCGAACCCTGAGCATTCCCTCGAAGAACTCTCATCATTGGCGGATACCGCCGGCGTAGAAGTTATTGATTCGTTAATGCAAAATTTAGACGTTCCGGATAAGAAGTATTTCGTCGGCAAAGGAAAAGCGCAGGAAATCAAGGAATTGGCGGAGCGAACCGGCGCGACGACCGCGATCTTCGACCAAGAGCTCTCGGGAGCGCAAGTACGGAACCTGGAAGAAACGCTGGATATGAAAATCATCGACCGGACGCAGCTTATTCTGGACATTTTCGCGGGCCGCGCCAAAACCCGGGAAGGCATTCTACAGGTGGAATTGGCACAGCTGTCATATTTGCTTCCAAGGCTGTCCGGCCATGGGATAAATCTGTCTCGTCTAGGTGGCGGCATCGGGACCCGAGGGCCGGGCGAAACGAAGCTGGAGATGGATCGCCGCCACATTCGCAATCGAATCACGGAGTTGAAGCGTCAATTGGATTCGGTAACGGCTACGCGCACCTTGCATCGCGAGCGCCGGCGTAAAGCCGGTGCCGTTCAAGTTGCGCTTGTCGGTTATACGAACGCGGGCAAGTCGACGCTGCTCAGGCAGTTAACGGAAGCTGACGTGCTGGCGGAAGATAAGCTGTTCGCGACGCTCGACCCGACTTCGCGCAATTTGATTTTGCCGAGCGGCAAAGAGATAATTTTAACGGATACGGTCGGGTTTATACAGAACCTTCCTCATGATCTGGTCGCTGCATTCCGGGCAACGTTAGAGGAAGCCGGCGAAGCGGACTTGCTGCTGCATGTCGTGGACACCTCGTCGCCGATGAGGGAGAGGCAGCGAAAGGTCGTCGAAGAGGTGCTGCAACAGCTTGGAGCGGGTGGCAAACCGACGCTTATCGTCTATAACAAAATCGATCTAAGCTCGGCGGAGGCATTATCTATGCTGACCGGAGGCTCGGATACGATCCGCGTGAATTCTTTCTCCGAGCAGGACATGGCACGCTTGCGAGAGGCTATCGAAGATAAGATATTAGGGGATATCGCCCAGTTCCGTATTCCGGCATCCCGCGGCGACTTGGCGGCGTTAGCCTACCGGGTCGGCGAAGTGACGGAGCAGGACACGGAGGAGGACTGGCTTCTTCTGACCGTCAGGCTCAATCCGGCCGATATGGAGAAATCAGGGCGGGTTTTGGAAGAATATCGCTTGACGGAGTAAATTCAGGCTGTTTTTTAACTGTGAGAGGGAGAACATGATGCAGGGCAATGGACAGATGGAATTTGATCAGCAATGGGAGCAATGGGCGGAAGCGGCGGAGGAACAGGTTTCGCCGCAATTTCGCCTCATTGACCGAATTGTCGAACGGAATCAATGGAAGGTCATTCAAGCTTTTCAGAAGCATAAGGTGAGCGATTTTCACTTCGCGGGTTCGACCGGATACGGATACAACGATCGGGGACGCGAAGTATTGGATTTGGTATACGCGGACGCGTTCGGAGCTGAAGCGGCTATCGTTAGGCCTCATCTAGTGTCTGGCACCCATACGATATCGGCTGCTCTATTCGGCTGTTTACGCCCCGGCGACGAGCTCCTGTTCATAACCGGCAAGCCTTACGATACTTTACATAAGGTGATCGGCGAACCGGGAGACGGTACAGGTTCGTTGGCCGACTGGGGGGTAATAACTAAGATCGTTCCGCTTCTCGAGAACGGTAACGTGGACTGGGACGTCGTAGAGGCGGCGGTTACGGAACGCACGAAGGTTTTCGCGATTCAACGCTCTAGAGGTTATGATTGGAGACCCTCCTTCACCGTGGAGCAGATTGGCGCTATGGTATCTCGGTTAAGAGCGCTTAAACCGGACGGAATCGTGTTCGCGGATAATTGTTACGGCGAATTTACGGAAGAGAGGGAGCCGACCGAGGTCGGCGTCGACCTGATCGCAGGTTCGCTAATTAAGAATCCCGGCGGGGGCCTTGCTACAAGCGGCGGATACATCGCCGGCAAACAACATCTGGTTGAGCTTGCGGCTTATCGCATGACCGCGCCCGGAATCGGAGGGGAAGTCGGGGCGATGCTTGGAACGTCGCGTTCGATATTCCAGGGTTTATTTCTAGCTCCCTTGCTCGTAGGACAAGCCGTCAAGGGAAGTATATTCGCGGCGTCTATATTCGCGAGACTCGGTTTTGAAACGCATCCCCGATGGAACGATCCTCGAACGGATTTGATTCAGGCGATCCGTTTTCCCGCCGCGGAGCCGTTGATTCATTTTGTTCAATCGATCCAGAAGGCAGCGGCGGTAGATGCCCATGTCGTGCCTGAACCATGGGATATGCCGGGATATGAGCATCCGGTCATTATGGCGGCAGGTACGTTCATCCAAGGCGGCAGCTTGGAGTTATCCGCCGATGCGCCGGTACGGGAGCCTTACATCGCTTACATGCAGGGAGGGTTGACTTATGCCCATGTGAAGTTTGCCGTCAAGCAAACGCTGAAAGAGTTCCGAATGCGCAGTTACCTGTGAGTTTTGTCGCCAGAAACCTTACATTCCTTGACATGTTTTTGCAACGAGGGTACAATGTAAATGATTTCAATTACACAAGTCAAGTTGGAAGGTTGGTATGATATGGGCGACGAGATTCGCAGGAATATGGCGTTGTTTCCGATCGGCATCGTAATGAAGCTGACCGACCTGACCGCCCGCCAAATCCGCTATTATGAACAGCATGAACTAATTCAGCCTGCCCGCACGGACGGCAATCAACGCTTGTTTTCCTTTAATGACGTAGAACGTTTAATGGAAATCAAATCCTTGATCGAGAAGGGCGTAAATATCGCAGGCATCAAGCAAGTAATGAATCCGGTAGGGCAAGACGAGAACGACGGAACGATCATTAACGAAATCTCTGAAGTCAAGAGACGCGAGATGACCGATTCCCAGCTTCACCGGATGCTGAAACAGCAGCTGATGACCGGCAAACGGCCAGGTCAAGTATCATTGATCCAAGGCGAGCTTTCCCGTTTCTTCAAGAACAAATAAGACCATATGAAGCACTCTAGGAGGCTGTCATGAACTTGAACTATACTCGTGAAGATATTACCCGGATTGCCAAAGAACAGAACGTTCGTTTCATCCGACTGCAGTTCACGGATTTACTCGGCTCGATTAAGAACGTAGAAATTCCCGTGAGTCAGTTAGAGAAGGCATTGGACAATAAAATGATGTTCGACGGCTCTTCTATCGAAGGTTACGTGCGGATAGAAGAATCGGATATGTATTTATATCCCGACCTCAACACTTGGGTCGTTTTCCCTTGGGTTACCGAGAATAGGGTCGCGCGTCTCATCTGCGATATCTACATGCCGGACGGGACGCCATTCGCCGGAGATCCGCGCGGTATTCTGAAGAGGACGCTTCAAGAAGCGGAAGAAATGGGTTTCTCTACGATGAACGTGGGGCCTGAGCCGGAATTCTTCTTGTTCCAAACCGATGACAAAGGCAACCCGACGATGGAGCTTAACGATCAGGGCGGCTACTTCGATCTTGCTCCTACGGATTTGGGAGAGAACTGTCGCCGCGATATCGTGCTAATGCTGGAAGAGATGGGCTTTGAAATTGAAGCATCCCATCACGAGGTCGCACCGGGCCAACATGAGATCGACTTTAAATACGCGCCTGCCATTAAAGCGGCCGACCAAATTCAGACGTTTAAGCTAGTCGTGAAAACGATCGCGCGCCAGCACGGTTTACACGCGACGTTCATGCCTAAGCCATTGTTCGGAATGAACGGGTCTGGCATGCACTGCCATCAATCGTTGTTCCGCGGCAATGAGAATGCTTTCTACGACGCCAATGACAAGCTAGGCTTAAGCAACGTAGCGCGCCATTTCATGGCAGGCATTCTGAGACATGCACGCGGAATCGCGGCCATTACGAATCCTACGGTCAACTCTTATAAGAGACTTGTTCCTGGCTATGAAGCGCCTTGTTACGTCGCTTGGTCTGCAAGTAACCGCAGCCCGATGATCCGTATTCCGGCTTCTCGCGGACTTAGCACGCGCATCGAGGTTCGCAACCCGGATCCTGCGGCCAACCCGTACTTGGCGCTTGCCGTCATGCTTAAGGCTGGATTGGACGGGATCTCGAACAAAATGTCCATCCCGGCTCCCGTTGATCGCAACATCTACGTGATGAGCGAGGAAGAGCGCCAGGATGCGGGGATCCCGAGCTTGCCGATCAATCTTAAGGAAGCTTTAGCGGAGCTGCTTCGCGATGACGTCATCTGCGACGTTCTTGGCGATCACGCGTTAAGCCACTTCTACGAGCTCAAAGAAATCGAGTGGGATATGTACCGCACGCAAGTACACCAATGGGAACGCGACCAATATTTGACAATGTATTAAGCAAAAACGGTCAAAAACCGGCTCTATGTTCGCTCAAACGGCGGCAGAGGTCGGTTTTTTTTCGTTGTCTGCCTTTTGACTTATCCAAAAAAATTTTACATAATAGATGTTTGAAAGGAGGATTTATCTTGGAATTATCTACCTTATACCGTAAACCATTTGTGTTGTTTTCCATTATTCTGCTCATTAAAAGCCAGTTGGCTTGGATGGTTATTTTCGAAAGCGGGCCGTCCTGGCAAACGATCGGTACGGAATTGCCTTTCATATGGCTCGTATTTTGCTTAATTGAATGGTTTGCTACGAAAAGGAAGCTAGCAATCTATGTCACTATTAATTTACTATTAACGATTTTGTTTTTCTCCGTTATTATGTATTACAAATATTACGGCGTTATCGCGACTTACCATGCCTTGCAGCAAGTCAATCAGGTAACGGCGGTTAGCAATAGCGTCATATCCTTATTGGATCCGCAGTATTTGCTTATTTTTACGGATGTGCTCGTCCTTGGATATGTGCTATTACGCAAGAATGCCGCGCGTCTATGGAAAAACCATTCTACCGTACGCAGCAGCAGAACGGTTTATATGGCGCTGTTTGCCTTCTCGCTTGCGATTTGTTTGTTTAACATCTTGCCCAATCGCGCCAGCATGAACGAAATCAAGAAAGCCGAAGAAATGGGTATTCTGAATTACGAGGCATACACGTTGTTCGGCCAGGACGAACCAGAACCGATCGAACAGGATGAAATAAGCCAAACGACCATTAATGGTTTGAAGGGAGTATCGAATACTCCGTCGGCTAAACAGTTCGATGGAATAGCCAAAGGCAGGAATGTAATCATAATTCAGCTGGAGTCGCTCCAGAACTTCTTGGTCGATTTTTCATTGGAGGGTCAAGAAGTAACTCCGAACTTGAACCGGTTAGCCAAGGATAATTTTTACTTCCCGAATTTTTACCAGCAGGTTGGGCAGGGGAATACATCGGATGCCGAATATGTCGTGAACACCTCTACCTACATTCCTCCAAGCGGGGCAGCGACAGGGTCATACGCTAAGAAGCAATTGCCCAGCTTGCCGAAGTTGTTGAAAGGATACGGCTATGACACGGCCACCTTCCACACGAACGTAGTAGAGTTCTGGAATCGCGGCGAATTGTACGAGGCGCTTGGTTTCGATCGTTACTATGACAAAAGCTTCTTCGGGACTGAGGATACGGTGTTCTTCGGCTCGTCGGACGAAGTGTTATATGAGAAAACGGCCATAGAGCTTGAGAAGATGTCAGGGACGGGAAAACCGTTTTACGCGCATGTGATCTCCATGACCGCTCATCATCCTTTTACGACTCCGGAGGAGAAAGACCGGATCATGCTGCCGGAGAGTTACGAAGGGACGTTCGTAGGGGATTATATACGCGCTCAGAGTTACGCGGATTATGCTCTAGGGCAGTTTATTGAAGATCTTAAGGCGTCGGGCATATGGGAAAACAGTTTAATCGTCGTGTATGGCGACCATTTGGGTTTGCCGATTTACTCGCTTGACGAGGATGATAAAACCTTGATGGAGGAAATTTACGGTCATCCATACGGCTATACGGATATGATTAACATTCCGTTGGTCATAGCGGCACCCGGAATTACGAAATCGGCCGTGTACGAACAATCGGGCGGTCAGGTGGATTTACTGCCGACCATTGCCAATTTGACGGGAGCCTCTCTATCCAATCAATTGTATTTCGGACAAGATCTGCTGAATAACTCGCGCAATTTGCTTCCTGAGCGCTACTATTTACCTTCAGGTTCGGTCATTAATGAGCAAGCATTGTTCATACCGGGGAACGGATACGATGACGGTACGTTCTATTCCTTGATTCACTCGGGGGAACAATCGAGCGGATTAACGGAAAAGGAATATAACAATGCCTTAAAGCTTCTGCATTTGTCGGACAGCTATGTGATTCAACTGCCGGACAGAAGCGGAGAAGACGAGAAGAAATAACAAGAGGGAACGTTCCGAAAATCATTTTCGACTTTTCATATCTGGCTTTGACACGAAAATCGCAAGAAAAACGAACATCCCGTTCCACTCTTCATAGTGGTCCGGGATGTTTTTTTTCTAAAATTGGGACAAGCTCATTCAGTTATAACCTGCGAGACAACCTTAGGTTATCGAGAGTTACATGAAAGAGCGGATTAAACCGATGACTTTGCCAAGTATGCTAACGTTGGATAGCCGAATAGGCTGCATGCTTGAATTCTCGGGTTGGAGACGGATGTGGTCTTTTTCCTTGTAGAACGTCTTAACGGTAGCTTCGTTCTCTTCCGTCATGGCGACTACGATATCGCCATTGGTGGCCGTAGGCTGCTGACGAACGATGACGTAGTCGCCATTATGGATTCCGGCTTCGATCATGCTGTCGCCCATTACGGATAGCATGAATACAGGTTGATCGCCCACCATGTTAATCGGCAGCGGGTAATATTCCTCGATGTTTTCCGTAGCCGTGATCGGAACGCCGGCCGTTACTTTTCCGAGCAGGGGGACAGGACGGACGGAGGACGAGATTCTGTAGATCGAATCGTCGTCATCTCCGAGAATTTCGATGGCGCGAGGTTTAGTCGGATCGCGGCGTATGAGCCCTTTCTTCTCCAGGCGGTCCAGATGACCGTGGACGGTAGAGCTTGAAGCCAGGCCAACGGCTTCTCCGATTTCGCGGACGGAAGGGGGATACCCCTTGTCCCGAACTTCGTTCTTGATGAATTCTAGTATGGAATTCTGGCGATTGGACATCTTGGACACGCCAAACCCTCCCTATATATTAGTTCATGATGACAAATTATAACACAGAACTCGAGTTCGCACAAACATTCGTTCTACAGAACAAATGTTCCGAAAAACCGTTGACGTGAAACATATGTTCGTGTTACGATAATGCCAGAACAAATGTTTGGGGTGAACTTAATGGTGCATTCATGGTTAACGGCTAACTCGGCTCCTATTTCTTCAGTACATAACCAATCCGCTTCTTTTAAGCCGGGACGTACCTCGCAACAACGAGCTGTAATTACTCGCAATTGGAAGCTTGCTAGAAGCTTGTTCTTCCTGTTCGCTTTTATTATTCTCTTCACCGGTTTTACGCTTATGCATACTTCTGCTTCAACAAGTGAGATTTCGCCTGCTTCCAGCGAGGAACTGGTCGTCTCCATCGATAGCGGTGATACGATGTGGCAATTAGCCAAGACATATAAGAAGGATTCTATGGATACTCGTCAAGCGATTCATTTCATTCTGAAACGAAATGGGTTATCTTCCTCTGACGTAAAGACGGGGCAGACGCTCATTATTCCGGCTCGCATTCTTTCGTGAACAATACATGACGATGTTTACAGACCGGACATTTCCGGTCTTTTTTTGCGTTCTGCTCTTCTTGACAACTTGTCTGCGGAAGTGGCAAAGTAGAGGAGGTATATGAAAGGGGAGTGAAACATCGTGGAGAAATTGATTAACAGAATAAACGAGCTATCCCGTAAAAATAAAGCAGAAGGTTTGAACGAGAATGAGCTTGCGGAGCGCGATCAACTCCGTAAGCAATATCTTCAAATATTCAAGAAAAACTTCCGTCAGGAATTGGACCGCATCGAGTTTACGGATGAGCCGACGATTAAGCACTAGCATGATTTATTGCATGATGATGACAACAAATCGCTACGCAGGTATAGCACGATTTATTGCATGATGATGACAACAAATCGCAACGCATGCGTTGTACGATTTGTTGCATATTAGGAGGAAGCTTATGTCCCGCTCTTGGGAACGAATGGTATTGAAAAATTCGAAAGAAATCAACAAGCGCCGCAAAAAGGAAGGCAAGAAGGGGATAAGCCCCAACGCCCCGCAGATTGACCGTTTCCAAGGACGAAACTATATCGTTCCGATTTTATTGCTCATGCTGATCCTGTTATATATAACGTTGGCACAGCCATGGTCGGATAACTTCATGCAGGATACGACGCTATTCTGGGTAACGATCGGATGTTATGTCGTACTTGCTTTATTCTATTACATGCGTCGCCCTTATCTGGCAGTTAGTCGCGATACGCTGGAAACGCGCAAGTTTTCCGGCTACAAAACTTTGCGTCCCACTGAAATTCGCAAAATCACTGTACAGCCGGGTTATATTATCGTTGAATCCGTCAAAGGCGCGAACTGGGTGTTCTCCCGTTTAATGAATCGCTATCCTTTGGATCGCATGAGCGAAAGATTGAAGGCCTACTCGGATTTGCACCATGTCGAATGGGAAGTAAAAGAAAAGTGAGGAGAAAGCATCATGGCGGTCAGGGCTGTTTTGTTTGATTTGGACGATACACTCTTGTGGGATGATCGTAGCGTTAATGAAGCCTTCAAGGATACTTGCCGCCTAGCGGCGGAAGCAGTGGGCGTCAATGAAGAGCAGCTTGAAGCGGCCGTTCGCCGTGAAGCAAGAGCCATCTATGAAACGTTTGAGACTTATAGCTTCACGCAGATGATCGGAATTAATCCTTTCGAAGCCTTATGGGGAAAATTCGAAAGCGGCGAACATCCGATGTTCCATAAACTCCAGCAATTAGCGCCGGATTATCGCGTAAACGCATGGACCAAAGGACTCGCCTCTTTAGGCGTAGACAACCCTAAGCTAGGCCGGCAATTGGCGGAATGGTTTCCCGCCCAGCGGCGCAAGCTGAAATACGTCTACGAAGAAACATTCGCAGTATTGGACGAGCTGCGCGGATTTTACAAGCTTTTACTTCTCACTAACGGTTCTCCGGACCTTCAGCAGGAGAAGCTGGACGGAATGCCGGACCTTATCCCATACTTCGATTCCATCGTCATCTCCGGCAACTTCGGCGAGGGCAAGCCCTCCTCCAAGCTCTTCTCTCACGCGATGGAGCAGATCGGCATTACGCCAGGCGAAGGCATCATGGTCGGGGACAAACTAACGACCGATATCCTCGGTGCCAACCGCGTAGGCATGACGTCCGTATGGATTAACCGCCACAACGCCGTCCGCAACGACGACATCATCCCGACTCACGAAATCACCAGCTTATCCGAACTTCCCGAACTGCTCAAACTGTATAAATAAATAGGAGTAATACTAGTATCGCTGAATGTGTTTGCTCCACTTCTTGATCCGAGACGGTCTAAAGGGCTGTTTCAGAGGAGAAATCGCTCTAGGAAAAGTTTGAACCGGTCAAAAGGACCGTCTCATCTCACGCGATTACATTGCGGTGGCTGATTTGAGGCCCCAGACGTTCTAAAGGGCCGGTTCAAATGAGAAATCGCCCCTTTGAAGGTATGAGACGGTTAAAAAGGATGTTTCTCATAAGTTAATAAAAAGCGTCCCGGTTGGGACGCTTTTCTTTTGCGCGATCTCGTTTGTGGGTCTTTATCTTTTCATTCGAATGAAGAGAGAATGGGGAGGTAAGAGTGATCTCCTGGAAGAGCGGAGCGTCCGCCTTTTGAGAACCTTTGCCACCTCTTAACGAGTTTACCAATTCAGGCAAAGGAAAAGCTCCTCGGGGTCCCCGCAAAGTATCCGGCATAAGCTTCGACAGCATCTACTTCACTTTGTGGGGTGATAGTAAAGCGGCTGGAAGGAGAACACTCTGGACTCCCTAAACTCATCATTCAGCGATCTAGACGCTCTTACTTAACAAAAGCAGGATCGTCAAAAGGATCAGCGACCCAACCGGCCGGCTCGATGAAGAGGCGCACCGCGACAATAGCCTTATTATCCATAAGCGTAAAGAAGTGGGGCTGGCCTTCCGGGACCGAGATCACATCCCCGACCGTAAGCTCAACGTCGAAGTATCCCGTCTGTTCGTCGCCCTTGATAATGAAGATTCCGCGACCGGCCGTAATTGCGCGAACCTCATCCTCGGTATGGGTATGCACTTGCTCGAACTTTTTCAGGATTTCAGGCAAGTTCGGTGTAGCTTCAGACAAGGCAACGATATCCCATACCTTGTATCCGCGTCTTCCGGCAATTTCACGAATCTCTTCATCATAAGTGGAAAGAATCGTGTTTTTGTCCTCGTCGGTCAGGGAAAACTTATTGTTAACATGTTCTGGAAGTTTGGAAGCATCCCAGTGCTCGTACAAAACGTTTTGTTTTGTAAGAAACTCAAGCACTTGATCTTCACTTTCGATTCGTTCGTTCGTGTTGCGAATACGAATTTGTGCCATAGTTAATTCCTCTTTTCCCAATAGGTATTAATGCCATTATTATAATCCAATTACTTACCCCTGTCATCGTACATCTTTTCGTCACGTGATGATTCTGGTACTATAGAGTTTAATGATTTGACAGACAGGGGAAGAGACCTCACTATGACTTTAACGCATACCAAACCGTCTCTGCAAGAGGCATTAAACTCTAGGATTCTGATCCTTGACGGGGCAATGGGCACGATGATCCAGCAAGCCAACCTGACAGCGGACGATTTCGGCGGCGACGACATGGACGGTTGCAATGAAATCCTTGTTCTCACGCGCCCTGACGTAATCTCCGCTATACATGAAGCATATCTGCAAGCGGGCTCCGATATAATCGAAACGAACACGTTCGGCGCGACAGCCGTGGTGTTAATGGAATACGATATCCCAGACAAAGCAAGGGAAATCAATTTGGCCGCAGCCAAGCTTGCAAGAGACGCGTGCGATAAGTACTCCACGCCGGATAGGCCACGTTTTGTCGCGGGCGCTCTAGGACCGACCACCAAGACACTCTCCGTCACCGGAGGAGTGACATTCGATCAGCTCATCAAGGACTACGAGGAGCAAGTGCTTGCGCTCATGGAAGGTGGAGTCGATTGCATCTTGATCGAAACGTGCCAAGATACGCTCAACGTTAAAGCTGCGAGCATTGGTATACGCCATGCCTTCGCTAACATGGGATACGAGCTTCCTATTATGATCAGCGGCACGATCGAACCGATGGGCACGACGCTCGCCGGTCAGAATATCGAGTCATTCTATATCTCGCTGGAGCATCTTAAACCGATTTCGATGGGCCTTAACTGTGCGACAGGACCGGAATTCATGCGCGATCATATCCGGACGTTATCGGGAATAGCCAAGTCCGCTGTCAGCTGTTACCCAAATGCAGGCTTGCCGGATGAGAACGGAAATTATCACGAATCGCCTGAATCCCTAGCCAAGAAGATAAAGGGGTTCGCCGAACAAGGTTGGATCAACATCGCCGGGGGTTGCTGCGGAACGACGCCGGCCCATATCGCCGCGATGGCGGAGGCTATGAAGGATATAGCTCCACGGAAGATGGAGGGAGAACATCCGCCAGCCGTATCCGGTATCGAAACGGTTTATATCGAAGAGGACAGCCGCCCCCTTATGATCGGGGAAAGGACAAATATCTCAGGTTCTCGTAAATTCAAACGTCTCATCCAGGAAGGAAAGTTCGACGAAGCGTCCGAAATCGCCCGCTCTCAAGTGAAAGGCGGGGCGCATATTATCGATATTAACCTTCAGGATACGGATATCGATGAAGCCTACGCGGTTAATCAATTCCTGCCGATGGTCACGAAGAAAATCAAAGTACCGTTGATGCTCGATTCGACCTATGACCATATTATCGAACTTGGGCTTAAATATTCACAAGGGAAAGCGATCATTAACTCCATTAACCTTGAAGACGGCGAGTCCAAATTCGAGAAAATCCTGCCGTTAATTCATCAATACGGCGCAGCGGTCGTATGCATTCTGATCGACGAACGCGGGCAAGCCGTTACAAGGCAAGCGAAGATGGAAGTAGCCACCCGTTCTTATGAGCTGTTAGTGGGCAAATACGGGATGAATCCCGAGGATATTATTTTCGACCCGAATATGTTCCCGGTCGGTTCCGGAGATCCGCAATATATCGGTTCTGCCGTGGAGACGATCGAAGGCATTAGGATGATCAAGGAAAAGTATCCGAGAGCGAAGACGATACTCGGGCTCAGCAACATCTCATTCGGGTTGCCTGACGCAGGCCGGGAAGTGCTGAACTCCGTTTACTTGTACCATTGTACGAAGGCAGGTCTCGATTATGCCATCGTTAACACCGAGAAGCTTGAGCGGTATGCTTCGATCCCCGAAGAAGAACGCCATCTCGCGGAACGCTTAATCTATGAAACGAATGATGAAACGCTTGCCGAATTCGTGGCCGCATTCCGCGATAAGAAATTGCAGAAGAAAGAAAAAGTAACCAATCTTACGCTTGAAGAGCGTCTCGCCGGTTATGTCGTTGAAGGCACCAAGGAAGGGCTCGGCGCCGATCTGGATGAAGCGATGGGTAAATATTCTCCTCTTGAAATCATCAACGGCCCCCTTATGGCCGGGATGGAAGAGGTTGGCCGGCTGTTCAATAATAACGAGCTGATCGTCGCGGAAGTGTTGCAGAGCGCGGAAGTCATGAAAGCTTCGGTTGCCCAGCTGGAACCGCATATGGAGAAGAACGAATCGGCCGTGAAAGGCAAGATCCTTCTAGCCACCGTCAAAGGCGACGTCCACGATATCGGCAAGAACCTGGTGGAGATCATCCTATCCAACAACGGTTACAAAATTATCAATCTAGGGATCAAAGTACCGCCGGATCAAATCATTGAAGCCGCGCGCAGAGAAAGTCCGGACGCCATCGGATTGTCCGGATTGCTCGTGAAATCCGCACAGCAAATGGTTATAACAGCTCAGGATTTGCGCAGCGCAGGCATTGACGCTCCTATTCTCGTAGGAGGGGCTGCACTTACGCGTAAATTCACTAAAAACCGTATCGCGCCTGAATACGACGGTATCGTTCTGTATGCGAAGGATGCGATGGACGGACTCGATATCGCTAACAAACTAAATGATCCAGGCCATCGCGCACGGATTATCGAGGAGCATTGGGCTGCCCAAGCCGCGCTGGCGGAAGAAGCGGAGAAGCCCGCCCAAGAACTTCCGGAAATAACGAGAGCCCGCCGTTCGCACATTTCACCGGATGCGCCTTTGTTTACGCCGCCGGATTACGATCGGCACGTGCTTCGCGATTATCCGATGTCCCACGTTCTTCCTTACGTTAACTTGCAAATGCTTCTAGGCCATCATCTCGGGCTCAAAGGAAACGTGGAAGAGCTGTTGGCGGCCGGAGACGAGAGGACCGTCAATCTCAAAGAAACGGTCGACGACATCATGAAGCAGTCGCAATCTCAAGGCTGGCTTAACCCGCAGGCGATGTACCGGTTTTTCCCGGCGCAATCCGAAGGCAACGATATTATTATCTACGATCCCGAAGATCGCACCCGTATCTTGAAGCGGTTCTCGTTCCCTCGCCAGCAGGTGGAACCGTTCCTATGCCTCGCGGATTTCCTTAAATCCGTCGAGAGCGGCATGATGGACAGCGTTGGTTTCCTAGTGGTTACGGCCGGTCAAGGGGCACGCGAGCAAGGCGAGAAGTGGAAGGAAAGCGGAGATTACCTTCGTTCCCATGCTTTGCTTGCAACCGCTTTGGAAGTGGCGGAGGGCTTAGCCGAGCGCGTTCACCAAATCATGCGGGATAGCTGGGGTTTCCCGGATCCGGCCGACATGACGATGAAAAAGCGCTTCGGCGCAAGGTACCAAGGTATTCGCGTATCCTTCGGCTATCCTGCTTGTCCTGACTTGGAGGACCAAGGACCGCTGTTCGAACTCATGAGACCTGAGGATATCGGCGTGAATCTAACGGAAGGCTTCATGATGGAGCCTGAGGCTTCGGTGTCCGCTATGGTGTTCGCTCATCCGGAGGCGCAATATTTCAACGTGGAGAAAGCTTAATAAAAGCCAAAAATCCCTGAGTCAACAGACCTGAGCGGCCGCTTATACGGATTTGGGAAAATAATAAAATGCTTACGCCAGGATGATATCTCGCTAACAGTGCTCCGTTACCATAAAGTAAAACGGATACTCGAGAGGGGATACACCGATGGATACGGGCTCCCATTTGCTGTTCGGGGTCACATTGGCGGGATTGGCGTTATTTCATCCGGAAGTTGCTTCTCATCCACAGCTTGCCGCAGCCGTATTATCCGTTACACTAGCCGGTTCGCATGCTCCCGATCTGGATTCGGTCGTTCGTTTCAAAAGCCGGGACGCTTACCTAAAGCATCACAGAGGTTTAAGCCATTCTTTCCCCGCATGGTTCATATGGTCCGCTTTGATCGGTAGTTTGGCGGCGTTGGGGTGGGGTGTCGGCGAACAATTGCTCCTTTTATGCGGGTTCGCATTCGCCGCGGTTGCCCTGCATGTGTTGTTCGATTGGACGAATGCTTACGGGGTTCAGTGTTTGCTCCCTTTTCGCAGGGAATGGCTTCATCTGGATGCGCTGTGCTTGACGGACCCATTCCTAGTTCTTATACATGCCATCGCCTCGATTGGCGCGGTTACCGAATTATTGCCCTACCCGCAATGGATATGCGCAGGAGCATGGGGGCTGACGATAAGCTATATCGCATGGAGGGTCATTCATCATGAAGTCGTCGTTAGAAGGGTAAAAAGAAGATATCGACGGTGGAGGGCAATCCATGTTCTGCCCGGGCTATGGTGGTTTCGTTGGCAGTATGTCGTGCAGACGGACGGAGGCTTCGAAATGGGGAAGATCGATGGCAGGCGATTGCTCCCCTCCGGTCATTTGCCGTTCAGCGAGCCGCATCCTTGCGTCGAGGCTACCCGGAATGTATCTTCCGTCCTGACCTTACTTGATTTCGCGAAGCGGAAACACGTGAGATGGGCAGAGCAACCGGACGGCGGTTACTTGGTGACTTGGACGGATTTAAGGTTCTGGCGGGAAAAGGATTGGCCATACCGCGCGGAAGTCCGGTTAGACGGCCAATTCAATGTGCTTAACGAACGGATCGGGTGGTACAAGAAAGCATGGGAAGCTCCTTACGTGTAACTCTTTGAAGCGTAATTTTATCGGCAGGAATCCGAACCGTCCCGCGTACGCGCTCTTTTCGAGCGGACTACGCCGGTCGGTTTTTCCGTTCCTTATTTAAAATAGTTTCCCGGGAAAGCGCACAAGCCGACACGAAATGTCGCATTAGGCTCTATTCATGCGAATGGAGGTCTTTGTCCAGCGCTAAACAAGCCGAAATGTCGAAATACGGACGCAGTCTCCCGTTGCTGGGCGAACATATATTCTGTACAATAATAGTAATTTGATTGGAGGAGAATAGCTATGAATCCGTGGACGGAAAAGACGGAGTCGGTGGAGGAGTGGCTAGGGCTGCTCCGCAGCCGACCGGAATTGATGGAGAACGTGACGTTCTGGCATACCCAGCCCGCCCGGCCTGCCCGTACGGTGCCGTTCCCCGAATTCGTGCACCCTATGCTGGTTCAAGCATTGCGGCTCAAGGGAATTCCGGACTTATATACGCACCAAGCAGCTTCGTTTAAAGCCGTAGCGGCGGGCCGGCACGTCGTTACCGTTACCCCGACCGCGTCAGGCAAGACGCTCTGCTATAATCTGCCGGTTATCCAGAAGCTTCTGAATGACGATAGCGCCAGGGCGCTTTATTTGTTTCCGACCAAAGCGCTGGCGCAGGATCAGGTTGCCGAGCTGCAGGAGCTCGCTAATCTTATGGAAGCCGATATCAAGACGCATACATATGACGGGGATACGCCTCCGACCGTTAGGCAAGCGATCCGCAACGCTGGGCATATCGTAGTCACGAACCCGGACATGCTGCATTCCGCGATTTTGCCTCACCATACGAAATGGGTTAAGTTGTTTGAAAATATTAAGTACATCATTATCGACGAGCTTCACGCCTATCGCGGGGTATTCGGCAGCCATGTCGCCAACGTCATTCGCAGGCTTAAGCGGATTTGCCGATTTTACGGCAGCGAGCCGCAATTTCTGTGCGCGTCCGCGACGATTCGAAACCCGCAGGAGCATGCGGAGCGATTGATCGGGGAAGCTGTTACGCTCATCGACGACAACGGCTCTCCGGCGGGGGAGAAGCATATGGTGTTCTACAACCCGCCGGTAGTGAACAAGCAGTTAGGCATTCGCCGCAGCAGCGTGCTCGAATCGCAGAAGCTCGCTGCCATGCTGCTCAAGAGCGGCATTCAGACGATCGTCTTCGCGCGCAGCCGCGTACGGGTTCGAATTCTACTGACTTACTTGCAAGAGAATATCAGGCACGAGCTCGGCACGAAGTCGATCCGGGGTTACAGGGGCGGTTACTTGCCCAAGCTGCGCAGGGAAATCGAACGGGGCTTGCGCAACGGGGAAATCCGCGGGGTCGTCAGCACGAACGCCTTGGAGCTGGGGATCGATATCGGACAACTGCAAGCTTGCGTCCTGAATGGTTACCCGGGAACGATCGCGAGCACATGGCAGCAGTCTGGGCGTGCGGGCCGCAGGCAAGGGAGTTCCGTTACTTTCCTGGTCGCCAGCAGCAATCCTCTTGATCAATATTTGATCCAGAACCCTGATTATTTCTTGGGACGCCCGCCCGAAGAAGCGCGCATCCACCCGGATAACCTGCTTATTCTGCTGGACCACCTGAAGTGCGCGGCCTATGAGCTGCCTTTTGAGGAGGGAGACGCCTTCGGCGGGGAGAAGCTGACCGATTTGCTGGAGTTTCTGGCGGAAGAGAAGGTGCTTCACAGGGTCGGAAACCGTTGGTATTGGATGGAGCAGGCTTTTCCAGCGCACAGCATCTCGCTGCGGTCGGCGGCGCAGGAGAACTTCGTCATTATCGATCGGACGGAGGGACATCGCGTGATCGGCGAAGTAGACCGTTTCAGCGCGCCGACATTAATTCACGAAGAGGCAATTTACCTTCATGAAGGGGTACAATATCAGGTGGAGAAGCTGGATTATCCGGAGAAAAAAGCTTACGTGCGCGAAGTGAACGTCGATTATTTCACGGACGCAAACTTGGCGGTGGAATTGAAGGTGCTGCACGTCGACCTGGAGTCGACATCAGGAGCGCTGCATCGCCAATACGGGGAAGTGACGGTCATGGCCAAGCCGACGATTTTCAAAAAAATCCGTCTGCGTACCCATGAGAATATCGGATCGGGCCCGATCTATTTGCCTGAGGAAGTCCTGCATACGAGCGGATACTGGTTTTCCTTCTCCGAAGAAGAATCCGCAAAGAGAAGCTCTAACGATATGCAGATGGCTTTACTCGGCTTGTCTAACGTGCTCATCCATCTGGCGCCGCTGCATCTGATGTGCGATCCGCTGGATATTCGCGTGGTCCCGCAGGTTAAGGCGTTGCATACGAAGCAGCCCACAATCTTTTTCTACGACCGGTATCCCGGCGGCATCGGACTGAGCCAACGCCTGTACGAGAAGCATGAGGAGCTGCTGGAGGAGGCGCAGCGACTCATTCATGGTTGCGGATGCTTAAGCGGTTGTCCGGCTTGCGTGGGGCCGATTGAAGAGGTTGGGCTGCTGGGCAAGGATCTGGCGCTCTCCCTGCTGCTAAGCGTGAGGACAAGTTCATGAGCGGATTGAGGGAGAGGCTTGGACGGCTGCGGTCAGAACCGGCAGCCGCTCCGGAGAAGGAATCTAACGAAACACCGGTTCGGGATGGACATTCCGAGCAACCGAAGCTGCATGCGGCATTTCGACAAATCGGGGTTAAGCTCGAGGACAATGAGAACGGTCAATTTCTTCTTCGCCGAGTGGCGTATTCGCTGCCCTACAAGCATGGGCGCCACGAATTAGCCGATTTGCTGGCCTCCGCGTCCCATTTGCATCCGATTGCCGTACGGCAAAATCAGAAGAGCGAAGCAATCGATCCCTATCGGCTGCTGTTCCTGGATACGGAGACAACCGGACTGGGCGTAGGTACCGGAAACGTTCCGTTCATGATCGGATTCGGCTATTACGCAGAGCAAGTTTTCGTGGTCGAGCAAACGCTCATTCGTCATCCCGGAGAAGAGAAGGCAATGCTGTCCTATTTACTCGGACATATGAAAGACAAAAGCCATCTGGTCACTTATAATGGTCGTACGTTCGATTGGCCGGTGTTAGTTAACCGTTTCATTCTTAACGGCTGGCGCAGAAGCGGACCGGAGCCGGGCCATCTTGATTTCCTGCATCCATCTCGGGCCCTATGGCGCAATACGTTGCCTTCCTGCCGGCTCAGTATGGTCGAAGAAGCGCGGCTAGGCATCAATAGGGGGCACGATGTCCCTGGTTCATTGGCACCCGCTTTGTATTTTCAATATTTAAACGACGATAATCCGGTACATCTGCACGGGGTATACACCCATAACGAGAAAGACGTGCTTACTCTAGCCTCACTAGCCGTGCATTTCGGGGGATTGCTGGGCGGGACGCGGAATGATGACCATGAATGCGAAGGCGAGGAGCTGTTCCGGACCGCTTGCTGGCTGGAGCAGCATGGCAATCCGGATAGCGCCGAACGATTGTTCGCGCGATTGGACGACCTGGAGGATACGGGCGAAGGCGGCGGATGGAGCCTGGCTTTGGCGGCAAGGTACAAGCGTGCCGGCCAGCATGAGAGGGCATTGCCCCTGTGGGTACGTTCCGCCGAGAAGGCGGAAAACGCCGTATTGCCTAAGATCGACGCTCATGTAGAATTAGCGATCTATTACGAGCATCGCGTCAAACAATTGTTATCAGCGTTAATCTATGCGGAGAAGGCGTTGGAGCTAGCGCAGCGGCGCGCCGGATTCAGCCGAGATACTGCAAACGCTAACCGCAAAGAAGAGAAGGAAGCGTTGCAACGCAGAGTGGCGAGGCTCAGAGATAAAATTTCGCGGGAAAGGGTGTAAGCTTGTCTTGAAGCCTTTACATAATCATCTTGAAGGATTTCCTGCACCTCATGCTTTGCTGTTCGACCTAGACGGTACTTTATACCGCGGCAATGAAAGGATACAGGGAGCCGACCGATTAATTCGCGGGCTGCAGGCTAGAGGAGTAGCTTGCTTGTTTGTAACGAATAATTCAACTAGAACCGCGGCAGAAGTTGCAAAGCACCTGGATGCGATGGGAATTTCGGCGGAAGAAGCAGCGATTGTCACATCCGCTTTGGCAGCGGCCTACTATGTACAGGAGCAGCACCCGGAAGCTGATACATACGTAATAGGCGAGCACGGGCTGCGCGAGGCTCTTCGGAATGCCGGACTTCGCTTGGTGGATGAAGGGCCGGACGAACCGCACGCCTCTTTGGTCGTTCAAGGGCTTGATCGGAATTTGACCTACGACAAGTTAACGAAGGCGGTTAATCACTTGCTAAACGGAGCAGCCTTCGTGCAGACGAATCCCGATAGGCTCCTGCCGGTAGATAAGGGGTTCCTGCTTGGAGCGGGGAGCATCGGGGCCGCCCTGCAAGCGGCATCCGGCGTGGAGCCGATCGTCATAGGCAAGCCATCCAACATCCTGATGAATTATTCCCTGAAGTTAGCCGGTACGTCACCGGACCGGACATGGGTCATAGGCGATAATCCGTATACGGATTTGGCTGCCGCCCAGAGCGTCGGATGCCCGTCCATTCTCGTGCTTACGGGTTTCTGCACCGAAGAAAATTGGCTGGAGCATTGCGGTAAAGCGGGAGTTTCCCCGCAGGCAGTATGCAAGGGGCCGGATGAACTGGCAACGTTGTTTGAAGGTTATACCCTCTAAGCAGCATAATTACGACTATGAGCAGAAGGGAAGATAATAAATGCCGGAATTGCCGGAAATGGAACATTACCGATCTCGATTATCTCCGCTTTTATGCGGCCAGAAAATTAATAAAGTTGTTGTCAACCGCCCTGCTACGATTAACGAGCCCGTCGATGTTTTTACGAACGCGTTAATTGGCCGCAGCATCCTGTTCGTCGAACGTCGGGGCAAGCATTTGCTGCTGCATCTGGATGACGGACATCGTCTTCACCTGCATCTGATGCTTGGCGGATGGCTCGCATATGGTGAGCAGGGGCCTAAGAAGGATAGCCATTTTCAAGTGATTTTAACTTTCGGCGACGGGTTCTCGCTCTACTTCGGCGGATTGCGCCTTGGGTATTTGCATCGGATTACCGCCAAGGCTGCCATCGAGCAAATGAAAGAACTGGGACCGGATCCCTTCGATTCAAGGCTGACGCCGGAAGCGTTCCAGAAACGGATTTCCGGGAAAAAAGGAAAACTCAAAACGACGCTGACCGACCAGCGGTTCTTGGCGGGCATCGGAAATTGCTACAGCGACGAAATCTGTTTCGACGCGAAAGTACATCCGGCTCGCGCGGTTAGCGAACTCGATTCCTCGGCGATCGAACGCATTTATCATTCGATCCGCAAGGTGCTTATGGAAGCAAAGGAAGCCGGCGGTTACATGGAGCATCCCCTTACCCCGGATGACACGCTGACCGGCGGATATAACGATCAATGCCGGGTATACGAACGTAAAGACGAACCCTGCTCCGTATGCGGAAACGAAATCAAATTCGAAACGCTAGCCGGACGCAAAATGTTTTTCTGTCCGGAATGTCAAAAGGACTCTTGAATGATAGCGGCCGGCAGTCATGTCAGCACGAGGCACGGATATCGCAAGGCGGCACAATACGCGGTTTCCATCGGGGGAAACGCCTTTCAATATTTTCCGAAAAACCCGCGTACGTTAGAACCCAAATCTTATAACATAGATGACGCTCAGAGGAGTGCCTTGTGGTGCAAGGACAACGATGTCGTATCCATCGCGCACGGCCCTTATCCCGTCAACCCTGCGGCAGAGGGAGAAGCGGCTAGCCGTATGGCTTTAAGCACGCTTAACGATTTGGCAATCGCCGAAGCTTGCGGTTCCATAGGGGTTGTCGTCCATTTCGGCGCCTACAAGGGTAAAGATCCGTTACAGGGCTATCGAAATGTAATACAATGGATCAATAGCGTCACATCGCTCTGGAGCGGGAAGGCAAAGATTTTGCTCGAAAATCAAGCGGGCGATCACGGACCGATGGGCACGACGCCGGAGGAATTCATGCAAATCCATTCCTTGATCCAGGCACCGGAGAAAGTCGGATTCTGCCTGGATACCTGCCATCTGTTTGCCAGCGGGGAGTGGCGGCAAGGGGAATGGCAATCGTTCGCCGAGCGTGCTAGGCGGCTAGGGTTCTGGGATTGCGTAGAGGCGGTCCACTTGAACGATTCCCGATACCCATCGGGTTCGCGCAAGGATCGCCATGCATCTATTACGGAAGGGTGGATCGGGAAAGAAGGCGTTGTCGCCTTCTTATCGACTCCGGAGCTTACAGGTGTCCCGCTGCTGTTGGAAACGCCCGTCGGCGAAGACGGCACGCATCGGGATCAGCTTATGCTTGTGCAGCAATTGTCGGGGGAGGCGCTTGGATGATTAACGTTTATTTAGATGATGTGCGGCCTTGTCCGCCCGGTTTTGTCGCGGCAAGATCCGCTGAGGAATGTTTGTTGCTGCTTGCCGGAAACGACGTCAATTTGCTTTCGCTCGATTTTGAGTTGGGACTGGGTAATCCGAACGGTCTGGCGTTCGTACGCGGCTTGATCGTGAGCGGTAAATACCCGTTGGAAATATTCGTCCATTCCTCCAGTCTCATGGGGAGGGCGCAAATGGTACGGGAATTGAAAGCGGCTAATCCGCCGGGTGTCATAATCCATGACGGACCGATGCCACCCCATATCCTTGAAGCGGCCGCAACGGGTGAGAACGGCAATGCGTGAATGGGAATCCGCCGATTGGAAGCGGGAATGGACGTTTACGCCCGCGCCATTCGCGTTATTCGTCCATACGCCGTTGTGCGGCACTTGCTTAGCTGCGCGCCGGATGTTGACGGTAGCAGCCGAGATTGTTCCCGAGGTGCCGATCATGGCGGCGAATATTAACGTCATGCCGGATATGGCGCAACGGTTCCAAATCGAAAGCGTGCCTTGCCTATTGATTAAACGCAAAGACGGCAATTGGATTAAACAATATCGTTTCCCCTCCGTGACGGAGCTGGTGGAACGGCTAAGAATCGAGAGGGAAATGAAATGATTCAGTTGAGAGGGTTAACTTTTCGCCGGGGAGAACGGGATATTCTGCGCGGTGTCGATCTTAGCGTCAATCCGGGAGAGCATTGGACATTGCTCGGCCGCAACGGCTGCGGGAAGTCTACGGTTCTGGAAATGATTACGGGTTACTTATTCCCGACCTCGGGAACAATCGATGTTCTAGGGAACCGGTACGGTCAAGTCGACGTTAGGGAAATACGCAAGAAAATCGGCTACATCAGTCCTTCCTTAATCGAGAAAATGACGCTCCGCGATCCCGTATGGGAGATCGTCGCAAGCGGGGCTTTTGCTTATTTGCGGTTTTACGAAGAAATTGCCGACGAAGTTCGCGAACGCTCATACATAGAATTGGAGCGGGTTGGCTTGAGCTCGTTGGCGGAGCAGCCATTCAGCACGCTATCGCAGGGAGAACGCAAGAAAGCGCTGCTTGCCCGCACGATGATGGCTTCCCCCGAGCTTCTGATCTTGGACGAGCCTTGCGCGGGACTGGATTTATATGAGCGCGAGAAATTTCTTCAAGTTTTATCGGAGTTATCCGCACGGAAATTGTCGATGCTGTACGTAACGCATCATATCGAAGAAATCGTACCTCTGGTCACTCATGTGGCTCTTATGTCGGAAGGGAAACTGGTTGCTTCGGGTCCGAAGCGCGAAGTACTGACGCCGGAGAGGCTGGAGGAGGCTTATGACCTCTCATTGGACATTCAGTGGAGGGAAGATCGACCGTGGATTCAGGTCGGGAAGGTGGGAGAACGATGATTACATACGTCGGGACGGCGAATCCCGGCTTCGCTCCTTATGCGATGGAGGAACTTCGGAGACGCATCCGCGGTACTAAGGTATCCGGGATAGCGCCGGGCGAAACTTTCTCGTTTACGACCGGAGACAACGATCCTGAACAGACGCTAATCGATTTGCGCCGTAACGAGCCGATTTTCCTCCGGCACTTGTTTCCGGTAGATCAAGAGTCTGATGTCATGAACAGCCCGGAGAAGACCGCTGACGTATTAAGGGAATACGCGGCTGCTTTGGGAGATCGCGTTAAAGGCCTGAAGGTTGCCATCCAGGTTCGCAAAGAGCAGGGTAGTCCGTTTCCTTATTCGTCGGCGGAAGGCAGGGACGTCATCGTTCCGGTCATTCAGGAGCTTGGCGGGGAAACAGTCGCGCGCGCGGCGGATTGGATCATCTCCGTCTATGCCTCGAAAAGGAAAATATTTATGGGATGCTCCTTGCCTAAGGACAATTTATCCGATTGGCCGGGGGGATCCGTTCGTTTCCGCAAGGATGAGGGGCTCATCTCCCGGGCTGCCTTCAAGCTGCTGGAAGCGGAAAGCGCATTTAACTTGCCGCTCGACCGGTTCTCTAACGCGCTGGATTTGGGCGCGGCTCCCGGAGGCTGGACTTCCGTCCTGCTCGAAAGAGGCCTGAAGGTGACCGCGGTCGATCCGGCCGAGATGGACCCGTCCCTGGAATTGCATCCCATGCTCCGCCATCTGAGACGGAACGCGGCAGATGTTGCCTTTGCTCCCGGGTCGTTCGACTTATTGGTGTGCGACATGAGCTGGGATCCTTATCATACGTGCCGGATCGTATCGGAGCTTGCTCCCGTCCTGTCCACCGGAGGCTCCGGGATCATCACGTTGAAGCTTATGTATCGCAAGCCGTTCCAGAGCATCCAAGATCTATCGGAGGACTATGGACAGTTTTTCGATGTTCGCAAGGTGAAACAGTTGTTTCATAACCGCGAGGAAGTTACAATGTGGGTGAAAAGAAAATAAGGGTTAATAAATATTCATCCGTTTCGGGAAAGCATCCCGCATCCGGGTGGAGCCTTGATGTTGAGGCTTCACTCTAAGGTGCGGTTTTTTATTGCCTGCGGAACGCAACGCATACCGTTAATTGGAAGGGGAATATTCGAGGTGGATCAACGTCATGCAGGGCTGGATCTGAAATTCGGGGAGTTGTTCGAAGACCGTTATAGAATCGTCATGCCAATCGGAAAGGGAGGGATGGGACGCGTGTATTTAGCGGAAGACATTCGGCTAGGCGGGAAAGCCAGGGCGCTTAAGCTGATGCGGCCGCTCCCTGACGAACGACGTTCCTTCTTGCCGGAAGCGCAATTGCTAAGCGAACTGGACCATCCGCATCTACCGGCTATCGTGGACTATTATCCGCCTAATCAAGAAGGCGTGGCTTGTATCGTAATGGATTACATTGCGGGGGATACGTTAGCCGAGAGGTTTGATCGTTACGGCCTGAGGCTGCCCTTTCAGGTCGTGTTAAGGATCTTGATGCACCTGGGCGAAGTGCTCGTTTATTTGCACGGGCAGAACCCGTCTATCGTTTTTCGGGACTTAAAGCCGTCCAATGTATTATTGGATCGGAACAACAAAGCCATTCTAGTCGATTTCGGGATCGCCCGCCGGTATCGGTCCGAGATGCAAAGCGACACGCTGCAGTTAGGAACGCCGGGATTCGCCGCACCCGAGCAACTGAGAGGAGAACAGTCCGATACCCGTACCGATTTGTACGGATTAGGCGCTCTCGCCTATCATCTCCTGTCCGGCGGTCAATTAGCGATAAGACATCGCGGAGCGCTAAAGCGGGCGCTTCAAGGGGATGTTCCGCATGAATTTACCTTGCTGCTGGAACGGCTGCTGGCTAATGATCCGGATGATCGTCCGCAATCGGCATCGGAGCTGTGCGCCGAGTTCATTAATATGCTGCAAGAAAACGAAGGAACGGACCATCGGAACGATCTCTATGGCAGCTTAAGCCTAGAGGTTTCATCCCCATATAACGAGACGAAAAAGGAGGGGGTTATCGTAGTGGCCTTGGCTTCAGCTTATCCTGGGGCCGGCGCTACTTATGCCTCGCTTGCGTTGTCCTCCTCTTTATCCCGTTCGGGAATCGCGCATGCATTGGTCGAATGCCCGGGAGGAGAAGCGGAAATGCATGTTCTGCTGAACGGAAGCAGAAAGATGCCCAGAGGCGCCGTCTTTGCTGAAGCGAGCGGCCAACGAGCCTCCGTACCGGCTTGGCGAAATGGCAAGGCGATCTATTATCCGCTAGATCCGAATGATCATGTCATGGATAGGCCCGATGGACCTTTTGCCAGTTGGCTTCGAAGGCTTGGGGTTCCGCTCGTGCTATTAGATGTCTCTAGCCGTTGGGAGCAAACAGAGCTTAGGGAATGGATCGTCAGAACGGTTGATCGTATCGGGATGGTTGTTGACTGTTATCCGGTTAAATGGACTCCGCGTAGACAAGCCGCCTGCATGGAGTTGCAGAATCAAGCGAATCATCGACGCATCAAGATCGACTGGATTGCCAACCGGGACCAATTATTTCCAGACCGGAAGCAATGGCTCTCCGTATTTCCGTCGAGGCCGGAAGCGTACCTTTCCGATCTATCCGGCTCGTTGATGTTGAATTCCTTATGGCGGGGAGAGGGATTCCCGACAGATCCGCAAGCGATTCTTGCGGTTGATACCGCTTTAAGTAAATGGATCTCCTCGTTTATAAGAAAAGACTGATTTTCCACAGCTTGGACAGTCATGTTACAATGAAAAGGAAGATGCGTTGGATAGGGGAGAATCCGGTATGGAAGACAGCCGATTACGTTGGCTGGAAGTGGGTAGCACTGCGCTCAAGCTCGGATTAACTTCATTCGGAGGCCCGGTTGCTCATATCGGCTATTTCCGTCAGCAGTACGTCGAGAAAAAGAAATGGTTAACGGATGAATCGTTCGCAGATTTAACCGCACTGTGTCAATTCCTTCCCGGTCCTGCCAGCAGTCAGCTTGGCATTGCGATCGGTATTCAACGTGCCGGATTGCTTGGCGGAATAATGGCGTGGCTAGGCTTTACGCTTCCTTCCGCTCTATTGCTCATCGCATTTGCCTTCGGTGTGCAAGGTAGCGGGTTTGAAAATACGGGGTGGCTGCAAGGGCTGAAGCTCGCCGCGGTTTCCGTTGTCGCGCAAGCCGTATGGAGTATGGCGCGTACGCTCACTCCGGATCGACCGCGAATTCTGTTGGCCGCGTTTACCGCATGCTTTGCTATACTATTGCCTGGTACAGTTGGTCAATTAGTTCCCATCGTCCTGTGCGGAATAGCCGGGGCTTTCATGGCGAAGTCCCATCAGGATAATCCGTTAAGCGATCAGAAATCAAGCGTTAAAGGATTTACGGCGACATTGTGCCTTTGCCTGTTTGCGATCTTGCTCGTTCTTCTGCCTTTTTTGGCTGCCGTACATCATAATCCTCTGGTTCAATTAGCCGATATCGGCTATCGTGCGGGTGCGCTCGTATTCGGAGGTGGCCATGTCGTTCTGCCGATGCTTCATGATCATATTGTCTCCGCCGGCCTTGTGAGCGAACAACAGTTCATGGCGGGATATGGGGCCGCGCAGGCGGTTCCGGGACCTTTATTCACATTCGCAGCGTATTTAGGCGCCGTGTCATCATCCGGAATGGATGGAATGATAAGGGCTGCGTGGATACTCGTATTTATATTTCTTCCTTCCTTCTTGCTTGTTGCCGGAGTCCTGCCCTTCTGGTCGCGATTACGTACCCAGAGACGCGTAAGGGCGATACTAGGGGGAGTGAACGCATCGGTTGTCGGTATTTTATTTGCGGCGCTTTATGATCCTGTGTGGACGAGCACCGTAAACGACAAATTGGATTTTATATTCGCGGGGATCGGATTTTTGCTAATCGTCTTTTGGAAATGCCCGCCCTGGCTTCTAGTCTTGTTAGCTGCGGTCTTTGGATGGATCTTACAAACTTGAGGTGATCGTATGAACAATGAGAATATATTGATTATCGAAGACGAGGATGCGATTGCGAGAATATTGCAATTGGAGCTGGAACACGAAGGCTATGGCGTCGGCAGGGCAGGCGATGGCCGCAAAGGGCTGGAGATGGCCGTGTCCGGTGAATGGGATCTGATCCTACTGGACGTTATGCTTCCGGGTTTAAACGGGATCGAAGTGCTTCGCCGCCTAAGGCAGAACGACGGAGCGGTTCCTGTCATTCTGCTGACGGCAAGGGATACCGTGCCGGATAAAGTCAGCGGATTCGAGCATGGGGCTAACGATTATATTACGAAACCGTTTGCTATGGAAGAATTGCTTGCCCGGGTGAGAAATTTGCTGCGCATATTCAAGGCTTCCCGCGAAGGGGAGAGCGAAGACGTGATACGGATCGGGGATCTGTCCATCGAGCTCTTGACTCGCAAAGTATACCGGAAAGACCATTCCATCGATTTGACCCCGCGGGAGTTCGAGCTGTTGCTCTATTTGGCCCGTAATAAAAACGGAGAAAAAACCCGCGATGAAATTTTGTCCGACGTATGGGGCTATGAGTTTATCGGAGATACGAACGTTGTGGACGTATACATCCGGTACTTGCGTCAAAAGATGGACAAGGGCTACCGCCACAAGCTGCTACACACCGTTCGCGGAGTCGGATATATGCTGAAGGAGCCTGATGCATGACCCTGCGATCCAGGTTTACTTTATTTACGGTATTTTGGCTTATCTTTATATTGATCTTGTATAACATCTTCGTCTATTTCTTCGTCATTCGCGTTACTACGCGCGGTGAATTGCAACTGCTCTCGAACAAAGCCGATTTTGTCATCGAGACGTTACGCAAGCAGGGATACAGGGGATTTGAAGATCCTAAGCTTCTCAGCGAGCAGTACAATTTCAACGAAATGATGAGAATCGTTACAGGGGATGTCCGCGTCGTCAACAAGGTCGGCACGGACGAAGAATTATTGTCCATTCCGCCTCAGATGCAGGCATTTACCCAATCCGAGACGAGACAAATTAACGGTCAAAGGGTACTTTACTTATCTGTGCCCTTCTTTGACCAGGGACACCTCATCGGAACGGTAGAAGCGGCACGCCGTTTGACCGTGCTCGATAGTTATTTGCAAATATTGGTCGGGGCTCTAAGCGTGACCAGTATAGGGGCGATCGTGTTCGCTATTTTCGGGACGTATTGGTTTACTACTCGTTTAACCGGACCGATCGGGCAAATGGTTCAGACGATGAGGGAAATCGACCGCAGCGGCAAGCTATACCGGGTCAAGCTGAACGGCCGCGAGGAGTCGGTGGAGCTGCAGCAGATGGTTAGGGCGTTTAATCAGATGATCGACCGATTGGATCGGACGATTGAGCATCAGAAACATTTCGTGGCGGATGCCTCGCATGAATTGAAAACGCCGTTGACGGTTATTTCCAGCTATGCGGACATGCTGAAGCGGTGGGGAAGAGACAATGCCGAAGTGCGGGACGAAGCCATTGAAGCGATTGCCAAGGAAACGGAGCGGCTGCAAAACCTGATTCGTTCGATGCTCACCTTAGCCGAAGCGGAGCAGGATGAGTGGATGAACGTTTCCCGGTTTGACGTGGCGAGCGTTGTCAGGGATCTATCCGAGGTGCTCGGTAAAACCTTCGAACGGGAAATACGCGTTCATACCGATGGTCATGCGGTATATGTAAAGGCAGATAAGGATAAAATCCGGCAACTGCTGCTTATTTTATTAGACAATGCAATCAAATACAGCAAAGAACCGATCGACGTCCGCATTCGTCTTCACAAAAGCGGTGTGAAGCTGGAAGTGACCGACTACGGGATAGGCGTTCCCGAGAACGAAATCCCCTATATGTTCGATCGATTTTACCGGGTGGATTCCGCGCGTCACCGTTCTACGGGAGGCAGCGGCCTTGGTCTCTCCATAGCCAAGAAGATCGTGGATATCCACGAGGGCAGCGTCGAAGTATACAGCAAGCCGGGGAGCGGAACGACGATTTCCATTCAATTGCCCCGTAAACTATGAAAGCTGATCCATAGCCTTAATATCAAAAAACCGGCAAATTCGGAATTTCCCGAATTTGCCGGTTTTGAGTGTCGCCCAGCATGGGCGTTATCTATAGGGTGTGAGTCCCGAGTGACGAAGGCAGTAGTAGTCATTAGCTTAAGACAA
>FWWL01000652.1_pt1 | contig 93147 bp, 80 predicted proteins | sample 2228331 | NCBI WGS metagenome assembly FWWL01 (sample SAMEA103939775, study PRJEB20133) | metagenome | reverse complement strand
GATGCGGCGGGCTTCAGCCTCACGATCGCGGGAGTCGGCGAGGGCGCGCTGGCGCGCTTCCTTCTCGTCCTCTGAAAGGGTGCGTAGCAGCATGCCGGAGGCGGGCCGGGCCGGCGGCGTCGGCGCGGCCGGAGCCGGACGCGGAGCGGCCTGCTGGACCGGCGGCGCGGCGGGACGCGGCGCGGGGGCCTCCTTGGCGTCCGGGCCGGCGACACGCCGCTTGACCTCGACGACCACCTGCTTCGACCGCCCATGCGAGAAGCTCTGCCGGACAGTGCTCTGCTCGACGGGACGCTTCAGGCTCAGGGTCTTCGGGGGGCTGACGGTCAAGGTCTTGTCGCCCGGGGTCTTGGTATCGCTCATTCTGTGCTCGGTCCTGCCGCGTTCGGTCCAGCCGGTTCGGTCGTTCGTTGGTCTACGGAATCGTCGCCTGCGGGGTTGGCACCGGTCGGCTTATCCGGGTCGGTTGCGCCGGCATCGCCCGTCCGATAGCGAACGAGCCGACGCCAGCGGGAGAGGAAACCCTCCGCCGCCGGTCCCGGAGCAAGCGCCGCATGTATCACATGTGGGCGGCCTAACGCCAATTCCAAATCTTCGCTCGCGAAAATTGCCACGACAGGCAGCTTTCGCGCCTTCAGACCGGCCTCTTCGCGGGCGACTTCGGCCCGGCGGAGCGCCTGGCCGATCTTGCGACGCCCATCCTCGGCGCCGTCCTGCGCCTCGATGACGCCGGCGCACTGGCCGGAGCCGATCATCGCCTCGACCTTGGCGAACCCCGCCTGCACGAGCCCGGCCTTGTTGGCCATGGCCAGCGCCTGCAGCGCGTCCTTGTGCATCAACCGGTCGATCGTCGCAGCCAAATCGGGCGGCACGACGACCTTGGTCTTCAGCGAGCGTTCGAAGGCGCGGCGCTTGATCGCCTCGGCGACGGTCGCGGCGCTGAGGCTGGCCCAGACGCCGCGCCCTGGCAGCTTGCGCCGCAGATCCGGCACCAGCACGCCATCGGGGCCGACGACGAAGCGGATCAGATCGTCCGGCGACTTGACCGCCCGCGTCACGACGCAGCTGCGCTCCGGCCCGTCGCGACGGGCCTGGATCGTCTCGCGCGGACCGCGCGCCGCAGCCGCGTTCATGGCGCGCTCCCGGCTCAGGCCTCGGCCGTCGCCTCGGTGGTGTCCTCGGCTTCCTCCGCCGGAGCCTCGACCCAGCCGGCCTGGATGCGGGCGGCCATGATGATGGCCTCGGCGTCCTGACGCGAGAGGTCGAAGCCGTCGAGATAGCCGGAATGGCGGGTGGTCTCGCCGTCCTTGCGCTCGGTCCAGCCGACGAGATCGTCGGTGGCGCAGCCGGCGAGATCCTCGACCGACTTCACGTCGTTCTCGCCCAGCGCGACCATCATCGCGGTGGTGATGCCGGCGACCTCACGCAGCCCGTCCTCGACGCCCAGCGCCCGGCGCTTCTCGTCGAACTCGGCCTCGACCGCGGCCAGATACTCCTGGGCGCGCGACTGGATCTCGGCGCCGGTCTCCTCGTCGAAGCCCTCGATCGAGGCGAGCTCGGAGGGATCGACATAGGCGACCTCCTCGACCGTCCGGAAGCCTTCCGAGGCCAGCAGCTGGCCGACCGTCTCGTCGACGTTCAGCGCGTTCATGAAGATGTCGGTGCGGGTGACGAATTCCTTCTGGCGCCGCTCGGATTCCTCGGCCTCGGTCAGGATGTCGATGTCCCAGCCGGTGAGCTGCGAAGCCAGGCGAACGTTCTGGCCACGGCGGCCGATCGCGAGCGAGAGCTGCTCGTCGGGCACCACGACCTCGATCTTGTCCGCCTCTTCGTCGAGCACGACCTTGGCGACTTCCGCCGGCTGCAGCGCGTTGACGACGAAGGTCGCGACGTCGGGCGACCACGGAATGATGTCGATCTTCTCGCCCTGGAGCTCGCCGACCACGGCCTGCACGCGCGAACCGCGCATGCCGACGCAGGCGCCGACGGGGTCGATCGAGGAATCGCGGCTGATCACGGCGATCTTGGCGCGCGAACCCGGATCGCGGGCCACCGCCTTCACCTCGACGATGCCGTCATAGATCTCCGGCACTTCCTGGCCGAAGAGCTTCGCCATGAACTGCGGATGGGTGCGGGAGAGGAAGATCTGCGGACCGCGCGGCTCGCGGCGCACGTCGTAGACATAGGCGCGGGCGCGGTCGCCGACCTTGAAGGTCTCGCGCGGGATCATCTCGTCGCGGCGGATGATCGCCTCGCCGCGGCCGAGATCGACGAAGACGTTGCCGTATTCGACGCGCTTGACGGCGCCGTTGACGATCTCGCCGATGCGGTCCTTGTACTCGTCGTACTGGCGATCGCGCTCGGCCTCGCGGACCTTCTGCACGATGACCTGCTTGGCGGCCTGGGCGGCGATGCGGCCAAAATCGAAGGGCGGCAGCGGATCGGCGATCACGTCGCCGACCTGGGCGGCCGGGTTGTGGCGCTTGGCCTCGTCGACGGTGATCTCGACGGCCGGATTCTCGACGCTGTCGACCACCTGAAGGTGGCGCGCCAGGCGCAGCTCGCCGGTCTTGGTGCTGATCTCGGCATGGACGTCGGTCTCGGCGCCGTAGCGCGAGCGGGCGGCGCGGGCGATGGCGTCCTCCATCGCGTCCAGCACGATCTGCCGGTCGATCGATTTCTCGCGGGCGACGGCGTCCGCGATCTGAAGCCATTCGAGCCTGTTGGCTGCGACCACCATGGCGCTCACTCCTCTTCGGTTGTGTCGGGCGGAGTCTGTCCGCGAATCTTGTCGGGCCGCGGGCCCAGCGACTTCTTGCGTCCCTTGGGCGGCGCGGCGATCTCCTCCGCGGGTGGCATCGCGGGCGGCAGCCCGGCCTTGCCGCGGCGCAGCGACTCGGTCACCAGCGCATCGGTCAGCACCAGCCTCGCATCGGCGATCAGCCCCATCGGAATCGCGACATGGCGCTCCTCCTCGGTCTTGGCGTCGTCGCGGGCGAGCAGAGCGTTGCCGCCCTCGACTCCGAGCAGGATGCCCCGGAAGCGCTTGCGGCCGGCGACGGGGGTCTCGGTGTCGATCTTCGCGAGATGGCCGGCCCAGCGCGCGAAATCGCCGGCGCGGACGAGCGGCCGGTCGATGCCGGGCGACGACACTTCGAGATGGTAGGCGACCTGGATCGGGTCGTCGACGTCGAGTGCGGGCGAAACGGCCTGGCTGACCTCCTCGCATCCCTCGACGTTCATCGTGCCGTCCGGCCGCTCGGCCATGATCTGCACGGTGCAGCCGTTCTGGCCGGTCACGCGAACCCGCACCAGCCGGTATCCGAGATCGATGATGGCCGGCTCGATGATCGCGGCGACGCGCGCCGCCACGCCGCTCTCGACGACGAGGCGGGGGTCGTTGTCCTGTTCGCTGGCGTTCGGCTCGTTCATGCCCTGGCTGCCTGCCTCTCGGCCGGGCTCGCGCCCGGCCTCGACCGAAGGATGGCGCATGGAGCACCGGGAGCGGCCGCGCGGGGCCGCCGGCCATCGGCGTCATGCTCGGCCCCGGCAGGGCTGCGGCCAACAAAAAAGAGCGGACCTTCCGGCCCGCTCTTGATCATCGGCTGATACCGAAACCAGAGCTGTTGGCGCCTATTTAGTCTGCATCGGCCCCGCTGGCAAGCGCCCTCTCCGGCAGGGGAGGCCCACAAAGTCCGGTGCGGCATTCCGCTAACCCGCTGGTCATCCTTCTGCGTCATGGTGACGCCGCTGCGCGTTGCTTGGGGATGAGTATGAGTTCTGTCAGTTCGCTGTTGCGCGATCTCGAGACGACGATGGTGCGCGGCTCCGCCGACGAGCGCACGCAGATCCTGTCGCGTCTTACCGACCTCTTCCTCAGCACCGCCGCGGTCATGGACGAGGACCAGGTCGGCATTTTCGATGTCGTGATCGGTCGCCTTTCGCGCGCGATCGAACTCAGGGCCCGCATCGAACTCTCTGAACGGTTGGCGCCCGTGCCCAATGCGCCAGCCGGCGTGGTGCGCCAGCTGGCGCTGGACGAGATCGCCGTCGCCCGGCCCGTCCTCATTGCCTCACCCCGCCTGACCGATCAGGACCTCGTCGCCATCTCAGCGGCGAAGGGGCGCGATCACATGCTCGCCATCACCGAGCGCGCCGCGCTCGGTGAGCCCGTAACGGATTTCCTGATCCTGCGCGGCGGCCGCCTGGTGACCCACGCCATCGCCGCCAATCCGGGCGCGCGCTTCTCCCATCACGGCATGGGCGTCCTCGTCATGCGGGCCAATCAGGACGATGCGCTGCAGTCCGCGCTCGGCGAACGCAAGGATCTGCCGGCCGAACTCGCCAGCCAGCTCATGGCGGCGGCAAAGAACTCGGCGCGGCGTCGGCTGTCGGCCGGGCTCGATCCGGACATGGCTGAGGTCGTGGGGGATGCGGTCGAGCGCGGCGCGCTCGCCGTGGCCGCGGACGCGCAGATCAAGAGCGATCTGGGTGCCGCCAACGAGGCGCTGGTCGAAATCAACCGCCTCCGCGACGCCGACCAGCTCGACGAAGCCGCAATCGTCCGCTTCGCCAGCTCGGGCGCCACCGAATACGCGATCTGTGCCGTCGCGGTGCTGGCCGAGCTGAGCCTGCCGGCGGCCGAGCAGGCCGTGCTGGGGCCGGACCGCGACGCGGTGCTGCTGGTCGCGAGGGGGCTCGGCTGGTCCTGGGAGACGGCCGCGGCGCTGATCGGCCTGCGCAAGGATTTCGGCAAGTCGGAAGCCGCCATCGAGCGGGCACGGCAGCATTTCCGCACCATCGCCCAGCCGACGGCGCAGCGCGTCCTCGGCTTCCTCAGGATGCGCGACGCACAGCAGTGAGATAGCTCGATACCCGCCCCGCCGCGACCGCCTTGGCCTCGTAGCGGGTGCGGATCCAGCCGGGATAAGGCTGGCGCCAGTCCTCGGCCCGTTCGTCGGTCCAGTCGAAATCGGGCGAGCGGGCCAGCCGCGCCAGCGTCCAGCCGACATAGTCGTCGATGTCGCTGGCGAAGCGGAAGCGTCCGCCCGGACGCAGCGTCCGCGCCAACAGCGTCAGCGTGCGGTCGGAGACGAAACGGCGCTTGCGCTGGCGCCGCTTCGGCCAGGGATCGGGATAGAGAAGGTCGATCGCATCGAGCGAGCCCGCCGGCAGACGCGGCAGGAGCAGCGCCGCGTCGCCGTCCCAGATGCGGATGTTGTCCAGGCGCTCGCGTTCGATCACGGCCAGGAACTTGGCCATACCATTGATGAAGGGCTCCACGCCGATGAAGCCGATCTGCGGGCTCTCGCGCATGCGCATCAACAGATGCTCGCCGCCGCCGAAGCCGATCTCGAGCCGCACCGCCTCGACCGGCCTCGGAAACAGCGCCTTGAGGTCGGCGATCTCGCCCTCCGGCAGGCGCAGCCGCGGCAGCGCCGTGTCGATCATCACGCTCTGGCCCTCGCGCAGGGCCTTGCCCTTGCGCCGGCCGAAAAAGGCGCGGTCGGGATCGTGGTCATGGGTCATCGGGACGGTCTTCTGGCTGGATGGCGTGGCGGTCGAGCGGTGTGCCTAGCAAACAAAAAGGGCCGGAGCGACATGCTCCGGCCCGATCGAATGGTCGGTGGCGTCTGCGTCAGGCGGCGACGGCCTTCTTCAGCGCGTCGACCAGATCGGTCTTCTCCCAGGAGAAGCTGCCGTCGCGGCCGGCCTTGCGGCCGAAATGGCCATAGGCCGCCGACTTGGCGTAGATCGGCTTGTTGAGCTGGAGATGGGTGCGGATGCCGCGCGGGGTCAGGTCCATGACCTCGCCCAGAACCTTCTCCAGCTTGGCCTCGTCGACCTTGCCGGTGCCGTGCAGGTCGACATAGATCGACAGCGGCTTGGCGACGCCGATGGCGTAGGAGAGCTGGATCGTGCAACGCTCGGCGAGCTTGGCCGCGACCACGTTCTTGGCGAGATAGCGCGCCGCATAGGCCGCCGAACGGTCGACCTTGGTCGGGTCCTTCCCCGAGAAGGCGCCGCCGCCATGGGGCGCCGCGCCGCCATAGGTGTCGACGATGATCTTGCGGCCGGTCAGGCCGGCGTCGCCGTCCGGGCCGCCGATGACGAACTTGCCGGTCGGGTTGACGTGCCAGACGGTGTCCTTCGAGATCCAGCCCTCGGGCAGGGTCGAGCGGATGTAGGGCTCGACGATCTTGCGGACATCGGCCGAGGACAGGCTCGCATCGGTGTGCTGGGTCGAGAGCACGATCTGCGTCACGCCGACCGGCTTGCCGTTCTCGTACTTGACCGTGACCTGGCTCTTGGCGTCGGGGCCGAGCTTGGCGGCGCCGCCTTCCTTGGCGTGCCGGGCCTTGGCCAGCACCTCGAGGATCTTGTGCGAATAATAGATCGGCGCCGGCATCAGCTCGGGCGTCTCGCGGCAGGCATAGCCGAACATGATGCCCTGGTCGCCCGCGCCTTCATCCTTGCTGCCGGAGGCGTCGACGCCCTGGGCGATGTCGGCGGACTGGGCGTGCAGCAGCACGTCGATCTTGCACTTCTTCCAGTGGAAGCCGTCCTGCTCGTAGCCGATCGCCTTGATCGCGCGGCGGGCGGCCGACTTGACCTTGCTCTTCATCGCCTTCTCGTCGAGCGAGGTGCGGACCTCGCCGGCGATGACGACGCGATTGGTCGTGGCCAGCGTCTCGCAGGCGACGCGCACCTGCGCGGCGTCCATCCCCGCCTTGGCGGCTTCCTTGAAGAACAGGTCCACGACCTCGTCGGAGATACGGTCACAGATCTTGTCGGGATGGCCCTCGCCGACGGATTCGCTGGTGAACAGGTAATTCTGGCGTGACACGGTGGGACAACCCTTGGTCAGCGATGGCAGGAGGCCGGCCCTGGGAGCAGAGCCGGCCGACGAAAAACGGCCAACCTCTTTGCAGCGGACGTGTTCGGCGTCAAGCACGCCGAACCGTTTACCGGGAGAATCGTTCGACAGGGCGAACGGTCGCGGCTCGTTTTCAGGTGTTTTCTGGCTCTTCTTCGGCGAGGGTCTCGACAAGGTCGATGATGCGGCGCCGCACCTTGGCGCTCTTGATCCGCACGAAGGCCTTCGTCAGTTGCACGCCCTCGCTGCTCGACATGAAGTCCGAGACATAGGCATTCGCGGCTGAATCGGAGAAGCCCCCGGTCGGCATGTCGCCGGTCGGAGCGCCTTCGAAAAAGAACGACACCGGCACGTCGAGCATCTTGGCGATCTGCTGGAGCCGGCTGGCGCTGATCCGGTTCGAACCCTTCTCGTATTTCTGGACCTGCTGGAAGGTCAGCCCCAGCGCATCGCCGAGCTTTTCCTGGCTAACGCCCGCGAGCATGCGCTGCATCCGCACGCGACTGCCGACATGGCGGTCGATCGGGTTGGGGACTTTTTTTAACATAGGTTTGCCTTGGCTCTTCGCGCTGGCTCGGATGCATGGGTTCCGGCGGCAGCATAGTCAATTGGTTTGAGGCGGTGGAGGCAGCCACCCTACCCGCTCGGTTTACAAGTTCCAAATGGGATCAGTGACGGGGCAGCAGTCGCGCCAACAGCAAGAATCCGGCCAGCAGCGCCGCATAGGCCCAGTCCGCGATGCGGCTATAGAGCGTGACCGGGCTGGCGCGTGGCAGCCCGACATCCAGCACGCCCTCGCGTCCGAGCGGCAGGCTCGCCATTGTCCGGCCATAGCCGTCGGTCACCGCCGAGATGCCGGTGTTGGCGACGCGCACGAGAGGCAGCCCCTCCTCGATCGCGCGCAGCCGCGCTTGGGCGAAATGCTGATAGGGCCCGCTCGTCTGCCCGAACCAGCCGTCATTGGTCAGGTTGAGGAGGAAGCCGGGGCGGGGCCCCTGCGGCATGGCTTCGCCCGGAAAGACCACCTCGTAGCAGATCAGCGGCGCGGCCGGCGGCAGGCCGCGGATCGCCAGCGGCAGACGGCGCGTTCCGGCGGCGAAACCGCCCGGCACGGACACGAACTCCGAGAGCCCGACGCTGCGGATCAGCCGCTCGAGAAACGCCGGCAGATACTCGCCGAAGGGCACCAGATGGACCTTGTCGTAACTCGAGACGATCGCGCCCTCGTCGTCGACGACCTGGATCGAATTGAAGATCGGTGGCCGGCTCTCGCCCGGCAGCACCTCGCCGGCCCGCGCGGCGCCGGTGATCAGCGTGGTGTTGGGCGGCAGCAGGGCGGCGATCCGCGCCAGCGCCTGCGGGGAGCGGCCGAGCAGGAAGGGGAAGGCCGATTCCGGCCAGATCAGATGGGTCACGGCCTGGACACCGGGCGTGCTCGGGCTCGTCGCCCGGTCGCTGAGCGTCAGATACTGGTTCAGGATCGCTTCGCCATTGCGGGCGTTGAACTTGGCGTCCTGCGGCAGGTTCGGCTGCATCAGCCGCAGCTTGACGCCGGCGACCAGCGGCACCGGATCGGCAGGGACGCGCCAGAGGCCGAAGCCGAAGAGGCCGGCGACGGCCAAAAGCGCCAGCACCGGCATCCGCCAGCGCGCGATCGCGCCCTCCGACGTGCCGAGCGTCGCCGGCGCCGCCCCGATCGCGACCGCCAGCAGCGTCAGCCCATAGAGCCCGATCAAGGAGGCGGCCTGCGCGATCTGCGCCTGGCCGGCGAGCATCATGCCGTAGACGTTCCAGGGAAAGCCCGTCAGCACATGGCCGCGCAGCCACTCGCTGAGCGAGAGCATGACCGCCAGAACGAGGATGCGGCCGGCGCCGGTCGACCAGAGCAGCCGCGCGCAGCCGAAGCCAAGTGCGGGGAAGAACGCCAGCAGCGCCGGCAGTGCCACGACGCCCAGCGGCATCGCCCAGGCGAATTTGTCGGCCTCCACGAGGAAGGCCGCACCCAGCCACCACAGCCCGGCCAGAAAGAAGCCGAAGCCCCACCACCAGCCTGCGGCGGCGGCCGCACGGAAGCGGGCGAAGACGCTGCCGCCGACGGAACCGTCGATCAGCCAGACGGCTGCGGTCATCGGCACGACGATCAGCGGCCAGAGATCGAGCGGGGGCAGGGCCAGCGCGCCGCTGGCGCCGGCGAGACAGGCGATCGCTCGCCTGCGCCATCCCCAGGCGAGAATGACGCCGTCGGCCAGAGACGCGAACCGCATCAGACCGTTTCCGCTGCGCTTGTGTCCTCGCCGGCCGGGCGGCGGTGGATGCTGAGCCGCTTGACCCGGCGGCTATCGGCTTCGAGCACCTCGAAGATCAGCCCTTCGGGCCCCTCGATCGTTTCACCCTGTTCGGGAACGTGCCCGGCCAGGGTGACGATCAGCCCGCCCACGGTGTCGACCTCCTCCGCGATCGGGTTCTGCGACAGGTCGATCCCGGTGGCCTCGCGCAGTTCGTCCAGCGTGGCGCGGGCGTCGGCACTGTAGCGCCCTTCGCCATCGGGCGTGATGGCGGGCGCCTCCTCGAGATCGTGCTCGTCCTCGATGTCGCCGACGACGATCTCGATGAGATCCTCGATGGTGACGAGCCCGTCCGTACCGCCATATTCGTCGATCACGAGGGCGATATGGGTTCGCGTCGTCTGCATCCGCACCAGGAGTTCGACGGCCGGCATCGAGGGCGGGACGTAGAGCACCGGCCGCATGATCTTGGTGGCGGCCAGCGTCATCGTGAGATCGACCGCGCCGAGGTCGTGGAGCGCCGGCTGGGACAGCCCCGCGCTCGGCTCGGCCTTGGCCTGGCCGGCAATGAATTCGAGGAAGTCGCGGATATGGACCATGCCGCGCGGGTCGTCGAGCGAGTCGTCGAAGACCGGCAGGCGGGAATGGCCGGCGGTTCGAAACAGCGCCAGCAACTCGTCCAGCGTCGCATCCGCAGGCACGGCGATGATGTCGGCGCGCGGGATCATGACGTCGCCGACGCGCCGCTCCCGCAGGCTGAGCACATTGGAGAGCATGGCGCGCTCCTGCGTGCTCAGATCGGCGAGTTGTCCGCTGCCCTGGGCCAGTGCCTCGGTGATCTCCTCGCGGATGGTCCCGCCGCCGCGCAGGCCGAGCCTATCCAGAAAATGGCTGAGCCAATGGGTAAGGCCGCGTCCGGCGGCTTCGGGCTGGGTCTGTCGACTGTCGTCGCTCATGATCGTGAGGGTCGGTCCGGGGTGGGAACAGGCGCGGGTGAAGCGGGGGCGGGCGGGGTGACGAGTTCGCCGTCGGCATAGGGGTCGGCGATTCCGAGGCGGGCCAGAGCCGCGACTTCGAGCCCTTCCATCCGCTCGGCCTCCGCGTCGGTCTCATGGTCCTCGCCCAGCAGATGCAGCAGGCCGTGGATCACGAGATGGCTGAAATGGTCGGCGACGCTCTTGCCCTCGGCTTCCGCCTCGCGGGCCACGGTCTCATAGGCGATGACGATGTCGCCGAGGACGGGGCTCGCGCCGATCCGGTCTGCCGGAGCGGCCGGAAAGGACAGGACATTGGTCGCCTTGTCGAAACCGCGCCAGTCGCGGTTGACGATGCGGATGCGCCGGTCGTCGGTCAGCAGCAGGCTCAGTTCGGCGCCCGGAAGGGGCTTGACCGGCGCCACGGCCAGCGCGGCCTCGATCGCCTCTGTGGCATGGCCCCGCAGCGCCGGCAGGTCGCCCAGCGCGCGCCATTGCCGCGACTGCGCCCGCAGGGCGAGTGCGGGCGGCGCGGGAGGCTTGTCGGAGCGGATCTCGGGGCGCGGCGCCGAACGCCGCGCGCGAGGTCGATCGGTCATCGCGGACGCTCCCGCGACAGCGTCCGCTTCAGGCCATCCATCTCGTCCTCCACCGGCGCCTGCGGAAGCGGCGCGCGCAGGCGCTCCTCGCGCTCCTCGCGCTCGCGCCGGGCAGCAGTCTCATAGGCCATGACGATGCGGCGCACGAGGTCGTGGCGGACGACGTCGCCCTCCTCGAACTTGGCGTAGCCGACGCCCTCGACGCCCGAGAGCAGCTTTACCGCCTCGATCAGCCCCGAGCGCTGGCCCGGCGGCAGGTCGATCTGGGAGGGGTCGCCGGTGATGATCATGCGCGAGCCCTCGCCCAGGCGGGTGAGGAACATCTTCATCTGCACGGAGGTCGCGTTCTGCGCCTCGTCCAGCAGCACCACGGCATTGGTCAGCGTCCGGCCGCGCATGAAGGCCAGCGGCGCGATCTCGATCATGCCGGTCTGCAGCGCGCGCTCGACATGGCGCGCTTCCATGAAGTCGTTCAGCGCGTCGTAGATCGGCCGCAGATAGGGATCGACCTTCTCGCGCATGTCGCCGGGCAGGAAGCCGAGCCGCTCACCCGCCTCCACGGCGGGGCGCGACAGGACCATGCGCTCGACGACGCCCTGCTCGATCAGCGACACCGCATGCCCGACCGCGAGCCAGGTCTTGCCAGTGCCGGCCGGCCCTTCGGCGAGGACGAGCTCGTTGCGCTTGAGCTGGCGCAGATAGGCGTCCTGCGCCGCATTGCGCGCCCGCACGGGGCCGCGCTTGCGCGTGACGATCGCGTCGAAGGAGGCCTTGCCGGCATCGGCCGCCGGAAACAGCGAGCGCTGCACGTTGCTTTCCTCGATCGCGCCGTCGACTTCGCCCAGGGTCACGGGCGCGCCGGCCTTGGCGCGCGTATAGAGCGTTTTCAGCACACGCCCGGCCTGCTCGGCGGTTTCGCGAGGCCCCTTGACCGTCGCGTGATTGCCGTTGGGGCTGATCACCACGCCCAGCCGGCGCTCGAGATGGGCGAGGTTCTGGTCGTAGTGGCCGAAGACGAGGCTGGCGAGGCGGTTGTCGTCGAAGGAGAGCAGCACCTCGGTCGCCGGCAGCCCGTCCCGCGTCAGCCCGTCGATGCGTGTCGGCGTCGCCTCGCGGCGGGGGCTGCGGTCCGGGCGGGGTGTCGTCGTGTCAGCCTGTGCCAATGGCGTCGTCTCCCTGGCGCCTGTTCCGGCCGGACAGGAGCGTGAGGCCGGGTCGTCTACCCTGTGCAACGATCATATCAGCCGGTGCGACGGTGGCAGGCTGATGACAGGGACGCGTGGAACGCAACGGAATGGGGCTCACGCGGCGATGTCCTCGGAGGAGGGCTTGCCCGCGGCAGCGCCGGCCTTGCGGCCGAACAGCGAGTTGGAGCCCGCCCGCTCGATCACCACCTGCACGAGCTCGCCGATCTGATTCGTCTCCGTCTCGATCTGGACAGCCTGAAGGTAGGGCGATTTCCCGGCAAGCTGGCCGGGATGGCGCCCCGCCCGCTCGAGCAGCACCTCGACCGTGCGTCCCACCATCGCATGGTTGAACGCTTGACGGTGATGTTCGATCCGGGCCTGCAGCCGGTGCAGCCGCTCGTCCATCACCGCGGCCGGGACGGCGTCGTCGAGCTCGGCGGCCGGCGTGCCCGGGCGCGGCGAATACTTGAAGGAATAGCTCGAGGCGAAGCCGATCTCGTCGACGAGACGAATCGTGTCCTCGAAATCGGCATCCGTCTCGCCGGGGAAGCCGACGATGAAATCCGAGGACAGCGCGATATCGGGCCGCGCCTGCCGGATTCGGTCGATGAGCCGGCGATAATCCTCGGCGCTGTGCTTGCGGTTCATCGCGGCGAGGATTCGGTCGGAGCCGGCCTGCACCGGCAGATGCAGGAAGGGCATCACCTGCGGCAGGTCGCGATGCGCGGCGATGAGATCGTCGTCCATGTCGCGCGGATGGCTCGTGGTGTAGCGGATGCGGGCGATCCCCGGCACCTCGGCGACACGGTGCATCAGCCGCGCCAGGCCCCAGATGCGACCATCCGGCCCTTCGCCGTGATAGGCATTGACGTTCTGGCCGATCAGCGTGACGTCCTGCACCCCCGAGGCCGCCAGCCGCTCGATCTCGGCCATGATCTGCGCCACCGGCCGCGAAAATTCGGCGCCGCGCGTATAGGGCACGACGCAGAAGGCGCAGAACTTGTCGCAGCCTTCCTGGACCGTGACGAAGGCGGAGATGCCGCGCTGGCGTATCGCCTGCGGCCGCGGCGCGGGCAGATGGCCGAACTTGTCGTCGATCGGCAGGTCGGTATCGACGACGCGCCTGGCGCGCGCCTGCTCCAGAAGCTCGGGCAGGCGGTGATAGGCCTGGGGCCCGACGACGAGATCGACCGCCGGCTGCCGCCGCTGGATCTCCGCGCCCTCCGCCTGGGCGACGCAGCCCGCGACGATGATGCGCGTGTCCTGCCCCTCCGCCTTCTGCGAATTCTTGATGTCGCGGAGCTTGCCGAGTTCGGTATAGACCTTCTGCACCGCCCGGTCGCGGATATGGCAGGTGTTCAGCAGGATCAGGTCCGCGCCCTCGGGCGTCGCCGTCTCCTCGAAGCCCTGTTCGCCCAGGATGTCGGCCATGCGCTGGCCGTCATAGACGTTCATCTGGCAGCCGAAGGACTTGATATGAACTTTCTTCATCGCGCCGGGTCTGGTCTCCAAACCGTCTCCTTACTCCGGATCGCGCCGCGAGGGAACGCCCGGCACGGCTCCGGGGGCTAAGCAACGACCGGGCCAGCGGCGGGCGTCACGGCAGCGGCCGCCCGCTGACGGTTTCCTGGCGCGCCTTGCGGATCGTCTCCTGCGCCCGGCGGGTCGCTTCCTTGCGCGAGGTGGAACGGCCCATCGCGATCGGCTCGCCCCAGGCGAGCTCGACGTCGATCGCCCCGGCGCGCAGGATCGCCTGCAGATGCGGGACGAGCGGGGAGTCGCCATACCAGGCCAGCGCCGCGCGTTCGAAGCGTCCGCCCGCGATGCCGTGAAAGCCCGTATAGCTGATCGTCAGCGGATAGACGGCCACGTCCGCCTCCGCATCCGACTCGCCCTTGCCCAGCGCCTCATGGGCCGCCCCGAGCAGCGAGGAACGCAGCGGCCGGATGCGGGTGCCGTCGCCCGTCGTGCCTTCCGCGAAGAGCACGACCGCCTCTCCGGCGGAAAGCCGCTCGCCCATGGTCGCCGCAACGTCGGCGGTCGCCGCCCGCCGCGACCGGTCGATGAAGACGGTGCGCTGAAGCTTGGCGAGAACACCGATCACCGGCCAGCCCGCCACCTCGCTCTTGGCGACGAAGCTGAGCGGCCGTTCGGCGCCGAGCACGCAGATGTCGAGCCAGGAGACGTGGTTGGAGACGATCAGCCCGGCCGCGCCCTTCGGCGGCGGCGTGCCGCGCACGCGCCGCCGTACGCCGAGGCAGCGCAAGGTCATGCGGTGGAACAGGCGCGGGATCGCGGTGGCGCGGGCGGGCGCCAGCCGCAAGACCAGCCATTGCACCGGCAGCAGCGCGACCGTGCCGGCGGCAAAAACCGCGACCCGCAGGAGCGCGCCGGGCGGCAGCGACATCATGGCGTCAGCGGCGGGGTCACGCCAGGTCGAGCCGCATGGCGACGGCGGTGGCCCTGCTGCCGTCGGGCTTCGGATAATAGCCCTTGCGCCGGCCAACCTCGCGGAAGCCGAGATGGCGGTAGAGCCGCTCGGCCGCGACATTGCCGTCCTCGACCTCGAGGAAGACCTGCGCGACCCCGTTCCCCGCCAGGCGGGAGAGGTGGGCGCCCAAGAGATTGGCGCCCAGACGGTTGCCGCGATGGGCGGGCGCGACCACGATCGAGAGGATCTCCGCCTCGTCGGCGGCCTGGCGCGACATCACGAAGCCGGCCGGTCGAGTCTGGTGACCGGTGAAGACACCGTCCGCCGCGACGCTGGCGTCGCTCAGCAGGGCGGCGCATTCGCCCGCCTCCCAGCCGCGCGCGAAGCCGCCCTGGCCGTGCAGCGCCGCGACGTCGCGGGCATGGCGCGCGTCGAGCCGCGCCGTGCGCGCCGGGCAGGATTCGGGATGGAGGAGTCGCCGCAGCCAGTCCATGGCGCTTGATGGCACAGCCCGGGGGCGCGGCAAATACCCTTGCGTCATCGGGGCGTTTCGCCCTCCTCAGCGCCGCGGCAGGCGCGCGCGGTCCTGCGGCGTCGTCTCGGGCGCCTTCAGATAGAGCGGCCGCGGCGGCGCCTGTTCCGGATCGGCGATCAACCCCAGCCGGGCGACCCAGGTCACGTCCGGTGCGCGCGAATCGTCGATCACCAGCGCGTCGAGCCCGATCGCCCAGGCCTCGTTGGCGACGGCCAGCGCAGCCGAGCCGACGAGGCTGACCGGACCGGCCCCGATGGCGCGCGCCGCATCGCGATAGCTCACCTGGCGTAAGGCAACGATCGGCCGGCCCTCCGAACTCAGCGCCTGGAACCAGACCTGGCCGTGCTTGGCGTCGAGCGCGGCGGCGATCACCCGCCCGCTCTCGCGGCCGACCAGAGGCGCGGCGCAGGCGGCGAGCGTCGTCACGCCCACGGCCGGGATCTTCGCGGCGAGCGCGATCGCGCGCGCCGCGCTGACGCCGACGCGCAGGCCGGTATAGCTGCCCGGTCCGACCGTCACGGCCACACGCCCGAGCGACGAGAACCCGCCCGGAACAGCTTTCATCACGCGTTCGATCAGCGGCATCAGCGCCTCGGCATGGCCGCGCTCCATCGCGACCTGCTCGATCGCGAGCGGCTCGGTCGCCCCGGCCTCCAGCACGCAGGCCGAGCAGGCGCCGAGCGCGGTGTCGATCGCGAGAATGCGCATCAGCCTAGGCCTTGCCTGTCGGATAATCTTGCACGCGGGACGTCATTCTCGACAGGCGGAGCGGCGATCAGATCGCCTCGACTTCCCGCACATCGGGCAGGAAGTGCCGGAGCAGGTTCTGGATGCCGTGCTTCAGCGTCGCCGTCGAGGAGGGGCAGCCCGAGCAGGAGCCCTTCATCGCGAGATAGACCGTGCCGTCCTTGAAGCCGCGGAAGGTGATGTCGCCGCCGTCGCCAGCCACCGCCGGACGAATACGCGTCTCCAGAAGATCCTTGATCGTCTCGACGGTCTGGGCGTCCTCGGGCGCGAAGAACTCGCCCTCTTCTGTGACGTCCGCCTGCGAGCCGCTCGCCAGCACCGGCGCGCCGGACATGAAATGCTCCATGATCGCGCCGAGGATCGCGGGCTTCAGATGCGGCCACTCGCCGCCGGCCTTGGTCACGGTGATGAAGTCCGCGCCGAGGAAGACGCCGGACACGCCCGAGACGCCGAAGAGCCGCTGCGCCAGCGGCGAACGCTCGGCCTGCTCGGCGTCGCGCAGCTCGAGCGTGCCGTCCGGCATCACGGTGCGGCCGGGCAGGAACTTCAGGGTCGCCGGGTTCGGCGTGGCTTCGGTCTGAATGAACATGCTGAAATCTCCGGTCCCGGACGGTTCAAGGCCGCCGTTCCATCGGCGAGATATAGGCGCCTGTCGCGAATCATTCCAGCGAGAAGCGGGTGGGCCGCAGCGCGCCCCGTCACGCCAGCGCGTCGATTTCCTCGTCTTCGAGGTGGCCGGGCACGATCGCGACGGGGATCGGGAAGCTCGCGGCCGATTTGCCGGCGAGCGCGCTGACCAGTGGTCCGGGGCCGTCGCGGCCGGCACCGGCGGCAAGGACGAGCAGCGAGATGTCCTCGTCGGCCTCGATCAGCTTGACCACCTCGTCCGCCTTGTCGCCGGTGCGCACGACGCGCTCCGGCTCCAGCCCGGCGAAGGTGCGCACCGCTTCCGCAGCGGCGTCGATCAGCTTTTCGGCCTCGGCCTCGGCCTCCGCCTGCATGACCTCGCCGACGCCGAGCCAGGTCTCGTGCTCGGGCGGCTTGATGACGCCCAGAAGCACGATCGCGGCGCCCAGCCGCGCGCAGCGGCGCGCCGCGAAGCGGACCGCCTTGGCGCATTCGACGCTGTCATCAACGACCGCGAGGAATTTCGGGCGATGGCCCGTCTCGTAGGACCGCCGTCGCTTTACCATCGATCTCGCCCTGCCGCCGCTTCGGGAACGGACATGGTGGCTCGCGCCGCAACGTCAGCGCAAGCCCGCGCCTTGAAGTCGGGCCGCACCGATCAGCCGCGCCGCACGAAGCCGACGATGTCCTTGACGTCGCGCATGATGGGGGCGGCGATCGCTTCCGCCCGCTCAGCGCCCGCGCCGAGAATGCCGTCGATATGGCTGACATCGGCCAGGAGCCGGCGCATCTCGCCGGCGATCGGCGCGAGCTTCGCCACGGCGAGGTCGACCAGCGCCGCCTTGAAGCCGGAGAACTGCCCGCCGCCGAATTGCGCGAGAACCTGCGCCTTGGTCTGGCCGTTGAGCCCGGCATAGATGCCGACGAGGTTCTCCGCCTCGGGCCGGCCCTCCAGACCCTTCTCCTCGGAGGGCAGCGCGTCGGGGTCGGTCTTCGCCTTGCGGATCTTCTGGGCGATGGTCTCGGCATCGTCGGTGAGGTTGATGCGCGAATTGTCGGAGGCGTCGGATTTCGACATCTTCTTGGTGCCGTCGCGCAGGCTCATCACGCGCGGCGCCGGGCCCTGGATCATCGGCTCGGGCTGCGGGAAGAAGCCGAGCTCGCCGGTGCCGAGCCCGCGCTCCGCGATCTGCGCGCCGAAATCGTTGTTGAACTTCTGCGCGATGTCGCGGGCGAGCTCAAGATGCTGCTTCTGGTCCTCGCCGACCGGCACATGCGTCGCCTTGTATAGCAGGATGTCGGCGGCCATCAGCGCCGGATAGGCATAAAGCCCGATCGAGGCGTTCTCGCGATCCTTGCCGGCCTTTTCCTTGAACTGCGTCATGCGGTTGAGCCAGCCGAGACGGGCCACACAATTGAACACCCAGGCGAGTTCCGCATGCTGCGAAACCTGGCTCTGGTTGAAGATGATGCTGCGCTTCGGATCGACGCCCGCCGCGACATAGGCTGCCGTGACCTCGCGAATCGCGCGTGTCAGGTCGGCGGGGTTCTGCCAGACCGTGATCGCGTGCATGTCGACGACGCAATAGATGCACTCATGCGTCTCCTGCATCGCCACCCAGTTGGTCAGCGCGCCGAGATAATTGCCGAGATGCAGCGTCGAGGTCGGCTGCATGCCGGAGAAGACGCGCTGGTGAAAGGTCGCCATCGGGGCGCTCCCGCAAGGGTGGGGTCGTCTGGAGTGCCGCGTTCTGGCCGAAGCCCGCCCGAGGCGCAAGGGCAAGCCTCGCCTCTGGCGTCAGATGGGCTTGCCGAGGCGGCTGAGCTCGCGCAGGCGGAAGGCGCCGAGCATCCGTCCCGCTGCCGCATAGACGAGGCCGCCGGCGCAGCACAGGATCAGAAGCGCGGCTACGCGCCACAGCAGCGCCGACCGGGTCGAGAGAGCTTCCTCCAGCCAGGGCATCAGCGCCGCGAGCGCCGCCACCATGAGAAGGCTCGCAGCCAGCACGGACAGGATCGGCCGGAGCAGCGGCAGGCGCGGTCGCCAGAGCCCGTCCCGCGCGAGGAAACCGCCGAGCACGCAGGCTTGCGTGACGAAGGCGAGCGTCGCGGCCGCGGCGGCATTGGTGGCAGGCATGGGGAGCACCGACAGCCGCCCGGCCAGGATCGCGACGCCGAGTGCCGCCAGCCCGGCATAGAGCGGCAAGCGTGGCGTCTGGCGGGCAAAATAGACCTGGGCGAAGACCTTGGCGATGACGGCGAAGGGCAGGCCGGCGGCAAAGGCCTGCATCGCAGCGGCCGTCCGGATGCGGTCGATCTCGGTGAAGCGACCGCGCTCGAACAGGACGGAGATGATCGGCTCCGCCAGCCAGCCGAGGGCAACGGCGGCGGGAATCGCCAGCGCCAGCCCCAGCACCAGAGCGCGGTTGATCATGTCGCGTCGGCCGGCCGCGTCGCCGCTGGTCTCGCAGACGGCAATGGCCGGCAGCAGCACCACGCCCATCGCCACAGCCACGAAACCGAGCGGTAGCTGGAAGACCCGGTCGGCATAGTAGAGCCATGACACTGCGCCCGGCTGAACCGAGGCGATCTGGGTCGACACCAGCAGCACGAGCTGCGAAGTCGATGCCGCCAGTAGGGCCGGGCCGCCCAGCCGCAGTAGCCGTGTCATCGCGGGCGACCAGGTCAACCGCGGCCGGACCAGCGGCATGTTGCCGTACCAGAGCGCGACGATGATCATGAGCAGGTGCAGCGCGCCGCCGAGGCTGACGGCGGCGGCGATCAGCGCGGCCCCCTGCACCGAAGGCATGCCGGTCGTAAGCGCGACGATCAGGGCGGCGATCAGCACGAGGTTGAGCAGGGACGGCGCCAGTGCGGCGACGAGGAAGCGTCCCTCCGAATTGAGCACCGCGGCGAGCAGCGAAGCGAGCGTGGTGAAGGCGAGAAAGGGCAGCGCGATCCGCGTGTATGCCGTTGCCATCGCGAGAGTTTGGGGCGCGTCATGGAAGCCGCCCGCGATGGCGAGCACCAGCCAGGGCGCGAGCAGCAGGCCGAGTCCCGTGGCGGCCCCGACGCCGAGCGCCAGCCAGGCGAAGGCCTCGCCGACGAAGCGCCGCGCGGCTTGCGCGCCCTCCATGGTGCGAAGATCGAGATAAACCGGCACGAAGGGCGCGTTCAGCCCGCCCTCGCCCAGCACGCGACGCATCAGATTCGGCAGGCGGAAGGCGACGAGAAAGGCGTCCGCCACCGGCCCGGCGCCTAGCATCCGCGCGATCAGCATGTCGCGCGCGAAACCGAGCAGGCGCGACAAGACCGTCGCCAGCCCGACGACGAGCGAGTTGCGGGCGAGCTTCGCGGGTTCCGCCGGCATCGCCGCCCTTCCTTCAACGGTGGGTTACAGAATGAACCGGCTCAGATCCGCGTTCTTCGCGAGATCGCCGATGCGGGACTGCACATAGGCTGCGTCGATCGTCACCGTCTCACCGGAGCGGTCGGGCGCCGTGAAGGAGATTTCGTCGAGAATCCGCTCGATCACCGTCTGCAGCCGCCGCGCGCCGATGTTCTCGACGGTGGAGTTCACATCCACGGCGATGCGCGCGATTGCGTCGATCGCATCCGGCGTGAAATCGACCGTGACCTCTTCGGTGGCCATCAGCGCCACCGTCTGCTTGATCAGGCTGGCTTCGGTCTCGGTCAGGATGCGCCGGAAATCGTCGACGTCGAGCGGCGACAGCTCGACGCGGATCGGCAGGCGGCCCTGCAGCTCGGGCAGCAGGTCGGACGGGCGCGAGACGTGGAAGGCCCCCGACGCGATGAACAGGATATGGTCGCTCTTCACCGCGCCGTGCTTGGTCGCCACCGTCGTGCCCTCGATCAGCGGCAGCAGGTCGCGCTGTACGCCCTCGCGCGAGACATCCGCCCCGCTCTTGCCCTCGCGGGCGCAGATCTTGTCGATCTCGTCGAGGAAGACGATGCCGTTGTTCTCGACCTCGCGGATCGCCGCCTGCACGATCGCCTCCTGGTCGATCAGCTTGTCGCTTTCTTCCGTCAGCAGCGGCCCGTAGGCATCCTTGACCAGGATGCGCCGTGGCTTGCCCTTCTGGCCGAAAGCCTTGCCGAACATGTCGGAGAGGTTGATCGCGCCGATCGAGGCGCCGGGCATGCCGGGAAGCTCGAACATCGGCGCCGCCGCCCCGCTGCCCGCCGCGATCTCGATTTCGATCTCCTTGTCGTCGAGCTCGTTGGCGCGCAGCTTCCGGCGGAAGGACTCGCGGGTGGCGGGGCTGGCGGTGGCCCCGACCAGCGCATCGAGCACCCGCTCCTCGGCCGCCAGATGCGCCTTGGCCTGGACATCCTTGCGGCGGTTCTCGCGCACCAGCGCGATCGCGATCTCGACGAGGTCGCGCACGATCGATTCGACGTCGCGGCCGACATAGCCGACCTCGGTGAACTTGGTCGCCTCGACCTTGAGGAAGGGCGCATTCGCCAGCTTGGCGAGGCGGCGCGCGATCTCGGTCTTGCCGCAGCCGGTCGGCCCGATCATCAGGATGTTCTTCGGCGAGACCTCCTCGCGCAGCGGTCCCTCGAGCTGCTGGCGCCGCCAGCGGTTGCGCAAGGCGATCGCGACCGCGCGCTTGGCGTCGGCCTGGCCGACGATGAAGCGGTCGAGTTCGGAAACGATCTCGCGGGGGGAGAAAGAGGTCATGTCAGGTGTGGATCCTGCTGGAACTGCATGATGAGGACGCCGGGCGTGCGGCCTTCGAGATGGGGGACGGGGCAAAAGCCCGCCTTGCGATAGGCGGCGACGGCGCGCCCGTTATCCGGGTCGGGATCGATCAGGATTGTCTCGTGGCCTTGGGCCAGGAGGTTCACCGCAAACTGGCGCAGCGCGGCCGAGCCGATGCCCCGCGACAGCCGCTGCGAATCGGCCAGTGAGAGATCGACGCCGACGGCCTCGGCCGGGACCTCAAGGAGCCAGGGGCTCTCGGAGGTCCATGCGGGGATCTTGTGCGGACCGACACGCCAGACCTGGATATAGCCCGCCGGCTCGCCATCAAGCATGATCAGGAAGGGCGAGCAGGTGTCGTCACGACCTTCGATCATGTCGCCGATATAGCCGATTTCGGTCTCCGGATCGCCCCACCACTCCTGCCAGTGCGGCTGCGCAACCCAGCGCGCGAGCAAAGGCAGATCTCCGGCCTCGACAGGGCGGAAGGCGATGTCATGGGACACCGGCGCGCTCACGCGGGCTCCGCCGGCGGCAGTTTCGCCCGCAGCGCCCCCAGCGGCACGCGCGGCAGCAGGAGCCGCCGCAGGCTGCGCCAACCGGCGGACAGCGCGAGCACCACCACTGCCAGTCCGAGCAGCGTCAGCGGCAGGTGCAGATCTCCGGAGACGCCGCGCGAGATCAAATGCGCCACCGCGATGCCGGCATAGCTCAGCCCGGAGACGATCAGCGCCCGGCGGTCGATCACCAGCGCCACCAGCGCGAGCAGGGTGAACACCACCAGAGTGGCGCCGGCGGCGGCCGTTCCCATGCGGCCGACATCGCCGATCGCAGCCTGCGTGACCGGGTGGACGATCAGCGGCGCAGCGAGCAGGTGCAGCCAGAAGGCCACGTCCGAGCGGCGGGTTCGACGCAGCGGATCGCTGAGGTCGAGCCGCATCGCCGCCAGGAAGATTGCGAGGCCGGCCGCGAGCGCGAGCGGATACAGATGGCCGCCGACGAAGCCTGGGGAGGCCCGCTCGATCAGCCCGGCTGCGATGGCCAGCCCTCCGAGCCCGCCGATCGCGCCGTCGATCGGCACGCGGAAGCGCCAATGGTGGAGCGCGGCCGCCAGGACCGTGCCGAGCCCGGCCCCGAGATAGCCCCAGCCATCCGCTCTTGCACCGGAGAAGCCGTCTCCCGCGACGAGCCCGATCGCGACCACGCCGAGAAAGCCGCCGGATGCGGCGAACATCAGCGCCAGCGCGATCGAGGGCAAAGCGAGGCGCATCCGGCGCGAGAACCACTCGGCCAGTCCCCAGGAGACGAGCAGCGAGGTCAAGGCGAAGACCTGGCCGAAGCCGAGGACGCTCGAAAGCCCCAGGACCGCGGCCGCCAGAAGCCCGACGCCGATGGTGACGAAAACGTCGTTGAACCCACCGATCAGACGGAAGCGCTCGTCGTCGGGGTCCGGCCGGGATGGGCTCTCGGCGCCGGGCGAGGCCGGCGACGAAGCAAGCCGCAGCCGGGCCAGATGGGCGATGCGGATCGCCTGGGCCCGGTCGATGACGCCGGCCTCGACGGCGGCGTCGAGGTCCTCTTCCAGGATCACGCCGCCTCCAGCGTTTCGATCACCAGCGAATGGTTGGTGTAGACGCAGATGTCGCCGGCGATCTTCATCGCCTTGCGCACGATCGCTTCGGCGTCGGGCTCGACATCGATCAGCGCGCGTGCCGCCGAGAGCGCGTAGTTGCCGCCGGAGCCGATCGCCATCACCGAGCCATGCTCGCTGGCCTCCGGCTCGAGCACGTCGCCGGTGCCCGAGATCAGCAGCGAAACCTCCTTGTCGGCGACCAGCAGCATTGCCTCCAGCCGGCGCAGATAGCGGTCGGTGCGCCAGTCCTTGGCGAGCTCGACGCAGGCGCGCAGAAGCTGGGTCGGATACTGCTCCAGCTTGCTTTCGAGCCGCTCGAACAGCGTGAAGGCGTCGGCGGTCGCGCCAGCGAAGCCCGCAATCACCGCGCCCTTGGCGAGGCGGCGGACCTTGCGGGCATTGCCCTTCATGATGGTCTGGCCGAGCGAGACCTGCCCGTCGCCGCCGATCACGACCCGCCCGCTCTTGCGCACCATCAGGATGGTGGTCGCGTGCATCGTCGGGGCGGAGGAAGCGTCTGACATCGCGATTCGGCCTCGGCGGTTCGCGGGAGGGGAGCCGCCAACATGTTCAGCGGCGCCCGCGGTATCAAGGGGTGGCACCGCTTGCGCCCGCAGGCGACACGGGCCGCCGCGGCGATTCACGTGAAACGCCTTGCGGTCGGCAGCAGCCCTCAGGCCGCCCGCTGCAGCCCCACCCGGCCCCAGATCGCGCTCAGCCCGGAGACGAGATGGTCGATATCCGCATCGGAGTGCAGCGGCGAGGGCGTGATCCGCAACCGCTCGGTGCCGCGCGGCACGGTCGGGTAGTTGATCGGCTGGACATAGATGTCGAAGCGTTCGAGCAGCTCGTCGCTGACCGCCTTGCACAGCACGGGGTCGCCGACCATCACCGGGACGATGTGGCTGGGGTTGGCGAGATGCGGCAGCCCGGCGGCGTCGAGGCGCCGGCGCAGCGTCGCCACCCGCTCCTGATGGCGCTCGCGCTCCTCCTGGCTCTGCTTGAGATGGCGGATCGCGGCGAGCGCGCCGGCCGCGACCGGCGGCGGCAGCGAGGTCGAGAAGATGAAGCCCGAGGCAAAGCTGCGGACATAGTCGCAGAGCGCCGCCGAGCCCGTGATGTAGCCGCCCATCACGCCGAAGGCCTTGGCGAGCGTGCCCTCGATCACGGTCAGGCGCGAGGCCAGGCCGTCGCGCTCGCTGACGCCGCCGCCGCGCGGCCCGTAGAGGCCCACCGCGTGGACCTCGTCGATATAGGTCATCGCGCCGAATTCCTCGGCGATGTCGCAGAAGTCCGCGATGGGAGCGATGTCGCCATCCATCGAGTAGACCGATTCGAAGGCGATCAGCTTGGGCCGCGCCGGATCGAGCGCGGCCAGCTTGCGTCTGAGATCGTCGGGGTCGTTATGGGCGAAGATGTGCCGTTCCGCCCGCGAATGACGGATCCCCTCGATCATCGAGGCGTGGTTGAGCGCATCCGTCAGCACGACGCAGCCGGGGATGCGCGAGGCGAGCGTGCCGAGCGAGGCCCAGTTCGACATGTAGCCGGAGTTGAACAGCAGCGCGGCTTCCTTGCCGTGCAGATCAGCGAGTTCCTGCTCCAGCAGGACGTGATAGTGGTTGGTGCCGCCGATGTTGCGGGTGCCGCCGGCGCCGGCGCCGCAACGCTCGATCGCCTCGTGCATCGCCGCCAGCACGGCTGGGTGCTGGCCCATGCCGAGATAGTCGTTGGAGCACCAGACGGTGATCTCGCGCGGGCCGCCTTCGCCATGATAGGTCGCGCGCGGAAAACGGCCGGCCTGGCGCTCCAGATCGGCGAAGACGCGGTAACGGCCTTCGCGGCGCAGGCCGTCCAGCTCCTCGCGGAAGAAAGTCTCGTGGTCCATCGCCTGCCTCCTGCGGCGCGCGCTTTCTAAAGCCTAGGGCCGGACAGGCGAAATGGCACGCGGTGTCGCGCCCCGTCTTGACCTCGATCAGTTTTCGCGCCGCGCCAGTTCAAGGATCGCCTCCAGCAGCGCCCGGATCGCGATGCCGGCATCGGCTTCGGTCATGGCCTCCAGGGGCGAATGGCTGATGCCCTTTTCGTTGCGCACGAACAGCATCGCGGCCGGGCAGAGCGCGGCCATCGCCATCGCGTCGTGACCCGCGCCCGAGGGCAGACGTCGCGGGGTCGGATTGACGCCCATCCGGGCGATCCCGGCACTGAGCGCCTCCTGCAGGGTCGGATCCATCGGCACCGCGGAAGCCTTGGCATAGGTGGTGATGTCGAGCCCGACGCCGCGCCGCGCCGCGATGGCGGCGAAGCGCTCCCTGAAGATCGCCTCCATTGCAGCGACCGTCTCGTCGCGGGGCGAGCGGATGTCGACGGTGAAGGAGACCGCACCGGGCACGACATTGGTCGCGCCGGGTTCGACCTGGAAGACGCCGACCGTGCCGACCGCCTGCTCGTGGCCGGCCGCAATCCCTTCAAGCGCCAGCGCCATCTCGGCCCCCGCCGTCAGCGCGTCCTTGCGCAGCGCCATCGGCACGGTGCCGGCATGGCCCGCCTCCCCCGTCACGCGGACGCGGGCGCGCCTCTGGGCATTGATCGCGGTGACGATGCCGACGGCCTCGTTCTCGACCTCGAGCACCGGCCCCTGCTCGATATGGACCTCGAGATAGGCCCTCACCGATCCGGGCTTGCGCGCCAGCCCGGCGATGCCGCCGGGGTCGCCGCCGAAGGCGACGAGCGCATCCGCGAGCCGCACGCCGTCCGCATCGCGCGCCTCGAGCCAGGCCGGATCGTAATCGCCCGCCAGCGCGCCCGAGGTGGAGAGATGCGTCGGGAAGCGGACATTCTCCTCGTCGCCGAAGGCCACCACCTCCAGAGCGAAGGGCAGGACGATTCCCGCATCACGCAGCGCCTGCGCCGCGAGAATTCCGGCGACGACGCCGAGATTGCCGTCGAAGCGCCCGCCATCCTTCACCGTATCGATATGGGAGCCGATCATGACGGAAGGCCCGCCGGGAACCGGACCCTCGCGTCGGCCTTGGACCGACCCCGCCGCATCGATGAAGGCGGTCAGCCCCGCGACCTCCATCGCGCCTTTCGTCCACTCCGCCGCCTGCCGGTGGGCGGGCGACAGATAGAGCCGCGTCAGTTTGCCGGGTTCGTCGGAGAAGCGGGCGAGGCCTTCGAGCGCGGCGAAGGCGCGCGCGCCAAGGACGGCGGCGGAGGGAAGCGAGGCTGCCATCATGTGGTCCTAGTAGGTCGCCCGGCCGCCCGACAGGTCGAAGACGCCGCCGGTGGTGAAGCTGTTCTCGGCCGAGGCGAGGAAGGCCACCATGGAGGCGACCTCCTCGGGCAGCAGGAAGCGCCCGCGCGGGATCTTGGCGAGCATGTAGCCGATATGCTCCTCGGTCATCTGGTCGAAGATGCGGGTGCGGGCGGCGGCGGGTGTGATGCAGTTCACCGCGATGTCCTGCGTCGCGAGCTCCTTGCCGAGCGACTTGGTCAGCGCGATCACCGCCGCCTTCGAGGCCGAATAGGCCGAGGCGTTGGGGTTGCCCTCCTTGCCGGCGATCGAGGCGACCAGCACGAGACGCCCGTAGTTGCGCTTGATCATGCCGGGGATCACCGCCTGGCAGCAATGCAGCGTGCCGTCGACATTGAGCTTCATCACCCGCGCCCATTCGTCGAGCGGATACTCCCAGGTCTTCAGATTGGCCCCGGCGATGCCGGCGCTGGTGACGAGGATGTCGACGCTGCCCTGCTTCGCCTCCAGCGCGTCGGCGGCGGCCTTCACCGCCGCCGCGTCGGTGACGTCGATCCCGAGCCCGGTCGCCGTCCCGCCGATCTCCGCTGCCGTCTTGGCGGCGAGGGCGCCGTCCAGGTCCCAGATCGCGACATAGGCGCCGCTGGCGGCGAAGCGCTCCGCCACGGCGCGGCCGATGCCCTGCGCGCCTCCGGTGACGATGGCGGTTCTTCCCTGCAGATCGATCTGGTTCATGGTCGGCCCCTGACTCGTTGGAGGCGCACCCTAGGGGGTCGAAGGCCGCAGGGACAAGATCGCGCGGGCGGCGTCGATGCCTTGCTGGTGCCGGGCCGCAACGATTCGTTAACCATGATCGCCGATCCGCTGTTGTGGCCTGGGCTGTTCCGAAGCGGGACGCGCGGCCTGTTCCCGTGCCGATCCCGCACAGGGCGCGAGATCTTCCGCGAGCCGGCGCCGCGCCGCCGCCCCGTTCCGGAACATCGCGTGATTTCAGGGGCTTTGCCGGTTAACCCGGCCTCGCGCATCGGCTGAAGAGGCCGTTCACCACCCCGCCGTCTTCGCCTTGATTCCCGCCGGCATTGCGTCATGACCAAGAGGCGCCGACCTTCGGTGCGGAACGCCGCCGACGGACCCCTCCAGGATCGCCCGAGCCTTGCCCGCCAGCCTGACCCTCCCTCGCAACACTCCGATGCCGGCGGCGCGGCCGGCCGGTATCGCGCAGCGCGACATCGGCGGCATCGCCGTTGCAGTGTTGTCCCGCAGCGCGGCGCTGGCGGAGTTGTCGGAGGCGATGAGCAGCGGGCGGCACGTCAAGCTCGCCTTCTGCAACGCCAACCTCGTCAACATCGCAGCGGCCGATCCGGCTCTGCTGCGGCAGCTTGCGGGCTTCCTCGTCCTGCCGGACGGAATCGGCGTCGATCTGGGGAGCCGCCTGCTCTATCGCGACAGCTTCCCGGCCAATCTGAACGGAACGGACTTCATCCCCGCCCTGCTCGAGGCCGAGACCCGCGCGCTGACCATCGCCCTGGTCGGTGCTAAGCCCGGCGTGGCCGAGCGGGCAGCTGCGAAGCTGGCCGAGCGCTATCCCCGTCACTGCTTCCGCGTCGCCGGCGACGGCTTCTTCGACACGGCAGGCGAAGCCGTACTGCTCGCATCCCTGAAAGCCGCCCCGCCCGATCTCCTGCTCGTGGCCCTCGGCAACCCGCGTCAGGAGCGCTGGATCGCCGAAACGCTCGGCCCGCAGCATGCGGCGGTCGCGGCCGGTGTCGGCGCGCTGTTCGATTTCCTCGCAGGCGAGGTGCCGCGCGCGCCGGAAGCCTGGCGCCGCGCGCGGCTGGAATGGCTCTATCGGCTCTGGCGCGAGCCGGCCCGGCTCTGGCGCCGCTACATCCTCGGTAACCCGCTCTTCCTGCTGCGCATCCTGCGTCAGCGCCTGCGGACCGTCAGGCCGCAGCCGTGACGCAGAGCTTCGCCATCGCGACGCCGAGCTATGCCGGCGATGTCGAGCGCTGCCGGCTGCTCTGCGCCAGCATCGACCGCTTCGTCACCGGCCACGCCGCGCATTATCTGCTGGTCGAGGATGCCGACGTCGCCCTGTTTCGCTCTCTCGAAGGCCCGCGCCGCCGCGTCATCGCCGAATCCGAGCTGCTGCCGGTCTGGCTGAAATCCTGGCCGGATCCGCTCAGCCTCGGTCGCCGTCGCGTCTGGACCGGCCCCCGCGCCCTGCTGCGTGGCGTTCCGCCGCTGCGCGGCTGGCATGCCCAGCAGCTGCGCAAATTCGCCCTGCCGCTGAAGAGCGACGAGGATGTCGTGCTTTTCGCCGATTCCGACATGCTCTTCCTGCGGCCCTTCGATGTCGCCAGCCTCGCGACGCAGGACGGGGTGCGGCTCTACCGCAAGCCCGACGGCATCGCCGCGCAGATGCGCGAACATCGCGGCTGGTGCGACAGCGCGGCGGGTCTGCTCGGCCTGCCCGCGCCGGATTTTCCGAGCCCCGACTACATCAACAACATGGTGAGCTGGCGCCGCGACAACGTCCGCGCGCTCATGGGCCATATCGAGAGCACCAGCGGGCGCGACTGGGTCAGTGCCATCGCCTCGCGCCGCGGCTTCTCGGAATACATGATCTACGGCTATTTCGTCGAACGCGTGCTGGGGCTCGACCGGGCGCGCCACTGGCCGGATCCGCGCGAGCTCTGCAAGGTCTATTGGGGCGGCGAGGCCGGGGCGATCGAGGGCTTGCGCTCCTTCGAGGAGGTGCTGGAACCCTGGCAGGTCGCCGTCGGCGTCCAGTCCTTCATCGGCGAGCCGGTCGAGGCGATCAGGGCCCTGTTCGAGACGCAGTGACGCCGCGCCCCGCCTGCGCCAGCAGCCGGTAGGTCACCGCCGCCGACAGGACATAGACCGCGCCGAAGACCAGATTGAGCCAGGGCGCCCAGGCGTCGTTGGCCGGAAAGCGAAGCATTACCCAGGAGAGCAGGGCGGCCTTCAGCCCGGTGATCGCCAGCAGGAGCGCGATCCGCGAGCCGGTCCGCTCGCGCGCATAGAGCAGCTCGGCATGGTATTCGACCAGATTGCGGAAGGCCGGGACCAGGAGCAGCGGCAGGAAGAGATAGGCCGCTTCGCTGACGTTCCGGCCCAGCAGCCCCGGGAAGGGCCAGAGCGCAATGATCACCGCCAGCAGCCCGCCGATCGAGATGGTGGCGATGCTGGCCTCGACCAGCGCGAGCCGGCCGGCCCCGCCGGCGAAACCCCGGTCCTTCATGATCTTCTGGACCAGCATCTGGTTGAAGCCGCGCACGGGCATCGCGGTGAGGTCGATGACGCGCATGGCGATGGCGTAGAGCCCGGCGATGCGCTCTCCGGCCAGCGCCAGCATCAGCAGTTTGTCGAGTTCGGCCTGGACGTAGAAGACGATCTCGGCCGCCCCGGCATAGACGGCGTCCGCCATGCGGCGCGGATAGAGCCGGCGGACGAAGCGCAACCGCAGCGGCGGTAAGAAGAAGATCAGCGCGAGGCTCAGCGTCGCCGTCGTCGCCGCCAGGTAGGCCAAGACCCAGATCTCAAAGCTGTGCCGGCCGAAAGCTGCAAACAGCAGCGCGGCGACCGTGCGCAGCGACGAGCCGAGGATGACGAGCAGGGCCGCCTGTCGGAAGCGCCGCAGCCCGTTGTTCACGATCGCGACGACCTCGACGAGCCGCCAGCACAGGATTTCCGCGACCAGGATCAGCGCGAAGGGCAGCGCCGCGAGCCGCTCCGCGAAGAGGAAGAGATAGGCCAGGGCAGCGACCGCGGCGATCGCCGGCAGCGAGAGCAGGGCGAGAGCGGAAAACCCCGCCAGATAGGCCCCCAGCAGCCGCGGCTTCACCGTCGCGACCCGGTAGACCGGCGAGACGAAGCCGAAGGCGAGCATGCGCGACAGGATGAGGCCGGTGGCCGAAGCCGTTGCGAACAGACCGAATTCGCCGAGGGTCAACGTATTCGCAACGATGAGGAAGTAGACAAGCGAGATCACGAGCCGGCCGGCTGAGCCGCTCAGGATGGTGAGGTAGGCGAAAATGGCGGCGCGGTCTGGCAGCATGAGGTCCGTTTTCGCGGCGCGCAGGATGCGTGTGGGCCCGTCTGGCCCGGCTTCTGCCTCATCCGGTCGGCGTCGAGGCGACACCCTAGCCGACAGGCGTTGAACGACCCTAAACGAAACGGAACCGTCCCCGCTCATGCGACAGCCCGATCCGGATCGACACATCGACGGCCTGACCCGGCGCGCTGCGCTGGCCGCCGCCGCGGGTCTGGCCGCGACCGGTTTCGCGCAAGCCGCCGGCGTCAGCGCGGCGCGACCGATTCCCCTCGGGTCGGCCGCCCAGATCGAGACCTTCCGTGCCGATCCGCGCTATCGCGAGGCGCTGAAGCGCTATTGCGACGTCATCGTCCCGATGAACGACCTGAAATGGGAGGCGCTGCGCCACGACCGCGCCCGCTTCGACTTCTCGGGCGCCGACGAACTCGTCGGCTTCGCCGAACGCAACGGCCAGGCCCTGCGTGGCCATGCCCTGCTCTGGGGCGAGGCGCTGCCGCCCTGGGCGAGGGACATGACCAGCCGGGCCGAGGCAGAGCGCGAGCTCGTCGAGCACATCGGCACGGTCGTCGACCGCTACAAGGGCAGGATCGCGACCTGGGACGTGGTCAACGAGGTCATCCGCTTCGAGCCGCTGCCGGGTGAGCCGATGCGCGACACGATCTGGCAGCGGCTGCTCGGGCCCGCCCATGTCGAGATCGCCTTCCGGGCCGCCGCCGCGGCCGATCCGAAGGCGCGGCTCGTGCTGAACGACTTCAACTTCGAGGAGCCGGGCGTCGGTACGGCGGCGCGCCGCCGCATCGCGCTCGATCTCTGCCGCCGGCTCAAGGACAAGGGCATCCCCGTCCACGGCATCGGCATGCAGGCGCATCTCTATGCCGACCGCCCGCTCGATATCGACGGGCTGGAAAACTTCATGGTCGAGCTCGGCAAGCTCGACCTCGACGTCGAGATCACCGAACTCGACGTGATCGACTGGAAGCTCCCCGCCGACTCCGCGACGCGCGATCGGGCCGCCGCGAGTCTGGTCGGGACGTTCCTCAACGCCATCGCCTCTGTCCGCCGGCCCAAGGCCATCGTCACATGGGGCCTGAGCGACCGCTATTCCTGGATCCACGAGACCTTCCCGCGTCAGGACAAGGCGAGAGCCCGGCCCCTGCCGCTGGATGCCGATTTCCGGCCCAAACCGATGATGGCGGTGCTCGACCGCTATCGCCGAGGCCAGAGTTAGCGCCGGCCGCGGCAGAGCGAGCGAGACGATGTTGCCCGTGCCGAGACGCTCCCGTCCCGGCGTCCGGCGAGGACTGGAAGAGTGAAGCGTAGCGTCATGTTCACCAACGAGACCGCCGTCAGCGAGCCGGAGCCGAGGCGTGATCGCCGCGAGCGCCGGGCCGCGCCCGCGGCGGTGCCGGCCGTCATGGCGAAGCTCACCGATCCGGCTTGGGTTGTCCGGACCCTCTGGGCCCGCAAGGGGCTCATTCTGCTCTGTGCCGTCCTCGGCCTCGTCCTGGCGGGGCTGGCGAGCCTGCTCGTGCCGCCGAAATACGTCTCGACCGCCCAGCTCTTCATCGACCCGCGCGACCTGCGCGTGCTTCAGAACGAAGTCTCGCCCAACGCCACCGGCGGCGACCCGACCTCGATCACCAGCTATCTCGAGAGCCAGGCGCGCATCATCGCCTCCGACAGCATCAAGACGCCGGTGGTCTGGAGCGAGGGGCTGGACAAGGACCCGGAATTCGGTGGCGAGGCCCCGAAATCGGGATTGGGCCGCCTGATCGCCGAGTGGTGGCCGAAGAGCGGCGCGCCCGATCACGACGGACTGGTCTATGCGCTGGCGGCCCTCGACCGGAACGTCAGCGTCCGCCGCGGCGAGCGCACCTTCGTCATCGACATCTCGGTGACCTCGCGCGAGGCCGCCAAGGCCGCCCGCATCGCCAACGCGCTGGCTGAGACCTATCTCGAAAACCAGGCCAAGGTGCGTGCCGAGGCCGCCCAGCGCGCCACCGCCTCGCTGACCTCGCGCCTCGAGGAGCTGCGCAACCGCCTGCGCACGGCCGAGGACAAGGCCGAGCGCTACAAGGAGGCCAACAACATCGTCGGAGTCGGCGCCGGCCGCTCGATGACGGAGGAGCAGCTCGCGCTCAACAACGCCCAGCTCGTCGCGTCGCGCACCCGCGTCACCGAGGCGCGCGCCAAATACGACCAGATCATCGCCACCCGTCCGGCGGGCATCGAGGCCGGCGCGATCCCCGAGGCCGTCGCCTCCAACACCATGACCGCGCTGCGTGCCCAGCTCGGCGCGGCCCTGGCCAAGGAGGCCGACCTGCTCGCCTCGCTCGGCGCGCGTCACCCCGCCCTCGCCGCCGCCCAGGCCCAGACCCGCGACGCCCGCCGGCAGATCTCGGACGAACTCTCCCGCATCGCCCGGTCCGCCAAGGTCGAGCTGGATCGCGCCGTCGAGGCCGAGCGCCAGATCGCGCGCCGTGTCGATCAGCTGACGGCCTCGCAATATGCCGCCAGCCGCGCCTCGGTCGAGCTGCGCGAACTCGAGCGCGAGGTCGAATCCTCGCGCGTCGTCTACGACGCCTTCCTGCGTCGCGCCCGTGAGACGGGCGAGCTCGCCGGCATCGATACGACCAATGCGCGCGTCATCGGCGCCGCCATGCCGCCGCTGGAGAAAAGCGGCATCAGCCGGCGCACGCTGGCGCTGCTCGGCGGCATCGCCGGCGGCGGGGCCGGTGTGGCGCTGGCGCTCGGGCTCGCTCTGTTCGGTCCGCTGCCCCTTCCGCGGCGCCCCGTCCGACAGGCGGAGGAGACCGAAGCGGCCCAGCCGCCTCCGGCCGCCGCTCCAGCCGAAGCGAAGCCCGTCCCGTCCCCGCTGATGGCGGTGCCATCGGCCGTGGCCGTCGCGCCGCGTCCTGCGGCGGCCAAGGCCGGCTGGCGTCGCTTCGTCGCGATCAACGGGGGGCAGGCCGAGCGCGTGCCCGATTTGCTGCGGACCGCCGCCGCCCCGCTGCTGGCGACGTTGCCGGCCGTCCGCCACCGCCGCTGGCGCCGTGATGATGGCGAGATCCGCTCGGTCTTTCAGGCGAAGACGCATCTGGTCGACGTGCTGGACAAGCCCAATGCCGGTTTCGCCAAGGCGGTGCGGACGGTGCGCTCCGCCCTCGCGACGCAGGCTTCCGGCGGCGACCATCGGCGGATCCTGGTGCTCGGTCTGCGTCCGCATGCAGGCGCCTCGACGCTCGCGCTGAATCTCGCCCTCGATGCGGCGCAGGCCGGCCTGCCGGCGATGCTGGTCGATGCGGGCCTGGGTGACGAGGCTCTGACCCGTGTCTATGCGCCGGAGGCGCAGTTCGGGCTCCACGACATCGTCACGGGCAAGGTCGGGCTCGTGCGTGCGGCGCTGCAGGACGAGGGGACCGGCCTCTTCTTCCTGCCCCGCGTCGGCCGGACCGATCTGGTTGGTCGCGAGGAGATCGGGAGCGGCTTCTTCGAGAAGGCCCGTCGTTTCGGCCCGATCGTCATCGATGGCGGTGCGGTCGGCACGGACGGTCTCGCGCTTCGCTTCGCCGAGGTCGCGGACGACATCGTCCTCGTCCTGCGCGAGGGCGCGGTCGGCGAGGGCGATCTCGCCAGCGCGACGGCGGCGCTCGGCGAACAGGCCGACAAGCTGCGCGGCTTCGTCGTCAACGAGGCCTGAGCGCCGGCCTCAGTTCGCTTCCGGCTTGCGATACTGCTCGTTGGCGACGCCGAACTCCGACAGCAGGCGTCCGGCCGCCACCTGTGCGTGATAGAGGCCGATCACGGCAGACCCCGTCTTCAGGCCGAGCGCGAGGCCGCGCGGCAGGCTGGCGCCGAGGAGCGCCAGCGACTTGGCCAGCACGCGCAGCCGGCCGGAGGTTCCCGGACGCAGCCGCCGCTCGATGGCCGCGGAGATCGCGCCGTTGCGCAGGGCGCGGGCCTGGATCCAGCCGAATTCGCTGCGCCGGGCCGGCATCGTCTCGCGCTGCACCGCCTCCTGCACCCACCAGAAGCGGAAGCCGGCCGCTTTCGCCCGCGTGAAGAAATCGCTGTCGCCGCCACCGGTGAAGTCGAAACGCTCGTCGAGGAACGGGTATCCGAGCCGCTCCAGCACCTCTCGCCGGATCAGATAGTTCGCGCTCGAGAACAGGATCGGAATCGGCCCCGTCATGTCGTAGTGCGAGCGGAAGACGGGGTGCGCGGCGAGCCAGGCGCGGGAGCGATCCTCGAAGTCCGGCGTCACCGAACCGCCGAAGAGCTCAGCCGGGGCGCTACGCGCGGCCTTCAGGAAGGCGTCGAGCCAGAGCGGCGTCGCGGTCTCGTCATCGTCGATGCCCAGAACCTGCTTCAGCGCCGGAAAGCGCGTCAGCGCGCAGCGCCAGGCGGCGTTGTAGGCCTTGCAGTTGCCCTGGCGCGGTTCGACGATGACGAACCCCTTGAACAGCCCCTGCGCGAGCAGGGACGCGGCGCGTTGCGCACCGGCCTGTTCAATGCCCTCGTTCTCGACGACGATGACCGCAAAATCATGCCCGCCCTGCTGGGCCGCGAGCGAGCACAACGTCGCCTCGAGCAGGTCGGGCCGGCGAAAGGTCGGCACGCAGACGACGCTCTCGACGCCCGCCAGCGCGGCCTCGGGAGAGCTGGCGAGTACGCTGAAGGGCTCCGGCGTCGTGAAGAGCGCAGCGGCGCGGTTGCGGATCGGGTCGAGGGCATTCATCGCATCCATCATCGCCCGCCGCGCTTAAGGTTCCGTGATCGCGATGGCCGGATCGGCGGCGGGCCCGGCCATGAAGCGTTGATCATGCTCACGCGCCGCGCTTGACCCGCACCCGCGGGCGAGGCCTTGCTGCGACTGCGGTGTGCGCCGCAGATGGTTCTCAGGCCGGGCTTCTTCCCTTGCGTCTCGCCTTTCTCACCGCCCTGGTTCCCGTCGCCCGGCCCGACACCGGCTTCGAGATTGCCAATGCCGCGATCCTCGACGCCCTGCGCGGCGCCGGGCACGAGGTCACCGCCTTCGGCTTCCTGCGGCCGGGCGAGGAGCCGGCCGATCCGGACCGTTCCCGCATCATCGCCCGGACCGAGATCGAAAACGCCGTGGCATCCCCCGGCCTGCGCCTGCGCTGGATCGCGGCCGCCCTGCGCCTGCGTCTGCCCGTCGCCTGCGCCAAGCTGCGTCTGGCGGGCGCCGGCCGCCTCGTCGAGGCGGTCCGCGCCGAAGGCCCTTTCGACGTCATCGTGCTGAATTCCGTCATGCTGCCCGGCGCCTTTCCGGAGCTGCTCCGGCTCGCGCCCTGCCTGCTGGTCGAGCACAACATCGAATATGTTTCGGCGGGCCAGAGTGCCAACCATGCCCGCAATCCCGTGCTGAAGCGGCTCTACCGACGCGAGGCGCGCCTGCTGGAGCAGATCGAGCGCAGGCTCTGGCGCGACTGCCACTTCGTCTGGACGCTGGCGGAAGAGGATCGCGCCGCCCTCGGCCCCGCGCTGGCGGCCCGCTCGGCCGCGCTGCCCCTGCTCCCCGTCGCGGCGGCGCCGGAGACGGCCGTGGTTACCGAGCCGGAGCCGGCTCACGACGTCGGGCTGATCGGCACCTGGACCTGGACGCCCAATTTCATCGGTCTCGACTGGTTCCTGCGCGAGGTCTGCCCGCTCCTGCCGCCGGATGTGACCGTCGCGGTCGCGGGCCGGCTGCCGCCGGGCGTGACGGCACCGCCTGGCGTGCGCTTCCTCGGACGTGTCCCGGCCGCCGACGTCTTCCTGCGTTCCTGCCGGATCGTGGCTTTGACCAGCCGCGCCGGCACCGGCGTTCAGCTCAAGACGGTGGAAGCGCTCGCTCTCGGATTGCCCGCGGTCGCGACGCCGCTCTCCTGCCGTGGTTTTTCCGACATGCCGGCCAATGTCACGCAGGCCGAGGATCCGCGCGCCTTTGCGGATGAACTGGTTGCCCGGCTCGCCGCGATCCGGGCCGGCGATCGCCAGCGCCTCAATGGGGCGGCTTTCCTGGATCGCCAGCGCCAGGCCCTGGCTGAGGGGCTGGAACGGGGCCTCGCCGCGGCCCGGGCCTGAGCTAAGAGCCCGGTTTGGAGGGGCCGCGCCCGATGAGCAGCCCGAACAACGGCCCGGCGCTGATCATCACCAGAAAGACCCGAATGATGTGATGAGCGGCCACGAAGGCCACCTCGGTATGCAGCGCCAGCGCGATCAGGCTCATTTCCGCGAGGCCGCCGGGCGAATAGGCCAAGATCAGCGGCACATGCCCATGCACCGAGACGTTCGCGACCAGCCAGGCGAAGGCGAGCGTCAGCGACAGCAGGATCACGGTCGAGCCGGCCGACAGCGCCAGCACCCGCAGGATGGTGCGCGGCGCCGTGCCGACGAAGCGGCAGCCGATGGTGATGCCGAGGATCAACTGGGCGGCGTTGACGATCTCGAAGGGCGGCACCGAGTCGCTCAGACCCGAGACATGGACGATCGCGCTGACGATCATCGGCCCGAGCAGGAACTTCGCCGGCAGACGCAGCCATTCGCCCAGCACGATTCCCGCGATGCCGCAGGCGAGCAGGACGAGTTCGGCCAGGAGCGGGGTCGCGAAGACGGACGGCCCGGCGACGCGGTTGCCGCCGATCGGCACGCCGCCGATCCACTGCACGATGAAGGGCAGCGTCATCACCACCAGCAGGATGCGGGCGGAGTGGATCAGCGCGATGATGCGCGCATCGCCGCCCTTCTCTTCGCCGAGCGTCACCATCTCGATCAGCCCGCCCGGCATGCCGGCGAAGAAGGCGGTGATCGGATCGAACCCCGCGACCTTTCTGAAATAGGCGACGCAGGCGAGGGCGCAGGCGATCATGAACAGCACGAGCCCGGCCAGCGTCGGCAGCCAGTTCGGCAATTGCGCGATCACCTCCGGCTTGAAGCCGGCGCCGAGCATCACGCCGATCACCATCGTCATCGGCGGACGGATGACGGAAGGCGCCGCCACCGGCCAGCGCAGCAGCGCGGCGGCCGTGCAGGCCACCATCGAGCCCAGCATCCAGGGCAAAGGCAGCCGCGCCAGCACGAAGAGATAGCCGCCCAGCCCGCCGATCAGCAGCGCCAGCGCGAAGCGCCGATAGGGAAAGCGCGCCGGATGCAGCCCGCGCAAACCTTCGACGAAATCGCTCAGCAGGGTCCTCACCGCAGGCGGCCCGCCGGGCTCGCGACGCCCGGTGCGACAGCCGGACGAACGCCTTGGACAGCGGATCGGGAAGCGGCGGACATGCAGGCTCCGGCGTGGTGGCGAGGCGGTGCCCTCCTAGACCGCAGGCGCGAAGCGCGAAAGTCCGGGCGGCACATGCCGCATCTGCCCCTCCGGCGCATCGCCGCGACACAACCCCGGCATGTGCGGCCGGCTCTGGCGCGACTCCGCGATTTCCCCGATCACTCTCATGGGGGAACACCCGGCCGGGCCGCGACGCCCGTTGCCGACGGTCGAGGGCGATGAGCGAAGAACGGCAGACCGGGCGCGGAGATCGCCTGGCGCAAGGCGAGGGTTCGGCCGAGATCGAGCCACCCCCGCGCATCCTCGACGCGGCGGAGCCTGTCGCAAGCCGAGAGCCGCCTCCCACGCTCGAGCCGGCTGCAGCGGTCGGTGCCGTGCCCTCCGGGCGGGCCCGCCTGACGCATTGGTGGAGCACGGCCAGCCCCAATCTGCGCGGCTCGGCCTATATGATGGCGGCGCTCTTGGTCTATGCGGTGATGGTCGGCGCCATCAAGCATGTCGGCGGGGTGATCCCGCTGGTCCAGATCCTGCTGATCCGGCAGATCGTGATGAGCCTCGTCCTGCTGGCCATGTCGCGCGGTGGCCTGCGGCCGATGCTGCGAACCCGCCGGCCGGGCCTTCAGATCGTCCGCAGCATCCTGACGCTGACCGCGATGCTCTGCGGCTTCACCGCCGTGATCCAGATCCCGCTGGCGCAGGCGACCGCGATCGGCTTCAGCCAGGTCCTCTTCGTCACCATCGCCGCCGTCATCGTGCTCAAAGAGACGGTCGATGCCCGCCGCTGGGCGGCGACCGTCATCGGCTTTATCGGCGTGCTGGTGATGCTCAAGCCGAGCAGCGAGGGGCTCGACGCCTTCGCCCTGCTCGCGGTGGCCGGCGCGCTGCTCAATGCCGGCATCACCGTCAGCGTCCGCATGCTGGCCGCGACGGAGCGCACGGACACGATCCTGATCTGGCAGGGCATGGTCATGATGGTCGCGCTGGCCATCCCAACCTGGCTCTGGTGGGTGCCGCCCGACGCCACGCAATGGTTCTGGCTGATCGTGCTCAGCCTGTTCGGCACGGCCGGGCAATGGCTGATCACCCGCGCCTATCAGGTCGGCGAGGCGGCGGCGCTCGCCCCGCTGGATTTCAGCCGCCTGCTGCTGGCGAGCTTCACCGGCTTCGTCTTCTTCGCCGAGATCCCCGCACTGTCGACCTGGATCGGGGCGGGCATCGTGATCGGCGCGACGCTCTACACCATCCGCAAGAACGCCCGGACCCTGCCGCGCGAGCCGGCCACGCCCTGAAGCCCGTCAGCCAACGCATTGCCCGGCATCGCTCGCCGGGGTTATGAATCGGCGCACGCGGGCCCGATCCGGTCTCACTCGCGCGTGCAGTCCCGACGCGAAGGAGCCGCCCATGCGCATCGAGAACGACCCGAAGCTCGATTTCCGCGACGTCCTGATCCGCCCCAAGCGCTCGACGCTCGGCAGCCGCGCCGAGGTCGACGTCTTCCGCTCCTTCCGCTTCGCCCATACGGGCCGCGACTGGACGGGGTTTCCGCTGATCGCAGCGAACATGGACGTCGTCGGCACCATGCAGATGGCGCGTGCCCTGTTCCGCCACGGCGCCATGGTGGCGCTGCACAAGCATTACGGGCCCGACGAGCTGATCGCCTTCTTCCGCGAGCCGGAAGCGGTCAACGCCTTCTTCTCGCTCGGCACCACCGAGGCGGACCACGACAAGCTCGCCCGGGTCCACGCCCAGTCGCCGATCGACAAGATCTGCCTCGATGTCGCCAATGGCTACACCGAGAAGTTCGTCGAGACCGTCAAGGCGACCCGGGACGAGTATCCCGATGCCGTCATCATGGCGGGCAACGTCGTCACCGGCGACATGACCGAGGCGCTGATCCTGGCGGGCGCCGACATCGTCAAGGTCGGCATCGGGCCCGGCTCCGTCTGCACCACCCGCAAGATGACCGGCGTCGGCTATCCGCAGCTCTCGGCGATCATCGAATGCGCCGACGCCGCCCATGGCCTCAAAGGTTTGGTATGCGGCGACGGCGGCGTCACCGTGCCGGGCGACCTCGCCAAGGGCTATGGCGCCGGCGCCGACTTCATGATGCTCGGCGGCATGCTCGCCGGCCATGACGAATGCGAGGGCGACATCCGCTACGAGGAACGCGACGGCGAGAAGGTGCCCGTCGGCATGACCTTCTACGGCATGTCCTCGGACACCGCGATGAAGCGCTATTCCGGCGGGGTCGCGAAATACCGTGCCTCCGAGGGCAAGACCGTCGAGGTGCCCTATCGCGGTCCGGTCGAAGGCACGATGCAGGAGCTGATGGGGGGCGTGCGCTCGGCGATGACCTATATCGGCGCCGTCCGGCTGAAAGAGGTGGCCAAGCGCACCACCTTCATCATGGTCGGCAGCCAGCTCAACACCGTTTTCGGCAGCTGAAAATCGCCTTGGCCCGCTCTACCGCCGCCGGCCCGGCTGTTGCATAGTCGCGCCCTTCGAGAAGCCGAAGGCCGCAACGGGCCCGGGGGAGAGACGACGATGATGAAGACAGTTCTGGCGGCCACCGCCGCTTTGGCGGCGAGCGCCTCCCTAGCGAGCGCCCAGCAGCTTGCCCCGAGCCCGACGCTCGATGCGATCAAGGCCCGCGGCCATATCGAATGCGGCGTGCATCTCGGCCTGCCCGGCTTCTCCTTCGCCGACGACAAGGGCGAGTGGACCGGCCTCGACGTCGATTACTGCAAGGCGCTGGCTGCCGCCGTCCTCGGCGACGCCAAGAAGGTCAAGTTCACGCCGACCTCGGTGCAGCAGCGCTGGCCGATCCTGCAGTCGGGCCAGGTCGACCTGCTCTCGCGCAACTCGACGATCACCTTCTCGCGCAACGCCTCGCTCGGCCTGAACTTCCAGGGCATCAATTTTTACGAGGGCCAGACCTTCATCGTCCGCAAGGCGACCAACGCCAAGAGCGCGGCCGATCTCGACGGGGCCTCGATCTGCGTCGCCGCCGGCTCGACCGAGGAGAAGAACGCCTCCGACTGGTTCCTGGAGCGCAACCTCAAGGTCACCATCACCAATTTCCAGAAGAACGACGACGCCATCGCCGCCTATGACGCCGGCCGCTGCGACGCCTACACCGCCGGCGTCGGCGCGCTCGCCGGCCAGCGCGTCAAGCTCAAGGTCCCCGGCGACCACATCATCCTGACCCAGCCGATCTCGAACGATCCGCAGGGCCCCGTCACCCGCTGGGGCGACGAGCGCTGGCAGCTCATCGTGCGCTGGGTGCTGAACGGCACCATCGCCGCCGAGATGCTGGGCGTCACCTCCGCCAATGTCGACCAGATGAAGGCGAGCTCGAAGAACTCGGAAGTCCGCCGCCTGCTCGGCGTCGAGGGCAATTTCGGCGCGATGATGGGCCTCTCCAACGACTGGATGTACAACGCCATCAAGCAGGTCGGGAATTACGGCGAGAGCTTCGAGCGCACCGTCGGCATGGGCTCGACGCTGAAGCTCGAGCGCGGCCAGAACCAGCTCTGGACCAAGGGCGGCCTGCTCTTCACCCCGCCCTTCCAGTGAGAGCCTCTCGTCATGGTCGGGCTTGACCCGACCATCTCGGAAACCAGCCTCCGCGTCATGAGCTTCTCGGGTCGCAGCGACGCTGCGCCCGAGAATGACGCCCAACGATCCCTTGGCGCCGCTTCTTGACCAGAGCCCTCGCCCTCCTCAACGACAAGCGCGTGCGCGACGTGGTCTACCAGGCCGCGCTGCTGCTCGGGCTCGCGGCCCTGACCGTGTTCTTCGTGCGCAACGCCTCGGAGAACATGGTCAAGGCCGGCATCGCCTCGGGCTTCGACTTCCTCTGGCGCAATTCGGGCATCGACGTGCCCTTCGTGCTGACGGGCTACACCCGCTCCAGCACCGTGCTCGACCTGTTCTGGGCGGGCGTCGCCAACACCTTGCTGGTGACGGTCGTCGCCATCGCTCTCGCCACCGCGCTCGGCTTCCTCGTCGGCATCGCGCGGCTCTCCTCGCACTGGCTGCTCTCGACGATCGCCGGCGCCTATATCGAGTTCGTCCGCAACATCCCGCTGCTCTTCTTCGTGCTGTTCTGGTATTTCGGCGTCATCGCCGCCCTGCCCGCGCCGCGCGACAGCGTCAGCGTCTTCGGCGTCGCCTTCCTCAACAATCGTGGCCTCACCATCCCGCTGCCCGAGGCGCCCGGCGTGTTCCGCTGGGCGGTCGCGGCGATCCTTCTGTCCTGGATCGCTCAGGCGCTGGTCGCCGCCTGGGCCCGTCGCCGCAAGGAGCGCACGGGACAGGACGCGCCGGTTCTGGCGGTCGGTGTCGGGCTTGTGCTGCTTCTGCCGGCGCTCGCCGTGACCTGGGCGAGCCTGGCGACGGGCTGGGACGTGCCCGTGCTGCGCGGCTTCAACTACCGGGGCGGCTTCGTCGTGATCCCCGAATTCGTCGCCCTGCTGGCGGCGCTCGTCACCTATACGGCGGGCTTCATCGCGGAGATCGTGCGCGGCGGCATTCAGGCCGTGCCTCACGGGCAGACCGAGGCCGCGGCCGCGCTCGGCCTGCGTCCGGGTCGCATCCTGCGCCTCGTCGTCATTCCGCAGGCGCTGCGGGTCATGATCCCGCCGCTGACCAACCAGTATCTGAACGTGCTCAAGAACTCGTCCTTCGGCGCGGCCATCGCCTATCCCGACGTGGTCAGCCTGTTCATGGGCTCGGCGCTCAACAACACCGGCCAGGCGATCGAGATCATCGCGATGACGCTCGCCGTCTATCTCGTCATCGGGCTCGCCGTCTCGGCCTTCATGAACTGGTACAACGCCCGCATCGCCCTGGTGACGCGATGAGCGCGGCCTCCGTCTCCCTCTGGCGCCAGCGCCTGTTCGGCACGCCCGCCACGGCCGTGGTCACCCTGCTGCTGGCGGCGGCGATCGCCTGGCTCGCGATCCCGATCATCCGCTGGGCGCTGATCGATGCGAGCTGGCGCGGCACGACGCGCGCCGACTGCACCGCCGGGGGCGCCTGCTGGGTCTTCGTGAAGGCGCGCTTCGGCCAGTTCATGTACGGGCTCTACCCGCAGGGCGAACGCTGGCGCGCCGATCTCGCCGGCATCCTCTTCGTGCTCGCCATTGCGGCTATCGTCCTCGCCCCGCAGCGCCTCAGACTGAAACTGGCGATCGCAACGCTGGTCGTGCTGCCGCCTCTCGGGATCTGGCTTCTCGCGGGTGGTTTTGGACTGCGGCCGGTCGAGACCCGCGAATGGGGCGGGCTGATGCTGACCCTGTTCATCTCGGTCTATGCCAGCCTGATCGCGATCCCGCTCGGCATCCTGCTCGCGCTCGGCCGGCAGTCGCAGCTGAAGGTGGTCCGGCTGGTCAGCGTGCTCTTCATCGAGTTCTGGCGCGGCGTGCCGATCATCGCGGTGATCTTCCTCGCCTCGCTCCTGCTGCCGCTGATCCTGCCCGGCGGCGTCGGCATCGACCGGCTGGCGCGCGCCGTCATCGGTCTCGGCCTCGTCATCGCCGCCTATATGGCGGAAGCGGTGCGCGGCGGCCTGCAGGCGCTTCCGCCCGGCCAGCGCGAGGCCGCGACCGCGCTCGGCCTGACCTACTGGAAGGCGACCGGGCTGATCATCCTGCCCCAGGCGCTGCGCATCTCGCTGCCGGCGATGACCAACGAGTTCATCGCGCTGGTGAAGAACACCACGCTCGTGCTGGTGGTCTCGATCCTCGACCTGCTCGGAATCGCCCAGGCCTCGCTGGCCGACCCCGCCTGGGTCGGCATGAACATGGAAGCCTATGTCTTCTCGGGCTCGATCTACTGGCTGATCTGCTTCGCCCTCTCGCGCTGGAGCCGCCATCTCGAAATGTTGGGCCGGCGCCAGCATCGCTGAAACGACATCCTCTCGACGAAAAAGCCGGCCGCGAGGCCGGCTCTTCTGCATCAGACGCACGCGCTGCGCCTCAGGCGCGAACCTTGCTGCGATCGCGGCGGCGGTCGGCCGCCGGCTGATAGGCGATGCGGGAATGGTAGCTGCAATAGGGCAGTCCGGTCTGCGAGCGGCTGCCGCAGAAGCGGAACTCCGCGGTCGTCGGGTCACCCATCGGCCAGCGGCACATATATTCGCGCAGATCCATGATGGTGACGCGCTCGGAGAAGGGGATCACCACATCCTCCGACGGTGCAGGCTCCGGCTCGGCCTGGGCCTCCGGCTCGGGCGCATATTGCGGCGCGAGCGCATTAGCGCCGCGCGTCATCGGGCCCGGATTGGACGACGGGCCGCCCATCGGATGGCTCGGCGAGCGGGTCGGGGCCTTGCGGGGGGCGGCCGCGCGCGGGGTACTTGCGGCGGCCGGGTTCTTGGCGCGCCCGGAGAGGCCGAGGCGATGGACCTTTCCGATCACGGCGTTGCGGGTCACACTGCCGAGCTCGGCGGCGATCTGGCTGGCGCTGAGCCCGTCGCTCCAGAGCTTCTTCAAAAGCTCGACGCGCTCTTCCGTCCATGCTCCGGCTTCGTTCATCGGCTCACCTGTCTTCTCGGCCGGCCCCTGGCGGAGCCGTCCTATGGGCGGATCGTGGCGGAATCCGATATCCCCGGCGCCCGTCGAAGACGGGGGCCGTGACAGTCGAAACTGACGGATACTGGGGTCGCCGCACGAAATGTCGTATCTGACGAAGCCGACCCTACAAGATGCCCTGACTCGGCGACAAGAGTCGGCGAATCGGAAATCGCCTTTTCCCCAGTCGATTCGACGATCCGCCCGAAACCGAATCCTTTCGGCAACACTGCCTCCCGGCAGCGGAATCTGGGCCGGGCCGCTGCGGAATTGACAGAGGCGGCGCCCTTTAGCATAATTCGGCAACGACGCCGCCGCCCTCTCGGGCGGCGCTTATGTTTTGCGGATCAGGGCTTTGCAGCGATGCGGATGACGGCGCGACGAGAAACCGGACTCTGGCTGCGACGATAACGTCGTCGCCGGGTCGCGTTCGGCTGCCACCCTTTTGGCGCCGTCTCGCCCGGACCACCGTTTTCAGTCCGGCGCCATTCCGTTTTCACCATCGCCGTCGCGAGGATCGCATCCCATGGCCTCTGCCCCCGTTTCCGCTTCCGCCGCTCCCTCCGTCCTGCTGCCGACCTATGCGCGCGCGCCCGTCGCCTTCGAGCGGGGCGAAGGTCCCTGGTCGATCACCGCCGACGGCACCCGCTATCTCGATTTCGGCGCGGGCATCGCGGTCAATGCGCTCGGCCACGCCCATCCGCATCTGGTCGAGGCGCTGACGACCCAAGCCGGGAAGATCTGGCACACCTCCAACCTCTACACGATGCCGGAGGGCGAGAAGCTGGCGCGGCGCCTCTGCGAGGCGACCTTCGCGCAGCGCGTCTTCTTCGCCAATTCGGGGGCCGAGGCCAATGAGGCCGCCATCAAGATGGCGCGGAAATACCATGCCGCGAAGGGCCATCCCGAGCGCTACCGCATCATCACCTTCGAGGGCGCCTTCCACGGCCGCACCCTGGCGACGATCGCCGCCGGCGGCCAGCAGAAATACATCGAAGGCTTCGGGCCCAAGGTCGACGGCTTCGACCAGGTCGCGTTCGGCGACCATGCGGCGCTCGAGGCCGCGATCACCGATGAGACGGCCGCGATCATGATCGAGCCGATCCAGGGCGAGGGCGGTCTGCGCTCGGTGCCGCCGCAATGCCTGCGGGGCCTGCGCGCGCTCTGCGACGAGCGCGGGCTGCTGCTGATCTTCGACGAGATCCAGACCGGCGTGGGCCGCACAGGCAAGTTCTTCGCCCATGAGCTCTCGGGCGTGACGCCCGACATCATGTCGATCGCCAAGGGCATCGGTGGCGGCTTTCCGATGGGCGCCTGCCTCGCCACGGAAGAGGCTGCCTCTGGCATGACGCTGGGCACGCATGGCACGACCTTCGGCGGCAACCCGCTCGCCATGGCGGTCGGCAATGCGGTGCTGGACGTCGTCCTCGCGCCGGGCTTCATCGAAAGGGTCGGGCAGATCGCGCTGCGTCTGAAGCAGTCGCTGGCCGAGCTCAAGGACAGGCATCCGCAGGTCATCGCCGAAATCCGCGGCGAGGGCCTGATGCTCGGCCTGAAGCTGCACACGCCGAACACCGATTTCGTCACCGAGGCGCGCGCCGCCGGCCTTCTCGTCGTCGGCGCCGGCGACAATGTCGTGCGCCTGCTGCCGCCGCTGATCATCAGCGAGGCCGATGTCACTGAGGCCGTCGCGCGTCTCGACCGCGCCGCGAGCGCCGTCGAAGCCTCGCTGAAGCGGCCCGCGGCTGAATAGAGCCGGCCCGCTCCGGCCCCGCCCCCATCAGGCAAGCGAAGGATGCGCCCGTGACGCGCCATTTCCTCGATCTCTCCGATTTCTCCGCGACCGAGTTGCGCGCGATCCTGCGCGCCGGCGAGGAGATCAAGGCCCGTCGCCGCACCCCGGCGGCCGCCGCCGACCGTCTGCTCGAGGGCAAGGTCGTGGCGATGGTCTTCGAACAGCCATCCTTGCGCACCCGCGTCTCCTTCGATGTCGGGATCCGCGAACTCGGCGGCTCGCCGATGATGGTGACCGGTCGCGAGATCGAGCTCGGCGAGCGCGAGACCATCGCCGACACCGCCCGCGTGCTCTCGCGCTATGTCGACGCCATCATGATCCGCATGCTCGACCATGACGCCGTGGTCGAGATGGCGGAGCATGCTACCGTTCCCGTGATCAACGGGCTGACCAAGCGCCAGCATCCCTGCCAGGTCATGGCCGACGTCATGACCTTCGAGGAGCGCAAGGGGCCGATCAGGGGCAAGCGTATCGCCTGGACGGGCGACACCAACAACGTGCTGACCTCCTGGATTCACGCCGCCGGCCGGCTCGATTTCGAACTCGCCATCGCGACGCCCGAGGAGCTGGCGCCGCCGCCGGCCCTGCTCGCCTGGGCGAAGGACCAGGGCGCTCGGCTGTCGCTGAGCACGAAGCCGGAAGCCGCCGTCGAGGGGGCCGACTGCGTCATCACCGATTGCTGGGTCTCGATGGGCGACGAGGAAGGCACGCGTCACAACCTGCTGCGGCCCTACCAGGTCGATGAGCGCCTGCTCGGCCGGGCCGAGAAGGACGCCATCTTCATGCACTGCCTGCCGGCCAGCCGCGGCGAGGAGGTCACCGACGCCGTCATGGACGGCCCGCAATCGGCCGTCTTCGACGAGGCCGAGAACCGCCTGCATGCGCAGAAGGGCATCCTCGCCTGGTGCTTCGGCGGGGTCTCCGCCTGATGGACGGCACCGACAGCGGCGCGGAGGTCACGGCGCTGGACGATCGCGTCGTCCCCTTCACCGTGCCCGATCTCGACGTGCGCGGCCGTGTCGTGCGGCTCGGCAGCTCGATCGACACCATCCTCGCGCGGCACGGCTATCCCGACGCCGTGGCGCGTGTGCTCGGCGAAGCGGCGGCACTGACCGTCCTGCTCGGCACGGCGCTGAAATTCGAGGGCCGTTTCCAGCTCCAGACCAAGAGCGATGGGCCAATCTCGATGCTCGTCGTCGATTTCAACGCGCCGGATGTCTACCGCGCCGTCGCCCATTTCGATGCGGAGCGGCTGGCGGAGGCCGAGGCTGCGGGCCTGCTCTCGACGGGCGATCTGCTCGGCGAGGGCCACCTCGCCATGACGGTCGACCAGGGCTCCGTCGCCACGCGCTATCAGGGCCTCGTGGCGCTGACGCGCCAGAGCCTGGAAGAGGCGGCGCACCAGTATTTCCGCCAGTCCGAGCAGATCCCGAGCCGGGTGCGCCTCGGCGTCGGTTCGATCGTCACCGGGGAAGGCCGGCAATGGCGCGCCGGCGGGTTGCTCGTTCAGTTCATGCCGCATTCCATCGATCGGCTGCGGGCGGCCGACATCCATCCCGGCGATGCGCCGCAGGGCCACGAGATCCTGACCGCCTCGGATCCGGACGGCATCGATGACGACGCGTGGACGGAAGCGCGCTCGCTCGTCGAGACGATCGAGGATCACGAGCTGCTCGACCCGCTGCTGGAGAGCGAGCGGCTGCTCTACCGCCTCTTCCATGAGCGAGGCGCCCGCGTCTTCGAGCCGGTTCTGGTCCGCGAGGAATGCCGCTGCTCGCGCGAGCGGGTGCTCGGCATGCTCCGCGGGTTCTCGCCGGAGGATCGCAAGGCGATGGTCGCCGATGACGGGCAGCTCGCCGTGACCTGCGAATTCTGCTCGCGGCGTTATGTCTTTACCCCCGGCGAGGTCGAGGACGGCCTGTCCGCCGAAGCCTGATCGACGGCCGAAGGGAGCGGCATCGATGACGCGCCCCATCACCACGATCGGCTTCGACGCCGACGACACCCTTTGGCAGAACGAGCGCTTCTTCCGCCTGACCGAGGAGCGCTTCGTCGCTTTGCTTGGTGCCCATGGCGCTGCGGCCGAAATCTCCGGGCGGCTGCTCGAGGCCGAGCGCCGCAACCTCGCCTTCTACGGTTTCGGCATTAAGGGCTTCGTGCTCTCGATGATCGAGACCGCGATCGAGATCACCGACGGCACCGTGCCGGCTTCCGTCATCGGCGAGATCCTCGCCGCCGGCCGCGAGATGGCGGCCCATCCGGTCGAGACCCTGCCGCAGGCGCGCGAGACGCTGGAGCGGCTCGCTTCTACGCATCGCCTTGTCCTGATCACCAAGGGCGATCTCTTCGACCAGGAGCGCAAGCTGGCGCAGTCCGGCCTCGGCGAGCTGTTCCACGGCGTCGAGATCGTCAGCGACAAGACGCCGGAGGTCTATCGCCGCATCTTCGAGCGGCATGGCGACGGCCCGCAGCGCGCGATGATGGTCGGCAATTCGCTGAAATCGGACGTTCTGCCGGCGCTTGCCGCCGGCTCCTGGGCCGTCAACATCCCGCACGAGCTGACCTGGGCGCTGGAGCATGCCGAAGAGCCGGTCGGCGCGCCGCGCTATCGCCGCCTCGCCCGGCTGTCGGCGCTCGACGAACTGGTCGGGCTGATCGAGGCGGAGGCGGCGGCCGGATAGGTCGCCGCCGCGCGGACCCTACCCCCTGCACTCCGCCATCAGCTTGCGCATGAAGGCCTCGCCCGCGGCGAACTGCTCCAGCGTGATGTACTCGTCCGGCTGATGCGCCTGGTCGATCGAGCCCGGCCCGCAGACGATCGTCGGCAGCCCCGCGCGCTGGAAATGCCCGGCCTCCGTCGCATAGGCGACCGCGATCGTGCGGTTGCGGCCGGCGAGCCGCATCACCAGCGTCTCGGCCTCCGAGCCCGGATCGGGCGCCAGCCCCGGCACGTCCGAGCTCATGACGGTTTCGATCGTCGCCGAGGGCGCGGTCTTGCGCATGCGCTCCAGCACCTGCTGCGACAATGCGGCGAAGCGCGCCGGCACGTCCTCCGGATCGGAGCCCGGCAGCGTGCGGACCTCCCAGGAGAGGTCGCAGCGATCGGCCAGGATGTTGCGGGCGATGCCGCCATGAAACTTGCCGACATGGACGGTGTCGTAGGGCGGATCGAAGCGCCCGCTGCCGTCGGGATTGGTCTCCAGCTCGTCGGCCATCGCCACCAGCCCGGCGGTGAGCCGGATGCCGCCATGCACGGCGCTCGCCCCCAGATGCGGTTTGGAGGAATGCGCGGCGACGCCGGTGATCGTCGTGAAGAAGGTGCGGATGCCCTTATGCGCGTCGGCGAGTTCGAGCGAGGTCGGCTCGCCGACGATGACGGCGCGGGGCCTGGGCAGATCCACGCCCATGCGAGCGATGCCGTCGACGACGCCGAGGCAGGTCACCTCCTCGTCATAGGAGAAGAACAGGTGGATCGGCGTCTTGAGGTCGGCTGCCAGGAAATCCGGCACGAGCGCCAGCGCCAGAGCGATGAAACCCTTCATGTCGACCGCGCCGCGGCCATAGGCCTTGCCATCCTCGATATGCAGCGTGAACGGGTCGCGGCTCCAGGCCTGGCCCTCCACCGGAACCACGTCGGTGTGCCCCGAGAGCAGGATGCCGCCCCGGTCCGGGGGACCGATCGTGGCGAACAGCGCCGCCTTGTCGCCGGTGGCGTTCGGGATGCGGATCGAGGAGACGCCCCAGCTCGCGAGATAGTCCTCGACGAAGGCGATCAGCTCCAGATTGGATTTGTGGCTCACCGTATCGAAGGCGACGAGCCGGGCGAGCATGTCGAGCGGCGCCAGGCGCTGGCCCGTGGAGGCGGACAGGGTCAATGGAGGACCTTCTTCACATAAGGGGAATCGAGCGGAAACAGCGGCACCTCGACATCGAAGATCGTGCCGTCCTCCGCCAGCATGGCATAGAAGCCGCGCATCGAGCCGTCCGGCGTCATCAGCGGGCAGCCGGAGGTGTAGCTGTAGCTCTCGCCCGGCCGCAGCACCGGCTGCTGCCCGACGACGCCCTCGCCGCGCACCTCATGGACCTCGCCTCGCCCGTCGGTGATGAACCAGTGCCGGCTCATCAGCTGCACGGTCTGCGCCGAGAGATTGAGGATCTCGATGGTATAGGCCCAGAAATAGCGGCCCTGCGCCGGGGAGGATTCGCCCTCCATGAAGCTCGGCACGGCGGTGACCCGCACGCCCTGCGTCTCAGCCTGATACATCGCGAACGGCTCCGTCCCTGATGCGCCCGGCCCGGCGGGCCGCAGACTTGTTAGCGACGCCGGGGCGGAAGGGTCAATGCCGCAGCCGGTCAATCTCGCGTGGACAACCCGCTTCCGCGCATCCTCGCGGCGGCGTCTGCGCTTGGCCTTTGCGTCGGGCTTCGCTAGGCGTGACCGATTGTCCTTTCGGGATTTCGCATGCTGACCTTCCAGCCCGGCATCCAGCCCGACCACTGCATCCAGGCCTTCGTCGAGGCGGGGGCGATCCGCCTCGCCCAGCCGCCGGCCGAAGGACAGATCCAGCCCGCCAGCCTCGATCTGCGCCTGGGGGAGAAGGCCTATCGCGTCCGCGCCAGCTTCCTGCCGGGGCCGGACCGGACGGTCAGGCGCCGGCTCGATGAGCTCGCCTTGCACGAGATCGACCTGACCCGCGGTGCGGTGCTGGAGACGGGCTGCGTCTACATCGCCGAGCTGATGGAGGGGCTGAAGCTCCCCGCCGGCCTGCGGGCGGCGGCCAACCCGAAGAGCTCGACCGGCCGGCTCGACGTCTTCACCCGCGTCATCACCGACCGCGCCCGCGAATTCGATCTGGTCGAGGACGGCTATGAGGGGCCGCTCTTCATCGAGATCTCGCCGCGCACCTTCCCGGTGCTGGTGCGCTCGGGCTCGCGCCTCTCGCAGATCCGCTTCCGCGCCGGCGAGAGCCGGCTCGACGACCGGGCGCTCGGCGAGCTGCACCAGCGCGAGACGCTGGTCACGGCGGCCGAGCCCTCCTTCCAGGGCGGCGTCGCCGTCAGCGTCGATCTGTCCGGCTTCGACGGGTTGATCGGCTATCGCGGCAAGCACCACACTGCGCTGATCGACGTCGACCGCGTCGGTGCCTACCGCGCCTCCGAATTCTGGGAGCCGATCCCGAGCGACGGTTCGCGCGCGCTCATCCTCGATCCCGGCCAGTTCTACATCCTCGCCTCCAAGGAGGCGGTGCATGTTCCGCCGGATTATGCCGCGGAGATGACGCCCTTCGACGCGCTGGTCGGCGAGTTCCGCGTGCATTACGCCGGTTTCTTCGACCCCGGCTTCGGCCATAGCGGGGCCGGTGGGCAGGGCGCGCGCGCCGTGCTCGAGGTCCGCTCGCGCGACGTGCCCTTCATCATCGAGGACGGGCAGATCGTCGGCCGGCTGGTCTATGAGGCGATGGCGAGCCGCCCCGCCGCACTCTATGGCGCCGGGCTCAAGTCGAACTATCAGGGCCAGGCGCTCAAGCTCTCCAAGCATTTTCACGACTGAGCGCGGCACGCCGCCTGGCACGTCACCGCCCGCGATTCCCGGATGACACCCGCCGCATCAGGCGCTATGAACATGCTGCTTCGCGCCGCCCCCGGGCCGTTGCGACGCATGCGGGCGTAGTTCAGTGGTAGAACGTCAGCTTCCCAAGCTGAATGTCGTCGGTTCGATCCCGATCGCCCGCTCCAACATTTGTTCCTGACGATCTGCGATGAAGCGCTGGCGGCGACAGCGTGGGCCAAGCTGCGACCCTCACAGCAGGGTCCGCAGCTCCTCCTTCTTGACCTTGCCGGTCGCCGTCATTGGCAAGGCCTTGACCAGCCTGATTTCGGGCACCTTGTAACCGGCCATGCGCTCGCGGCACCAGGCCGAGAGCGCCGCTTCGTCCAGCCCCACCGCCTGTTCGCCCAGCGCGATGAAGGCGACCGGCACCTGCCCGCGCTCGGCATCCTCGCGGCCGATCACGCCCGATCCGGCGATGTCGGGATGCTGCCCGAGCATGGCCTCGATCTCGGCCGGGAAGACGCTCATGCCCTTGACCTTGAGCATCTCCTTGCGGCGCCCGAGAAAGTGCAGATAGCCCTGCTGGTCGATGACACCGATGTCGCCCGTATGGAGAAAGCCGTTGCGGATCGCCTCGGCGCTGGCTTCGGGCTTGTTCCAGTAGCCCTTGAACAGCGAAGGCGTGCGCACGCAGATTTCGCCGGTCTCGCCGAGCGGCATCAGCGCGCCGCTGTCGAAATCGCAGATCTTGAAATCGGTCCCCGGTACCGGCAGACCGACGAAGACCGGCTGCGACAGCAGGTCGAAATCGTCCTGCTGCATGCCGATGGTGAAGCTGTCCATCGTGTGGGTTTCGGTCATCCCCCAGGCGGCCTCGATCATGTCGGCCCCCGTCAGCGCCCGCCAGCGGGCGCGGAAATCCGGATTGAGCTTCTTCACGAAGGACGAGACGCGCACCTTGCGCAGCGAGGTCAGGTCGAAGGAGGGCGTCAGGGTATGGTCGAGAATCTCCACGGCGTTGTCGACCAGAAGATAGGCGAAGCTCGCTTTGTGGCGTTCGACCGCCGTCATGAAGCCCACCGCATCCCAGCGCGCCATCAGAACTACGGTCGCACCCGCCACCAGCGGAAACAGCAGCCCGGTATCCTCGCCGGCGATCCAGAAGATCGGCACGAAATTGAGCACGACATCGTCGGGCGACAGCTGGAAACTCGCCGCCAGGGATGTCCCGGCGGTGTAGAGCATGTCGCGCTGGGTGTGGATGCAGCCCTTCGGCATGCCCGTCGTGCCGCCGGTATAGTTCAGCGCCGCGACCGCATCGAGATCCGGCGCGAAGGCGGGAGCCGGCGCCGTCACCCGGGCCAGGGCCGGCAGCAGGTCGATGGCATCGTCGCAGGCGATTGTCGGCTGCAGCAGCGCCGGCGGCACCGGAAAGCTTGGCTCCGCGGGCAGCATCTCGGCCAGGCTCGTGACGAAGACGGCATGCACCTGTGTCCGGTCGCGCACCTGGCGAAGCGGTGGCATCAGGCTGTCGAGGCAGAGAATGGCCCGCGCGCCCGTATCGTTGAGTTCATAGGCGAGTTCGGCTTCGCGAAACATCGGGTTCACGGGCACATGCACCGCACCGAGCTTGAGGATGCCGAAGAAGGCCAGGATGAATTGCGGGCAGTTCGGCAGATAGACCGCCACCCGGTCTCCCGGCCGCACGCCATGTTCGTGCAGCAGTCCTGCGAAGCGCTCGCTCAGATCGTCGAGTTCGCGATAGCTGATGGTGCGCCCGTAAAAGATGCAGGCGGGCTTTTCGGGCTGGCGCCGCGCCCACTCGCGCAGATGGTCGCTGATCGCGATGGGGCCGAGGGGGTAATGCGGCTCGCGGGCGATCCCAGGCGGCCATGCCGCGCTGTGAAGCTCACGCAGGCGCCCGAAATAGGCGGCTTCATCGGTGCTCATCGTCGGGTCGGCCTGCCTGTCTGCCGCCCATCAGAAGACCTGCCCTCATGATGGTCCTGGCAAAAGGCAAGGGTAGCGGCGGCTTCGCCCGGCGCAAGGCCGCCGGCTCTGCGTTTTCGTGCCGACAGGTGCCTGTACGGCGTTCCCATACAAAAAACCTCCGGGGCGCGAGCCCCGGAGGTTGTCGTCGTGATCGGATGCGAGATCAGATCACCGGCGCGGTGGCGCGGTAGGGCTCGGCTTTCTCGTCGAAGCGCGACCAGCCTTCCTGGCGATACTGGGCGAGGCGGGCGTCGCGGTCGATCGGCGTGGCGCCATCCATGATCGCTTCGGCGGCCGGGGCCTGCGACTCGCTCGTCTTGACCGAGACGACGCTGCCGCCGCGACGAACGGTCTCGGCATAATAATGCGCATCCTCCTCGTCGACGCCGGCATTGATGAAGGAGCCGACGAGGCCGCCTGCTGCGGCGCCCGCGACGGCGCCGGCCGCGGTCGCGGCGAGCCAGCCCGCCGCGACGACCGGGCCGATGCCCGGAATGGCGAGCATGCCGAGCCCGGCCAGGAGACCGGCGGCGCCGCCAACGCCGGCGCCGATGCCGGCGCCCTCGGCGGCGTTGCTCTCTTCGCCGCGCTCGTTGCGGCCGACGAGGCTGATGTCCGAGGCCGGAATGCCGGCGGTCTCGAGCTTCTCGACCACATCGGCGGCGATGGCGTAGCTGTCATAGGAACGGGTGATGGTGCGGGTCATGGTGACCTCCGAGCAGGCAGGTGGATGGGAAGGATCAGTTGCGGACGATGTTGCCGCGATAGTCGACGGAGACGTTGACCTTGGCGCCGGCATGGGTGGCCATGCCCTTCCAGACGCCGTTCTCGTCCTTCTTCAGGCCGGAGACGTCCGAATAGCCATTGGCTTCGAGCCGGCTCTTGGCCTGCCCCTCGGTGAAGCTGTTGGCGCCCGGCAGCGGCGCGTTCTTGTCGGCTTCCGCCTTCGGCGCGGGCATGGGCGAGGTCGTCGAGGTCTGCGCCAGGGCGCCGAACGAGGTCGCCGAGACGATCATCGTCGCGATGAGCAGCTTCTTCATGGGTAGGGTCTCCGTGAGGCAGGGCGGCACAAGGCCGCTGATGCTCAAAGAAACGGCAAGCTGCGGCGAACGTTCCCGAAATAACCCCGGCCGCCCGACGGAACCGGATCGCCCTGCCGCCGTTCGCGCGCTTCCTGCGCCGAGCCGTGCGGCGCGGAGGACGCTTCCGGCGAGCGTCCCGGAGCGCTATATCCGCTGAATGAGCCCCATCGAGACCGGACAGACGGACAGTGCCGCGGCCGACCCCGCACCGTCGCGGCTCGGCATCGCACTGCTCTGCGGCGGCGCCCTGACGCTGTTCCTGGCCGGAGTGCTGCTCTGGTGGCGCGAGGGCGCCCGTCTTTTCACCGACGGCCTCATCGCCGCCATCGTCGCCTGTTTCTGAGGCGCAACGCCGCGCCGCTCCCAGGCTCCCGACAGGACCGCTCCCGTGAACCGCCGTCTCATCCTGCCCCTCGTCGTCTTTCTCGCCGGCGCGCTCGTCCTCGCCGCTGCCGCCATCATCACCTTCGCCCCGAGCCGGCAGGGCGCCTCCGGCACGGGTACGGCGAGCGTCGGAGGGCCGTTCACCCTGACGACACAGGAGGGTCGGTCGCTGACCGACAAGGATCTGCAGGGCGCGCCCTTCCTCGTCTTCTTCGGGTTCACCCACTGCCCGGACATCTGCCCGACCAAGCTCTTCGAGATATCGGAGGTGCTGCGCGCTGCCGGGCCGAAGGGAGAGAAGCTGCGCGCGCTCTTCGTGACGGTCGATCCCGAGCGCGACACGCCCGAGATCATGAAGAGCTATCTCGGCTCATTCGATCCGCGCATCGTCGGGCTGAGCGGCGACAGGCCGGCCATCGACGCTATGATCCGGGCCTATCGCGCCTATGCCCGCAAGGTCCCCCTCCAGGGTGACGACTACACCATGGACCACACCGCGCTGGTCTATCTGATGGGCAAGGACGGCCGCTTCATCGGCGCCTTCAATGTCGAACAGCCGCCGGCGCAGGCGGCCCAGGAATGGCTGCGTCACCTCTAGCGCCGCCGGGTTCAGCGAGCGGCGCACGCCGCCGTGCCAGACCATGGGTCGTCTTGTTCCAGGTAAAGCGGCGCGCCCGGTACTCGTGCAGCGCCATCCAGGCCGCGATGCAGACGAGCCCATAGTAGAACGGCAGCAGGGGGAGCAGCAGCAGCAGCTTCGGTGAACCGCGCCGCAGCGCGCCCAGCGCCGGTGGCAGGAACAGCGCGACGGCTCCGAACAGCCAGACCCCGACCGCCAGCGCCGAGGCCACGCTGCCGAAGACATGCGTCGGCGCAAAGAGGGAGCCCTCGCGCCAGGCCAGAAAGGCGGCCACCGCAAAGACCGGATAGGCCAGCGCGGTGACGATCGTCCCCAATCCGAGTGAGAGGAAGGCAAAGGCGGCCGGCAGGCCGGCCTCCCGCAGCACCGCGATAGGCGCGCGTGAATGCGTCACCAGCGTCTGGATGTAACCCTTAATCCAGCGCGAGCGCTGCTTCAGCCAGGCCCGCAGCGTCAGCGGGGCCTCCTCGCGCGTCTGCGAGGGCAGATCGCCCATGCGGTAGCCGGCGCGCGCCAGCCTGACGCCGAGATCGGCATCCTCGGTCACGTTCCAGGCGTCCCAGCCGCCGACCGCCCGCAACGCGCCGGTGCGGAAATGATTGGAGGTGCCGCCCAGCATGATCGGCAGACCCGCGCGCAGCAGGCCGGGGTTCAGCACCTCGAAGAGCCCGGCATATTCCAGCGCGAACAGGGCCGGCAGCAATCCCTCTCCGGGATGGTCGATCACCAGCCGGGCCTGCAGGCAGGCGAGATCCTCCGGGGCCCGCAGGAAGCGCGCCGCCGCCATCCGCAGCTGCTGCGGATCCGGAATGTCCTCGGCGTCGAAGATCGTGAACAATGCGCCGCGGGCCTCGATCAAGGCGAGGTTCAGTGCCCTCGGCTTGGTCCGCGGTTCGCCGGGCGGCACGATCGTGACCTGGATCTGCGGCGGCAGGGTCAGCCGTGACAGCGCGCTCTGCATGCCGGTGTCGTCGGCCTCGATCAGCAGGCGGATATCGAGCTTCGACGGCGGATAGTCGAGCTTGCGGAGCGCGGCGAGCATCTGCTCCAGCACCGCCTCCTCCCGGTAGAGCGGGATCGCGACCGTGTAGACGGGCAGGCGGCTGTCGTCGACACGCCAGCGATGCTGGCGCCAGAGATCGGGAAGAGGTTGCTCGATCGCCGCTCCCAGCCGCAGCAGGATCAGCCCGAGAAAGAGCGGCCCCAGCAGCAGCGCCACCGCGAAGAAGGTCTCGAGCGGCGCGACCACCGCGCCGGCGAGGACGGCCGCCGCTGCAAGGGTCGCTGCGATCCGTTGGCCGCGGCTCGAGCCGGTCCTGGCACTGTCGCGTGCGAGGCCGGGCGCATCGAGATTGGCGGCGCGAAGCGCGAGCCTGTCCGCATTGGCCTCGCGCAGCGCGGCATGGAAGCGTCGCGGCGTCACCACGGCGACATCGTCGCGCCGGCGCGGCCCGGATTCGAGCATGGCACGCAGGGCCGGCCCCTCGGGGGCCATCACGAATCGCGGGCCGCTGGAGCTGTCGGAGCGCACGGGCGCGATGCCGCCACGCAGGATCGCCTCATGCTCGCCGCCCGGCCTCGGGGCGAAGGGGCCGGCGTGGAAGGGCAGGCCGAGCTCGGCCGCCAGCGCGCGATAGTAGCTCTCCTCGTCGATCAGCCCGGCTGCGAACACCTCGCGAGCCGGCTCGCTGCGCCGGCGTTCGGCACGACGGGCCGCCTCGGCGAGCTGGACCGGCGCAATGCCCCGGCCTGCGAGAAAAGCGATCTCGACCGGCAGGCCGACCGAAGCCGTCGCCGGACCATCCGGATGCCCCTCGTGACCGCTGCCCCCCACTGGCCCGGTTCCGCCCTACGCAACGACGAGACTGCCCGGGCCGGTTTGGCCCGGGACAACTCATGGTTGCCGGATCGGAGCGGGGAGTCGAGAGGGGCGGCGCGATTTTCGGGCCGCAGCGGGCCCGGCGCTTACGTGCCGCCGAGGATTTCCGCCACCTGCGGGATGTCCTTGTCGCCGCGCCCGCAGAGATTCATCACCATCAGGTGGTCCTTGGGCAGGGTCGGGGCGAGTTCGATCACCTTGGCCAGCGCATGGGCCGGCTCCAGCGCCGGGATGATGCCCTCGAGCTTGGAGCAGAGCTGGAAGGCCGAGAGGGCCTCGTCATCGGTCGCGGAGATGTAGGTGACGCGCCCGGTGTCGTGCAGCCAGGCATGCTCCGGTCCGATGCCGGGATAGTCGAGCCCCGCCGAGATCGAATGCGCGTCCTTGATCTGCCCATCCTCGTCCATCAGCAGATAGGTCCGGTTGCCGTGGAGGACGCCTGGCTTGCCGCCGGTCAGCGAGGCGGCGTGCTGCGCGGTCGAGAGGCCGTGGCCGGCCGCCTCGACGCCCCACATCCTGACGCTCGGATCGTCGAGGAAGGGGTGGAACAGGCCGATCGCGTTCGAACCGCCGCCGATCGCCGCGATCAGCGAATCCGGCAGGCGGCCCTCCGCCGCCAGCATCTGCTCGCGGGTCTCGCTGCCGATCACCGACTGGAAGTCGCGCACCATGGCGGGATAGGGATGCGGGCCCGCCGCCGTGCCGATGCAGTAGAAGGTCGTCGCGACATTGGTCACCCAGTCGCGCAGGGCCTCGTTCATCGCGTCCTTCAGCGTCTTGGTGCCGGACTGCACGGGCACCACGCTGGCGCCGAGCATCTTCATGCGGAAGACGTTGCTCGCCTGCCGCGCGACATCGACCGCGCCCATATAGACGATGCATTCCAGGCCGAAGCGGGCGCAGAGCGTGGCGGTCGCGACGCCGTGCTGGCCGGCGCCGGTCTCGGCGATGATGCGCTTCTTGCCCATGCGCCGTGCCAGCAGGATCTGGCCGAGCACGTTGTTCACCTTGTGCGCGCCGGTGTGGTTGAGCTCGTCGCGCTTGAAATAGATTTTCGCGCCGCCCGATAGGCCGGAGGCCGTCGCTACGCTGCGCAAGTGCTCGGTCATGCGCTCGGCGAAATAGAGCGGCGAGGGCCGCCCGACATAATGCTTGAGATAGCTCGCCATCTCGGCCTGAAAGCCGGGGTCGGCCTTGGCGGCCTCATAGGCCTGCTCCAGCGAGAGCACGAGCGGCATCAGCGTCTCGGCGACGAAGCGCCCGCCGAACAGGCCGAAGCGGCCGTTCTCGTCCGGGCCGGAGCGGTAAGTGTTCGGGTTCTGGGGGGCGTTCATGTCCGGCCTGCCTCTGCTGCTGCGGCCGCCGCGGCGCGGGCCGCGGCGACGAATTCCGTGATCCGGCCGACATCCTTGACGCCGGGTGCCCGCTCCACCCCGGAGGAAACGTCGACGCCCCAGGGCCGTGCCATCGTGATGGCCTGCGCGACATTCGCCGGATCGAGCCCGCCCGATAGCATGAAGGGCGAAGTCCGGTCGAGCGCCGCCAGGATCGACCAGTCGAAGGTCCGTCCGTGCCCGCCGGGATAGGCGGCGTCCTTGGGCGGCTTGGCGTCGAGCAGGATACGATCCGCCACACCCTCATAGGCGGCGAAGGCGGCGAGATCGTGCCGGTCCGCGATGCCGAGCGCCTTGATCACCCGCAGCCCGGTCGCGGCCTTGATGGCGCGCACCGCCTCGGGAGTCTCGCGACCATGCAGCTGCAGCCAGTCCGGCCTGACCGTCTCGACGAGGTCGCTGAGCTCGTCAAGCGGGCGGTCGACGACCAGCGCCACGATCTCGGCACGGCCGCGCGCGATCGCCGCGAGTGCCGCGGCTTGACGGGGAGGCACGAAGCGCGGGCTCTTCGGATGGAAGACGAGGCCGATCATCTCGACCCCGGCCGCCAGCGCGGCCTCCAACGTCTCGGGGGTCGAGAGGCCGCAGATCTTGATCGCGAGAGGCTGGGTGGGAGCGAACATCCGCCCGGCTTTACACGAAGGTGATCGCTGCCGCACTTGCGACATGATGACGGGCAAAGCAAAGCTGGCGCGGTCAGGCAGTGCCGGCGAAACGAAGCGGCGACAGGGCGGGCGGACTCGATTGTTCGGCAAGGGGCGGCGCGGTTTCACCATTCTCGCGGGGCTGCTGGCGCTCGCCGGCGTCACCGCAGCTGTCTTCTATGTCCTCAGCCAGCCGCGCACGCTGCGCCTCGCCGTCGGGCCCCTCGGCTCCGAGGATGCGCGCATGGCCGCCGGCTTCGTGCAGGGCCTGAACCGCGAGAAATCCCAGATCCGTCTGCGCCTGATCCTGACCGAAGGGTCCGAGGAAAGCGCGCGCAAGGTCGATGCGGGCGATGCCGAGCTCGCCATCGTCCGTCCCGACATCGCCCTGCCGGCCAAGGCCGACACCGCGCTCATCACCCGCCGCTCCTTCCCTTTCCTGATCACCGACAAGGAGAGCGGCATCGGCCGCATCGCCGATCTGCGGGGCCGGCGCGTCGGCGTCGTGCGCAATCCGCAAGGCAACATCGCCCTGCTCCGGCTGGTGCTCGCGCAGTACGAGGTAGGCCCCCAGGATGTCGAGATTGTCGGGCTCACACCCGACGAGATCGTGCCCGCGGCGAAGGAACGGCGCATCGACGCCTTCTTCACCATCAACGCGGTGGGGGCGCGGGCGGGCGGGGACGGCGCCGGGCGGCTGCGCTCGGCCTGGGGCGAGGACCCCGTCCTGATCCCGATCCGCGAGGCGGACGCGCTGGCGGCCCGCATCCGCACCATCGAGACCGGTGAGATCGTGCGCGGCGCGCTCGGCGGCGACCCCCCGCGCCCCTCTGAGAACCTGCCGACCATCGCGGTGACCTCGCGCCTCGTCGCCGCGCAGGACCTCGACGAGGATGTCGTCGGCAATCTGGTCAGCGCCCTGCTCGGCCTACGGGTCACGCTGGCGGCCGAACTGCCGCAGATCCAGGCGCTGGAGACACCGGCGACGGACAAGGACGCGCCCTTGCCGGTCCATGCTGGCGCGGCCGCCTTCATCGATGGCGAGCAGAAGACCTTCTTCGAACGCTATGGCGACTGGTTCTATCTCGGCGTGATGGGACTCTCGCTCCTGGGAACCGGCGCGGCTGGCCTGCTCGGGCGCGAGAGCGCGGCCCGCCGCCGCCAAGCCATGATGGGGCTCGACCGGCTTCTGGCGATCCTGCCGCAGATTCGCGCGACGACCGATCTCGAGGCGCTCGACAACTACCGCGCCCAAGCCGATGCCATTCTGCTCGAGGTCCTGGGCGATTTCGGCGAGGGCAATCTCGATTCCTCGGCCATCGCCGCCTACCGTCTGGTCTTCGACCAGGTCAGCCGCGCGGTCGTCGAGGCGAAGATCCGGGCGGCCGCCGTCCAGATCTGACGGGCGGAAACCGCCCGCGATTCACCCTGCGCCGCGGCTGCGGGCCCTTCGTGGTTGCCCAAACGCCCGTCAGCGTTTATGTGCAGCGCAGCGAATTCCAGTTTCCTCGAGACGGGCTGCGCCGGCAGGGCTTCGATCCTCGCCGGCTTGTGGCCATGACAAAGGCCCTTCCCGCATGTCCATGCGCAATATCGCCATCATCGCCCACGTCGACCACGGCAAGACCACGCTCGTCGACCAGCTGCTGCAGCAGTCGGGCACCTACCGCGACAACCAGCGCGTCATCGAGCGCGTGATGGACTCCAACGATCTGGAGAAGGAGCGCGGCATCACCATCCTCGCCAAGGCGACCTCGGTCGTCTGGAAGGATACGCGCATCAACATCGTCGACACCCCCGGCCACGCCGACTTCGGCGGCGAGGTCGAGCGCATCCTGAACATGGTCGATTCGGCCATCGTCCTGGTCGACGCCGCCGAGGGCCCGATGCCGCAGACCAAGTTCGTGGTCTCCAAGGCGCTGAAGCTCGGCCTGCGTCCGATCGTGGCGATCAACAAGGTCGACAAGCCCGACGCCCGTGTCCAGGAGGTCATCAACGAGGTCTTCGATCTCTTCGCCGCCCTCGACGCCACCGACGAGCAGCTCGATTTCCCGATCCTCTACGGCTCGGGCAAGCAGGGCTGGATGGCGCATGATCCGGCGGGTCCGCAGGACCAGGGCCTCGCCCCGATGTACGACCTCATCCTCAGCCATGTGCCGGAGCCGCGCGTCGAGGAAGGCCCGTTCCGCATGATCGGCACGCTGCTCGAGGCCAACCCCTATCTCGGCCGCATCATCACCGGCCGCGTCGTCTCCGGCTCGGCCAAGCCGAACCAGACCATCAAGGTGCTCTCCGGCGACGGCTCGACCGTCGAGACCGGCCGCATCACCAAGATCCTCGCCTTCCGCGGCCTCGAGCGCACGCCGATCGAGGAAGCGATCCCCGGTGACATCGTCTCGATCGCCGGTCTGGTGAAGGGCTCCGTCGCCGACACCTTCTGCGACCCGTCCGTCACCGAGCCGATCAAGGCCCAGCCGATCGACCCGCCGACCGTCTCGATGACCTTCATGGTCAACGACTCGCCGCTGGCCGGCACGGAAGGCGACAAGGTCACGACCCGCGTCATCCGTGACCGCCTGCTCAAGGAGGCGGAGGGCAATGTCGCGCTGCGCGTCGAAGAGGCGACCGACAAGGACAGCTACATCGTCTCCGGACGCGGCGAACTCCAGCTCGCCATCCTGATCGAGACGATGCGCCGCGAGGGCTTCGAGCTCGGCATTTCGCGTCCGCGCGTCGTGCTGAAGCGCGACGAGAGCGGCCAGCTGCTCGAGCCGATCGAGGAGGTCATCATCGACGTCGACGAGGAGCATTCCGGCGTCGTCGTGCAGAAGATGTCCGAGCGCAAGGCCGACATGCTGGAGATGCGCCCCTCCGGCGGCAACCGCCTGCGCCTGGCCTTCCACGCCCCGACCCGCGGACTGATCGGTTATCAGGGCGAGCTGCTGACCGACACCCGCGGCACCGCGATCATGAACCGCCTGTTTCATGACTACATGCCCTACAAGGGCGAGATCGGCGGCCGCCGCAACGGCGTGCTGATCGCGATGGAAACCGGCGAGGCCGTGGCCTATGCGCTGTGGAACCTCGAGGATCGCGGCCCGATGATGATCGAGCCCGGCTGGAAGGTCTATCAGGGCATGATCGTCGGCGAGCACACCCGCGAGAACGATCTCGAGGTGAACGTGCTCAAGGGCAAGAAGCTCACCAACATCCGCACCACCTCGAAGGACGAGGCCGTGCGCCTGACCCCGCCGATCCGGATGACGCTGGAGCGTTCGCTGGCCTGGATCGACGATGACGAACTGGTTGAGGTGACGCCGAAGTCGATCCGCCTGCGCAAGGCGATTCTCGACCCCAACGAGCGCAAGCGCTCGCAGAAGATGAAGCAGGACGTCGCCTAAACCGGGCGCTTCTGAAGATTGCGAAGGGCGGGCCGCAAGGCCCGCCCTTCGTCGTTTCGGAGGGAGCCGCGCTCAGTGGCTCATCAGGATCGGCAGCCGGCATTCCTGCAGCAGGGACTGCGTGACGCCGCCGAGCAGCCATTCGCGCAGGCGCGAATGCTTGTAGGCGCCGCAGACGATGAGATCGGCGGCGAAGCCGCTGGCCGCCTGACGGATTTCGCTGGCGACATCCGCCTCGCCGAGCGCGACATTGCGCACGGTCACCTTGACGCCGTGCCGCGCCAGATGCGGGGCGAGGTCGGTGCCGGGCAGCAGGCCGGCCAGATCCTTCTCGCCGGTGACGGTGAGGATCTCGACCTCCTCGGCCTGCTTCAGGAAGGGCAGCGCGTCCGCCACGGCGCGGGCCGCGGATGCACCGCCATCCCAGGCGATCAGGATGCGCTTGCCGACATGGCGCTCGCGGCCCGGCGGCACGATGAGGACGGGGCGACCGCTGTCGAACAGCGCCGCCTCGATCAGCCCCCGGTCGCGCTGAACCGGATCGGTCTCCATGTCGAGCACCGTGACGTCGTGGACGCGGGCATGAGCAAGCAGCCGGTCGCAAAGACTGGCGAAGACGAGGGACGGGGTCTCGACGCTGCAGACGACGCCGGCGAGGTCGGCCCGGCCCTTCGATTGTTCGGCGAAGGCCTCGGCCAGGTCCTTGATGCGGCGGTTTTCATGCGCGATCAGCTCGGCACCGAAAGCGCCGACGAGCGAGCCCGGCACCGCATAGCGCATCGAGGCGGCCTCCAGGGTCAGGTGAGCGTCGGCGGCCTGCGACAGCGAGATCGCGTAGGCAACGGCCGAGCTGTGATTGCCGCGTCCGTCCTCGGTGAAGCCGACGAGAACGCTCTTGATCGACAGGGGCATGATGAATCCTCCGCGGGTTTGCTCTTGCCGACAGCATGCCCGAACTGGCGGCGGAGCCCTTGCGCTGGATCAACCCGGCCCGTCCCGATCGGTGGGACAGTGCGATCCGTCGGCCACCGACGGAGGAGACGTCATCATGCTTCACCGCATCACGCTTCATCTGGGCCGCATGCCCGCCCAGCCCGAGGGCAATGCCCGCGATGGCTACGAGATCACCGCGCCGCTCGATGCCGAGGGCCGGCTCCTGGCCGAGGAGTGGCATGCCGCTCGCGACAAATGCCGCGTCCGGCGCTTCGCGCCGAGCGAGCCGGATCGCCATGGCTGGCTGCTGCACCGCGCCGGCGGCGAGGGCGGCGCAAGCTGGGGCATCGACTATGACGACGCCTCCAGCGACGATGACGAGGTCGGTTACAAGCTGGACCGTCATCGCTTCCAGCTCGGCGAATATGTCTCGATTCGCGACCAGGACGGCGACTTCAGGCCTTACAAGGTCGTCGCCCTCCGGGCCGTTGCGGCGCCCGCTCCGGCCGGCGTCTGACAGCCCGCTCCTTGGAGACGAAGTCCATGTCAGACATCCGCTCTACCGCCCAGCCCCTCGGCTTCGGCACGCTCCTGACTCCCGTCCATCTCGGGGCGGGGGCGGAAGCGACCATCCGCTTTGCCGCGCAGCTGGCCCGCTGCCTCTCCTGCCGCCTCATCGGCACCGGCGCCGATCAGCTTGAGCTGCCCTATTACGGGGACGGCGCCGGGATGGTCGATGCAGTGCTGGTCGAGAATGCCCGCGCCGTGATGGAGGAGGATCTCGCCAAGGCTCAGGCCCTGTTCCGCCGGGCTGCTGACGGTGTGGCGCTGGACTGGCGCAGCGCAGTGGATGCTCCGGCCAGCTTCGTCCTCACCCAGTCGCGGGCGGCCGACCTCGTCGTTCTCGCCCGCCAGGGCGGCGGCGATCCGCCGCTCGGCCGCATGGGCGTCGCCCCGGGGGACGTGGTCCTCGAGCTGGGCCGGCCGATCCTGATCGTCCCGCAGGAGGTGGAGAGGCTCGCGGCAAGAAGCGTCGTCATCGCCTGGAAGGACACACGCGAGTCGCGCCGCGCCGTACAGGATGCACTGCCCTTCCTCGTCCGGGCGGATGTCGTCACCGTCCTCTCCGTCGGGGCCGATCCGGCCGATGACGGCGCGCAGGATGTCTGCGGCTATCTCGCGCAATACGGCATCGCGGCGCGCGTGGTGACGCGGCCGAAGAGCAGCGCCACCGTGGCGGCCGAGATCGCCGATCTGGCGAAGCTGCAGAATGCCGACCTCATCGTGGCGGGCGCCTATGGGCACAGCCGCCTGCGTGAATGGATTTTCGGCGGGGTGACGCGCGACCTGATCGAAACCACGCCGGTCTGCTGCCTGATGTCCCACTGAGAGGCGGCGTCCGCCCTGCGTCCGGCGCAGCCGGGACGGCCTCGCTGCGACCTTGCCGGCGCTCCCGGGCTCTGGTCCTCTTCACTCTCTCGTCGAGGGGAGAGTTCCATGCAGTTCCGCAATCTCGGCCGTTCCGGCCTGCGCGTGTCGCTCGTCGGCCTCGGCTGCAACAATTTCGGCGGCCGGATCGACGACGAGGCCACGCGCAAGGTGGTCGATGCCGCGATCGAGCACGGCATCACCCTGTTCGACACCGCCGATATCTATGGCGAGAAGGCGGGATCCGAGCGTGTGCTGGGCAAGGTCCTGGGCGCGCGCCGCAAGGACATCGTCCTGGCCTCGAAGTTCGGCATGAAGATGTTCCATGGCGGGCAGGGCGGCTCGCGCCGCTACATCATGAGCGCCGTCGAGGAGTCGCTGTCGCGGCTGAGGACCGACTGGATCGACCTCTACCAGTTCCACACGCCCGACCCGCTCACCCCGATCGACGAGACGCTGCGCGCGCTCGAGGATCTCGTGACCCAAGGCAAGGTTCGCTATGTCGGCTGTTCCAACATGCCGGCCTGGCAGGTCGCGGACGCGCAATGGACGGCGCGCGATCTCGGCCTCGCCGGCTTCGCCTCGGCTCAGGATGAGTACAGCCTGCTCAAGCGCGGCGCCGAGAAGGACCTGATCCCCGCGCTGAAGCATTACGGCATGGGCTTGCTGCCCTATTTCCCGCTCGCCAACGGCGCGCTGACCGGCAAGTACAAGCGCAACGCCCCGATGCCGGACGGCGCGCGGCTGACCAAGCTGCCCGAGCGCGCCGGCCAGATCTTCAGCGAGGCGAACTGGGCGAAGATCGAGGCGCTGACCGACTTCTGCGAGGCGCGCGGCAGGACGCTGGTCGAACTCGCCTTCTCCTGGCTCGCCGCCCAGCCGGTCGTCTCCAGCGTCATCGCCGGCGCGACCAGGCCCGAGCAGATCGCGGCCAATGTGAAGGCGGCCGATTGGGCGCTGACGGCGGACGAGCTCGCCGAGATCGACCGCATCACCGCGTAGGACCCGCGATCTCGCCGCCTCAGCGGAACGGCGGCTCGTCGAAGCTGCGCAGCTTGCGCGAATGGATCGTCGAGCCGGCCTTCTTGAGCTTCTCCAGCGCCGCCAGCCCGATCCGCAGATGCTCGCTGACGGCGCGTTCGTAGAACGCGTTGGCTGCGCCCGGCAGCTTGATCTCGCCATGGAGCGGCTTGTCGGAGACGCAGAGTAGCGTGCCATAGGGCACGCGCAAGCGGTAGCCCTGGGCCGCGATCGTGCCCGACTCCATGTCGACCGCGATGGCGCGCGACAGATTGATCCGCCGACGCTCCTTGGTCCATCGCAGCTCCCAGTTCCGGTCGTCCTGCGTCACCACGGTGCCGGTGCGCAGCCGGTTCTTGAGCTGGTCGCCCTTCTCGCCCGTGACCTCTGCCGCGGCCTCCTGCAGGGCGACCTGAACCTCCGCCAGGGCCGGGACGGGCACGTCCGGCGGCACCAGCTCGTCCAGAATGCCGTCCTGGCGCAGATAGGCATGGGCGAGGACATAGTCGCCGATGATCTGCGTCTGCCGCAGGCCGCCGCAATGGCCGACCATCAGCCAGCAATGGGGCCTGAGCACCGCGAGATGGTCGGTGATGTTCTTGGCGTTGGAGGGGCCGACGCCGATATTGATCAGCGTCACGCCCTGCCCGTTCTCGCGGATGAGGTGATAGGCCGGCATCTGGAAACGGTGCCAGGGGGCCGACATCACGCGCTCCGCCGCGCTGACATCGATCCCGTCGCGCTCGATCCGCACCCCGCCCGGCGTCACCAGCGCCTGCGCGGTGCCGGCCTCGATCTCGGCCAGCCCCAGCCGCACGAACTGGTCGACATAGCGGTGGTAATTGGTCAGCAGCACCCAGGGCTGCACCGCGCGCCAGTCGGTGCCGGTGTAATGCACCAGCCGGCGCAGCGAGTAATCCACGCGCACCGCGTCGAACAGCGAGAGCGGCCGCGGCTGCCCCTCGACGATGTCGAAGGTGCCGTCGGCGATCTCGTCGCCGACCAGCGAGAGCAGCGGCGTCGGGAAATGACGCGCCAGCTCGGCGGCCGTGACCTTGCCGCGGCCGAGCTCGTCGCCGCCGTCCAGCGCGTAAGGGTAGGGAATTTCCTGGTCGCTGACGCCGGTCTCGATCGTCGCGTCATACTCCTCGACCAGCGGCTCCAGCTGATCGAGCAGATAGGCGCGGAACTCGGCCGGCTGCGTGATCGTGGTCGAATAGACCCCCGGCGCCGCGAACTTCGCATAGCCGCGCCGGGTCGCCGCCGGCAGTTTCGAGGGCTCATAGGTCACGCGCAGCAGCGGGTAGCGATAGCGCGCGCGCTCTTCCGGCGTCGGCGCCTGCCCGGTCTCGAAGAAGCGCTGCAGATCGCCACGCAGCGCGGCCCGCGCCTCGCCATAGAGCCGTTCGAGCCGGTCGATGGCGGCGGCGGGATTTGCGGCGGTCTCGAACGTCATGGGCGGGGGCGTCCTTTCGTTCGCACGAGCTTTAGCCCCGGCCGCGCGCGCGTGACAACTGCCGGAGGCTGACAGGGCCTGCGGCTTGACTTGCCAGCCATAGCCAATTACTAAACCAAACAGTTAACTTAAGGCCGACCCGAGAACGGCCCCAGGAGGAGATGCCCATGTTCGCGAAGCCGCAGAAGGAACACGACTGGCTGCACCAGCTCGTCGGTGAATGGACCTCGGAAATGGACTGCGCCATGGGGCCGGACCAGCCGCGGCAGAAATCGAAGGGCCGCGAGACCGTCCGCTCGCTCGGCGGGCTCTGGACGCTCGGCGAGGGCGAGGGCGAGATGCCCGACGGCACGACCGGCCGGACGCTCATGACGCTGGGCTTCGACCCTGCGAAGGGCCGCTTCGTCGGCAGCTTCATCGGCTCGATGATGACGCATCACTGGCTCTATGAGGGCACCCTCGACGAGGCCGCCAATGTGCTGACGCTCGAATCCTCGGGCCCGAACATGATGGGCGACGGTGCCGTCATCCCCTACCGCGACGTCGTCACCGTGGTCTCGCCCGACCATCGCATCCTGGCCTCCTACATGCCCGACGGCAAAGGCGGCTGGAGCGAGTTCATGACGGCCCATTACCGCCGCGTGGCCTGAGCCCTTCAAGGGAGGAGGATCGATGAAACTGTCCCCCTATCTGATGTTCGAGGGCAATTGCCGCGAGGCCTTCACCGCCTATCAGGCCATTCTCGGCGGCCGCATCGAAGCGATGATGGATCATCGCGGCACGCCGGCCGAGGCCCACGTCCCGCCCGAATGGCTGGACAAGATCCTGCATGCCTGCCTCGTCCTCGACGGCCAGATGCTGATGGCCTCCGACGCCCCGCCCGGCCGCAGCGATGGGCCGATGCGCAGCGTCTCGGTGTCGGTCAACGTCCCCGAAGTCGCCGAGGCCGAGCGCATCTTCGCTGCGCTCTCCGAAGGGGCGACGATCCAGATGCCGATGGAGGAGACCTTCTGGTCGCCCCGCTTCGGCATGCTGCGCGACCGCTTCGGCACGAACTGGATGATCGGCGCCGACATGCCGGCCGAAAAGGCCAATTGCGGCTGAGCCACACGCGTCATTCTTGGGCGCCGAGACAGTGGCGAACCCGGAACCCACGACCGGGCGAGCCGCCTGCCTTCTCGACGATCGGGAACGGGACGATGGGTGGCCTGCGCCAAGCCGTGGATTCCGGGTTCTTCGCTCCGCGAAGCCCCGGAATGACAACTACCTCAGCACCGCCCAGGCCAGCAGGCCTGCGATCACCCAGAGCGCCCAATTGCCCCAGCGGTTGCGCTGCGCCTCGGCCCGGCCGATCGCGGCGATGCTGCGCTCGTCGAGCGAGAAGCCGTGCCGCGAGGCATTCTCGAGTTGGCCGAGCACGCGCTCGGCGCGCGTCACCGTCTCCGGCAGCCGCGACAGGCTGTCGAGCAACGAACCCGCGCCGCGCCCGGCCTCGGCGAGCTTGCCGAGGGGCCCCAGATTCTGCGTGATCCAGTCCCGCACCACCGGCTCGGCCGTGCTCCACATGTCGAGATGCGGATCGAGCGTGCGGGCCACGCCCTCGACCACCACCATGGTCTTCTGCAGCATGACGAGCTCGGTGCGCGTCGCCATGTCGAACATGCCGGTGATCTCGAAGAGCAGCGTCAGCACCTTCGCCATCGAGATCTGGTCGGCGCTCTTGTCGTGGATCGGCTCGCCGACGGCGCGGATCGCCTGGGCGAAATCGGCGACGTCGTGATGCGGCGGCACATAGCCGGCCTCGAAATGCACCTCGGCCACCCGGGTGTAGTCGCGGGTGATGAAGCCGAGCAGGATCTCGGCGAGGAAGCGCCGCTCCTTCAGGCCCAGCCGCCCCATGATGCCGCCATCGACGGCGACGAGCCGGCCCTGCGCATCGACGAACAGGTTTCCCGGATGCATGTCGGCGTGGAAGAAGCCGTCGCGGATCGCATGCTTCAGGAAGGATTGAATCACGATCCGCCCCAGCGCCGGCAAATCGTGCCCGGCGGCCTTCAGGGCCTCGACGTCGGAGAGTCGGATGGCGTCGATCCACTCGTCCACCAGCATCTCGCGGGCGGTGAGTTGCCAGTCCGGTTCCGGAACCCGGAAATCGGGATCGTTCTTGGTGTTCTCGGCGAATTCCGAAAGGGCGGCGGCCTCGAGCCGCAGATCCATCTCCATCGTCACCGAGCGCGCCAGCGTTTCGACGACGCCGGTGAAGCGCAGGCGGCGCGCCTCGGCCGAGCGCCGCTCGGCCAGCTCCGCGCCGAAGCGCATCGCGCCGAGATCGCGATGGAAGCGGTCGCGGATGCCCGGCCGCAGCACCTTGACCGCGACCTCGCGTCCGTCTTGCAGGCGGGCGCGGTGGACCTGCGCGATCGACGCGGCCGCCACCGGTTCGCCGAAGGCGGCGAAGACCTGCTCGACCGGCCGGCCATGGGCCGCTTCGACGATGGCGCGGGCCTGTGCCATCGGGAAGGGCGGCATCCGGTCCTGCAGCGCCGAGAGATCGGAGGCGATCTTCATACCGACGACGTCGGGCCGCGTCGCCAGGAACTGTCCGAACTTGACATAGGACGGGCCGAGCCGGGTCAGGGCCGCGGCGAGCCTTGTCGCCGAGGTGCCGGCCTCGCGCCGCTCGATCAGCCGCCCGACGCGGATCAGCCCGCGCGCCAGCGGCGGCAGGACCGACGGATCGATCAGCGCCAGTGCGCCCTCGCGGGCCAGCACGAAGCCGGTGCGCGCGGTCCGCGCGAGATGGAAGAGGGAAGAGATCATGCGGGGATGATCTTCGAGATCACGTCAGCAATGTCACGCGCGGCGTCGTCCCGGGCGACCAGAGAGAGACCCGGGACCCATGCCTGAACCGTTCCGGAATGGATCCCGGGTCTGCGCTTGGCTCCGCCCGGGATGACCACGCTCGACTCGGCAAAGGCCCTCACAGCTTCCAGCCCGAATGCAGCGCCACGACGCCTCCGGTCATGGGCGTGAACTTGGCCCGGCGGAAACCGGCGGCCTCGATCATGCCGGCGAAGGCCTGGGGCCGCGGGAATTTGCGGATCGACTCGACGAGATACTGGTAGGGCTCGGCCTCGCCGGTCACCATCCGCCCCATCGGCGGGATGACGTTGAAGGAATAGGCCTCGTAGACCTTGTCCAGCAGAGGCACGTCGACATGGCTGAACTCGAGGCAAAGGAAGCGCCCGCCGCGCTTCAGCACCCGATAGGCCTCGGCCAGAGCCTTGTCGATGCGCGGCACGTTGCGGATGCCGAAGGCGATCGTATAGGCGTCGAAATGGTTGTCCGGCAGGCCGAGTTCCTCGGCATTGCCCTGCACGAAGGCGATGCGCTCGTCGCCGGGAAAGCGCTTGGCCGCCCGGTCGCGGCCCACGCTCAGCATCTCCGCATTGATGTCGAGCACCGTGACGTCGGTCTGCGGTCCGCCGGCCTCGAGCACCGAAAAGGCGACGTCGCCCGTGCCGCCGGCCACGTCGAGATGCCGGGAGGGGCGGTCCTTCGGCGGGTTGACCGCCGTCAGCAGCGCACTCTTCCAGGCCCGGTGCAGGCCCGCCGACATCAGGTCGTTCATCAGATCGTAGCGGCCGGCGACCTTGTGGAAGACATCGTCCACCTTGGCCTGCTTCTCGCGGAGCGGCACGGTCTCGAAGCCGAAATGCGTGGTCTCGGAAGCTGCTGTCACGATCGGTCCGATCCTGTGCAATCTGTCTTGTCTTTGCTTGGGGCGATGCATAGCCAAACGAGCGGGGCTTGTCGCGGCCCCTCTCGACGCAGGCCGACCGGAGACTGACTGAGATGCCCGAGCTTCCCGAGGTCGAGACCGTCCGGCGCGGGCTGGAACCGGCGATGCTGGGCGAAACCTTGCTCCGGGTCGAGCAGAACCGGCCGGATCTGCGCTTTCCGCTGCCCGAGCGCTTTGCCGCCCGCCTCACCGGCCGGCGGATCGAGGCGCTGTCGCGGCGGGCGAAATATCTGATCGCCGATCTCGATGACGGCCAGGCGCTGATCATGCATCTCGGCATGAGCGGGCGCTTCGTCGTCGAGGCGCCGGGCACCCCGCCGGTCGAGCCGGGCGCCTATTACAACGAGATCGGCCGGCACCTGATCCACGACCATGTCGTCTTCCACATGGGGTCCGGCGCACGCATCACCTATAACGACGTGCGCCGCTTCGGCTTCATGGATCTCGTGCCGCGCGCCGAGCTGGCGACCTCCAAGCATTTCGCCGGCATGGGTATCGAACCGCTCGGCAACGAGCTTTCGGGAGAGACGCTGGCGCAGCTCTTCGCGGGCAAATTCGCGCCGTTGAAGGCAGCCCTCCTCGACCAGCGCCTCGTGGCGGGCCTAGGCAACATCTATGTCTGCGAGGCGCTGTTCCGGGCCGGACTGCACCCGGAGGCCGAGGCGGGGTCCATCGCGACGCCGACCGGCCGGCCGCGCCCCGCCGCTCATGCTTTGGCGCAGATCATCCGCGAGGTTCTGGAGGAGGCGGTGGCGGCCGGCGGCTCGACCTTGCGCGACTTCGCCCATGCCGATGGCTCGCTCGGCTATTTCCAGCACCGGTTCAAGGTCTATGACCGCGAGGGCGAGCCCTGCACCGCGCCGGGCTGCGGCAGCCTCGTCAAGCGGCTCGTGCAGTCCGGCCGCTCGACCTTCTATTGCGAGACCTGCCAGCCGCGCTCGCCGCGGCGCTGAGGCGCCGCGGAGCAGGGCCGGCCTCAGCGGCGCGGCAACTCCGGATATTCCAGCTTCGACACGTCGTAGCCGAGCGCGGCGGCCCGCTGGACCAGCTGGCGGCGCAGCGCCGGGCTCATCTTCGGATCGCGCACAAAGATATAGAGATCCTTGAAGGTCGGATCGGCCGAGATGAACCAGCTGTAGTCGTTGGCGCGGTCGAGGATCCAGTAGTCGCGCACCACCGGAACGACGCCGAAGACCGTGTAGGTCACGCGCAGTTTCGCATTGGTGCCGGGGTCGAGGATCTCGCCCGGCCCGCCGATCGTCTTGAGTTCGCCCAAGGGCGTCCCCATCCGGCAGGAATCGAGCACCTCGATCCGGCCGCCCTCACCGCGCTTGTACTCGGTCGCGCCGGCGACGCAGCCATCGGTGATCGCCATCGGCCGGCGGGCGAATTCGTGCCAGAGGCCGGTATAGAGCCGCTCGACCGCTACCGGCTTGGCGGGCTGCGGAGCCTGGCTGCTCTGCAGGCCACCGGCGGCGCAGCCGGCGAGCAGGAGCCCGGCGAGGAGGGCGATGATCGGGGCGCGCATCAGGATATCCTCCGGCGGATTGCGTGTGTCTCCACACTACGCGCTCGCCCCCCTGCCGGATCCATTCAGGCCCCGCTGCGCCTCCCCGTCGCGGCACAGACGGTCTTGCGCCCGCGCGCATGGACCTGCGCCGGCCGCGCGGCTAAACCACGTGCGCACAGCCGAACCGGGAGGGCGCCATGGCTTACGAGACCATTCTCGTCGAAACGAAGGGCAAGGTCGGGCTCGTCACGCTCAACCGCCCCCAGGCGCTGAACGCGCTGAACGGCCAGCTCATCGCCGAGATCAACACGGCGCTCGACGGTTTCGAGCGCGATCCCGCCATCGGCTGCATCGTCCTGACCGGCTCGGAAAAGGCCTTCGCCGCCGGAGCCGACATCAAGGAGATGCAGGACCGGACCTATCCCGAGACCTATCTCGTTGACAAATTCGCCGACTGGGACCGGATCGGTCAGCGCCGCAAGCCGATCGTCGCCGCCGTCGCCGGCTTCGCACTGGGCGGCGGCTGCGAGCTCGCCATGATGTGCGACTTCATCATCGCCGCCGACAATGCAAAATTCGGCCAGCCCGAGATCAATCTCGGCGTCATTCCCGGCGCCGGCGGCACGCAGCGCCTCACTCGCGCGGTCGGCAAGGCCAAGGCGATGGATCTCTGCCTCACCGGTCGGATGATGGACGCAGCCGAGGCCGAGCGCGCCGGGCTCGTCGCCCGCATCGTCCCCCTCGCCGACCTGATGACCGAGGTCATGAAGGCTGCGGATGCGATCGCCGCCAAGTCGCTGCCTTCCGCGCTGATGGTCAAGGAGACGGTCAACCGAGCCTTCGAGGTAACGCTGGCCGAAGGCGTGCGCTTCGAGCGCCGGCTCTTCTCCTCGCTTTTCGCCACGCATGACCAGAAGGAAGGCATGGCCGCTTTCGCCGAGAAGCGCAAACCCGCCTTCAAGAACAGCTGAGATCGCCATGACCGTCACGATCAAGAGCCCGGCCGGCCTCATCCTGCCGGGATATGCCGATGTCGAAGTCGCCGCCGCGCGGCTCAAGGGCGTCGCCCACCACACCCCCGCTTTGACCTCGCGCACCGCCAATGAGCGCACCGGCGCCAATCTCGTCTTCAAGCCCGAGAACCTGCAGCGCATGGGCGCCTTCAAGTTCCGCGGCGGCTACAACGCCATCGCGGCGCTGTCGCCGGAGCAGCGCAAGGCGGGCGTCGTCGCCTTCTCCTCGGGCAACCACGCCCAGGCGATCGCCTATGCCGGCAAGCTGCTCGGCGTGCCCACCACCATCATCATGCCGCTCGATGCGCCCGCTGCGAAAGTCGCCGCCACCCGCGGCTACGGCGCCGAGGTCGTGACCTATGACCGCTACACCCAGGACCGGCTCGCCATCGGCCGCGAATTGGCGCAGGCGCGCGGCCTCTCGCTAATCCCGCCTTACGACCATCCCGACGTCATCGCCGGGCAGGGTACGGCGGCCAAGGAGCTGATCAAGGATGCCGGCCCGCTCGACATGCTGCTGGTCTGCCTCGGCGGCGGCGGCCTGCTCGCCGGTTGCGCGCTCGCGGCCAAGGCGCTGAACCCCGGCTGCCGCGTCTTCGGCGTCGAGCCCGAAGCCGGCAATGACGGCCAGCAATCGCTGCGCTCGGGCCAGATCGTCCGCATCGACGTGCCCAAGACCATTGCCGACGGCGCCCAGACGCCTTTCCTGGGCGATTACACTTTTCCGATCATCCAGGCGCTGGTCGAGGACATCGTCACCGTCAGCGACGCCGCGCTGGTCGATGCGATGCGCTTCTTTGCCGAGCGGATGAAGCTCGTCGTCGAGCCGACCGGCTGCCTCGCGGCGGCAGCGGCCTTCACCGGCGCGGTGCCGGTCGCGGGCCAGCGCGTCGGTGTCATCATCAGCGGCGGCAATGTCGATCTGGGCGCCTATGCGCGCTTCCTCGCACCGGGCGCCTGAAATCGCGGCGTCCACAGCGATTCCGCGTTGACGCCGCGCCAGCTTGCGACTATACGCCTCCCACTCGCGACGGCCCGCGCAAGCGCAGGCCATCGCTCGCGGATTTCCATCACGGTAGCGATCGTGTTCCGCCGGCATCATGCCAGGCGCCCGGTCGCGATGCAGAAGACGAGGACGTATCCGATGGCCAATACGACGTCGGCCAAGAAGGCGACGCGCAAGATCGAGCGCCGCACCGAGGTCAACAAGGCGCGCCGCTCGCGGATGCGCACCTTCCTGCGCAAGGTCGAGGAGGCGATCGCCTCCGGCGACAAGAGCGCCGCGGCCGAGGCTCTCAAGGCCGCCCAGCCGGAGATCATGCGGGCCGCCCAGAAGGGCATCGTCCACAAGAACACCGCCTCGCGGAAGGTCTCGCGCCTCGCTCATCGGATCGGCGCTCTCGCCTCCTGATCGCCTCCGCGCGAACAGCTCCGATGACCCTTGGAAAAGCCCGGCCTCAGGCCGGGCTTTTTTCATGCGTCGAAGCCGGCTTGTTGCATCGCTGCAACAGCCGAAAGAACCTCGAAATGGCGCTTCGGCAGGCGCGATTCCGCAACGTTTCCGACGCTTTACGGGCTTGACTCCACCTGCGCTTTGAGGGCGCAAAATCGGCCTGACCAGCCACTTTGACCGCGCAGCGAAAGTCCTGAACTTTCAGGATGTTAGCGGGCAAAGCAACGGGCCTTCGGTGAATCCCGGCGACTCTGGCCCCCCTCTCTGGGGCCCCCGAAAAAAAAGATTCGGGGCCGCCCGGGCACCGCCTTCATGAAGAAAATCTTAAGTTCCCCAACCAATTGCGAGCCGGCTGCCCGTTCGTCACATGAGCGGCTCCGGGGGCTGACTCTCGGGCATCCGGAAAGCGGCATATTGCAGCCCTTCGAGAGCGCCCTGTAAGGTCTTTTTCAACGCCGGACGGACAGCGATGGCCACCCGGTGTTTCCACAAGATGAACGCTTTTTGGCTCGCGACCTGGAGGTTGGAGGATGCGGCTCTTTGTCTTTCGCGATTGAGATGAAGTGCGGTTTCGTCCTGCGACGAGCCTTGAAAGCGTAATCGATCAGATCGGATCGGGAGAACCCCGCAGACCTTCACGTTTGCGGGAACCCTGAGACGTGACCGGAAAGAACAGCTCCGGTCCGGCCCGCCTGTGCGGCGGCCGGGTCAGGCGCGTGCATGACTGAAGAAATGGGGCAGACGATGTTCGAGCGGCGGCGGATGGACGAAACGGTGGAGGTTGTGTCGGCGTTGAGCGTTGTGATGGTGGCCGAGCAGGCGCGTGTGGTGGCGGACGAGACGGGGACAACGCCGGCGAGTGCGACCGAGGCCTGGGACCGGGTGCGGCGGCGCCTGCGCGCCGAACTCGGCGAGGACGTGTTCTCGAGCTGGTTCGCGCGCGTCGAGCTCGGCAGCATCGTCGACGGCGTGGCTTATCTGACGGTGCCCACCCGCTTCCTGAAGAGCTGGCTCGAGGCGCATTACGCCGAACGGCTGCGGGTCAACTGCATGGCCGAACTGCCGGGCCTCAACGGCATCATGCTCTCGGTGCGCCCGGTGTCGCGCGATCTGTCTCAGCCGCCGGCCGAGATCGTGCCCCTGCGCGGCCGCCAGGCGGCTCCGGTCGCCCCCGCCGCCGAACCCAAAGGCGCTCCTGTCGCCGTGGCGCAGGTCGAGGCTGCCGAGCGTGATCTCGTTGATGCCTGCGGTACCGTGCTCGACCGGCGCATGAGTTTCCAGGCCTTCATCGTCGGCAAGTCGAACCAGCTCGCCTTCGCCGCGGCGGAACGCATCGCTGCGGCCCCGGCCGGCAGCAGCCCCTACAACCCGCTCTACATCCATGCCGGTGTCGGCCTCGGCAAGACGCATCTCCTGCAGGCGATCGCCCAGGAGGCCCGCAGCCAGGGCAAGCGCGTCGCCTATTTCACCGCCGACCGCTTCATGTACGGCTTCGTCGCGGCGCTGAAGTCGCAGACGGCGCTGGCCTTCAAGGAGAAGCTGCGCGGCATCGATCTTCTCGTCGTCGACGACGTGCAGTTCATCCAGGGCAAGTCGATCCAGCAGGAGTTCGGCCACACGATCAACGCGCTGATCGACGCCGGCAAGCAGATCGTCGTCGCCGGCGACCGGATGGCGAATGATCTGGAGGCGCTGGATGAGCGCATCCGCTCGCGACTCGGCGGCGGGCTCGTCGTCGAGGTCGGCGATCTCGACGAGGCGCTGCGCGCGAAGATCCTCGGAAACCGGCTGGAGGCGCTGCAGGCGGCCCATCCGAACTTCCAGGTCCATCCGGACGTGGTCGCCTATGTCGCCCGCGTCGTCGCCACCAATGGCCGCGATCTCGACGGCGCCGCCAACCGGCTGCTCGCCCATGCGACCCTGTCGGGGCAGCCCGTTTCGCTGGAGACGGCGGAGGCGGCGATCCGCGATCTGGTGCGCACCCGCGAGCCGCGCCGCGTCAAGATCGAGGACATCCAGAAGCTCGTCGCGACCCGCTACAATGTCAGCCGCGCCGACATTCTCTCGGAGCGGCGGACCGCGGCCGTGGTCAAGCCGCGCCAGATCGCGATGTATCTCGCCAAGGCGCTGACCCCGCGTTCGCTGCCGGAGATCGGCCGGCGCTTCGGCGGGCGCGATCACACCACGGTCCTCCATGCGGTCCGCAAGATCGAGAAGGCCATCGCCGAGGACCGCACGCTCCATGACGAGGTCGATCTCCTGAAGCGCATGCTGCAGGAGTGAGGCGGACGGCGTTTTCGCAGCGCGGCATTTTGGTTGTGTTTGCCGGCGTGGCGCCCTTGCGCCACGCTCGGCCCTCCGGCAATGTCGCGGGCCATTCATGAGGCCCGCGTTTTCGTGGCGGGCGCAGAGACGCCAGAAGACTCGCAGATGAAGGTCACTGTCGAACGCTCCACCCTGCTCAAGTCGCTGGGCCATGTGCACCGCGTCGTGGAGCGCCGCAACACGATCCCGATCCTCTCGAACCTGCTGCTCAGCGGCACCGAGGCCGGGCTGAAACTCAAGGCGACCGATCTCGACATCGAGGTGGTGGAAACCGTCGCGGCCGACGTGCCCGAGCCTGGGGCGACGACGGTTCCGGCCCACACCCTCTACGACATCGTCCGCAAGCTGCCCGACGGCGCCCAGGTCTCGCTCGAGACCACCGGCGAAACCGGGCTGGTGCTGCGCTCGGGCCGGTCGCGCTTCCAGCTCCAGACCCTGCCCGAGAGCGATTTTCCCGACATCACCGCCGGCGAAATGGCCCATGGCTTCAAGCTGCCGGCTGGCGAGCTCAAGCGCCTGATCGACAAGACGCAGTTCGCGATCTCCACCGAGGAGACGCGCTATTATCTCAACGGCATCTATCTCCACACCATCGATGTCGATGGCCGTCCGATGCTGCGCGCGGTCGCGACTGACGGTCACCGCCTCGCCCGCGTCGACACCGCTGCGCCGCAGGGCTCGGTCGGCATGCCGGGCGTGATCGTGCCGCGCAAGGCCGTGGCCGAAATCCAGAAGCTGCTGGAGGATGGCGAGAGCGAGGTCATGGTCGAACTCTCCGCGACCAAGATCCGCGTCGCCACCGCCGCCGTGGTGCTGACCTCGAAGCTGATCGACGGCACCTTCCCGGACTATCAGCGCGTCATTCCGGCTGGCAACGACAAGCGCCTGACCGTCGACAAGGGCGATTTCGCGGCCTCCGTCGACCGCGTCTCGACGATCTCCTCGGAGCGTGGCCGGGCGGTGAAGCTCTCCATGGCCGATGGCCGCATGACGCTCTCCGTCACCAATCCGGATTCCGGCTCGGCGACGGAGGAGATCGAGGTCGATTACGATGCGAGCCCGCTCGATATCGGCTTCAACGCCCGCTATCTGATGGATATCGCCGCCCAGCTCGACGGCGATACCGCCCTGCTCAAGCTCGCCGATCCGGGTTCGCCGACGGTCATTCAGGATCGCGAGGGGGCTTCCGCGCTCTATGTTCTGATGCCGATGCGCGTCTAGGCGTCATCCCGCCGTGGCCGCCGTCGCGCGCCTGATCCTGCAGGATTTCCGCTCCTATCAGGCCCTCGATCTCGCGATCGGGGGCCAAATCATTGCGCTCTGCGGCGAGAACGGCGCCGGCAAGACCAATATCCTCGAGGCGCTGTCCTTGTTTGCGCCCGGCCGCGGCCTGCGCCGGGCCGATCTCGCCGACATGGCCCGTCAGGGGGGCGATGGCGCCTTCGCCGTCTCGATCGCGCTCGCCGAAGACGGGGCACGGCTCGGCGTGGGGCTGGGGCCGGCCGATGCCGAGGGCAAGCGCGCGCGGCTCGCCCGCATCGACGGCGCCGCCGCCGGTTCGGCGCTCGCTTTCAGCGAGCATCTGCGCGTCGTCTGGCTGACGCCGGATCTCGACGGGCTGTTCCGGGGAGCGGCCGGGGACCGGCGCCGCTTCCTCGACCGGCTGGTTCTGGCGGTCGATCCCGCCCATGCGACCCGCTCGAACGCGCTCGAACGGGCGCTGCGCTCGCGCAACCGCATTCTTGAGGAGAGCCCGCACCAGACGCAATGGCTCGATGCCGTCGAGCGCGAGATCGCCGAGCTCGGCGTCGCGGTGGCCGCAGCCCGCGCAGAGACCGTGGCGAGGCTCACGGCCATCATCGCCGAGACCCGCGACGAGGCTTCGCCCTTCCCCCATGCCCAGCTCGCGCTGGCTGGCGAGATCGACCGGCTTGTCGCCGAACATGCCGCGCTCGACGCCGAGGACGGCTACCGCGTTCTGCTGCGCCAGGGCCGGGCCCGCGATCGGGCCGCGGGCCGGACGCTGACCGGCCCCCAGGCCTCCGATCTCGAGGTCCGCCATGGACCCAAGGACATTCCGGCAGGGCAGGGCTCGACCGGGGAGCAGAAGGCGTTGTTGATCGGGCTCGTCCTGGCCCATGCCCGCCTCGTCGCCGCCATGAGCGGTCTCGAGCCGCTCGTGCTGCTCGACGAGATCGCCGCCCATCTCGATCCCCGCCGGAGGGCGGCGCTCTATGAGGGTCTGACGGTGCTGGGCTGCCAGGTCTGGATGACGGGCGCCGACCCCACGCTGTTTACCGATCTGCCGGCAGGGTCGCAGCGTCTCGCCGTCACGCCCGGCCGGATCGAGGACATCGCCTGAGCCGAGCGGCCTTCGGCGGACGCCGCGTCATGGTTGATCGGCGGTTAACCATTTCCGGCTAGAGATGGGGGTCATGCAGCCTTCCCGAACAATGTTCTCGGCGACGGAAAAGGAGATCGCGAGCCGCTTGCTGGCCGTGCTCTCCTCCCATTTCGGTGCCTCGATCGACCGGTTGCAGGGCGTCGTGGCCGATCTCGACAGGCGCGAACGCGATCCCGAGCTGCGTCAGGACGAGTTGACCAAGTATCGATTGCTGTTCGCTCTCGACTTTGGCGAGGACTACGTCGCCGCCAAGCGGCGTATCGTGGCCCGGGCCAACCGCAACGGCATCGACCTGTCGGACTATCCGCTGTTCTTCCTGGCCGATTTCTCGCATTTCCTCCCCGTCATCGTCGCGAAATGGAAGCGCCGCTGGGGCAAGGTCGACACCGCCCTGCAAGTCTTCGCCAAGCTGATGCTGACTGATATGAGCTACTCGATCGCCCAGTTCGACGGGGCGATCGAGGCCCGTACGGCCGATCGCATCCGCCAGGTCGAGCAGGCGTTCCGGGATGGCATCGCCGAGAGGATTTCCGCCATCGAACTCAGCCTCGGCGATGTTTCGGGCTTCTCCACGCAGATGTCGGCCAAGGCCGCCCAGACGCTCCAGGCGGTGGCGGAGACGCAGCGGCGACCGGAGCAGGTGGCGGCTTCGGTGATGGAAATCGTCAGCGCGACGCGTAGTTTCGGAGCTTCCTGCGCCGACATCTCGGCGGAGACCGCGCAGTCGAGCCGTGCGGCCGACGAGGCCGAGGCGGGATGCGAGGGCATTGCGGGCAATGTCGCCATGCTGCGCCAGGCGAACAGCCGTATCGGCCATGTCGTCGAGCTGATCCGCAGTCTCGCGGCGCAGACCAATCTGCTCGCCCTGAATGCCACGATCGAGGCCGCCCGCGCCGGGGAGGCGGGGCGCGGCTTCGCCGTCGTCGCCGCCGAAGTGAAGTCGCTCGCGACCGCGACCAACCAGGCGACCGAGACCATTCGCCAGGGCATCGAGGAGGTCGTCACGGCCAGCCAGTCGATCGAGGATGCCGTCGGCCATCTCGCCCAGACCGTGCTGACCATGCAGGCGAGCGCCCGCCTTGTCGCGGCATCGACGGCCGAACAGCATGATCGCATCGAGCGCGTCGCCGCTCAGGCCGAAACCTCCTCCCGCGGTGTCGACGCCATCGCGCGCCACGCTTCGCTCGTCGAGGGGTTGGCCGGCGAGGCCGCCGTCCTGGCGACCCAGACGGACGAGCGCGTCAAGGCGGCCCTGGTGCGCGCGCAGGAGCTGGAACGGTCGATCGGCGGATTCCTCGGCGAGATCGCGCAGGTCCGCGCCGAGCGCCATGCGCCGGTGATCCGCGACGCGGGCTGAGCTGTCCCGCATTGCGGGACTGGTCATCGCGGCCTGCCTCGGGCACACCCTCCCCATGTCGCCCTCCCGCGAATCAGACGCCCGCGCGATCCTCAAATCCGTTTTCGGCTATGACGATTTCCGCCCTGGCCAATGGGAGGTGATCGAGGCGGCGCTGCGCGGCCAAGACGTCTTCGCGGTGATGCCCACAGGCTCGGGCAAGTCGATGTGCTACCAGCTTCCCGCCCTCGTCGCGGGTGGTCTAACGCTGGTCGTCTCGCCGCTGATCGCGCTGATGCGCGACCAGGTCGGGCAGTTGACGCGGGCGGGCGTCGCCGCCGCCTCGCTGAATTCGATGAACAGCGAGAGCGAAGCCGCCGAGGCCTGGGACCGGCTGAATGCCGGCGATCTGCGTCTGCTCTTCGTCTCGCCCGAGCGGCTGGCTGGCGAGGGGCTGGTGGGCCGGCTGCGCCGCCTCGGCGTCACGCGGCTTGCCATCGACGAAGCCCATTGCGTCTCGCAATGGGGCCATGATTTCCGCCCCGAATACCGGCTGCTCGCGAAGACGCGCGAGGCGCTGGGCGGCGTGCCGGTGACGGCGCTGACCGCCACGGCCGACCGGCAGACCCGCGAGGACATCGCCCAGCAGCTCTTTCCGCGGCCGCCGCATCTGGTGGTGCACTCCTTCGACCGGCCGAACCTCAAGCTCGCCTTCGCGCCGAAGGACCAGCCGCGCCGCCAGATCGACGCCTTCCTGCGCAGCCATCGCGGCGGCTCGGGCATCGTCTACTGCTCCTCGCGCAGCCGCACCGAGCGGCTGGCCGAGGGCTTGCGCGAAAAGGGCTGGAATGCGCTCGCCTATCATGCCGGGATGGAGCAGGAGCAGCGCAACCGCAATCAGGACGTCTTCCTGCAGGAGGACGGCGTCGTCGTCTGCGCCACCATCGCCTTCGGCATGGGCATCAACAAGCCCGATGTCCGCTTCGTCGTCCATGCCGACATGCCGGGCTCGATCGAGAGCTACTACCAGGAGATCGGCCGCGCCGGCCGCGACGGGCTCAACGCCGACACGCTGACGCTCTACGGGGTCGACGACATGGCGCTGCGCCGCCGTCAGATCGACGAGAAGCCGATCGACGACGAGCGCCGCCGGATCGAGCACAAGCGCCTCAACGCCATGATCGACCTCTGCGAATCGGCGCTCTGCCGGCGCAGCGCGCTGCTCTCCTATTTCGGCGAGGAGACGCCGAGTTGCCGCCACGCAAAGGCCGCGATCCGCTGCGATCTCTGCGCCGCCGAGGCGCCCGAACTCACCGACGCGACGCTGGATGCCCGCAAGCTCCTTTCGGCGGTCGCGCGTTCGGGCCAGCGTTTCGGCGCCGCCCATCTCGCGGATATCCTCACCGGCACGGCGACGGAGGCGATCCGCCGTCAGAACCATGACGGGCTCAAGACCTTCGGCGTCGGCCAGGACAAGCCCAAGAGTGCCTGGACGGCGCTGGCCCGCAAGCTCTTCGCCGCCGGGGCGCTCGCGGAAGCCAGCGTCGAGCATGGCGGCTTCCGGCTGACCCACAAGGGCGAGGAGATCCTCTTCGGCCGCGAGCCGATCGCGCTGCGGGCCGACCCCTTCGCCGAGCGCGGCAGCCGCCGCGCCGGGCGCGAGCAGGCCCGCGCCGATGGGCTCGACGAGGGCACGGCCGGGCTGTTCGAGCATCTGCGCCAGCTGCGCCTCTCGCTCGCCCGCGAGGAGGGCGTGGCGGCCTACATCATCTTCACCGACCGCACCCTCATCGCGATGGCACGGGCGCGGCCGGCGGCGCTCGACGAGATGCGCGCGATCGAGGGCGTCGGCGAACGCAAGCTGACGCAATATGGCGAGGCCTTCCTGGAGGCGATCGCGCGCTTTCCCGGTTCATCCCGCCGCCTCTACGCGTGTACGCGCGCACACGCGTGAAAAAGCCGCAGTCGGCGGCTATAGTTTTCCCAACGAATCAAGATCACCGCGGGTGGCTTTCGCCCGCCGAAGGACGACGAGATGAGCGACGCTGCCCGCGACCTTGAAGACGCCGCTTACGGCGCCGATTCCATCAAGGTTCTCAAAGGCTTGGATGCGGTGCGCAAGCGCCCCGGCATGTATATCGGCGACACCGACGACGGCTCGGGTCTGCACCACATGGTCTATGAGGTGGTCGACAACGCCATCGACGAGGCGCTCGCCGGCCATGCCGATCTCGTCACGGTGACGCTCAATGCCGACGGATCGGTCACCGTGACCGACAATGGCCGCGGTATCCCCACCAATATTCACTCCGAGGAAGGCATCTCGGCGGCCGAGGTCATCATGACCCAGCTCCATGCCGGCGGTAAGTTCGACCAGAACTCCTACAAGGTCTCGGGCGGCCTGCACGGCGTCGGCGTCTCGGTGGTGAACGCGCTCTCCGTCTCGCTGAAGCTCCGCATCTGGCGCGGCGGTCAGGAGCATTACATGGAGTTCCGCCATGGCGACGCGGTGGCGCCGCTCGCGGTGGTCGGGCCCGCCGGCGACAAGCGCGGCACCGAGGTGACCTTCACCCCCTCGGCCGAGACCTTCACCATGGTCGAGTTCGACTACAAGACGCTCGAGCACCGGCTGCGCGAACTCGCCTTCCTCAATTCCGGCGTCCGCATCGTCCTCACCGACGCCCGCCGCGCCGAGATCGTGCGCGAGGAGCTGATGTATGAGGGCGGCGTCGAGGCCTTCGTGCGCTATCTCGACCGCGCCAAGACGCCGGTCATCTCCGCCCCGATCATGCTGTCGGCGGAGAAGGAAGGCATCACCGTCGATGTCGCGCTCTGGTGGAACGACAGCTACCACGAGAACGTGCTCTGCTTCACCAATAACATCCCGCAGCGCGATGGCGGCACCCATCTCGCCGGCTTCCGCGCCGCGCTGACGCGCCAGGTCACCGGCTATGCCGAAAGCTCCGGCATCGCCAAGAAGGAGAAGGTCGCGCTCACCGGCGATGACTGCCGCGAGGGCCTGACCGCGATCGTCTCGGTCAAGGTTCCCGATCCGAAGTTCTCGTCCCAGACCAAGGACAAGCTCGTCTCCTCCGAGGTTCGTCCGGTCGTCGAGAACGTCGTCAACCAGGCGCTCTCGACCTGGCTGGAGGAGCACCCCAACGAGGCCAAGACCATCGTCGGCAAGGTCGCCGAGGCCGCGGCCGCGCGCGAGGCCGCCCGCAAGGCCCGTGACCTCACCCGCCGCAAGGGCGCCCTCGACATCGCCTCGCTGCCCGGCAAGCTGGCGGACTGCCAGGAGCGGGACCCGGCCAAGTCAGAGCTCTTCATCGTCGAGGGTGACTCGGCCGGCGGCTCCGCCAAGCAGGGCCGCGCCCGCGAATATCAGGCGGTCCTGCCGCTCCGCGGCAAGATCCTCAATGTCGAGCGCGCGCGCTTCGACAAGATGCTCTCCTCCGACCAGGTCGGCACGCTGATCACGGCGTTGGGCGCCGGCATCGGCCGCGAGGAGTTCAACATCGAGAAGCTGCGCTACCACAAGATCATCATCATGACCGACGCGGACGTGGACGGCTCCCATATCCGCACCCTGCTGCTGACCTTCTTCTATCGGCAGATGCCGGAGGTGATCGAGCGCGGCCACCTCTTCATCGCCCAGCCGCCGCTCTACAAGGCCGCGCGCGGCAAGAGCCATGTCTACCTCAAGGACGAGCGTGCGCTGGAAGACTACCTGATCGAGACGGCGCTCGACGGCGCGGTCTTCAAGACCAGCGGCGGCGATGCGGCCGGTGTGGTCGAGCGCGGCGGGGCCGATCTGCGTGGGCTCATCGAGGAGGCGCGCGGCATCCGCCATACGCTGTCGCAGCTCCATTCGCGCTATGACCGGCGCGTCGTCGAGCAGATGGCAATCGCCGGCGCCTTGCGTCCGGTCTCGGAGGAAAACGAGGCGCAGGCCCAGGCCGCCGCGGCCAAGGTCGCCGCCCGTCTCGACGCGATCTCCGACGATCTCGAGCGCGGCTGGGAGGGCAAGGTCGCGGAAGGCGGCTTCCAGTTCTCGCGCATGGTGCGCGGCGTCAAGCAGGTCGCGGCGATCGATGCCGGGCTGCTCGCCAGCGCCGAGGCCCGCAAGCTCGATGCCGCCTCCGCCTCGCTGCAGGAGGCCTATTCGCGCCCGGGCGTGCTCAGCCGCAAGGGCGACGACCACGCCGTCAACGGCCCGACCGACCTCTTCGAGGCCGTGACCGCCATCGGCAAGAAGGGCGTCTCACTGCAGCGCTACAAGGGGCTGGGCGAGATGAACCCCGAGCAGCTCTGGGAGACCACGCTCGACCGCGAGGTCCGTTCGCTGCTCAGGGTCAAGAACGACCAGAATGACGAGGCGGACGATCTCTTCGTCAAGCTGATGGGCGATGTGGTCGAGCCGCGGCGCGAATTCATCCAGAGCAACGCCCTCAACGCCACCGTCGACACCTGACGCCGTCGCCGGCGTCAGGCGCGGTCACGGATCTCAGGCCGCCCGGCGTCGTTCGGCCGCGACGACGCGTGCGCCGCCCTCCGGCCCTGTCCGGAACGCCGCGACGAGGTCGTTGAGCTGACCGATGCGGTTGGAGAGCGAGCCGGCGGAGGCCGCGCTCTGTTCGGCCAGCGCCGCGTTCTGCTGGGTCATCTCGTCGAGATGGGCGACCGCCTGGCTCATCTCGTCGATGCCGTTGGCCTGTTCGCCGGACGCCGCCGAGATGTCGGCGATGGTGGCGGCGACCTTCTTCGAGGCGGTGAGGATCTGGCTGAGCTGCTCGCCCGCCTGCCGCACCAGCTTCACGCCCTCGCCGACCTCGCTGTTCGAGGAGGAGATCAGCGCCGAGATGTCCTTGGCCGCCTCGCTCGACCGCTGGGCGAGCGTGCGCACCTCCGAGGCCACGACGGCGAAGCCCTTGCCGGCATCGCCGGCGCGGGCCGCTTCCACCGCCGCGTTGAGGGCGAGCAGGTTGGTCTGGAAGGCGATGTCGTCGATCACCCGGATGATGTCCGAGATCTTGGTCGAGGCATCCTCGATCCGGGCCATGGCATCGACCGCCTGACCGGCGATAGCGCCGCCGGCCTGGGCGGCTTCCATGGCTTCGTTCGCGATCGAAGCCGCTTGGCGCGAAGCCTGGGCCGAGGCCTTCACCGAGGCCGCGAGCTCCTCGGTCGTGGCGGCGGTCTCCTCCAGCGAGGAGGCCTGCTCCTCGGTGCGCTTCGAGAGGTCGTCGGCGCCCATGTTGATCTCGCGGGCGGCGAGCCCGACCTCCGAGGAGGTCAGCTGGATCGTCTTCACCGTGCTGGACAGGCGATCGACCGTCTCGTTGATGGCACCCTTCAGCTCGGCGAACTTGCCGCGATAGGCCGAGTCGATCCGTACCGTCAGGTCGCCGCTCGCGACCGCCGAGAGCGTGCGGGCGAATTCGCTGGTGGCGGAATCGACCACCGCATTGATCTCGTTGATGCCGGCGACGAGCTTCTGCATCTGCGCGTCGGCTTGGTCGATCTGCAGCCGCGCCGAGAAATCGCCGGCGGCCGCAGCGGCGACCACCTCGCCGACATCGGAGACCACTAGCGCCATGTTCTCGGCTGCGCGCATGCGCCGCTCGGCCGCCGCGCGCTCCTGCTCCTCCAGCGCCCGGACCTGCACCAGATTCTCGCGGAACACCTGAAGGGCCTTGGCCATGGTGCCAATCTCGTCATGGCGTTCGGTGTGCTGGATGACCGTCTCGAGATGGCCCTTCGCCAATTCGTTCATGGCGTTGGTCGTGGCGACGATCGGGCTGGCGACACGCCGGGTCACCATCAGGATGGCGCCGACGCAGACGACCGCGGAAACGGCAGCCAAACCCATGAACAGAAAGAGATTGGTTTTGTAGGTGGTTTCGGCTGCGGCGATGACGGTAAGCCCACGGCTGGAGATATGCTTGCCGAGATCTTCGAGGGCTTGCTTCATCGCATAAACTGTCGGGCGAATCTCGCGCAGTTGCGCCGCCGCAGCTTGCTTGTCTCCCTTGCGGGAGAGATCGAGCACCTTGTCGATACCAGAGAGGTAGGTGGGCACCAAAGCCTCATAGCGCTTCAGCGCCTCCCGGCTGCTCTCCAAAACAAGCAGCGGCCCAAGATCACGACGCAGGCGCTCCAAGTTTGCGCTGTCGTTGCGGATGTCGGCCTCGAACTGAGACAGCGCGGCCGCATCGGTCGTATTCGCATGCATATTGAGCAGCAGGTGACGGGTCAGCATCAGGGATTCGATCTCGCCGGCAATCTTCACCGTGGGCATGACGCGATTTGCGAGTGTCTCGGTGTCGGCCTTCATGGCGCTCATGCCCAGCATCGACAAGCCGATGGCGGCGATCACGGCGGCCGCCAGCGCGACAACGATCCCGATGAGCGAGCTGCGGATGGTGAGTTTCTTGAGCATGTCCGGGTCCCGATGCTGAGGTCACGCGCACGGTCTCGCCGGAGGGCGGCCCCCACCCGATCGCGTCACTGCCGATGGCAGTCCTCCCTACGTATCAGGCAAGGTTTAACGAATGATAAACCAATAGAAACTTGATCTGACGTTGAGGCAGATTCGTCATGTACTGAACGATCGGTACAATGTCGCCTGTTGTCATGGAGGAGCTTGTCGATAACGAATCGGGCCTCTGCGTCAGCGCGTCGCGCCATCGCTTCGGGGGTGCCTGCATCGGGCTCCGCCAACCGCTCGCCATACAAGAAAGGCCCTGCCATTAGGGCAGGGCCTCGATGACTGCGCAGGGTGCGCTCGGTTCAGAACTCTTCCCAACCGCTATCGCCGGCGCGGCTGTTGGCCACCTTTCGCGCTGGGGTTGGCGCTGCGGGCTGCGGTTTCGCGGCGGCTGGGGTCGGTGCCGGTCGCGGAGCCGGTCGCGCACCGGCGAAGGCGGCTTCCGCGAGCTGGCGCAGCCGCGCAGGCTCGCCCGCGGCCGGGGGCGCGACAGCCCCGCCCTCGGACCCTGTCCTGAAGGCGGCGACGAGGTCGTTGAGCTGGCCGATCTTGCTGGCGAGGGAGCCGGCCGAGGCCGCGCTCTGCTCGGACAGCGCGGCATTCTGCTGCGTCATCTCGTCGAGATGGGCGACCGCCTGGCTCATCTCGTCGACGCCGCTCGCCTGCTCGCCGGAGGCGGCCGAGATCTCCGCGATGGTCGCGGCGACCTTCTGCGAGGCGCCGAGGATCTGCTCCAGCGCCTCGCCGGCCTGCCGCACCAGCTTCACGCCTTCGCCGACTTCGGTGTTCGAGGAGGAGATCAGCGCCGAGATGTCCTTCGCCGCGGCGCCCGAGCGCTGGGCGAGGGTCCGAACCTCCGAGGCCACGACGGCGAAGCCCTTGCCGGCATCGCCGGCGCGAGCGGCTTCGACCGCGGCATTCAGCGCCAGCAGATTGGTCTGGAAGGCGATGTCGTCGATGACCCGGATGATGTCCGAGATCTTCTGCGAGGCGCTCTCGATGCGCGCCATCGCGTCGACCGCCTGCCCGGCGATCGAGCCGCCATTCTGCGCGGCCTCCATCGCCTCCGTCGCGATCGCGGCCGCCTGGCGCGAAGCCTGGGCGGTCGCCTTGACGGAGGCCGCCAGCTGCTCCGTCGTCGCCGCGGTCTCCTCCAGGCTCGAGGCCTGCTCCTCGGTGCGCTTGGACAGATCGTCGGCGCCCATGTTGATCTCGCGGGCGGCGAGCCCGACATCCGCCGAGGTGACCTGGATGGTGCGCAGCGTCGCGGAGAGGCGGTCGACCGTGTCGTTGATCGCGCCCTTCAGATCGGCGAAGCGGCCGCGATAGGCCGCATCGACCCGCACCGTCAGGTCGCCGCTCGCGACCGCCGAGAGGGTCCGGGCGAACTCGCTCGTGGCGGAATCGACCACCGCATTGATCTCGTTGATGCCCGCGACGAGCTTCTGCATCTGCTCGTCGGCCTCGTCGATCTGCAGCCGCGCCGAGAAATCGCCCGCCGCAGCCGCCGCCACGACCTCGCCGACATCGGAGACAACAGCCTCCATCGACTGCGCCCGCGCAAGGCGAGCCGCAGCCGCGGCCCGGTCCTGATCTTCCAGAGCGCGCATCTTCACCAGATTGTCGCGGAACACCGCAAGCGCCGCGGCCATGGCGCCGATCTCGTCCTGCCGCTCGATCCGGGGCAGGGCGGTGGCGAGGTCGCCCTCCGCGAGCCGTGTCATCGCGGTCGTCATCTGGACCAGCGGATTGGTGACGCGGGAGCGCACGACGACATAGCCCGCGACGGCGATCATCAGCGAGAAGAGCAGGATCCCGGCATAGCGGGCGATCGCGAAGAAAGCGTCGCTCGCGGCCTCGTTGGCGCCGATGATGGCGCGGTCGAGCGCGACATTGGCGACGGCCGCGAGACCCTCGAGAGCCGGCACGATCAGGGCGCGCCACTCATCGGCGGACATGTCCGGCTTGCCGCCTGTCGTCGTCAGGGTGACGATCGCCTCGCGCTTGTCCTTGATCGGACCGGCGAAGTAGCCCTCATGCCCCTTGGCGACGGCGGCGCGGATGGCGGGATCGGTCTGTGCGGTGTCGGTCAGGTCGCGCAGGGCCTGCCAGCTCGCGAGGGCGCTGGCGTTGGCGTTGAGGACGGTGCGCGTCTCCTGCGCGTCGAAGGGGCGCTGCTGCGCCGCAATGCTGCTGATCATGACGCCGGCCGTGCCGGCATAGGTGCGGGTCGCCCAGGCCAGGGCGCGCGCGATGACCAGTTCGGTCAGGCTGGGATTGAGTGTCCGCAACTCGCTGTCAACGGCGAGCGACGCGCGGTCGAGCTTCTGCAGCAGCTTCTCGCCAACGACCAGGATGCGGTCCGGGAGCTGCTTGTCGCGGCCGGCTATCGGCAGCTTGACCTCCCTGTCGACGATGTCGCGCAGGGCCTTGTTCTCGTCATAGGCGGCTGTCAGCTCGCTGCGGGCTGTCGCCAGACCCGGCCGGGCCGTCGATGCGAACGCCGCCTGCGCCTGCACCATGGCGTCGTCGATGAGCTTGCGCCGGTGCAGATAGGTTTCAACCGAACTCTGGTTCTTCTCGCTGGGGATCAGCACGGCTGTCTGCATCGCCGCCCGCTCGAGCCGGAAGGCGCCGAGCGCGTCGAAGAGATTCTTGTTGAGCCCCGCCAGCTGCACCACCTGCTGGGCGACGCCGTACCGCGTCACGGCGGACCAGATGCCCTGCAGGGCCAGTCCGCTGCTCACCAGAGCCATTGCGCAGACCAGACCGAACAGGATTGTTCGGATGGATGCTTTGCCAGCCAGATTCGTCATGAACTCCCCCCGGAGCCGGTCGCCGCGGGATGATGCGGTGACCCAGAAGTAATGAGTGATGGTCGGTGGATGCCTGCGCGGGCCCGGTTCCCTGGCCGCTGCCCGCGCAATTCAGATCAGGCCGCGCGGCGCTCCGGCGCGAACCCAGCACGTCGCGCGCCCTCATCCGGACCGGTCTTGAAGGCTGCGACGAGGTCGTTGAGCTGGCCGATGCGGCTGGAGAGCGAGGCGGCCGAGGCTGCACTCTGCTCGGACAGCGCCGCATTCTGCTGGGTCATCTCGTCGAGATGGGCGACCGCCTGGCTCATCTCGTCGATGCCGCTGGCCTGCTCGCCGGACGCCGCCGAGATCTCCGCGATGGTCGCGGCGACCTTCTGCGAGGCGCCGAGGATCTGTTCCAGCGCGTCGCCGGCCTGCCGCACCAGCTTCACACCCTCACCGACTTCATTGTTGGAGGACGAGATCAGCGCCGAGATGTCCTTGGCCGCAGCGCTGGATCGTTGCGCCAGCGTGCGGACTTCGGATGCCACCACCGCGAAGCCCTTGCCGGCATCGCCGGCTCGCGCCGCTTCGACCGCGGCGTTGAGCGCCAGCAGGTTGGTCTGGAAGGCGATGTCGTCGATGACGCGGATGATGTCGGAGATCTTGGTCGAGGCGCTCTCGATCCGCGCCATGGCCTCGACGGCCTCACTTGCGATGCTGCCGCCATTCTGCGCGGCATCCATCGCTTCGGTCGCGATGGCGGCGGCGTTGCGCGAGGCCTGGGCGGTCGCCTTCACGGACGCCGCGAGCTGCTCGGTCGTCGCCGCGGTCTCTTCCAGCGACGACGCCTGTTCTTCCGTGCGCTTGGACAGGTCGTCGGCGCCCATGTTGATCTCGCGGGCGGCCAGGCCGACATCGGCCGAGGTCACCTGGATCGTCTTCACCGTGGCCGACAGACGGTCGACCGTGTCGTTGATCGCGTTCTTGAGATCGGCGAAGCGGCCGCGATAGGCGGTGTCGACCCGATGCGTGAGGTCGCCATTCGCGACCGACTGCAGCGCCGCCGCGAATTCGGTCGTGGCCCCGTTCACTACCGCATTGATCTCGTTGATCCCGGTGACCAGTTCACCGAGCGGCCCCCCGACATCGCCGACGCTGGCATGGCCGGAGAAGTCGCCGTTCTGGGCCGCCGACACGATGCCTGCGACCTCGCCCAGCAGCTTCTGCACATTCGCTGCCTGCTGGCTGTCGGCCAGCATGGCGAGTTCGCGGTCACGCCGGCTCGCTTCGAGCGACAGCGCGTTCTCGCGATAGGCTTCCAGAGCTCCGCTGAGGGCGCCGATCTCGTCGGGGGAGGCGGCTGCGGGAATGGGCTGGGAGAAATCGCCGGCCTGCATGACGTCGAGCGCCGACTTCAGCGCGACGACCGGCTTGGCGATCCGGCGCTGCACGCCGCGCCAGCTGACGACGCAGACGACCAGCAGGGCCGCCAGCAGTGCACCGATGACGGCGAGCTGTGCCCAGGCGGCGTCGAGCTTGTCCTGCGTGGCGCTCGCCATGTCGTCGAGCGACTGCGTGATGGCCGAGAGCATGGCGGTGAACGGGCCGTTGCACAGCTTGGTCCAGTCCTCGGCCGAGATCAGCGGGGCGCTGCCCTGGCCGAGTTTGGCCATCAGCGTATCCATCGCCTTGTTGGCGGCCTCCATCTCGGCGCCCATCACGCCAACCTTGCGGACGAGCTCGGCGCCGACGCCGCTGCGCTGCGTCATCTGGCGCAGCTGCTCCATGTTCGAGTCGGCCACGCCGCGCAGTTCGCCAAGGCGGCGAATCTGCGCCGGCTCCAGCGCTTTGCCCGACGCCATATGCGGCCGCAACACCGAGCATTGGATGCCGTAGGACGACCGTGTACGCCAGCCGGTCGACTTGACGTTCTGGAGATCGGCCATGATCGGGTCCGAGAGACGGACGGCGAGAGAGGTCGCATCCGCCGCCTTCACCAGAGCCGTCTCGATGTCGCCGACGCCGTTGTACCAGGGCATCGTCGCCTGCAGGCTGCGCTGGGCCTTGGGCTTGGCGGCCTCGGCGCGCAGATCCGCAAACTTGGCGTCGGTCGCCTTCTGCTGCGTCGCCACGGCCTCCGCCAGAGCGGCGCGGTTGGGGAGCGACGTGGCGGTGAGACGGGCGACGGCCTCGTCGAGGTCCTTGCGGTTTGCCTGCTCGACCTTGGCGATGATCGGCGCTGGGTCGTCAGCCGCCTGGATCGCGGTCTGCGCCTGGCCGCGATTGGCGCGGATGCTGTTACCGGCGATCAGCAGCGCCTTGTCCGCCTCGACCAGATTGGCCAGGCGCATGTTTTCCCGCACATCGCCGAAGGACTGGCTGGCCATGTAAGCCAGTGCGCCGACGCCCGGGATGCACAGGCATGCCATGGTCGCGACGAGGTAGTTCTTGATCGAGGCGGGAAAGAGTTGCACGGGCACCATCCTGGTCGCTGCGATGTCGTCGAGGCATCGGCCTTGCAGATTCCGACGCGACCGGCCGGGTAATCCAATAATTAACCGGCCACTGTTCCGAGAATTAACCGGTCGGGATTCCGAGAATTATCCGG
>FWWL01000648.1_pt1 | contig 93293 bp, 90 predicted proteins | sample 2228331 | NCBI WGS metagenome assembly FWWL01 (sample SAMEA103939775, study PRJEB20133) | metagenome | reverse complement strand
CGAAGCTCTCCGAGGTCTTCGCCCGCGACTGGCCGACGATCGCGCCGCTGTTTGCGCTGATCATGGTGCTGTTCACCGGCTACACGCCCTATCTCGCCGCCTTCTGGGGCATCACCGGCTGCATGTTGGTCGGGCTGGCGCAGCACCGCGCCGCCTCGGCCATGGTCTTCGCGCTGGCGATCGGGCTCAGTGCCCCGACCGAGTTCCTGCGCGTGCCCGGCGTCAACCTCGCCTTCACGGCAGCCGCCTTCGCGGTGATGGCCCATGGCGTGCTGATGCGCACGACCGAGGGGCGCAAGCGCGCCAGCGACATGGTCGACGCCTTCATTCTCGGCGCAAAATACGCCATCGGCGTCGGCGCGGCCGCCGCCACCGTCGGCATCATCGTCGGCGTCGTGACGCTGACCGGCGTCGGCTTCAAGATCTCCTGGATCGTCACCTCGCTCGCCGACCAGTGGGCGCGCGGTCTGACCGATTTCGTGCCGTTCTTCCCGTTCGACCTGAAGAGCGCGACATTGTTCTTCACCCTGCTGCTGACCGGCATGGTCTGCATCCTGCTCGGCTGCGGCGTGCCGACGACGGCGAACTACATCATCATGGTGACGGTTGCCGCGCCGGCGCTCGGCATGCTCGGCGTCAACCCGCTGGTGGCGCATTTCTTCGTGTTCTACTACGGCGTGCTCGCCGACATCACGCCGCCGGTCGCGATCGCGGCCTATGCCGGGGCGAGCATGGCGGGGGCCGACCCGTTCAGGACCGGCAACACCGCCTTCCGGCTGGCGCTCGGCAAGGTGCTGGTGCCCTTCGTCTTCGTGTTCTCGCCCTCGATGCTGATCATGGCGCCGGGCTTCACCTGGAGCGAACTGATCGGCTCGACGACCTCCTGCATCATCAGCATCACCCTGCTCTCGGCCGCCTTCTCCGGCTGGCTCCTCGCGCCGCTGCGGATGTGGGAGCGCTGGCTGATCGCACTCGCGGCGCTGCCGATGATCCTGGCGACGCCGGTCTCGGTGACGATCGGCTTCGTCATCGCCGCGCCGGTGCTGCTGCGGCAGGTCGCGGCGCGGAAATCGGCTCTGGCGGCGGCGTGACGCGAAAAGGGCGGCTCGCGCCGCCCTTTTCCAATGTCGCAGTCCGCTGCTCAGCCGATCGGGTTGACGTCGTCCACCAGCCTGAGCAGATCGGCCATGGTGAAGTCGCCGGCCTTGGCCGAGGGCAGCGTCGGCTTCCAGTTCTTCTCGCGCCAGATGTAGGATTGCGGGTCGCCATGGACGAGGCCGACGAAGACCTCCGAGACGATGACCGAGCCGACAGGGCCGAGCCTCTCGCCGTTCCTGCGGACCTGCGCCTCCTTCAGGATGTAGTACCAGAGCGGGGTCGCCTTATCGAGGCCCTGCTTCTTGGCCTCGATCCCGTCCGGCCCGGTCGCGATCTCGGCCGGCGTCAGCGGGTTCTTGACCTTGAGATGGGCGGCCACGTCCTGCCCTGACGGCAGGCCGAGCATGACGCCGCGCTTCAGGTTGCGGAAGGCGAGGTTACCGCCGCCGCCAGGCAGATTGTGCAACTCCTCGACCAGCAGCGGATCGAGCCGACGCGTCGGATTGAAGGCAAAGCCGGGCGTTCCGGCCGGCGTGCTGAGATCGTAGAAGCGCCGCCAGTCGATGATCCAGTTGCTCGGCAGTTTCTCGACCGGCAGCGGCCCGCCCGGCGGCGGGTTCGGCATCAGATCGCCGATGATCTGGCCCGACAGCCCGGTGAAGCCGAAGAGCAGGTCGAAGCCGATGTCCTGGAAGACCCGGTTATGGCTGTAGCGCTGCCGGACCATCGAGTGGCCAAGCCGGTAGGCGGCGGCCGAGAACTCGACCGGCATATAGGGCGTGCGCTTGAAGCGGTAGAACTTGCGCCCGTCATGCAGGATCTTCGCGACGATGCCGGGTTCGGTCAGGCGTTCGACGAAATCATGCAGCACGAGCCACTGATAGTGCCAGGTGACGATGCGGCGCGCCTCGGCGAAGAGATCGAGCGGCGGATTGGTCCCGCCGGCCAGGATGTCGCAGACCTTGTTGTGGAACTTCAGGAAGGCGAGATGGGTCTGCGCCACCAGCAGATTCTCGTCGTTGCGGTGATCGCCGATGATGGCCATGCCCTCGGGCGAGCGCGGCAGATCGTTGAAAAAGTCGCCGGTGACGCCGCCGAAGCCGACGGTGATGTTCTTGCCGATCACGAATTTTGGGCCGTGCTTCGAGAAACCCGGCCCGCTGCGCGCATAAAGCTGCGGCGAGCCGTCCGGCCCCAGCCCGTAAAGCGCGTCGAGATCGAGGCTCGGGGTGCGGAAATTCTCGACGCCGAGCGGGTCCTTCTGCTTGTCGCCGAGCGAGGTTAGATCGAGCGTGATGTCGTGATCGACGAACTGCCCGAGATAGGTGAAGCCGGCCGGGATGTTGGGATTGTCCTTGGCGGTGTCCGCCGGGTCGGCGTCGAGCATCGCCTCGGCTAGCGCCTTGAGCTTGGCGTCCGAGACCTGCAGCGGCGCAAGTTTTGGAAACATCCGGCCGAACATGCCGGGATCCTTGTGGCCCGATAGCGCATCCAGCACCTCGCGGGTGGCGTGCCGGCCGGCGACGCCGTGGCCGGGCGTGACCTTGACGGCGTTGGCCTTGGCCATCGGCGTGATCAAGAGTTCGGCGGGAAGGCTCGCGCCCGATTTGGTGACGGGCGGCAATGTCGCGGTGTCAGGCATGGAAAATCTCCTGTCGCTATGGCGCGCGGCGGCGCCGCTCACGTGAAAGGTTCATCCCCCAAATCCCCATGGCTTCGATGCGATGCGCGCTCCCGTGGCGTCTGCGGCCTCCCTTTCGCAACCCGAACAGCGTCGATTTAGTTTTAAATTCGAAATAACCGTATTCATATCGCGCATCTCGATTTTATCTAATGCAAATCCTTTTCCATGACAAGCAAGCGTATTACGTTTACAATTAAACCATTCGCATTTGCTATGATCGTAGTCGCAATTGCTGGGTAATATCTTTTTCCTATAGCCCGCTGCGACGACTGACGGTCGCGGTCTACTGAGTTTTTCGAGTCCGAGACACGGCGCAGGATAACCCTCGAACAAGTTCACGTTCCGTTCTTGCCAGATACGGCCCGCTCGACTAGGCTCCTCTTGGGACAGGGGCAGGCAGCGATGGTGACGCGGGTCGCGACGGTGGCGTTCGAGGGCATCGAGGCGCGGGCCGTCGATGTCCAGGTGCAGGTGACCTCCGGCAATGTGAACTTCGTCCTCGTCGGCCTGCCCGACAAGGCGGTGGGCGAGAGCAAGGAGCGGGTGCGCGCGGCGCTGATCGCCTCGGGACTGGCGCTGCCGGCCAAGCGCATCACCGTCAACCTCGCGCCCGCCGACCTGCCCAAGGAAGGCAGCCATTACGACCTGCCGATCGCGCTTGGCGTGATGGCGGCGATCGGGGCGATCCCGGCGGATGCGCTGGCCGGCTACACGGTGCTCGGGGAGCTGGCGCTCGACGGCTCGATCACGGCGGTCGCCGGTGTGCTGCCGGCCGCGATCGCGGCCTATGGGCGCGGACAGGGCCTGATCTGCCCGCATGCGTCAGGCCCGGAAGCGGCGTGGGCGGCGGCCGACATCGACATTCTCGCGCCCCGCTCGCTGATCCAGCTCGCCAACCATTTCAAAGGCACGCAGGTGATGGCGCGGCCCGAGCCGGCGGTAGCCCGGCAATCGGGCCCGCTGCCCGACCTCGCCGATATCAAGGGCCAGGAGAGCGCCAAGCGCGTGCTCGAGATCGCGGCCGCCGGCGGGCACAATCTGCTGATGAACGGACCGCCGGGCGCGGGGAAGTCGATGCTGGCGAGCCGGCTGCCCTCGATCCTGCCGCCGCTGACGCCGCGCGAATTGCTCGAGGTCTCGATGATCCTCTCCGTCGCCGGCCATCTCGCCGATGGCGCGCTGACCGACCGGCGGCCTTTTCGCGCGCCGCATCACTCGGCCTCGATGGCGGCGCTCGTCGGCGGCGGGCTGCAGGCGAAACCCGGCGAGGTCTCGCTCGCCCATCACGGCGTGCTCTTCCTCGACGAGTTGCCCGAGTTCCAGGCGCAGGCGCTCGATGCGCTGCGCCAGCCGATGGAGACCGGCGACGTGCTGATCTCGCGCGCCAACCACCGCGCCGTCTATCCGGCGCGCTTTCAGCTCGTCGCGGCGATGAACCCGTGCCGCTGCGGACGGGCGACGGAGCCCGGCTTCGCCTGTCGCCGGCAGCCCAATGAGCGCTGCATGGCGCAGTACCAGACGCGCATATCCGGCCCGATGCTGGACCGGATCGACATCACCATCGACGTGCCGGCGGTGACCGCGGCCGACCTGATCCTTCCCGCCGCCAGCGAGGGCTCGGCCGAGATCGCGGCGCGCGTCGCCGCCGCGCGGCGGCTGCAGACCCAGCGTTATGCGGCGCTCGGCCTGCCCGGCATCGGCACCAACGCCGCCTGTCCGGCCAATGTGCTCGACGAGGTCGCGCGGCCCGACTCCGCCGGTCTTGCTCTGCTGCGCGATGCGGCCGATGCGATGCGCCTGACCGCGCGCGCCTATCACCGCGTCCTCAAGGTGGCGCGCACGCTGGCCGATCTCGACGGGCAGGACAAGGTCGGCCGCATTCATCTGGCCGAGGCGCTGTCCTACCGCTCGCGCGTCGATCAGGTGGCGCAGGCGGCGTGACGCAAGCTTTTGCCATCGTTAACGAATTGCATCACGCAATCCCTAGACTTCGAGGATAAGCCAAACTCTTTCTCAAGGCGCGCCTGCTACAGCTTGTCGTCATGGACATCCTGTCGTCGAACGCAACACAGTCGATCGTCGCCGCCATCGCGGTTCTGGCCTGCGTCGGCCTGATCGTCATGGCGATGCAGCGCGCCCGGACGATCGCGCAGGCGACGGAGCTTGCCCGCGACGTCGAGACGCTGAACGACCGGCTATGGGCGCTGGCCGACAGCGAAGAGCGCTATCGCAGCCTGATCGAGGCGCAGGGCGACCTGATCGTACGGCGCGACGGCAACCGCATTGTCTACGCCAACGCCGCCTATGCCGCGCTGCTCGGGCTGGACGAGACCAGCGTGATCGGCGCGACCGACGAGCCCAGGCGGATCGCGCTGCGCCCGGCGGACACGCTCGACGACGGCGCGCGTGTCTTCGACGAATGCCTCGCCGCACCCGATGGCGACGGCGTCACCGAACTCTGGATTTCCTGGGTTGAGACCGCCGTTCCGGTCGCCCATGGCAAGACGGTGCTGCAGCGCGTTGGCCGCGACATCTCGGCCCGCATCGCTAGCGAGCAGGCGCTGGTCGAAGCCCGCGCCCGGGCAGAAGGCGCCAACGAGGCCAAGTCGCGCTTCCTCGCCACGGTCAGCCACGAATTCCGCACGCCGCTCAACGGCATCCTGGGCATGGCGGACCTGCTGGATGACACGCGGCTCGACCCCGAGCAGGCCACCTATGTCAGGGCGCTGCGCACGTCGGGCGAGGCGCTGCTGGCGCTGGTCGACGACATCCTCGACTTCGCCAAGGTCGAGGCCGGCAAGCTGGAGCTGCAGGAGACACGCTTCGATCTCGCGCTGATGGTCGAGACCGTCGCCGAACTGATGGCCCCACGCGCCCAGGCCAAGGGGATCGAGGTGGCGACGCTGGTCTCGGCCGATCTGCCGAGCCATGTCATCGGCGACCATGACCGGCTGCGCCAGATCCTGCTCAACCTCGTCGGCAATGCGATCAAGTTCACGCAGAGCGGCGGCGTCGGCGTCAGGCTGTCGCGGCATGAAGAGCGCCTCGTCATCACCGTCGCCGATACCGGTCCGGGCATTCCGGCCGACCGGCTCGATGCGATCTTCGAAGAGTTCGAGCAGGCCGAGCAATCGTCGGCCCATCAGCACGGAGGCACAGGGTTGGGGCTCGCCATCGTGCGCCGGCTCGCGACCCTGATGGGCGGAACCGTCGATGTCGAAAGCCGGCCCGGCGAGGGCGCGGTCTTCCGGCTTGCGTTGCCGCTGGTCGCGGCCGATGCTCCGGCCAGTGCCGCGACGCCGGACTGGGGCGGCAAAAGCATGCTGCTGGTCTCGCCCGCCCCATTCAGCGCCCGGTTCCTGGCCGAAGCCATGCTCGCGACGGGGGCGACCGTCGTGCGCGCCGTGACGGCCGATGAGGCGTCGACCCTGCTCGCGAGCGCGCGTTTCGATGCGGTGCTGGTCGACCTGGCGCTCGGCGATGCGTCGGTCAGGACGATCGCCGAGATGGCGCGCGGACGCGGCGTGCCCGAGCGGCTGATCCTCCTGTCGCCATTACAGCGGCGCGAATTCGGCCTGCCTGCGGCCGCCGGCTTCACCGGATTCCTGATCAAGCCGGTCAGGGCGCGCACGCTCTATGAGCGGCTCTCGCCGCGTCCGAGCCAGACGACGGTCGAAATCCCGCCGGCAGGGGACGTCCAGCCGGCCGGCCAGCCCGGGCCGCGCCTGCGCGTGCTGGTGGCGGAGGACAACGAGATCAACGCGCTGCTGGCGACGCGGACGCTGGAGCGGCTCGGCTGCTCGGCGGTGTGGGTCCGCGACGGCAAAGCCGCATTGCGGACGCTGGAGGACAGCCTTGCGCCGAACGCCCAGCCTTTCGACCTCTGCCTGCTCGACATCCGCATGCCGGAGCTGGACGGTCTCTCCGTGGCGCGCTCCATTCGCGCGATCGAGGCCGGGCGCGGCGAGACGAGGCTGCCGCTGATTGCGGTCAGCGCCAATGTCGCGGCCTCCGATCGCAAGGCGGCGCTGGCGGCCGGCATGGACGACTGCCTCGCCAAACCGCTGGAGCGCACGGCGCTGGCGCGCTGGATCGGCCGGATCGGCAACCGCCCCACGCTCGAACTGGCCGGCTGACGACGACGTCAGGCCCGGCTCAAGTCACCGGGCTGACGCAATCCTGTCGCGATCCTGTCAATTACGCGGCGCTAGCGTTTCCGATTGCCAGAATCGTCGGCAAAGGAACAATAGCGCTATGGCGTTCGATGTTTTCCGCGGCCTGAGGCAGCCGGCAAAGGGTCTTCCGGCCAAGGCCCTTTCGGCCAAGAGCCTGCCGGCCGGCCACCCGTTCCTGTCGCGGCTCCCCTTCAAGCTGATCTCCGGCGACGCTATGCGCCGGATCGGCCGCTGGCCCGCGCCGGAGGATGCGCTCACCGGCACGCTCGGCCGCTGCGGCTCGCTGGAAGTCCGTCTGGCGCGCGGCCCGTCCGAGGTCTGGCGCGCGCAGCGGCTGCGCTACCGGGTGTTCTATCAGGAGATGTCGGCCAGGCCCGACGCCGTCTCGCGCATGTTCCGCCGCGACGCCGACCGGTTCGATGCCGCCTGCGATCATCTGCTCGTGATCGACCATGCGGCGCGCGGGCGCTTCGGCGGGACGCGTTCCAAGGTGGTGGGCACCTATCGCCTGATGCGCCAGAGCGCGGCGAACCGGCTCGGCGGCTTCTATACGCAAGGCGAGTTCGACCTCGCGCCCCTGATCGCGCGGCATCCGGGCGCGCGCTTTCTCGAACTCGGCCGCTCCTGCGTGCTGAAACCCTACCGCACCAAGAAGACGGTCGAACTGCTCTGGCACGGCATCTGGGCCTATATCCGCCACCACAGGATCGACGCGATGTTCGGCTGCGCCAGCTTCGAGGGCGCCGATCCCGACGCGCTCGCCCTGCCGCTGAGCTTTCTTCACCACCACGCCAGCGCCGAGGGCGACTGGCGCGCCTGCGCCCGGCCCGAGCGACATGTCGCGATGGACCGGCTCCCGGCCGCCACAATCGACGCCAAGCTCGCGCTCAAGGAATTGCCGCCGCTGATCAAAGGCTATCTCAGGCTGGGCGCGCGCTTCGGCTCCGGCGCGGTGATCGACCGCCAGTTCGGCACCACCGACGTTCTGGTGATCCTGCCGGTCGCCGCGATCGACCGGCGCTATGTCGATTATTACGGCGAGGAAGGCCAGCGCTACGCGGCGTGAGGCCCCTCGTCATTGCGAGCGAAGCGAAGCAATCCAGCGTCTCGCGCAACCCTCTGGATTGCTTCGCTCCGCTCGCAATGACGGGAGAGCGCTACTCGCCGCTTTCAGCCAACGCCGTCAGCGCCTCGCGATAGCTCGGATAGCGGAACTGATAACCAAGCTCCCGCTTCACCTGCGCATTCGAAACGCGCTTGTTCTCGCCATAGAAACTCGCCGCCATCGGCGACAGTGTCGACGCGTCGTAAGGCTGCTCCGGCGGCGGCTCGACGCCGATCAGCCCGGCCGCGAAGGTCACGACATCCTGCGGCGGAGCCGGCTCGTCATCGGTGACATTGTAGACCGCGCCGTTGCGGGGCCGCGCCAGCGAGGCCAGCAGCACGCCGGCGATGTCCGCGACATGGATGCGGTTGAAGACCTGACCCGGCTTGACCAGCCTGCGCGCCGTGCCCTCGCGCAGATTGACGATGGCGTTGCGGCCGGGGCCGTAAATGCCCGAGAGCCGGAAAATCTGCACGGCCTTACCGGTGCGCCGCCCGAAGGCGAGCCAGGCCTCGTCGGTCTCGAGCCTGAGCTTTGAGCGGGCATAGCCGGGCCGGGTTTCAGCCGTCTCGTCGATCCATGCGCCGCCATGGTCGCCATAGACGCCGATGGTCGAGAGATAGCCGATCCAGCGCAGGGTGGGCGCTGCTTCGAGTTGGGCGGACAGGGCGGCCAGAACCGGATCGCCGTCCTCGCCCGGCTGGACCGAGACCAGAACCGCGTCGGCCTCTGTGATCGCGGCCGAGAGCCGCGAGGACACGGCGAAGCCTCCAAAAACGAGCGTCGGGATGCCTTCGCCGCTGAGTTTCGCCGCCTTGTCGGCCGAGCGCACCGTGCCGGTGACCTGCCAGCCCTGCACTATCGCGGCGCGCGCGAAGAATCCTGCGCTATAGCCGAGACCGAGGATGACGAGCTTCATGCGGCACGATCCGGTGGGGACGAGACGGCGAACCATTCGTGATGAACGGCAGCATCGGGCTCGGCGGCGAGGCGCGCGGTTGCGAGCAGGGCGGCCCGGCCGGGCGCGAGCCGGCCCAGCGCCCAGACCGCCATGGCGCGGACCAGCGGCGAGAGATCGTCGAGCAGCGCCTCGGCGCTTTCGACAAGGTCGGGCCGGCCGCTGTTGCCGATCGCGATCAGAACGTTGCGGATGAAGCGGTCGCGGCCGGTGCGCTTGACCGGCGTGCCGGCGAAGAGCGTCCGGAAGGCGGAATCGTCGAGGGCGGCCAGTTCCGCGAGCGGCCGGGCGGCGAGATCATCCTTCAGCGCCAGCCGCGTTTCTTTGGCCACCTCGGCGAATTTGTTCCAGGGGCAGACGGCGAGGCAGTCGTCGCAGCCGAAGACGCGGTTGCCGATGCCGGGGCGAAGTTCGGCGTCGATATGGCCCTGATGCTCGATCGTCAGATAGGCGATGCAGCGGCGGGCATCGAGCTGGTAAGGCTGCGGGAACGCGTCGGTCGGGCAGATGGCGAGGCAGCGCGTACAGGAGCCGCAATGATCCTGTTCGGCTTCGTCGGCAGGAAGCTCGGCGGTGGTATAGATCGCGCCGAGGAACAGCCAGGAGCCGTGCTCGCGCGAGACCAGAACCGTGTGCTTGCCCTGCCAGCCGAGGCCAGCGGCCTGCGCCAGCGGCTTTTCCATCACCGGCGCGGTGTCGACGAAGACTTTTACGTCCACGCCGCCGCGCGCCGCCAGCAGGCCCGCCACGCTCTTGAGCTTGCCCTTGATGACCTCGTGATAGTCGCGCCTGCGGGCATACAGCGAGATCGCCGCCTTGTCGGTTTCAGCCAGGATCGCGAGCGGGTCCAAGTCCGGGGCGTAGCTCATGCCGAGCATGACCACCGAGCGCACCTCGCTCCAGAGCGCCTGCGGGGCGGCGCGTTCGGCGACGCGTTCCGCCATCCAGCCCATCTCGCCGTGATGGCCGGCGGCGAGCCATTCACGGAGTTGGCCCGGAACCTGCGGGATCGAGTCCGCCGCCGCGACGCGGGCGACGGAAAAGCCCTCGGCCAGCGCGCGTGAGAGGACAGCCTGCTTGAGCCGTTCGGCCTTCAAAAATCCAGGTCGTCGTAATGGGCGCTCGGGGCCATTCCCGGCACGCGGTCCGCCAGCAGCGGCCGGAAGCTCGGCCTGGATTTGATCCTCGCATACCATGCGCGCGCGGCCTCGTCCTCGTCCCAGGGCACGTCGCCGAGATAATCGACGCAGGAGAGATGCGCCGCGGCGGCGAGATCGGCATAGCTCAGATCGGGCCCGGCCAGCCAGTTCCGCTTGGCGGTGAGCCAGGCGATGTAGCGCAGATGATAGCGCACATTGGCGCGCCCTGCGCGGATCGCGCCCATTTCGGGCGGGCCGCCGCCCTCCTCGCGCCCCATGAAGCGCTTCATCACCTTTTCCAGCACGAGCGGGCCGGTGATCTCGGCGTCGAACTTGCCGTTGAACCAGTCGAGCAGGCGGCGGACCTCGACGCGCTCGGCGGGGCCGTCAGGCATCAGCCGGTTCTGGCCGAGGGCCAGCCCGCGCGTCTCGTCGAGATATTCGGCGATGACGCCAGCGCCGGGCACCGCAAGGCCCGAATCCTCGCGGAAGACGGGCGTCGTTCCGGCCGGGTTCATCTCTAGGAACTCGCGCCGGCGCTCCCAGACGCGCTCCTCGACGAGATCGGCCTCAAGGCCGAACTCGGCCAGGACGAGCCGGACGAAACGCGAATGCGGGCACAGCGGATAGTGGTGAAGCGTCGCCATGGCACTCTTGAAACAGGCGGATGCGGCGCGAGCGGAGCCGAGGGAGAAGCGTGGCGCGGTCATGCGCAAGACGCGTGTTGTCGGCGCCTGCTATAGTCCCGAGACTGCCGGCTCACAAGCCACCGCACCGTCTCCGCTTCGATTTGACCCGGTCGTCTTGGCGAAGTGGTAACCAATTCGCAAAGAGGCTGGGCGCAAGAGATAGGCCGGTTTACCTCTCCCGAGGCCGACCCGGCTGCGCCGACCCGTCCCAGAGACTCTCGCCATGGAAAACCTGTTCGAAGCGATCGTGCTCGGCATCGTCGAGGGGCTGACGGAGTTTCTCCCCGTCTCCTCGACCGGGCATCTGCTGCTGCTCGGACATTTCCTCGGCTTCGAATCGAACGGCAAGACCTTCGAGGTGCTGATCCAGTTAGGGGCGATCCTGGCGATCATGCTCGTCTATTTTCGCCGCCTGCTCGACATCGCGCTCAGGCTGGGTTCGGACCCCGCCGCGCGGCGCTTCGTCATCGGCGTGCTCGTCGCCTTTCTGCCGGCGGCGTTGATCGGAGCCGTGCTGCACGGGTTCATCAAGAGCGTGCTGTTCAATCCGTTCCTGGTCTGCTGTTCGCTGATCGCAGGCGGGCTCGTGCTGATGGTGGTCGACGAACTTGAGCTCGAGGTGAAGCACAGCGACGCCACGGCCTTTCCGTTGTCGATGTATCTCAAGATCGGCCTTGTCCAGTGCCTGGCGATGATTCCGGGCGTCTCGCGCTCGGGCTCGACCATCGTCGGCGCGATGCTGCTGGGGGCAAGCAAGCGTTCGGCGGCCGAGTTCTCCTTCTTCCTCGCCATGCCGACCATGGCGGGCGCCTTCGCCTACGACCTGCTGAAGAACTACAAGATCCTGACCTTCGACGACACGGTGCTGATCGGCGTCGGCTTCGTCGCGGCGTTCTGCTCGGCGCTGGTCGTGGTCCGGGTCTTCCTCGACTATGTCTCGAAGCGGGGCTTTGCGCTCTTCGCCTGGTGGCGGATCATCGTGGGGATGCTCGGTCTGGCGGGCCTGTGGATCGTCGGGTGACATGTCTCGTCATTCCAGGGCGCGCCATCGGCGCGCCGCCGGAATGACAGATGGGCGCGTCAGTGCGGGCCGGTCTCGGTCAGCGTCGGCGCGGGGCTGGGCCGCGCGCCCGGCAACGAGCCGGTCTGGCGCTCGATCATGCGGTGGACCACCGGCGGGCTCGACCCCTTGTGCAGCGCCCTGACGCGATCGCCGATCTCGGCGTCGGCCTGCGTCACGCGCTGGTTCTGGCGGACGTACTCGACCCAGGTCGGGCTGTCGTAGCGCTCGATCCAGAGTTCGGCATTGGTCAGGTCGCGCAGCAGGGCCCAGTGCCGCGCGCCGTCGCGGCGGCGGATCCGGCGGCGCTCGGCCATTGCCCCCAGGAAGGCGACGACGTCTTCTTCCGCGATGATGTATTCGATCGTGACGATAACCGGGCCGCTGCGCGGCTCGATATCGACCGCCACCTTGGGCTCGCGCCAGCGGCTGAGCGGATCGAGATTGAGCGCCTCCAGCGGCGGCAAGGCATACCGCAGGCCGAGTGCAGCGCCAGCCAACAGCGTGAACGCCGCGACCAGCAGCGTCTGCTCGGTGCCGATATGAAGGATCGCCCGGCCCCAGACCCAGCTCCCAAGCGCCATGCCGCCGAACGCGCCCATCTGGTAGAGCGCCAACGCCCGGCCGACGACCCAGCGCGGGGCCGAGAGTTGCACCGTGGCGTTGAAGGTCGAGAGCGTCATGACCCATGAACCGCCGGTGACGCAGAGCGCCAGCATGGTCAGCCAGAGGCTGGTGCTGACCGCCATCACCGCGACCGCTACCGCGAAGGCGGCGAAGGTCAGCCGCACCAGCGCCTCGGTGGTCAGCATGCGGCGCAGGCGCGCGCTCAGGAACGCGCCGGCGACCGCGCCCGCCCCGAACGCGCCGAGCAGCACGCCGAAGACCAGCGGGCCGCCCTTGACGAGGTCGCGCGCGATGAGCGGCAGCAAGGCGAGCACGACGATGCCGCCAAAGCCGAAGGCAAAGGCCCGCAGGATGACGCTGCGGATGTTGGGCGACATCGCGACATAACGCAGGCCGGCGCTCATCGCGATCCACAGCGTCTCGCGCGGCAACAGGCGTTCGACCTTGGGCGGGGTCCAACGCCAGAGCACGGCGAGCAGCGCGACGTAACTCACGGCGTTGATGGCGAAGGCTGCGAACGCGCCCGACGCCGCCACGATCGCGCCGCCGATCGCGGGGCCGACGCTGCGGGCGATGTTGAAGGCGACGCTGTTCAGCGTCACCGCGGCGGGCACGTCCTGCCGCGGGACCATGTCCCCGACCGAGGACTGCCAGGCCGGATTGTTCAGCGCCGTGCCGCAGCCGATCAGGAAGGTGAAGGCCAGCAGCGTCCAGGGCGTCAACCAGCCGAACCAGGAGAAGAGGGCCAGCCCGATCGAGACCGCGAACATGAAGAGCTGTGCGGTCAGCATGATTTTTCGGCGGTCGTAATTGTCGGCGATCGCGCCCGCCGCCAGCGAGAACAGCATCACCGGCAGCGTGGTCGAGGCCTGCACCAGAGCGACGAGATCGGCGGAGGCCGCAATCGACGTCATCAGCCAGGACGCGCCGACAGCCTGGATCAAACCGCCGAAATTCGAGGCGAGGCTGGCGAACCAGACGGCACGGAAGACCGGCTGGCGCAACGGGACGAAGGGCGAGGCGCGCTGCGGCAGCGTCACGCCCTCGGCGGCGAGTTCGGCCGCTGCGACATCCTCGACCGGCTGGGCTTTGAGATCGGCAGGCATGTGCCAAGGGTTAGAGGCTCAGGCGGGCGCTGCCAACCTTGGAAGGCGTCGAAGGTCGATCGCGTTAAACGATCGGGGCGCTGCGCTCCGCTCCCTCCCCCTGCTTGCAGTGGGGAGGGGACGGGTCGGCGCATCCAATCGAACTTTCATCCCGGATGAGCCTCTAAGAACCAGTTCGGATAGCCTCCTCCGAGCGCCGCCCCCGCGACTGCCTCGTGGCCGGCGCGCGCCAGGCGTGCAGCCCCGCGACGACGAGACCCGTCAGCGCGACCCAGTGGCCCGGCCGCAGGAAGGCCAAGTCCTGATAAGCCACGACGTCGAGATTGGCTTGAAGCACCATCCAGGCCGAGACGCCCGTGGTCAGCGCATACCAGGCGGTTTCGCACAGCGCGGTCGCGAGACCCGTGGCGAGCGCTGCCGCGACCAGGACGGGCGTGCTGTAGCCGATCTTCCAGCGGGCGAGCACGCGATAGAGCAGCAGCAGGGCGAAGAGGCCGTTCATCAGCGCCGGCTCGGTGACGTCGATCTTCGACTGCAGCGCGAAATGCAGCAGGCTCAGGCCCGTGATCAGATAGACGAGATTGTGCAGGCGCTGCCAGTTCTTCGTCCCCATGCGCCGGATCATGCCGTCCGTCGAGGTGACGCCAAGTGCGACCAGACCCGCGAGCGCGACGATGCCGACCGTCAGATAGAAGCGCTTGACGATCTCGGAGACGATCAGCCCCCAGTCGAAAGCGAGATCGATGCAGTAGAGCGTCAGATGCGCGGCCGCATAGGCGAGCGCGGAGAGGCCGAGCATGCGGCGCACGCCGATCAGCTTGCCCCAGTCGAGAATCTTCCGCAGCGGCGAGACGGCGAGCGTGATCAGCAAAAGCCGCATCGCCTCCGTGCCGGTGTCATGGACGGCGCGGGTCCAGGGTTTGGAGCCGAGTTGGTGCGTCCATGCCTGCCAGGCCAGGATCAGCGCCGGGACGACGACGAGCGCGAAGGCGGCCGCGCGCAGCGCGGAAAAGCGGCCCTGCCGGTCGAGCCAGGGCAGATAGCTATTCAGGCTGGCAGTCGCCATGCGTCGTCACCGCCATTGACATTCTTGCGCACCGGATACGCCACGGAGCTTGCCTCTGTCTCGCACATCGGCACACAAGAGCGTGACTGCGATCCTGCCTGCAACCTGCGGACCCGAGCATGCCTTCACGCCAGCCCACCATCGTCTTCGACGTCGGGAACGTCCTGATCCGCTGGGATCCCCGCCTGCTCTATCGCGACCTCATTCCCGACGACGAGAAGCGCGACTGGTTCATGGCCAATGTCTGCACGGCGGCGTGGAACATCGAGCAGGATCGCGGGCGCTCCTGGGAGGAGGCCGTGGCGCTGCTGGTCGCGGCGCACCCAGAGTGGGAGCGCGAGATCAGGGCCTATGACCAGCGCTGGCACGAGACCGCACCCTATGTGCTCGACGAAAGCGTCGCGATCCTCGCCGAACTGAAGGCAAAGGGCGAAAAGGTCTACGCCATCACCAATTTCTCGCGCGAGAAATGGGCGGAATGCCTGATCCGTTTCCCGTTCCTGCAGAGCTTCGACGGCGTCGTCGTTTCGGCGCATGAGCGCCTGATCAAGCCCGACCCGGCGATCTACCGCGTGCTGCTGGAGCGCTATGAGCTGGTGGCCGGGGACTGCATCTTCATCGACGACAGCGAAAAGAACGTCGATGCGGCGCGCGCGGTCGGCATGCAGGCGGTGCATTTCGTCGAGCCGATCGACCTGCGCGCGGCGTTGCGGGGCCTGGGAGCGGCTTTGTGAGCCGTCATAGGACGAAGCGGCGCGAGCAGCGGTGAAATCGATGCTCTGGCTGCGTTGGACAGCCATGGTGGGCGTCGGAGCCGGAACGGCCGCGACCCTGCTCGGCGGACTTGCGCCACTGGTCCCGTATCTCGAACTGGTCAATCAGTTCCGGCCCTTTCTTGTCGCGGCAAGCCTCGCCGTGCTGGTGCTCTGCGCCCTGACGAGCCGACGGCGGCTAGTCGCGGCCGGCGCGGCGCTCGCTTTCGTCAACATCGCGCTGATGCTGCTGCCGCTGCAGTTCTCCGCACCGCTGGCCGGCGCGCTGGCCGGTTCGCGCGACCAGATCAGCATCCTCACCTTCAACGTCTGGTATGCCAACACGACGCCCGAGCGCGTCGTCGACTATGTCCGGTCTGTCGATGCCGACCATGTCGTGCTGCAGGAGGCGTTTCCCGATCTCGCGCCACGCCTCGTCGAGCCGCTCCGGGCGCTCTACCCGTTCGTCATGTCGCTTCCGCAGAACACCGGCGGCGTCCATCTTTTGTCCAAGGCCGAGCCGACTGCGCGCGGTTTCGTCAGCGGCAGCGCGCAGACGCCGCCGCTGGTCTGGGCGAGCTTTCCGGCCGGGAGCGGCCGCTCCTACACCGTGAGCGGCCTCCATCTCGCCTTCCCGTTCGAGCCGCAATGGCAGGAGGCGCAGACGCGTTTCCTGGCGCAGCGGCTGAGAACGGCCGAAGGGCCGCAAATCCTCGTGGGCGATCTCAACCTCGCCCCCTTCACCTGGAAGATGGACAGGTTGACGCGCGATGCGGGGCTGCTCCGGCACGCCACATTCGCCCTGACCTGGCCGGCCCACCGGTTCGTCCCGGTGGTGCTGCTCGACAACCTGTTGGCCTCGCAGCAGTTCCGGTCCGCAGGCGTGACGATCGGCCCCGACGGGCTGGGATCGGACCACAGGCCGCTTCTGTTCAGGCTTGTGCTCGATCCGTAAGTGCCAGCGGCGCTTACTCATGCAACGACCGCCTGCCGTGGCCGGCAGGCGGTCCTCAGGGCCAAATGAGCCCGATCAACGCGCGCGGGCGCGCCAGTCGAAGCGGCGGCGGCCGCCATAGAAGCGCCGGCGGCGATAATAGCCATAGGGCCGGCGGTAGTAATAGCGCCTCCGCCAGCGCGGTCGCCTGCGGTAGTAGTAATATTGCGAGAATTCGGCGTCGATCTTGTCGAGAGCCTCGGCGTCGAGTTTGACGCCGTCATCGACGGGATCGAGCTTCGGTGCGACGGGCGAGGCCGCCTGCGCCATCGCGACGCCACCAAGGCTGGCTGCGGTAAATCCGCCGATCAGCGTGGTAATGAAAGAACGTCTATCCACTGCGTTACCTCCGCATGTGCGCCGCGAACTCCCCGGTCGCGGCGGCTGGTCGCACCCGGGGAGGAGAACGCGGACGGGCCGCGGGGGTTCCGGCAGGCTTGACGAAGGTGTTCGGAAACGCGCGAGGGCTCTTCCTCGCCCTATCCAGACCTTTCAACAACGACGAGTGGACGCCTCACGAATCCATCTTCAGCGCAGCAATAAACGCCTCCTGCGGGATTTCGACCTTGCCGAACTGCCGCATCTTCTTCTTGCCTTCCTTCTGCTTGTCCAAAAGCTTGCGCTTGCGCGAGGCGTCGCCGCCATAGCACTTGGCCGTCACGTCCTTGCGCAGGGCGCGAATGGTTTCGCGGGCGATGATCTTGCCGCCGATCGCCGCCTGCACCGGGATCTGGAACATGTGCGGCGGGATCAGGTCCTTCAGCTTCTCGCACATGGCGCGGCCGCGCGCGTCGGCGCGGGTGCGGTGGACCAGCATCGACAAGGCGTCCACCGGCTCGGCATTGACCAGGATCGACATGCGCACGAGGTCGCCCTCGCGATAATCGGTGATGGCGTAGTCGAAGGAGGCGTAGCCCTTCGAGATCGACTTCAGCCGGTCGTAGAAATCGAACACCACCTCGTTGAGCGGCAGGTCGTAGACGACCTTGGCGCGCGAGCCGACATAGGACAGGTCGGTCTGGACGCCGCGCCGGTCCTGGCAGAGCTTCAGCACCGAGCCGAGATATTCGTCGGGCGTGAAGATCGTCGCCTTGATCCAGGGTTCCTCGATGAAATCGATCTTCATCACATCGGGCATGTCGGCGGGATTGTGCAGTTCGAGCGTCGTCCCGTCGCGCAGCTTCAGGTGATAGACGACGGAGGGCGCGGTCGAGATCAGGTTGAGGTTGAACTCGCGCTCCAGCCGCTCCTGGATGATCTCCAGATGCAGCAGGCCGAGGAAGCCGCAGCGGAAGCCGAAACCGAGCGCAGCCGAGGTCTCCATCTCGTAGCTGAACGAGGCGTCGTTCAGGCGCAGCTTCGACATCGCGCCGCGCAAGGTCTCGAAATCGGCGGCATCGACCGGGAAGATGCCGCAGAACACCACCGGCTGCACCGGCTTGAAGCCCGGCAGGGCCTGCGGCGTCTGGCGCTTCTCGTCCGTGATGGTGTCGCCGACCGCCGTATCGGCGACCTCCTTGATCGACGCCGTGAAGAAGCCGACCTCGCCGGGTCCGAGTTCCTTGACCTCGAGCATCTTCGGCTTGAACACACCGACGCGGTCGACGCCATAGGAGGCGTTGGCGCGCATCATGCGGATCGTCATGCCCTTCCTCAGCACGCCGTCGATGACGCGCACTAGCACGACGACGCCGAGATAGGCGTCGTACCAGCTATCGACCAGCAGGCATTTGAGCGGGGCCTCCTTGTCGCCCTTCGGCGCGGGCAGTCTCTTGACGATCGCTTCCAGCACGCCCTCGATGTTGAGCCCGGTCTTGGCCGAGATCGGCACGGCCTCGGAGGCGTCGAGCCCGATCACGTCCTCGATCTGCTGCTTGATGCGCTCGGGCTCGGCGGCGGGCAGGTCGATCTTGTTGAGGACCGTGACGATCTCGTGGTTGGCGTCGAGCGCCTGATAGACGTTCGCCAGCGTCTGCGCCTCGACGCCCTGCGAGGCGTCGACGACGAGGAGCGAGCCCTCGCAGGCCGCGAGCGAGCGCGAGACCTCATAGGCGAAGTCGACATGGCCGGGCGTGTCCATCAGGTTCAGGACGTAGTCCTTGCCATCCTCCGCACGGTAATCGAGGCGCACGGTCTGGGCCTTGATGGTGATGCCGCGCTCCTTCTCGATGTCCATCGAGTCGAGGATCTGCTCGCTCATGTCGCGCGCCGCGACCGTGCCGGTCTGCTGGATCAGCCGGTCGGCAAGCGTGGACTTGCCGTGGTCGATATGCGCCACAATCGAGAAATTGCGGATGTTGTCGAAACTCTGGGTGCTCATGGGGCGCAGATAGCAGCGTTGCCGCATCGCGCCAAGGGTTTGCAGTGGCGCAGGCTCGCCGCCGGAACGGCGTTCAGGCCGGCTGCATCGTGCCGGACGGCGCGCGCTGCGGGCTCTCGGGCTGCGCGGGCTTCGCCCAGGTCAGGGCGCGATAGTCGAAGCCGGCCTCCAGCGTCGGCTTGACCACCGAAAAATAGGGCGAGATGTCGAAATCGCGCGGCATGTAGAGCGAATGATGGCGGATGTGCAGGATCTCCTGCGCATCGTCCTCATCCATCGCCTGCGCATATTCGACCGTCGGCAACACAGGATAGCGCGCCGCCTCGAAGGCCTGCGCGATCAGCGTGGAGCAGATCGCCCGCGTCGGATCGCCCGAGCCGATCGCGATCATGCGCCGGCGCAGGCGCGAAGGCACCCAGGGCAGCGGGACGAGCCAGCGCAGCAGGTCGATGATGTTCTTGAGATCATACTGTGTGCCGAGCCGGCCGAGCGCAAAGGCGACGACGGTTTCCCGGCCGCGCGAATCGAGCCCTTCCGGCCGGCAGATGCGCGTACCGAAGGCGCCGTATTTCGACAGGGGCGAGAGCACGCAGCCGACGTCCATCTCGACCTCCGCCAGCACCAGCGGCTCGCCGTCGGCGCTGAACTGACCGGTATCGCCGACATAGAGCGCCGCATGAGACCAGGTCGACTGGGTCAGATACTTGATCGCGGTGGAGACCTTCATGCCGCCTTCGACGAGCAGCACGTCGCCGGGGCGAAGCGCATTGTTCAGCCGCGCCAAGGCCTTCGCATCGACCGGGCCGGCGTCATGCCGGTTGCGGGTGATGAAACGGACGACGGAGCGCCCGAGAAACTCCAGTCCCCTGTTCATGACGCCCTCCCCTCCCTGTCGCGTCCCCTGCGATGGCGCCGTTGACGGCGTCCTTTGACATCACGATGCGCGAAACCCGTCACTTTTCCGCAAATCCGGCCGGAACGGAGGCTGGGTCGCGAGGCCCAATTCGAAATGTAGTGAAAACCGCGTTCACAACGGGTCACGAGCGCGAGGGTGTCCGATCACGTTGCGAGGGGCTGCAGCATGCAAGCAGCACGCGCCATCACGATTCCAAGATCGGGGCTTGAACATCTTATATAGTAGAATAACCTGCTGGGCATGGAGACGATGCACGATCTCGAACTCGACCGACGTCTCGGCGCGCGGATCAAGGCCCTGCGGCTCGCCGGCGGCCTGACGCTCGACCAACTGGCGGAGCGCTCGGGCGTCAGCCGGGCGATGATCTCGCGGGTCGAACGCGGGGAATCGAGCCCGACGGCCGCGCTGCTCGACCGGATCTGTGTCGGGCTCGGCATTGTGCTGTCCGTGCTGTTCCGCGAGGAGACGCAGGCCAGCCCTTTGGCGAGGCGGGACGAGCAGCCGGTCTGGACCGATCCGGGAAGCGGCTATATCCGGCGCAGCGTCTCGCCGCCTGGAACCGGCTCGGCGATCGAGATCGTCGAGGTCGAGATGCCGCCGGGCGGGCGCGTGCTGCTCGATGTCGCGCGCGCGACGCAGCGCCTCGACCAGCAGATCTGGGTTCTGGAGGGCGAAATGGTGGTGACGCTGGGCGAGGCCGCACACCGGCTGGCGACAGGCGACTGCCTGCAGATGCTGCTGGACGGGGCGATCGCCTATCACAATCCGGGCGCGACGCCGGCCCGCTATGCCGTCGTGCTGACCGGCCGCGATGGCCCGGTCTTCGAGGGACGACGTTGATGGAAGCGGACATGATCGCAATCGAGACCATGACGGCCGCCACTGCGAGAGAGGCCGTCCCGGCCCTGGCGCGGGTGCTGGCCGATTGCGTCGCCCATGGCGCTTCGCTCGGCTTCATGCACTGGAACACGCATGCCGATTTCGAGATATTCTGGAAAGGGGTCGTCGCCGATATCGAGGCGGGCCGCGTCATCCTGTTTGCGGCGCTGCGCGACGGCGCGATCGTCGGCACGGCGCAGCTCCATCTGATCGCCAAGCCGAACCAGCCGCACCGGGCCGAGATCGCCAAGGTTCTGGTGCATTCCAGCGCCCGCCGTCAGGGACTGGGCCACGCGCTGATGCAGGCGGCCGAGGCTGCGGCGCGCGCGGCCGGGCGGACACTGCTGGTGCTCGACACCGATGCCGACAGCGCGGCGCGGCGGCTCTACAGCCGGCTCGGCTGGACCGAGGTCGGGACCATTCCGCGTTTCGCGCTGATGCCGGACGGGGCCGATTGCGCCTCGACCTTCTTCTACAAGGACCTGCGCTGACGGCCTTTTCAGGCCTCCGGCTCGGACGCCTTGCGGAAATAGGGCTCGACCTCGCCCTTGAGCTTGACCGTCATCGGATTGCCGAAGCGGTCCTTGGCGTTGCCGGCGGTGAGGCGGACCCAGCCCTCGCTGACGCAATACTCCTCGACATTGCTCTTCTCGACGCCCTTGAAGCGGATGCCGACGTCGCGGGACAGGAGTTCCTCGTCATAGAACGGGCTGTTTGGATTAGAGGAGAGGCGATCGGGGAGCGTGTCGGTCATGGCGGTCTCGCGAAGTTGCGCTTTGACGGCACCGTTAGCCCGATGCGCGGGCGATGCCAACCGGCGCGGGCGATCAGCGCTGCCAGTCCTCGACCGCAAACTCGCGATGCCGCGAGACGCGCCCAGCCAGCCTCAGCGCCCGCCATCCAGCAGCCGCCCGACCACCTTGGCCGTATAATCCACCATCGGCACGATGCGGGCGTAGTTCAGTCTTGTCGGGCCGATAATGCCGACGACGCCGACGATGCGCTGCTCGGCGTCGCGGAAGGGCGCGGCCACCATCGACGAGCCCGACATCGAGAACAGCTTGTTCTCCGAGCCGATGAAGATGCGGACGCCGTCGCCGGCCTCGGCGCGGGAGAGCAGGTCGATGACGTCGGTCTGGGTCTCGAGATCGCCGAAGAGCATCCGGATGCGTTCCAGATCCTCCTGCGCCCGCAAATCCTCCAGCAGATTGGCCTGGCCGCGCACGATCAGGTGGCGGTCGCTCGAAGGGCCCGAGGAGGTGGCGATGCCGCTCTCGACCAGCCTGGCCGTCAGCGCGTCGAGCTCGCGCTCCATCTCGCTGCGCTTCTCGGCGATCTCGCGGCGCAGATCGCCCAGCGTCTTTCCAAGGATACGGGCGTTGAGGAAGTTACCGGCTTCCGTCAGCGCCGAGGCCGGCAGTCCCGGCGGCAGCGCCAGCAACCGGTTCTCGACCGTGCCGTCATCGGCGACGAGCACGACCAGCGCGCGGGCCGGGTCGAGCCTGACGAACTCGATGTGCTTCAACCGCGCATTGGCCTTGGTGGTGACGACGACGCCGGCCCCGCGCGAGAGACCAGACAGCAGCGCCGAGGCTTCCGTCAGCGTGCCATCGAGCGTGCGGCCGGTGGCCGCGGCCTTCATCTGCGCCTCGATGCGGGTGCGTTCGTCGGAGGTCAGATTGCCGACCTCCATCATCGCATCGACGAAGAAGCGCAGGCCCCGCTCCGTCGGCAGGCGGCCCGCCGAGGTGTGCGGCGCGTAGATCAGCCCGGCCAGTTCGAGATCGGTCATGACGTTGCGCACGGTCGCGGGCGAGAGCGACATCGGCAGCAGGCGGGCGACGTTGCGCGAGCCGACCGGCTCGCCGGTCGCGAGATAGCCGTCGATGATCTGGCGGAAAATCTCGCGCGAGCGCTGATCGGTCTCGATCAGGCCGCCGGGGGATTCGGGACGGGGCGTGTGGGCGCTCATTCCGGCTGGAAACGCGGGTTCGACATCACCTTATTGTTGGCTTGGAGCCGCGAAGGATCAAGGGGCATGCGAAAGGGCCGACCGTGGCGCAGGCCCCAACCTTGCTCCGTCGTCCCCGACCGCCTACAAGCCGCCAACTCAAAAACAATCAGGATCACCCCATGCGACCCTCCAAACGCGCCGCCGACGAGATGCGCAAGGTCACGCTCGAACGCGGCGTCGTGCGCTATGCCGAGGGCTCCTGCATGGTCTCCTTCGGCGAGACGAAGGTGCTCTGCGCCGCGACCGTCGAAGAGAAGGGCCCGCCCTGGCTGCGCGGCACCGGCAAGGGCTGGGTCACGGCGGAATACTCCATGCTGCCGCGCGCCACGCATGAGCGCACCCGCCGCGAGGTCACCTCGGGCAAGCCGTCAGGCCGCACGCAGGAAATCCAGCGACTGGTCGGGCGCAGCTTGCGCGCCGTGGTCGACCTGACCGCGATCGGCGAGCGCCAGATCGTGGTCGATTGCGATGTGATCCAGGCCGATGGCGGCACGCGCACGGCCTCGATCACCGGGGCCTGGGTCGCGCTGCACGACGCGCTGAAATGGATGGAGGGGCGCGGCATGCTCAAGGGCGCGAACCCGCTGAAGGATCATGTCGCGGCGATCTCTTGCGGCATCGTTGCCGGCAACCCGGTGCTCGATCTCGATTACATCGAAGATTCCGGCGCGCAGACCGACGCCAACTTCGTCATCACCGGCGCGGGCGGCCTCGTCGAGGTGCAGGGCACGGCCGAGGGCGCGCCGTTCTCCGAGGACGAACTGCTTGCGCTGCTGAAGCTCGCCAAGGACGGCGTCGGCAAGCTGGTTGCGCTGCAGAAGGCGGCGGTGGCGTGAGATGAGCGGACGCCGCCGCCTCGCCGGAAAAGTCGTGCTCGCGACCCACAACAAGGGCAAGCTCGTCGAGATGCGCGAGCTGATGGCGCCTTATGGGATCGAGCTCGTCTCGGCCGGCGAGCTTGGCCTGCCCGAGCCCGAGGAGGACGGCTACATGTTCTCCGAGAACGCCGCGATCAAGGCTGTCGCGGCCTGCAAGGCTTCCGACCTGCCGGCGCTGTCGGACGATTCAGGGCTCTGCGTCGATGCGCTTGATGGCGCGCCGGGGCTGTTCTCGGCGAACTGGGCCGGCCCGGGCAAGGACTTCGGACCGGCGATGGCGCGCGTGCTGGCCGAACTCGCCAAGCGCGGCGCGACCGCGCCCGAACAGCGGCGGGCGCATTTCACCTCGGCGCTGGTGATCGCCTGGCCGGACGGGCACCAGGAGCTGTTCGAGGGACGCGTCTTCGGGACGATCGTCGATGCGCCGCGCGGCACGGGCGGCTTCGGGTACAACCCGATCTTCCAGCCCGATGGCTATACAGAGACTTTCGCCGAGATGACGACCACCGTGAAGAGCGGCGCGGAGGAGGCGCTATCGCATCGGGCGCGCGCCTTCGCGCAGCTCGCCGCCGCCTGCCTGCGCAAACCCGCGTGACCGCGCTCGCCGCCCTCAGAGACCGGCCGATGGTCCCTGACCATCCGACCAAGGGGGCCGGTTTCGCGGTCTATGTGCATTGGCCGTTCTGCCTGGCCAAGTGCCCCTATTGCGATTTCAACTCCCATGTCCGGCTCCAGCCGCCCGACCAGGCGCGCTTCGTCGCGGCCTTCCGGCGCGAAATCGCGCACCGGGCGGCGCTCGCACCGGGCCGCACGGTGTCCTCGATCTTTTTCGGGGGCGGCACGCCCTCGCTGATGGAGGGCCGCACGGTCGGCGCGATCCTCGATGCGATCGGGGAGCACTGGTCGATCGATCCGCATTGCGAGGTCTCGCTGGAGGCCAATCCGACCAGCGTCGAGGCCGGGCGTTTCGCCGATTTCCGCGCGGCGGGCGTGAACCGCGTCTCGCTCGGTGTGCAGGCCCTGAACGACGCGGACCTCAAGGCGCTCGGCCGGATGCATTCGACACAGGAAGCGCTCGACGCGGTCGCGATCGCGCGCCGCTATTTCGAGCGCTACTCGTTCGACCTGATCTATGCCCGCTCGCCGGAGCAGACGCCGGCGCTCTGGCGGGCCGAACTCGAGCTCGCGATGTCACACGCGGCCGAGCATCTCTCACTCTACCAGCTTACCATCGAGCCCGACACCGCCTTCGAGCGGCTGTTCAAGGCCGGCAAGCTCGCCATCCCGGACCATGAGGCCGGCGCGGTGCTTTACGAGATCACGCAGGAGATCACGGCCAGGCACGGTCTGCCGGTCTACGAGATCTCCAACCATGCCAGGCCCGGCGCGGAATGCCGGCACAACCTCGTCTACTGGCGCTATGGCGAGTATGCCGGCATAGGGCCGGGCGCACATGGCCGGCTTGTCACCGCCGAGGGGCGCATGGCCCAGTCCACGGAGAAGCGCCCCGAAGCGTGGCTCGCCAGTGTCGAGGCGGAAGGCCATGCTCTGGTCGAGGACGAACTGCTCAACGCCGAAGCGCAGGGCGACGAGTATCTGCTGATGGGTCTGCGCCTCGTCGAAGGCATCGATCCGGCAATCTTCTCTGCGCTGTCGGGGCGTGAATTGAAGGCGCAGCGCGTCGAAAGCCTGATCGACGACGGGCTTCTGGCCCACAAGCCCGGCGGCAAGCTCGCCTGCACGCCCGACGGGGCACTGCTGCTCGACGCAGTCGTGGCTGACCTGGCCGCGTAAGACTTACTGCGTGCGCGGCCCCAGATCGCGCGGAGCTGCGTTGACCGTCACGATCTGGCCGTTGCGCAGTTCGAGCACGGCGAGACCGCGTTCGACGCGCCCGTCCGGCCGGAAGCGGAAGACGCCGTCCGCGCCTGCGAAGCCAGACGGGTTGGTCAGAACGCTCTCGGAAAACCGCTGCGAGCCCTGCGTGCGCGCCAGCGCCGCCGCCAGCGAGACCGCGTCATAGGCGAGCGTCGCGGTGCGGGTCGGGGCGCTGTTGAAGCGCTGCTGATAGCGGCCGGCGAAGGCGTTGAAGCCCGCCGTGTCGGGCGAGGCGAACCAGCCGCCCTGGATCGCCGGCACGCGCGCGACATTGGCGTCGTTCCAGACGCCGGTACCGAGCGGCTTGACCTTGGCGGGATCGTAGCCGCCCTGCTGCAAGGCGAGGCCCAGCGCCGGCATGGTGTCGGCGGCGGCCGGGACGAAGAGCGCATCGGCCTGGGCAAGCGCGGGGCTGAGCCGCGTCACCGCCGCGCGCATGGCGTTGGCGTCCGCGCCGAAACGCTCGATGGCGACAGCGCGCGCGCCGCGGTCTGCCACCGCCTGCCGGAAGGCCGCCTCGACGACACTGCCATAGGCCGTGTCGGGGATCAGCGCCGCGAAGGATTTGCGCCCCTGCTGCGAAGCATAGGCGATGACGCGGTTGACGTCGTTCTCGGGCGGGAACGACAGCAGATAGACATTGCGGCCGGCGACGTTGCTGTCGCTCGAGAAAGCCATCACCGGTCTGCCTCCGCCGCGCGCGACCTGCGCCGCGGCCTGCACGGACGGGGCAAAGAGCGGACCGATGATCAGTTCCGCCCCCTCTGACAGCGCCTCCTGGGCCGCGGCCTGCGCGCCCTGGGGCGTGCCGCGATCGTCCTTGACCAGCAGCGTCAGGTCGGCGCCCGGAAACTCGGCCAGCGCCATCTCGGCGGCGTTCTTCAACGCATTGCCCACGGTCGCGCCCTGGCCTTCCGCCGTCAGCGGCAGGATCAGCCCGACCCGGACCTTGCCCTGCCCGATGGTCTGGCCGGTGGGCGCGGTCCCGCCCGGCGGCTGAGCCTGCTGGTTGTCGAAGCCCGGCAGACCGGAGGTTCCACCGCTGCAGGCGGCGAGCGCCAGCGAGAGCGCGAAAGCGGGGGCGGCCAACCTGACGGCCGGCGCGGAAAAGACCGAGACGCTAATCCAGCGACGCAACACGGGGATCTCCAGTCCTGGGTCAGTCGTTCCATGCCGGTGCGGCGCGAACCCACCCGACAGCGCAGTCCCCCGACCGTGAGGCTTTCCTGCCAGTCCGGAATGGTATTTTCAAGTTGTTAACTCTGGGTTGCGATCGCGGCAAGGCGGGCAAGCCGCCGCCCGGTCGTGGCATTGGCCGCGCGGCTGTGGCAGTTTGCGACGATGTCGAGCCCCCCGCCTGCCCCGCGCCAGCCGAGCTATACTGCCTTCGGACTCAAGGCGGAGGCTGAGCCTCTCGCTCCGGGCCTGCATATCGTCGCGACGCCGATCGGCAATCTGCGCGATATCTCGTTCCGGGCGCTGGCGACGCTGGCGGCGGCCGACGCCGTGCTGGCCGAGGACACCCGCACCTCCAAGACGCTGCTGGCGCATTACGGCATCTCGACGCCGCTCCATCCCTATCACGAGCACAATGCCGAGCAGATGCGGCCCAAAATCCTCGGCAAGCTGCGCGAAGGCGGCAGGCTCGCCCTGATTTCGGACGCCGGCACGCCTCTGGTCTCCGACCCGGGCTACAAGCTCGTCGCCGAGGTCGTGGCCGAGGGGCTGCCGGTGACCGGCATCCCCGGCCCGTCCGCCGTGCTGGCGGCGCTGGTGCTGGCGGGCCTGCCGACCGACCGCTTCTTCTTCGAAGGCTTTTTGCCGCCCAAGGCGGCGGCGCGGCGCGGGCGGCTGACCGAACTCGCCGCGATCCCCGGCACGCTGGTCTTCTTCGAATCGCCGCGCCGGCTGGCCGACATGCTGGCGGATGCCGCCGCCGTGCTCGGCCCGCGCCCGGCGGCCGTGGCGCGCGAACTGACCAAGTTCTACGAGAACGTCCGGCGCGGGCCGCTCGCGGACCTCGCAGCGCATTACGAGGCGGACGAGGAGCCGCGCGGCGAGATCGTGGTGATCATCGGCCCGCCCGGCGCGACCGAACTCGTCTCCGCCGGCGACGCGGTCACCGAAAAGCTGCAGGCGGCCCTCGCATCGGTCTCGCTGAAGGAGGCGGTCGCGCAAGTCGCCGCCGAAACCGGCCAGCCGCGCCGAAAAGTCTATGCCCGCGCGCTCGAACTGACGCGGGAGCCTTGAGCAAAGCCGGCCGCAGCGCCCGCGCCAGGCGATCCGGCGCGCTCGGCCGGCGCTCGGAATGGCTCGCCATCATCTGGCTGTTCTTGAAGGGCTACCGGCTGCTGGCGCGCAGATTCGGCGGCAAGGGCGGCGAGATCGACCTGATCATGAAGCGCGGCCGCCTCGTCATCTTCGTCGAGGTCAAGCGGCGCGGCATGATGGAGGAGGCGCTGGTCTCGATCACGCCGAAGAAGCGCCGGCTGGTCGCAGCCCGCGTCAGGCAGTGGCTGGCGCTGAACCCCTGGGCGATGGACTTCGATTTGCGGGTGGATGCGGTGTTCCTCGCGCCGCTGCGCCGGCCGAGGCATCTGGCAGGGGTGTTCGAGCTTGTCCTATGAGAGGCGCGCTCCCACTTGCCGATGCGGCGCGCGCCGGACCATAAGAGCGCGCGAATGACCGGAGCGCCTGCCATGACCCTCACCGTCGCCATCCAGATGGACCCGATCGAGCGCATCCGCATCGCCGGGGACACCGGCTTCTCGCTGATGCTGGAAGCGCAGCATCGGGGCCACACGCTCTATACCTACACGCCCGACAGGCTGACTCTGCGCGACGGCAAGGTGACGGCCCGGATCAGGCCCGTCACGGTGCGCGACCAAGAGGGCGATCACTTCACGGCCGGGGCAGAGGAGCGCGTCGACCTCTCGACGCTCGACGTCGTGCTGCTGCGGCAGGACCCGCCTTTCGACATGGCCTATGTCACGACGACACACCTGCTCGAGCGCATCCACCCGAAAACGCTGGTGGTGAACAACCCGGCCGAGGTGCGCAACGCGCCCGAGAAAATCCTCGTCACGCATTTTCCAGAGCTGATGCCGCAGACGCTGATCACCCGTGACAGGGCCGAGATCGAGGCGTTTCGCGACGAATTCGGCGAGATCGTGATGAAACCGCTTTATGGCCATGGCGGCGCGACGGTGTTCAAGACCGGCAAGGACGACCCGAATTTCGGTTCGCTCTACGATCTCTTCGCCGGTATTTTTCGCGAGCCCTGGGTGGTGCAGCGCTTCATGAAGGAGGTCTCGGCCGGGGACAAGCGCATCATCCTGATCGACGGCAAGGCGGCGGGCGCGGTCAACCGCGTCCCGGCCGAGGGCGATCTGCGCGCCAACATGGTGCGCGGCGGCGCGGCGAAGCCGACCGACCTGTCGAAGCGCGAACTGGAGATCTGCGAGGCGATCGGCCCGACCCTGCGCGAGCGCGGGCTCTTGCTCGTCGGTATCGACGTGATCGGCGGCAATCTGACCGAGATCAACGTCACCGCGCCGACCGGGGTGCGCGCGATCAAGAAGCTCGGCGGGCCGGATCTGGCGGCGCAGCTCTGGGACGTGATCGAGAGCAAGCGCTGAGCACGCCGTTAGCGCCTGATGCCGAGTTCGTCCCTCACATAACCCTTCCAGCACGTCCCCAGCGCGATCTCGCGCCGGCCCGTCATCGCCGGCGCATAGATCGCCTTCAGCGCCTCGTTGGCGACCGTGATCGGACAGAGCGGCTCCAGGATCAGGTCGGCCGCTGCGACGGCCGCCAGCGCGTCGGCCTCCAGCGCCGGCACGGCGCGGAACGGATCGGCCCCGATCGCGATGTGGCGCACGCCTGTGCGCTGCATCAGATACGGGAAGGGGTTGGTGAAATTCAGGCTCATGATCGTCTCGAAACGCGCGCCGGTCGCCGCCTCATGCGCGAGGATCGCGGCGACGCCTGAATCGATCGCCAGCAGCCAGAGCGCCTGGAAATCGAGATCAGCGTAGAGCGTGTGGCTCGGCAGCATCTTCCTGTCGGCGATCTCGCGATAGGTCGCGCGATGCGTCGCATAGATGTCGCGCATGGCGCGCGCCCGGTCGATCACGTCGCGATGCTGCGAGACGAGGCCGAGACGGCCGAGATGCGCGTGCGGCAGAGCGACATAGCCGGTCTGGGCGAGCAGGCTGCGCCCGGCTCTTTGCAAAACCGTCTCGGCGGGGGGAATCGCGGTGGCGGCGACGAGCGCCATGACGAGGAAGGCGCCGCGCGAGCTGCGGCCGATCCAGTCGCGCAGGATCATCAGCAGGACGGGCCAGGCGAAGACGAAAGCCTGCCCGCCGGTGTTTTGCGTCTCGAAGAAGAGGCCGGCGAAGAGCACGACCGCGAGCCAGAACGGGGCATGGTCGGCGAGCCGGTTCAGCGCCGGCCAGGAGCGCGCGCGGATGAACGCCGCCGCATCAGCGGCGATCGCCTTCCGCTCGAGCACCAGAAGCGTCGCGATCAGCGCGCCGCCGGCGGCGACGATGTCGAGATGCAGCGAGCCGGCCTGCAGGAAGCGCGGCAGGATGCCGCCGGCGTTGATCGCGACCAGCGCGACGATGCTGTCGAGATAGGCGCTGACGAGCCCTGTCGCGAGTTCGAGCCCAAGCAGCGCCAGCACCGCCGCGCCTGCGGCCGCCAGGCTGCCGGGCCAGTCGAGCCGGCCGGCCGCCAGCGCGAACGCCGCGAGCAGCCCGCCGGCGAGGAAGCAGGTGATCTTGATCAGCAGCAGGGCCAGCAGGGTCCAGAGCAGGACGAGCGACAGAACGCGCCGGTCGCGCATGAAGACGAGCGCGCTCGCGAGCACATAAAGGACGATGCTGACCTGGCGATTATAGATGCCGAAGCCATCGACGCCTGGAAAGAACGAGTGCTGCTCGACATTGACCGGCAGGATCTGAAAAATCAGATAGGGCAGCAGCAGCGCGAACGCGGTCAGCCGCGAATGCCGATCGACCTCGCGCAGAACCAGCGCCAGCGCCGGCGCGGTGACAAGAAAAACCGACCACTGCACCAGCAGCAGCGGCTGCGACTGTGGAAAGAGCCGGCCCAGGCCCGCAAACAGCCAGTAGCCGAGCGGGCCGACCGGCGCGAAAAAGTCGAGCGCCGGCGTCTGGCCGGTTCCGATCCGGTTGGCGGCGTCGAGATAGACCACCAGATCCCAGTACATCGCGCCGAGCGGCAGCCTGACCGGCAGCGTCAGCAGCGCGGCGCAGGCGAGGACGGCGAAAGCCAGCACGATCAGCGGCGAGCCCGCGAGAGCGAGCCCACGCCGCGCCGCATTCATATCCGGACGGAGTTCGCCCCGACTCCCCGCCATCGACATTCTTCGCCCCGCGTCCCGGACAGTCTCGTTGCGGAAAGAGTCTGAACTACGGAGGTTAAAGACAGGCTTACCGGCTTGGTTCGTTCGACAAGAGGCCGATCGATGAGCGACTCGACCGATCCCGGCGCGACAACACACCAAGCGAGCTGACATCATCTGCAAGCGGTGCGCAGGCCGGGGCCGAGCCTAGCGGGCAGCGCCGCTCAGCGGGTTCGACGGGTCCCAGCGATAGCGCATCGTATCGAAACGCATCGTCATCGCATCGACGAGCAGCAGCTTGCCGACGAGCGGCTCGCCGAAGCCGGTGATCGCGCGGATCACCTCCAGCGCCATCAGCGAGCCCATGACGCCGGCCAGCGCGCCGAGCACGCCGGCCTCGGCGCAAGGCGCGACCGTGCCCGGCGGCGGCTCGTGCGGGAACAGGCAGCGGTAAGTCGGGTTCGGCGTCCCGTCCGCACCGCGCTCATGGGCGCGGATCGTCGTCAGCGAGCCGTCGAAGCGTCCCAGCGCGGCGGTGACCAGCGGTTTGCGCTCATGGAAGCAGGCGTCGGAAACGGCGTAGCGCGTGGCGAAATTGTCGGATCCCTCGGCGACGACGTCGTAGAAGGCGATCAGCGCCCGGGCGTTGTGGGCGTCGATGCGAGTGACGTGCTCCTCGACGACGACGTTGGGATTCAGCCGCGCCACGAAGGCCGCCGCCGCGACGGCCTTGCGCGCGCCGATATCGGCCGCGCCGAAAATGGTCTGGCGCTGCAGGTTGGAGAGCGAGACGACGTCGTCATCGACGATGCCGATCTTGCCGACGCCCGCCGCCGCCAGATACTGCAGCAGCGGCGCGCCGAGCCCGCCGGCCCCGACCACCAGTACGCGCGCGTTCTTCAGCCGGTTCTGGCCCGGCCCGCCGATCTCGGGCAGCACCAGATGGCGGGCGTAACGCTCGATCTCGTCGTCGTTCAGGCTCATGCGGGCGCGCTCATGGCTGAAAGGGTTAAGCCCGGACACGGCGGCGGGCAATCGCCGAAAGCTCACACAATCGCGCCCCAAGCCGGCTTGGCCGCGCGGGAAAGCCATGCCATCGTAGCGCCATCAAGGGGTGGACCAACCGCCCCGGCATCGAACAGGGGATATCCATGCGGTTGAAGTCTCTCGCGCTGGCGCTGGCCGGCGTTGCCCTCTCGGCTGTGGCGGCCATGGCCCAGACGGCGATCAAGCCTGCGATCGTCTACGACAAGGGCGGCAAGTTCGACAAATCCTTCAACGAGGGCGTCTTCGGCGGGGCCGAGCAGTTCAGGAAGGAGACCGGCGTCGAGTTCCGCGACTTCGAGCCGACCAACGACGCCCAGATCGAGCAGGCGCTGCGCCGCTTCGCGCGAGACGGTCATTCGCCGATCATCGCGGTCGGTTTTTCGCAGGCGACAGCGCTGCAGAAGGTCGCGGCCGAGTTCCCGGCGCTGAAGTTCACCATCATCGACATGGTGGTGGAACTGCCCAACGTGCAGTCGGTCGTGTTCAAGGAGCATGAGGGCTCCTATCTCGTCGGGCTGCTCGCGGGCCTGGCGTCCAAGTCCAACAAGGTCGGCTTCGTCGGCGGCATGGATATCCCGCTGATCCGCAAATTCGCCTGCGGCTATGTCCAGGGCGTCAAGGCCGCCAAGAAGGACGCCGAGATCTTCCAGAACATGACCGGCTCGACGCCGGCCGCCTGGAACGACCCGGTCAAGGGCGGCGAACTCGCCAAATCGCAGATCGACCGCGGCGCCGACGTGATCTACCACGCCGCCGGCGGCACCGGCATCGGCGTGCTGCGCGCGGCGGCCGACGCCGGCAAGCTCGGAATCGGCGTCGACTCCAACCAGAACGCCCTCCAGCCCGGCAAGGTGCTGACCTCGATGCTCAAGCGCGTCGATGTCGCGACCTATGCCTCGTTCAAGGCGGCGCGCGACGGCAACTGGAAGGCCGGCATTTCCGTGCTCGGCCTCAAGGAGGACGGCGTCGGCTGGGCGCTGGACGACGCCAACAAGGCGCTGGTGACGCCGGAGATGAAGGCCGCCGCCGACAAGGCGCGCGCCGACATCATTTCTGGGGCGGTCAAGGTGCACGATTATATGAGCGATTCGAAGTGCTCGATCTGAGAGATCGTTTGATCATTCTGCTGGGGCGGCCGTTCGACGCGATTGTCTGCGCTTCCGGTGCTCACGGACAGACGTCCGCTGCGCTCCGGTTCTCGACAACCACGCCAGCCGGCTCACCCCAGCGAATGCTGAAACGATCTCCGGCCCGCGCCGCTGCTCCTGCCTCCTTCCTTCGGGGAGGGGTTCGCGTCGCGACCGCACGATGATCATCACCATCCTCGGCTCCGGCGACGCCTTCGGCACGGGCGGGCGGTTCAACACCTGCCTTCATGTCGAGGCTGGCGAGGAGCGCCTGCTGCTCGATTGCGGCTCCTCCAGCATGGTCGCGCTAAATCGGGCCGGCGTCGATCGCAACGGTCTCTCGACGCTTTTCTTCACTCATTTCCACGGCGATCATTTCGGCGGGCTGCCGGCCTTCCTGCTCGACGCGCAGTTCGTCTCGCGGCGGAAGGAACCGCTGCTGATCGCGGGGCCCATCGGCATCGAGCACCGTACGCGGCACGCGCTGGAGACCGATTTTCCCGGCGGTTCGACCAATCCCTGGCGCTTCCCCATCTCCTATGTCGAGGTCGCGCCCGACGCGCCGGCGACGCTGACCGGCATCGAGGTCACAGCCTTCCCGATGGTGCATGACGAGCGCGCCGGCCCCTGCCAGGGCTACCGGCTCTCGGCCGGCGGCAAGGTTTTCGCCTATAGCGGCGACACGGCCTGGACCGAGGCGCTTATCCCGCTGGCGGCGGGTGCGGATGCGCTGCTCGTCGAGTGCTATGCCTGGAACGCCAAACTCGCCAACCATCTCGACTACGAGACGCTTGCGCAGAACCGCGACCGGCTGTCGGCGGCGCGGATCGTGCTGACCCATATGGGGGTCTCGATGCTCGCCCATGACGAGCCCTTGCCCGAGGAGCGGGCGTTCGACGGCATGGTGCTCGCGCTGTGACGAACGCACCCGCTCCCGCCATCGAACTGGTCGGCATCTCCAAGCGTTTTGGGGCGGTGCAGGCCAACAGGGACGTCTCGCTGTCGGTGGCGGCAGGCTCGATCCATGGCATCGTCGGCGAGAACGGGGCCGGCAAATCGACGCTGATGTCGATCCTCTACGGTTTCTACGAGGCCGATTCCGGCGAGATCCGGATCGCGGGCAAGCCGCGCGCCATCCGCTCCTCGGGAGACGCCATCGCGGCGGGCATCGGCATGGTCCACCAGCATTTCATGCTGGTTGAGACGCTGTCGGTGGTCGAGAACGTCGTGCTCGGCGCGGAGGGCGGCGCATTCCTGAAGGGCGGGCTGGCCAATGCACGCGCCGAACTCGGCAGGCTTTCGCAGGATTACGGCCTGGTCATCGACCCCGACGCCATCGTCGGCGAGTTGTCCGTCGGGCTGCAGCAGCGCGTCGAGATCCTGAAAAGCCTCTATCGCGGCGCCGACATCCTGATCCTCGACGAGCCAACTGCCGTGCTGACCCCGCCGGAGGCCGACCAACTCTTCGTGCTGCTGCGGGCGCTGAAGGCGCAAGGCAAGACCGTGATCCTGATCACGCACAAGCTGCGCGAGATCATGGACGTGACGGATGCCGTATCGATGATGCGACGCGGCGAGATGGTGGCGCATGTCAGGACGTCGCAGACCTCGCCGCCGGAGCTGGCCGAGGCGATGGTCGGCCGGCGCGTGCTGCTGCGCGTCGAGAAGGAGCCGCGCGAGCGGGGCGCGCCCGTGCTGGAGGCGGTCGGCATCAGTGTCACCGATGCGCGCGGCCTCGCTCTGCTGAGCGAGGCCAGCCTGACGCTCCATGCAGGCGAGATCGTCGGCATCGCCGGCGTCGCCGGGAACGGCCAGAGCGAATTGCTCGACGTGCTCGCCGGGCTGACAGCGCCCTCGCGCGGGGTGATCCGGCTGAACGGCCAGATCCTGAACGCCGCCGACCGGAAGCCTGCGCGGCTGCGCGAACTCGGCCTGATGCATATCCCCGAGGACCGGCAGAAGGCCGGCCTCGTCACGGCCTTCACGGCCGCCGAAAACGCCATCCTCGGCTATCAGCACGAGAAAGCCTTCGGGAGCGGTCCTTTCCTGTCGCCGCGCGCGATCGCGGCCCATGCACGCGAGGCCTTCGCGGCCTATGACGTGCGCCCGCCAGACCCCGCGCTGAAGACAGCCAATTTTTCCGGCGGCAACCAGCAGAAGATCGTGCTTGCCCGCGAGATCGAGCGCGCGCCGAAGGTGCTGCTGGTGGGACAGCCGACGCGCGGCGTCGATATCGGCGCGATCGAGTTCATCCACCGCCGCCTGATCAGCTTACGCGACGCCGGCGTCGCGATCCTGCTGGTCTCGGTCGAGCTCGAGGAGGTGATGGCGCTGTCGGACCGGATTCTGTGCATGTGCGGCGGGCGCATCACCGGCGAGCGGGCGGCGGATGCGACCGACGAGCGGGATCTGGGGCTGCTGATGGCCGGCGTGACGGAGCGGGCGGCTTGAGCGCCGCACCCATCACCCTCCCGCGCTGGGCCGACGCCGGCCTCGTGCCGCTCGTCTCGGTCGCGGCCGCGCTCGTCGTCGCCGGCCTCGTCGTCATCGGCATCGGCGAGAGCCCGCTGGAAGCGACCGCGCTTCTGCTGCGCGGCTCTCTCGGCAGCGCCGAGGGGTTGGCCTTCACGCTCTACTACACCACGAACTTCATCTTCACGGGGCTCGCCGTCGCGGTCGCCTTCCATGCCGGGCTGTTCAATATTGGCGGCGAGGGGCAGGCGACGATCGCCGGCATTTTTGCGGCGCTCGCCTGCCTCTGGCTCGCGCCGCTGCCGGGCATCATCCTCGTGCCGCTGGCGATCCTGGCGGCTGCAGCGGGTGGGGGGCTCTACGGCTTCATTCCGGGCTGGCTGCAGGCGACGCGCGGCAGCCATGTCGTGATCACCACGATCATGCTCAACTTCATCGCCGCGACGCTGCTGGTCTATCTGCTGGTCGAAAAGATCGGCAAGCCCGGCTCGATGCAGCCCGAGACGCCGGAATTCGCGAAGCACGCCATCCTGACGCCGATGCATCTCCTGCTCGCGCCGCTCGGAATCACGCTGCCGGCGACGCCGCTGAACTCGTCCTTCCTGCTGGCGCTGGTGGCGCTGGTCGCGGTGTGGGCGCTGATCTTCCGTTCGCGGCTCGGCTACGCCATCCGCACCACCGGGGCCAATCCGCGGGCCGCCGCCTATGCCGGCATCTCGCCAGCCCGCATCACCATGGTGGCGATGGCGATCTCAGGGGCGCTCGCGGGCGGGCTCGCGGTCAACGAGGCGATGGGCGTGCAGCACCGGCTCGTGCTCGATTTCACCGCCGGCTACGGTTTCGTCGGCATCGCGGTGGCGCTGATGGGGCGCGGCCACCCGGTCGGGGTCGCGCTCGCCGCCTTCCTGTTCGGCATCCTCTATCAGGGCGGGGCGGAGCTCTCCTTCGACAAGCCGACCATCACCCGCGACATGGTCGTCGTCATCGGCGGCGTCATCATCCTGTTCGCCGGCGCGCTCGACGGGCTGTTCCGGCGCGTCGTGGCGAGCGGTCTCGCACTCGGACGGCGGGGCTGACGATGGAGTGGGTCCAGACACTCGCGGTCATTCTCGATTCCGGCGTCCGACTCTCGATCCCGCTGCTCTGCGCCGCGATGGCGGGGTTGTGGTCGGAACGGGCCGGCGTCGTCGATATCGGGCTCGAGGGCAAGATGCTGGTCGCGGCCTTCGCCGCGGGCGTGATCGCGTATCAGAGCGGTTCCGCCTGGGCGGGGCTCGGGGCCGGCATGCTGGCGGCGATCCTGCTCTCGCTGGTCCATGGCTTCGCCGCCATCACCTGGCGCGGCAACCAGATCGTCTCGGGCGTCGCGATCAACATGCTGGCGGCGGGGCTGACCGTGATCCTCGGCAATGCCTGGTATGGGCAGGGCGGGCGCACCCCCTCGCTGGAGGGCGCGGCGCGCTTTCCCGACATCGCCCTGCCTTTCGCAGGCGCGGCGCGCCAGGACATACCCATCCTCGGGACGCTCTATGACGAGGTCGTCTCCGGCCATGCCGCGCTGGTCTATCTCGCCTTCGCCAGTGTGGCGCTGACGGCTTTCGTGCTGAAGCGGACGCGGTTCGGACTGCGCCTGCGCGCGGTCGGCGAGAACCCGGCTGCTGTCGACACCGCCGGCATCTCGGTCGCCGGTCTTCGCTATGCGGCGGTGGTTATCTGCGGTGCGCTGTGCGGACTGGGCGGGACCTATCTCGCCGTCTCGCAATCGGCCGGCTTCCTGCCGCACATGACCGCCGGCAAGGGCTTCATCGCGCTGGCGGCGGTGATCTTCGCCAATTGGCGCCCCGTTCCGGCGCTGTGGGCCTGCCTGCTCTTCGGTATGCTGGATGCGGTGGCGATCCGTCTGCAGGGCGTCTCGCTGCCCGGCATCGGGCTCGTGCCCGTGCAGGCGATCCAGGCCCTGCCCTATCTGATGACGATCATTCTGCTTGCCGGTTTCATCGGCAAATCGACCCCGCCCAAGGCGTCGGGGCTGCCCTATGTCAAGGAACGCTGAGCCCATGCCTGCCGTCGAGCCGGATTTCGATGCGCTGTTTTCAGCCGCAGCCGCCGTGCAGGCACGGGCCTACGCGCCCTATTCACGGTTCAAGGTGGGGGCAGCGCTGTTCGCCGATGACGGCGCGGTCTATGCCGGCTGCAATGTCGAGAACGCAGCCTATCCGTCGGGCAGTTGCGCCGAGCAGGGCGCGATCTCGGCGATGATCGCCGGCGGCGGACGCGCGATCATGGCGCTCGTCGTCCATGGCGAGGGCGAAGAACTGGTGACGCCCTGCGGCGCCTGCCGGCAGCGCATCCGCGAATTCGCGCAAGCCGACATGCCGGTCGCCATCGCGGGGCCCGAAGGCATCCGCGCCCGCTTTTCGCTGTCGGCGCTGTTGCCAGCCTCGTTCGGACCAGCCAATTTGCGGCGGTGATTTGCACCGGCCCAACCCCGGCCCAGCGTGACGAATTGCACAGGCTCCGGGGGCGGACCGAGATGGCGGTGGATGCGATCTTCGACAAGGCGGCTTCGACGCTGATCGACCGGGGCGTCGATGGCCCGATCGACTGCGCGATCGTGCTCGGCACCGGACTTGGCCGGATCGCCGAGGAGATGCTGATCAAGGCGACGATCCCCTATGCCGACATTCCGGGCTTCCCGCAGGGGCAGGTCTCCGGCCATGCCCGGCAGCTCAGTTATGGTTCGCTCTATGGCAAACAGGTCCTGCTCTTCCAGGGCCGGGCGCATTACTATGAGGGGGGCGATTCCGCCGTGATGCGGGTGCCGATCGGCATGCTCGCAGCCTTCGGCTCGCCGCCGCTGATCCTGACCAATGCGGCCGGTTCGCTGAAGCCGGATCTGCGCCCGGGCGGCATGGCGGTGATCACCGACCACATCAACTTCAACGGGCCCAACCCACTCGTCGGCGATGAGGGCGACGGCCGCTTCGTGCCGATGGTCGATGCCTACGACCCGCATCTGCGGACGCGGCTGAAGAAGGCCGCCGCGTCCGCCGGCACGCATCTCGGCGAGGGCGTCTATATGTGGTTCTCCGGCCCGAGCTTCGAGACGCCCGCCGAAATCCGTATGGCCAAGGCGATGGGGGCCGATCTCGTCGGCATGTCGACCGTGCCCGAAGTCATTCTGGCACGGCGTCACGGCATCCGGGTGGCGGGGCTCTCGATCGTCACCAATATGGGCGCGGGGCTGATGGGCGGCGCGCCGAGCCATGGCGAGACGCGCGACACCGCACTCACCGCGCTCACGGGCCTGCGCCGCCTGCTGCGCGCCTTCATGGCGGATCTCTGACATGTCCGACGCCGCCATCGCCGCCCGCGCGCTCTCGCTGCTCGACCTGACCGACCTCGGCGACGAGGCGACGGAAGCAGGCGCGCTGGCGCTCTGCGCAAAGGCGCTCGCACCGCCCGTGCCGGTCGCGGCGATCTGCCTCTGGCCGCGCTTCGTCGGCGCGGCGCGCAAGGCGCTGGGCGACGGGCCGGTCAAAATCGCGACCGTGGTGAACTTCCCCGAGGGCGGCACCGCGATCGCCCCCGTGCTGCGCGAGACCGAGGCCGCGCTCGCCGACGGGGCGGACGAGATCGACCTCGTTCTGCCCTGGAGCGTGGTGCTGACCGGCTACACCACCAGCGCCAAGGCCATGGTCAGCAACGTCAAGGGCCGCTGCGGCGACAAGCTGCTCAAGGTCATCCTGGAGACCGGCGAATATCCCGACGCCGCGAAGATACAGGCGGCGAGCGAGCTCGCCATCGCCTGCGGGGCCGATTTCATCAAGACCTCGACCGGCAAGACGCAGCGCTCGGCGTCGCTGGCGGCGGTGCGGGTGATGCTGGGCGTCATCGGCCTGACGCTGCGGCCGGTCGGCATCAAGCCGTCCGGCGGTATCCGCACGCTTTCCGACGCCAAGAGCTATCTCGCGCTCGCCGACGCCATGATGGGCGAGGGCTGGGCGACGCCGCAGACCTTCCGCTTCGGCGCGAGCGGGCTGCATCAGGTGCTCCTCGACACGATCGCGGGCGAGGCGGGCGGCAAGGGAGTCACAGAGGCGACCGGACCCTATTGAGATGAAGCTGACCCAGGAGATCATCGCCGCCAAGAGAGATGGCGCGACATTGCCGGCTCGAGACATCCGCCAGCTCATCGTGGGCCTGACCGACGGCTCGGTCAGCGAGGGGCAGGCGGCGGCCTTCGCCATGGCCGTGTTCTTCCGCGACATGGACGCCGACGAGCGCGTCGCGCTGACGCTGGCGATGCGGGACTCTGGGACGGTTCTGAACTGGGACGATCTGCCGGGGCCGGCGCTCGACAAGCATTCGACAGGGGGCATCGGCGATACTGTCAGCCTGCCGCTGGCAGCAGTGGTGGCGGCCTGCGGCGGCTATGTGCCGATGATATCGGGCCGGGGGCTGGGCCATACCGGCGGCACGCTCGACAAGCTCGACGCCGTGCCGGGCTATGTCACGCAGCCCGACATCGAGCTCTTCCGCAAGGTGGTGCGGGAGCATGGCTGCGCCATCATCGGCCAGACCGCCGATCTCGCCCCGGCCGACAAGCGGCTCTATGCCATCCGCGACGTGACCGCGACGGTGGAATCGCTGCCGCTGATCACGGCCTCGATCCTGTCGAAGAAGCTCGCCGCCGGGCTGCACGGGCTGGCGATGGACGTGAAATTCGGCTCCGGGGCATTCCTGCCGGACCCGGCCAGGGCGCGTGAACTCGCAGGCGCGCTGGTCGGCGTCGCCAATGGCGCGGGCCTGCCGACCACGGCGCTGCTGACCGACATGGCCGAGCCGCTGGCGAGCGCGGCGGGCAACGGGCTCGAAGTCGCCTATGCGCTCGACCATCTGACCGGCAAGAGCCGCGAGCCGCGCTTCCATCAAGTCACGGTCGCGCTCGCCGCCGAGATGCTGCTGCTGGGCAGGCTGGCGGCGGACATCACTGAGGCGACAGCGAAGATCGAGGCCGCTTTCGCCAGCGGGGCGGCGGCCGAGCGCTTTGGCCGCATGGTCGCGGCGCTGGGCGGGCCGTCCGACCTGATCGAGAAGCCGGATAAGCATCTCGACGCCGCGCCGATCGTGAAGCCGGTTTTCGCATCCGGGGCCGGCATCGTGCAGGCCATCGACACACGCGCGGTCGGGCTGGCCGTCGTGGCGCTGGGCGGCGGGCGCACCCGCCCGCAGGATGCGATCGACCATGCCGTCGGCATCGTCGAACTCGCCGGCATCGGCGACGCAGCCGGGCCCGACCGCCCGCTCGGCATCGTCCATGCCCGCAGCGAGGCCGGTTTCGAGGCGGCCCAGGCGCGCCTGCGTCAGGCCTATCATCTCGGTGAAGCGCCCGCCGGCCACGGCGGGCTGATCACCGACCGCATCACGGAGAGTTCGAGCCGATGAGCCTGCTGGTGGCGATGACGGGATGGCATGTCGAGGACTGGCGCGCCCGCTTCAAGGCGGAACTGCCGGACATGCCCGTCGTGATCCTCGGCGAGGCGTTCGACAGGCGCGCGGTGCATTACGTCGCGAGCTGGAAGCATCCGCCGGGCAGCCTCAGCGGTTTGCCCAATCTCGCCGCGATCTTCTCGCTCGGAGCCGGCGTCGACCATCTGATGATGGATGATCGCCTGCCCGATGTCGCCATCGCGCGCGTCGTCGATCCCGACCTGACGACGCGGATGAGCGAATACATCGTGCTGCACTGCCTGATGGCGCTTCGCCAGCAGCGCCGCTACGACGCGCAGCAGCGGGCCGCCCGGTGGGAGGACGACCGCAACCAGCCGGCCGCGCGCTCGGTGCGTGTCGGCGTCATGGGGCTGGGCGAGCTCGGGCTCGACGCCGTGCGCAAGCTTCAGATCATGGGGTTCGATGTCGCCGGCTGGAGCCGCTCGCCGAAAGCGATCGAAGGTCTTGCGACATTCGCAGGGGCGGATGGCATGGCCGCGTTTCTCGCCCGCACCGACATCCTCGTCTGCCTGCTGCCGCTGACGCCCGATACGCGCGGAATCATCGACGCCAAGCTGATCGCGGGGCTCGCTCAGGACGGCCGGCTCGGCGGGCCGTTCCTGATCAATGCCGGGCGCGGGGGCTTGCAGATTGAGGCCGACATTCTGGCGGCGCTGGCGGCGGGCGCGCTGAGGGCTGCGACGCTCGACGTGTTCGAGACCGAGCCGCTGCCGGCGGAATCTCCGCTCTGGAGCCACCCCGCGGTGACGGTGACGCCGCATAATGCGGCGATGTCGGAGCCCGAAGCTGTCGCCAGCCTGATCGCGGCGCAGATCAGGCGGCTGGAAGCGGGCGAGCCGCTGGAGCATGTGGTCGACCCCAAGCGGGGGTATTGAGCCCCAGCCGTCCTTGCGAGCGCAGCGAAGCAATCCAGAAGGTTGCGCGAGACGCTGGATTGCTTCGCTGCGCTCGCAAGGACGAAAAAGGCATCGTCACGGCATCGTCACGCAGTTGTCGTCGCCTTGAAACGCGACCTCGCCAATTGCCCCGGGTCATTCCTCAAGCCCGGAGCGTCCCATGCGCCTGCCTCTCGTCGTCGCCCTGCTGCTCTCATCGACCATGCTTTCCGGGGCGCAGGAGGCGCAGAAGGAGTTCCCGGCCAAGCTGCTGGGTCACGCGCTGCTGCCGGCCAACACCATGGTCGCCGCTCCCGGCGATGCGCCCGCCGATCTCAAGGTCTCGGGCAAGTTCACCACGCCGGGCAAGCGCGTTGAGGCGGTCGGCACGGTGATGGGTCTGTCGGGCGGCCGTCCGACGGGCTTGTCGACGCCGTTCCAGGGCCAGCCGGTGCAGGGCTTCTCCGGCATCCGCTCGCTGGGAAACAGCGAATTCCTGACGCTGACCGACAATGGCTTCGGCTCCAAGGCGAACTCGCCCGACGCGATGCTGTTCTTCCACCGCATCAAGGCCGATTTCGCCGGCGGCAAGATCGAGCGGCTTGCGACCACCTTTCTGCACGATCCCGACAAGAAGGTTCCGTTCCGCATCGCCAACGAGGGCACCGATACGCGCTACCTGACCGGTGCCGATTTCGATCCCGAGTCGATCCAGCCGGTCGGCGGCAAGTTCTGGATCGGCGACGAGTTCGGCCCCTACCTCATCCGCGTCGACGCGACCGGCAAGGTCGAGGCCGTCTTCGAGACCATGGTCGAGGGCAAGCCCGCCCGCTCGCCCGACCATTACGCCGTGACAACGCCGGCCGCGCCGAACCTGCCCGTCACGTTCAATGTCCGCCGCTCAAAGGGCTATGAGGGCATGGCGCAGTCTCCAGACGGGCGCTTCCTCTACCCGCTGCTGGAGGGTCCGCTCTGGGACGAGGCGACCAAGGGCAACGAGCAGCGAGACCGCAAGGAGGTGCTGCGCATCCTCGAGTTCGACGTCCAGGCCGAAAAGTGGACGGGCCGGTCCTGGTTCTTCCCGCTGGAGCAGGCCGGGCTCGCCATCGGCGACTTCAACATGATCGACGGAACTACAGCGCTCATTATCGAAAGAGATAACGGCGAGGGCACGGCCGACAAGGCGTGCGCGCAGGGCCAGCGCGGGCCCGACTGCTTCCATGACCTGGCGAAATTCAAGCGCGTCGTGAAGATCGAGATGACCGAGGCCAATGTCGGCAAGGCGGTTCGCAAGATCGGCTTCATCGACCTGATGAAGATCGCCGACCCGGACGGCAAGGCGAAGCAGGGTGCGATCGACGGCGTGCTGCCCTTCCCGTTCTTCACCATCGAGAACGTCGACATGGTCGATCGGGCGGCGGGCACGATCGTCGTCGGCAACGACAACAACCTGCCGTTCTCGTCCTCGCGCGACCCGAAGAAGGCCGACGACAACGAACTGGTGCTGCTCTCGGTGAAGGAGTTGCTGGACGCGAAGTGAGGCGTGTGCGTCGGGCGCGGGAACCTCGACGGAGAACCCTCGCCCGGAGGGAGAGGGCAGAGTGAGGGGTCGGCCCTTTACCGCCGCTGCTGTGACCTACCCACCGCCCGCTTCAGACTGAGCCTCGCTGGTCCACGGTCCGTCACCTCATCCCTGCCCCTCTCCTTACAAGAGAGGGGTTCTTTCAGCGCCCTCTTCTACCCCCTTAACGCGCCCGGCCCCGGCGTTGCGCCCGCCGGGCACTTGCCCGAGATGATCATGCCCAGCACCTCGTCCTGCGTCACATCGGCGACGCGGGCCGAGCCGACGACGCGGCCGTTCTTCATCACGCTGACGCGGTCGGCGAGGTCGAAGACGTCGTGCAGGTCGTGGCTGATCAGGAAGATGCCGATGCCCTGCTTCTTGAGTTCGAGAATGAGCTCGGCGACCTGTTTCGTCTCGGCCGGCCCGAGCGCCGCCGTCGGCTCGTCCATGATCAGGACGCGGGCGTTGAAATAGATCGCGCGGGCGATCGCGACCGACTGGCGCTGGCCGCCCGAGAGCGCCTTGACCGGCTCCTTGAAACGCCGGAAATGCGGGTTGAGCCGACCCATTACTTTGCGCGTTTCGGATTCCATTGTCGCGTCGTCGAGCGTTCGCCAGGGCGTCAGCAATTCGCGGCCGAGGAAGATGTTGGCGGCCGCGTCCACGTTGTCGGCCAGAGCCAGCGTCTGGTAGATCGTCTCGATGCCGTGCTTCTTCGCGTCGCGCGGCGACGCGATCGCGACCGGCTCGCCGGAGACGCGGATTTCGCCGGCATCGGCCTTGTAGGCCCCCGACAGGATCTTGATCAGCGTCGATTTGCCGGCGCCGTTATGGCCGAGCAGTCCGACGACCTCGCCGGCATGGAGATCGACGCTCGCGCCATCGACCGCCTTGATGCCGCCGAAGGCGATCGAGATGTCGCGCATCTCGACGAGGGGCGTGGTTTCCGCCATCGCAGTTACCCCAGCCGCTTGCGATAGATGCCGTCGAGCCAGACGGCGACGACGAGGACGAGGCCGACGACGATGTTCTGCAGCGGCGTGTCGACCCCGATCAATACCATGCCCGACTGAAGCGACTGCATGACGAGCGCGCCCAGCATCGCGCCGGCAATGGTGCCGACGCCGCCGGCGAGCGAGGTGCCGCCGATGACGGCCGCCGCGATGACGTAGAGCTCGTCGAGCTGGCCGGCCGAATTCGTCGCGGCGTTGAGCCGCGCCGTCGAAATGCAGGCCGAGATGCCGACCAGCGCGCCCATCAGCCCATAGACCAGCGTCAGCACCTTGCGGGTGTTGACGCCCGAGAGCTGCGCGGCCTCCGGATTGCCGCCGATGGCGAAGACATAGCGCCCGAAGCGCAGCCGCGTGGTCAGCACCGTGATGGCGACGCCGACCGCCAGCGCCAGCAGCACCGGCACGGCCAGCCCATGGCCGATAAAAAGCCCGCCTGGCGGCCAGACCAACCCCTTGGCCTCGGTCAGGCGGCGGGCGATGCCGGCCGGCAGCGGATAGGCGTTGGCGATGGCGACCGTGACCAGCACCGCGCCGCAAGCGACGCCGGCGACCAGCCCCTCGGCCCAGAGCGGCCGCAGGGCGAAGCCGAAGCGCACCCGCCTGCGCCGCGCCAGCACGACCCCAGCGAGGATCAGCGCGCAGATGACCAGCCCGATCGCCCAGGAGGCGGAGGTTCCGATCGCGCCCTCGATGCCGCCGCCGAGCGGACGGAAGCGCGAATCCATCGGGGCGATGGTCTGCCCTTGCGTGACCCACCAGGCCGCGCCGCGCCAGACCAGCAGGCCGCCGAGCGTGACGATGAACGAGGGAATGGCGAGGTACGCGATGAGCGCGCCCTGGAACATGCCGAGGATGCCGCCGAGCCCGATCGCGACAGTAAGGCTGACGATCCAGGTCAGCGGATGCTCGAAGCCCCAGATCTCGGGCAGCAGCCTGACCTGCACGAGGCCTACGACCATGCCGACGAAGCCGAGCATCGAGCCGACGGAAAGGTCGATGTTGCGGGTGACGATGACCAGCACCATGCCGCAGGCCATCACCGCGATCGAGGCCGTCTGGACCAAGAGGTTCCAGAGGTTGCGCGGGGTCAGGAAAGCCCCGCCCGAAAGCCAGTTGAAGCCAAGCCAGATCACGGCCAAAGCCGCGACCATGCCGATCATGCGCGGATCGACCTCGATCTCGCGCATGCGGTCGGCAAGCGACCGGGCCTGCGCCGGCGATTCCTGCACCGATCTTGCCGGTGCGGGGGCCGTCTCAGTCACAAGCGGCGACCTTGCCGGCAGCGACGCCCTGACACACCGCCGACTTCGGAGCCCAGCCGGCGTCGATCACGACCTTGAGGTTGTCCTTGGTCACCGGCACGGGCTTGAGGAACAAGGCCGTCATCGCCTGCTTCGACGGGCCCTGGTTCCAGGCCGTCGCGCCTGCGACCTCGGTCAGCTTGGCGCCGCCGGCGAGCTTGATCGCGATTTCGGCGGCGTTGCGGCCGAGTTCGCGCGCGTCCTTCCAGATCGTCACGGTTTGCGTGCCGAGCGCGATCCGGTTCAGAGCGGCGCGGTCGGCGTCCTGGCCCGAGACCGGCACGGAGCCGGCGAGCCCTTGGGCCGCCATGGCCGCAATCGCACCGCCGGCCGTGCCGTCATTGGCCGCCACCACTGCGTCGACCTTGTTGGCATTGCGGGTGAGGAACTGCTCCATGTTCTTCTGCGCGTTGGCCGGCAGCCAGCCATCGGTGAAGGCCTCGCCGACATTCTTGATCTTGCCGGCGTCGATCGCAGGTTTCAGCACCTCGATCGAGCCCTGGAACAGGAAGCCTGCATTGGGATCGGCGCTGGAGCCCTTGATGAAGACGTAGTTGCCTTCGGGCTTCGCCTTGAGGATTTCGCGGCCCATCATCCGGCCGACCTCGACATTGTCGAAGGTCAGGTAGAAGGCCTGCGGAATCTCGATCAGCCGGTCGTAGCCGACGACCGCGATGCCCTCGTCGACCGCCTTCTGCACGGCCGGGCGGATGGCCTGGGCATCCTGCGCCAGGACGATCAGCGCCTTGGCGCCGCGCGCGATCAGGCTCTCGACATCGGTGAGCTGTTTTGCGGGCGAGGACTGCGCATCGGCCGAGAGATAGGTGCCGCCGACCTTCTCGATCGCGGCCTTGATCGCGGCCTCGTCGGTCTTCCAGCGCTCCTCCTGGAAGTTCGACCAGCTCACCCCAATGACGGGGCCCTTGGCCTGGGCGAAGGCTGCGGCGGACAGGCCGGCGGACGCGGCGAGCGTCAGGCCGGCGGCGACAAGCATGCGTGCGATCACGGCGACATCTCCCGAAACGTTTCCCACGGCCGCACGCTCTCTTGGGGCCGGCTCCACGAGCCGCCGGGCGTCTGGCTTCAGGGAGGTGAGCGTATCGTGGGGCGCACTGTCAAGCCGCGCGACGCCTGTCTATCGACGCAATCATGGCGAGCGCTCTGCATCGACGCAGCCCCGTCATTCGCGCAAACCCGTGGCCAAATTCGCAGCCTCGCGCATACTGCACGCATCACGCATACGAGGAGAACACGACGCCATGCCGACGCCTGCCTACGACATCGTCATCCGCGGCGGTACGCTCGCGACCGCGACCGATGTGTTCAGGGCCGATCTCGGCATCAGGGGCGAGGCCATCGCGGCGATCGGGCAGGGTCTTCCGGCCGGCGCAAGCGAGATCGACGCTTCGGGAAAACTGGTCCTGCCGGGCGGCGTCGATGCGCATTGCCATATCGAGCAGTTGTCGGGCGGCGGGCTGATGAATGCCGACACCTTCGAGACCGCGACGCGCTCTGCCGCTTTCGGCGGCACGACCTCGGTGATCTCCTTCGCCGCGCAGCATCGGGCCAAGAGCCTTGCGACGACCGTCAGCGACTACGCGGCGCTGGCGAAAAACGGCGCGATCGTCGACTACGCCTTCCATTTGATGGTGGCGAACCCCGACGAGCAGACCATCGCCACCGACCTGCCGGCACTGATTTCGGCCGGGCACCGCTCGGTCAAGGTGTTCATGACCTATGACGCCGTTCAGGTCGACGACCAGCAACTGCTCGATGTGATGCTCGCCGCGCGCCAGGCCGGAGCGCTGGTCTGCGTCCATGCCGAGAATCACGGGCTTCTAAAATGGATGGGCGAGCGGCTGACGAAGCGCGGCTATGTCGCGCCGAAGTACCATGCGGTCAGCCATCCGCGCACAGCCGAGGTCGAGGCCTTCCACCGGCTGATCGCCTTCTCGGAATTTCTGGACCAGCCGATCTGCATCTTCCACGTCTCGACCGCCGAGGGCGCCAGAGTGATCCGAGAGGCGCGCGGGCGGGGCGTCAAGATCTATGCGGAGACTTGTCCGCATTACCTGGTGATGACGGCCGACGAACTCGACAAACCCGGCATCGAAGGCGCGAAATGGATCTGCTCGCCGCCGCAGCGCGAGGCCGCCGACCAGGAGGCGCTTTGGCAGGCGCTGGCGCTGGGCGATCTGCAGATCCTCTCCTCCGACCACGCGCCATACCGCTTCGACGAAAGCGGCAAGCTCTCGGCCGGACCGAACCCCGGCTTCAAGCAGATCGCCAACGGCATGCCGGGGCTGGAGATGCGGTTGCCGGTGCTGTTCGACGCGATGGTCTCGAGGGGCAAACTGGGACTGAAGAAGTTCGTGGAACTGACCGCGACCGCCCCGGCGCAGATCTACGACCTGCCCGGGAAGGGCTCGCTCGCTATCGGCATGGATGCCGATATCGCGATTTGGGATGCCGGGCGCGAGGTGACGCTGTCCAACGACCTGCACGACAACACCGGCTACAACCCCTTCGCGGGACGGACCATCACCGGCTGGCCGGACACGGTGCTGCGGCGCGGCGAGATTGTGGTCGAGGACGGCGCGCTGCGAGCTGCCGCCGGGTCGGGCCGGCTGATGCTGCGCGCGGCCGGCGAGGCGACCAAACCGACGGGGCGGTTGTCGCCTGAATTCGATAGATCGCGGAATTTCGGAGCGGAGCTCTACTGATGTCCGGCACCATCTTCGTCATCAACCCGAACTCGACCGAAGCCGTCACCGCCGGCATCGACAAGGCCGTCGAGCCGTTGCGCTCAAGCGACGGCCCGGCGATCGAATGCCTGACGCTTGTCGAAGGCCCGCCCGGCATCCAGTCGCAACGCGATGTCGATGGCGTCATCGGACCGCTTTTGAAGCGGGCGGCCGGGCTCGAGAACGAGGCGGCGGCCTTCGTCGTCGCCTGCTTCTCCGATCCCGGCATGCATGCCTTGCGCGAGCAGAGCCGGCGGCCGGTGCTCGGGATCGCGGAATCGGGGGTGCTACAGGCGCTGACGCTGGGCCAGCGCTTCGGCGTGATCGCGATCCTGCCGACCTCGATCCCGCGCCATCTGCGCTATTTCGGCGCGATGGGGGTGATGGCGCGCTTCGCCGGCGACCTCTCGATCGGGATGGGCGTGACCGAGCTGTCGAACGAGGAGAAGACGCTGGAGCGCATGACGGCGACGGGCCGGGCACTGCGCGATGTCCACCATGCCGATGTCGTGGTGATGGGCTGCGCCGGCATGGCGCGCTTCCGGCGGCCGCTGGAGGAGGCGCTGGGCATCCCGGTGGTCGAGCCGACGCAGGCCGCGACCGCGATGGCTGTCGGCCGCGTCAGGCTGGCGGCGGCCTGATCAGAACTCGATCCCCGCCTGCGCCTTCACGCCGGCGGCAAAGTGGTGCTTGACCAGCGTCATCTCGGTGACGAGGTCAGCGGCCGCGATCAGCTCCGGTTTGGCGTTGCGGCCGGTGACGATGATGTGGAGATCGGCGCGGCGGGCCGACAGTGCGGCCACGACCTCGGCGAGCGGCAGATAGTCGTAGCGTAGCGCGATGTTGAGTTCGTCGAGCACGATGAGGCGGATCGTCTCGTCGGCCATCAACTCTCTCGCTTTCTGAAACGCGCGCCCGGCGGCGGCGGTGTCGCGGGCCTTGTCCTGCGTCTCCCAGGTAAAGCCCTCGCCCATGGTGTGCCAGACGATCTGGTCGCCGAAGGCATCCAGCGCCTTGCGCTCACCGGTTTCCCAGGCACCCTTGACGAACTGCACCACGCCGACGCGCCAGCCATGACCGAGCGCGCGCAGCATCAGCCCGAAGGCGGCGGTCGACTTGCCCTTGCCAGGGCCGGTGTTGACAATCAGCAGGCCCTTTTCGATGGTTTTCGAGGCGACCTCGGCGTCCTGCACCGCTTTGCGTTTGACCATCTTCGCCTTGTGGCGGGCGGCGTCTTCGGCATCCGTCGTCATCACTTCACCTGCATCGGCAAACCAGCGACCATGAAGACCACGCGCCCGGCATGGCCCGCAAGGCGCTGGTGCAGGCGACCGGCTTCGTCGCGAAAGCGCCGCGCGAGCGCATTATCGGGCACGATGCCGAGGCCGACCTCGTTGGAGACCAGCACGACCGGGCCGGTCACGGCGACGCAGGCGGCGATCAGGTCGTCGCAGGCGGCGACCGTATCGCGCTCGGCAAGGATGAGATTGGTCAGCCAGAGCGTCAGGCAATCGACGAGGACCGGCTGTCCCGCTGGCCGGGCGCGAATCGCGTCCGGCAGTTCGAGCGGCGCATCGATGGTGATCCAGTCCGGAGAGCGCCGCGCCCGGTGCTCGGCGATGCGCGCGACCATCTCGTCATCCCAGGCCTGCGCAGTGGCAATATAGGCCCACGGAGCCGGCCGCGCCTCGACCAGCGCCTCGGCATGCCGGCTCTTGCCGGAGCGCGCGCCGCCAAGAACGAGAGTGAGGTGGGGGAGGTCCTGCATCGTGGCGGCCCGTGACGAAACAAACCCTCATCCTGAGGAAAAGCCGCAGGCTTCGTCTCGTAGGAGCCTCCAATGCGCGCTGGACGATCGTTCGAGACGCCGCTTCGCGGCTCCTCAGGCTGAGGGCTGGGAAGAAGCGAGCGAGTTGCATTGCACACCCGCCCGCACATGGCTAATGATCATCCATGACGGTGCCCCGGCGACGGGGTGAAAAGGGAACGCGGTGAAATGCCGTGGCTGCCCCCGCAACTGTAAGCGGTGAGTCTATCGTCTTCGGCCACTGGGAGCGACCCCGGGAAGGCGGCGAGAGGCGCAAGGATCCGCGAGCCAGGAGACCTGCCGTCGAGACTGCTTCTCATGGGCCCATCGGACGGGGTGTTCCGACGGCGGCTGTGTCCGTGCGACCGGTTCGGCCGCGCGGCTCCGTCTGTGGGAGCTTTGGCCGGCCGCGAGGCTGGCTGCCTTTGACGGAGATTTGAGACCATGACACCATTCGCACGCTTTGCTCTCGCACTTGGACTTGCCGCCCTCGCTGTCTCGCCGGCACTCGCCCACCATCCGATGGGCGGCGCGACGCCGACCACGCTTGCCCAGGGGCTGCTCTCGGGTCTCGGCCACCCCATCCTCGGGCTCGACCATCTCGCCGCCCTGATTGCGGTCGGCCTGGTCGCGAGCCGCTTCGCCTCGGGCGCGCTGCTTCTGCCGGTGCTCTGGATCGTCGGCATGGCGCTCGGCGCCTTCGCCCATATGCGCGGCATCGACCTCCCCGCCGGCGAGATCCTCGTGGCGGCCAGCGTCATCCTGATCGCGGCGCTGGCGATCTGGCGGCCAGCGCTGCCGCTGCCGGCGCTCGGCGCGCTCTTCGCGGCGGCCGGCTTCGCCCATGGCCATGCGCTGGCCGAAGCCATCATCGGCGCGGACCGTATCGTCGTTGGGGCTTATCTGGTCGGCCTCGTCGCCATCCAGGCGGCCGTCATGGTTGGCGCCATCCTGCTGGCGCGCCGGCTCTTCGCCGTCGAGACCGGCTCGCCGCTGCCGCTGCGCGCGATCGCGGCCGGGCTCGCCGTGGTCGGCGTCGTGTTCCTGGCCTCGGCGCTTCCCGGCGCGGCCTGAGCCGCAGCCAGCCATGACCGACGCCTTGCAAAGGCCGCGCCCGGAGACGGGCGCGGACTCGGTGCGCATTCTCGTCTGTGCAAGCTGCCGCGCCGTCGGCGGCGAGCCCGATTCGGCACGTCCGGGCGCAATTCTGGCCGCTGCTCTGAACGCGGCGCTGGCCGAAGGCGACCACCCCGACATCGCTGTCGAGACCGTGGAGTGCCTCTCGGTTTGCAAGCGGCCCTGCACGGTCGCGCTGACTGGGGCGGGGCGCTGGACCTACATCTATGGCGATCTCGACCCCGACGCCGGGGCCGCGACGTTGCTTGCCTTCGCGCGCCAGTACCGCGAGACGACCGACGGCATCGTACCCTGGCGCGAGCGCGCCGAGGCGATCCGCAAGGGTGTCGTGGCGCGCATTCCTCCCCTTCCTATTGCGAGAACACCGTGACCTCACCCGTCCTGACAAAGACCCCCTGCACGATCATCACCGGCTTCCTCGGCGCCGGCAAAACCACGCTGGTGCGCCATCTGCTCGAGAACGCGCAGGGCAAGAGGCTGGCGGTGCTCGTCAACGAGTTCGGCGATCTCGGCTTCGACGGCGAGTTCCTGAAAGGCTGCGGCATCGAAGGCTGCAGCGAGGACGACGTCGTCGAGCTGCCCAATGGGTGCATCTGCTGCACCGTCGCGGATGATTTCGTGCCGGCGCTGGAAAAGCTCCTGAACCGCGCCAATCCGCCCGAACATATCCTGATCGAGACCTCCGGCTTGGCGCTGCCAAAACCGCTCGTCACGGCCTTCAACTGGCCCGCGATCCGGGCACGCGTCACGGTCGACGGCGTCATCGCCGTGGTCGATGGCCCCGCCGTTGCCGAAGGACAGTTCGCCGACGACCCTGAAGCTCTTGCCGCGCAAAGGGCGCAGGACAGTTCGGTGGAGCACGACAACCCACTTGAGGAGGTGTTCGAGGACCAGATCCTGTGCGCCGACCTGATCCTGCTCAACAAGAGCGACCTCGTCGACGAGGCCGGCCGCGCCCGCGTAAAGGCCGAGATCACCGCGCATCTGCCCAAGGCGATCAAGATCGTCGAGGTGAGCCACGGCAAGGTCGAGCCGGCGCTGATCGTGGGACTTGGCGCGACCGCCGAGGCCGACCTCGCGGCGCGCCCCTCGCATCACGGCGAGGGCGAGGACCACGACCATGAGGATTTCGACAGCGTGAATTTCCCGCTGCCCGAGACGGTCTCGCCCGAGGCGCTGGCCGCCCGCGTCGCGAGGGCGGCGGAAGCGCAGGGCGTGCTGCGGCTGAAGGGCTTCGCCTCGGTTCGGGGCAAGCCGATGCGTCTCGTGGTGCAGGGCGTCGGCCAGCGCGTCGGCCATCATTTCGACCGGGCCTGGGGCGCTGGCGAAGCACGCGATGGTCGGCTTGTGGTGATCGGGCTCAAGGGCTTCGACCAGAAGGCCATCGCAGCGGCGCTGAACGAGTGACGACGACGCCATGCACCTTCTCCCGACCAGCGAGATCAGGCTCGACGACGGCGAGGACGCCGTCGATCTCGATCTGCCGCCAGGGGATGTGCTGGCGCTGTCCTTCGCCGACAGCGATCTCTCGGCGCTGGCGGAAGCCGCTGGCGGAAGCGGGCTTGCCGTCCGGCTGGCCTCGCTCCGGCGTTTGAGGCATCCGCTGTCGGTCGATCTTCTGATCGAAAAGACCGCCGCGAGAAGCCGCTTCGTGCTGGTGCGCTGCCTTGGCGGGCTCGATTACTGGCGCTACGGCATCGAGACGCTCGCCGCCGCGTGCGGGCGGCACGGCGTGGCGCTTGCGGTGCTGCCGGGCGACGACCGGGACGATGCACGGCTGGCGGAATACGGCACCGTGCCGGCCGCTTGCGCGCAGGCGCTGCTCGGCTACTTCCAGGCCGGTGGCGTCGAGAACATGCGGAGGTTGCTCGGTGGCATCGAGGCCGTGCTCGATGCCGAACGTCCCTCGCCCGTTTTTGCGGGGCTCCCGCCGCCCCTGCCCCTGCCCACGCTCTTCGCCCTAACCGCCGACGGCGCGCCACTCGACTGGCGCGAGGCGCTCGCTACTCTCGCCGCCAACCGAGCTCTCGTCCCCGTCCTCGTCTACCGATCCGGCGTCACGGCCGGCGACACGGCCATGGCGGAAGCGCTTTCGGCCGCGCTCGCAACGCGCGGCCACGCGCCGCTCGTGCTCGCGCTCACCAGTCTGAAAGATGCCGCCGTCACCGCCGAACTGGCGGCGCTGATCGCAACGCGCACGCCGGCGCTGATCGTGACGACCACCGCGTTCTCCGCCCGCGACGGCGACGGCTTCGTGCTCGATGCCGCCGATTGCCCGATCCTGCAGGCCATCCCGGTCGGTGGCGCGCGCGAAGCCTGGGAGGCGTCGCCGCGCGGGCTCTCGGCTGTCGATCTCGCCATGCAGGTGGCGCTGCCCGAGTTCGACGGGCGGATCGGCGCGATCCCCGTCGCCTTCAAGGCCGACATCGTGGATGCAGCGACAGGCCTCGCGATCCGCCGGCTGGTGCCCGATCCCGACGGCGTCGCGGCGCTGGCCGACCTCGCGTCGGGCTGGATCGCAGTTGCAAGCAAGCCGGTGGGCGAACGCAGGCTCGCGCTGGTGATGTCGGATTATCCGGCGCGCGGCGGCCGGGCGGGTTTCGCGGTCGGGCTCGACACGCCCGCGAGCGTCGCGGCAATCGATGCGCTGCTGGCGGAGGCGGGTTATGACGTCGATCCCCGTCATTGCGAGCGGAGCGAAGCAATCCAGCGTCTCACGCCGACCTCTGGATTGCTTCGCTCCGCTCGCAATGACGGCAAGGATGCATCCGCGCTGATGGAGAGGCTTACCGCAGGCCCAGCCGATCTGGCTTTGCCGCTCTCCGCCTACCGCGCGTGGCTCGCCACCATTCCGGCCGCCGCCCGCGACGCGCTGATCGCCTCCCATGGCGACCCGGCCGCCGACCTCGCCTGCGACGGCGAGACTTTCCGCTTCCGCGTCGTCATACGCGGCAATCTCACCGTCGCGCTCCAGCCGCCCCGCGACGCCACGCCCGACCGCAAGGCGCGCTATCACGACCCCGACGCCCCGCCCTGCCATGGCTATCTCGCCTTCTATCAGGCGCTGCGCGAGACGGCGGGCATCGACGCGCTGATCCATCTCGGCACGCATGGCACGACCGAGTGGCTGCCAGGCAAGGCGGTGGCGCTGTCGGCCGCCTGCTGGCCGCGCCTCGTGACGCAGGGCCTGCCGGTCATCTATCCCTATGTGGTCGACGATCCGGGCGAGGCTGCGCCGGCCAAGCGCCGGCTCTGCGCGATCACGCTCGGCCATCTGCCGCCGCCGCTCGTGGAAACGGGAGCCGCCGGCGAGGTGGCGCTGCTGCGCGACCTCGTCGAGGAGTTCTCGCAGGCGCAGGTGATGGATCCGCGCCGGGCCGAGGTGGTCGCGCGCGAAATCCTCGGCCGGGCGCAGGCCGCAGGGCTCAGCGAGAGCTGCGGCGTGACCCCGGAGATGGCGATCGGCGAGGCGCTGACGCGGCTCGACGCGCAGCTGTGCGACATCACGGAGATGCCCTTTCGCGAGGGCTTGCACGTCTTCGGGCGCTCGACGGACGATCCTGTTTCGGCGCAGGCCGAGCGGACAAACCTGCTACGCGCGCTCGATGGGCGCTTCGTGCCGCCAGGCCCCGCCGGCTCGCCGCATCGCGGCCGGCCCGACGTGCTGCCCACGGGGCGCAACCTTTCGACGCTCGATCCGCGCGCCATCCCGACGCGGGCGGCGGCGCGGCTCGGCGGCATCGCCGCGCAGGCCGTGATCGCGCGGCATCTGCAGGATCAGGGCGATTTCCCGCGCCGGATCGTTATGGATCTCTGGGCCTCGCCGACTCTTCGCTCGGGCGGCGAGGACATCGCGCATGCGCTGTCGCTGATGGGTGTCAATCCGCTCTGGGACGACGCCTCGACGCGGGTGACGGGGTTTGCCGTGATCCCGCAGCCAAGACTCACCCATCCGCGCCTCGACGTAACGATCCGCATCTCGGGCGCGTTCCGCGACACATTTCCGGACCAGATCGCGCTGCTGGATACTGCCGTGCGCGCGGTCGCAGAGCTCGACGAGCCCGACGACTGGAACGAGCCCGCCGCCGCGCTCCGACGCGGCGAGGCCGGCCCGCGCATCTTTGGCGCTGCGCCCGGCCGCTACGGGGCCGCCATGGCCGACCGCGCGCTCGATGGCGAGTGGCAGACCCGCGACGAACTGGCCGATGCCTATCTCGCCGCCTCCAGCCATGCCTATGGCGGGCGCGATGGCGCAGCGGCCGCCGACGCCGGCTTCGCCGACCGCATCCGCAATGCGAACGCCTTCATCCATGTCAGCGACACCGCCGGGCGCGACATCCTGGAGGCGTCGAGCGCCGCCGATGCGATCGGCGGGCTCGCTGCGGCGGCGCGTTCGCTGGAGGCCGCGCCCGCGCTCTACAGCCTCGATACCTCCAATCCGGAAGCTCCCAAGGCGCGGACCCTGCCGGAGGATATCGCGCGGATCGTCCATGGCCGCCTGACGCATCCGCGCTGGATCGCGGGCCAGCTCGCCCATGGCTGGCGCGGCGCGGCCGAACTCGCCGAAGCCGTCGATACGCTCTTCGTCTTCGCCGCCAGCACGGACGCGGTCGCCGACGGGCTGTTCGACGCCGTCTTCGACGCCTGGTGCGCCGATGCGCAGGTCTGGAGCGCGCTCGAAGCCGCCAACGCACCGGCCGCCGCCGCGATTCGGTCGCGCCTCGCGGAAGCCGAGCGTCGCGGGCTATGGATGAGCCGGCGCAATTCGGTTGGCGCGTTCCTGGCACGGGAGGCGGCCGAATGAAGGCGCCCGCGCCCGAAGCGCTGCGGCGCGGCTGGTGCCCGAGCGCGCTCAGGCCGATGGAGACCGGCGACGGCTGGCTCGTGCGCCTGCATCCGCCGGGAGCCGTGCTGACGCCGGCGCAACTGAGCCGCATCGCGGGATTGGCGAAGGAGCACGGCAACGGGCTTGTCGAGATCTCCGCGCGCGCCAATCTCCAGCTCAGGGGCGTGAGCCTCGCCACCCATCCGGAACTGGTCGCGACGCTGCTGGCCGAGCGACTGGTCGAGGAGCATGACGGCGACGGGCCGCAGCGCCTGACACTGGTTGGGCCGCTGGTGCGGCTGCCATTCCGCGGCCCTCATCCTGAGGAGCCGCGAAGCGGCGTCTCGAAGGATGAGGGTTCGCGTGGAGAGTCGCTGATCGACGCCCGTGCACTCGCCGAGAGCATCGAGCTGAGCGGACGCGCCATCTCCGGCCTCCCCGCAAAATGCCTCGTAATCGTCGACGATGGCGGGCCGCTCTCGCTCGACGGGTTTGCCTGCGACCTGCGAATCGTGGCGGTCGATCGCGAGATCGTCGCGATCGGGCTGCCTGATGGGCGCTGGCTCGGACCGGTCGCGGCTGCGCGCGCGGCGGAGTCGGTGGCTGGCCTGCTCTCCGCCTTCGCGCATCGCCGCCAAAACACCGAGACGATCAGGCGGCTGCGCGATCTGCCGGCGAGGCTGCTTGATGCGGCAGTCTCCGCGACAGGGCTGCCGCCGACGACTGCGCCGGCGATGCGGCCTGCGCCACGGCGCGCCGGGTCCGTCCTCTCCGCGCATGGTGAGGCTGCGCTGATCGGCCTGCCGTTCGGCCGCGCCGATGCGGATACGCTCCAGCGGCTCGGCGAAGCCGCGTTACAGGCCGGTGCGTCCACGGTCAGGCTGTCGCCCTGGCGCGGGCTCGCCTTCTCCGGGCTGGAGCCAGCCGCAGCAGGGCCGCTGTTGGCGGTCGCGGCCGAACTCGGCCTGATCGTCGATCCCGACGATCCGCGCCTTTCGATCGAGGCCTGCGCCGGCAAGCCTGCCTGCCTGCGCGCGAACAGCAACGCAATGGCGGATGCGGCCGCGCTGGCGGAAGCAGCCGCGCCGCTGCTCACCACGGGAGCCAACATTCACGTCTCGGGCTGTGTCAAATCCTGCGCCCATCCCGGCTCGTCGGACATCACGCTGGTCGGGCGCGAGGGCGGCTACGACGTCATCGTTGCGGGGACGACGCGGGATGAACCCGTCGCCACGCTTGACCTGTCGGCCATTATGGCGCGACTGCGGCCGGGACAGGATCTTTTCACCCGCCTGAGCGGGCGCGGGACTTTGGGACCACAGGTTTGAGCACGCGTTACGACTACATCCAGGACGGGGCCGCGATCTATGAGCGCTCTTTCGCGATCATCCGGGCCGAGGCCGACCTCGCGCGGTTCTCGCCCGCCGAGGCGCGCGTTGTGGTGCGGATGATCCATGCCTGCGGCATGACCGATCTGCCCAAGGACGTCGCGATGTCGGGCGACTTCGTCGTGCGCGCAGAGGAGGCCCTGCGGGCCGGCGCGCCGATCCTGTGCGACGCGAAGATGGTCGCCAACGGCGTGACGCGCGCGCGCCTGCCGGCTGGCAACGAGGTGATCTGCACGCTAGACGACGCCCGCACGCCGGCTTTGGCGGTACAGATGGGCACGACGCGCTCGGCAGCCGCCATGGAGCTGTGGCGGCCGCATCTGGCGGGCGCGGTCGTCGTCATCGGCAATGCGCCGACCGCGCTGTTCCGGCTGCTCGAAATGTTCGATGCGGGCGCGCCGCTGCCGGCCGCCGTGATCGGAATTCCGGTGGGGTTCGTAGGCGCAGCCGAATCCAAGCAGGCGCTGGCGGATGACGGCCGCGCGCCCTTCATCGTGGTGCATGGCCGGCGTGGCGGCTCCGCGATGGCGGCGGCCGCCGTCAACGCGCTGGCGCAAGAGAAGGAATGAGCCGGTGACGATCGAGCCGGCCAATACTCTGCTCTTCGGCGTCGGCCTCGGCCCCGGCGACCCCGACTACATGACCGTGCGCGCACGCGATCTGATCCTGAGCGCGGATCGGCTGGTGCATTTCTGCAAGCGCGGCCGGCGCGGCAACGCCCGCGTCACGGCCGATGCGATCGTGCCGCCCGATCCGGCGCGCGAGATCGAACTCGCCTTCCCGGTGACGACCGAAGCCGCCGTCGGCGACGAGGCCTATGACGGCCCGATCGCCGCCTTCTACGACGCCGCCGCCGAGCGGCTCGCCTCGGAGATGGCGGCCGGACGTACGCTTGCCGTGCTCTGCGACGGCGACCCTTTCTTCTACGGCTCTTTCATGCATCTCTGGCGGCGTCTGGCGCATCGGTTTCCGACGGAAGTGGTGCCCGGCGTCACCGGCATGGCCGGGGCCTGGGCGCGGGCGAACGCGCCGATCACCTGGGGCGATGACGTTCTGAGCGTACTGCCGGGAACGCTGCCCGAGGCCGAACTGGTGCGCCGCCTTGTCGATACCGATGCCGCCGTGATCATGAAGCTCGGCCGCAACCTGCCGAAGGTGCGCCGCGCGCTGAAGATCGCGGGCCTCGTCCACCGCGCGATCTATGTCGAGCGCGCCACCATGGCAGGGCAGGTCGTGAGCCGGCTCGACGACAAGCCCGACGACGAGGCGCCGTACTTTTCGATGGTGCTGGTGCCCGGCGAAGGACGGCGGCTATGACCGGCTCACTCACCATTGTCGGTCTCGGCCCCGGCCCGGAACGCTGGCTGACGCAGGCGGCGCTGGCCGCGCTGGATGGGGCAACCGATCTCGTCGGCTACGGACCCTATCTCGACCGCATTCCGGCGCGCGCGGGCGCAACGAAACACGCCTCCGACAACCGCGTCGAAGTCCAGCGGGCGAACCATGCGCTCTCACTGGCGGCGAGCGGCCACAAGGTCGCCGTCGTCTCGGGCGGCGACCCTGGTGTCTTCGCCATGGCGGCAGCCGTCTTCGAGGCGCTGGAGGCCGGGGATCCCGTCTGGCGGACCATTCCGATCACGGTCGAGCCCGGCATCACCGCGATGCTGGCGGCTGCGGCCCAGGCCGGAGCGCCGCTCGGCGGGGATTTCTGCGCGATCTCGCTGTCGGACAACCTCAAGCCCTGGGAGGTGGTGACGGCACGGCTGCAAGCCGTGCTCGCGGCCGATCTCGTAATCTGCCTCTACAATCCGATCTCGCAGGCGCGGCCCTGGCAGCTCGGCGCGGCACTTGAGCTGGCGGCGCAACATCGCGCAGCCGATACGCCGGTGATCTTTGCCCGCGCCGTCGGACGGCCGGACGAGAATCTGCGCGTGCTCAGCCTTACGGATGCCATCGCGCAGGCCGGCACGGCCGACATGGCGACTTTGGTGATGATCGGCGCGTCCGCGACACGGCTGATCGCCCGCAAGGACGCACAGCCTTACGTCTATACGCCGCGCTCGGTGACGAAGAGTCCCTGCGCCACCAGCCAGGGCAGGACCTGATCGATATGCTCCACGCATTCGACATCGGGCTTGGGCGGCCGCTCCACCATGATCACGGGGAGCCCGAGCCGGCGCGCCGCGACCAGCTTGCCGACGGTGGCCTCGCCGCCGGAATTCTTGGTGACAAGGATCTCGATGCCTTCTCGCGCCATCAGGTCCGCCTCGTCGTCGGCATGGAACGGGCCGCGCTGCTGGATCACCGTGACCTCGTGCAGCGGCAGCCGGTCGCCGATCGGTTCGATGACGCGCACGAGATAGCGATGCTGCGGGGCGTCCGCGAAGGCCGGCAGTTCGAGCCGGCCGACGGTGAGGAAGACGCGCTTTGGCTCGGGCCCCAGCGCCGCGACCGCGGCCTCCATGTCGAGGACCGAGCGCCAGCGATCGCCCTCGCGCGGTCGCCATGGCTGGCGGCGGATCGCCAGCAGAGGCACGTTCTCGGCCTTGCAGGCGGCCTGCGCATGATAGGGCATGATCGCCGCGAAGGGATGGGTGGCGTCGACCACGGCGACGACGCCCTCCTCCGCCAGATAGCGCCGCAGGCCACTGATGCCGCCGAACCCGCCGACGCGGACGGGAAGGTTCAGCGGGCGGGGGTCGGAGGTATGGCCCGCGAGCGAGACGACGGCGCGAATGTCGGGAGCCTGGTCAGCGAGGTGCTGGTCCAGCGCGACTGCTTCGCTCGTGCCGCCGAGGATGAGGACGGTCATGACGCTGTTCTCGCCTGAATCGCCGGCACTGTCGAGCGGGCTTGCGACGGCCCGGTGGCTCAGCCTGGTCGGCCTCGGGGAGGATGGGCGCGCCGGCCTGTCGCGCGCGGCGGAAGCCGCGCTGGACGCAGCCGAACTGGTGGTCGGCGGGGCGCGGCATCTGGCTCTGGCTGGCCCGCTCCATGCCGAGACGTTGGCCTGGCCGAGCCCGCTCACCGAGGCCTTTCCAGCCATCCTGGCGCATCGCGGCCGGCGCGTCTGTGTGCTCGCCTCGGGCGATCCGTTCCATTACGGCGTCGGCGTCCAGCTTGCCGAGATCGTGCCGGCGGCCGAGATGCAGGTGTTCCCGCAACCATCGGCCTTCTCGCTCGCCTGCGCGCGGCTCGGCTGGGCGCAAGCCGATTGCGCGCTGGTCTCGCTGCATGGCCGGGCGCTGGAGCGCATCGTACCGCATCTGCAGCCGGGCGCGCGCGTGCTCGCGCTCTCATGGGATAGCACGACGCCGGCCAAACTCGCGGCGCTGCTCGCTGAACGCGGCATGGCGGGCTCGCGTCTGACCGTGCTGGAGGCGCTGGGCGGACCGCGCGAGCGTGTTCGCTCGGTGACGGCCGGCTCGTTCGATCTCGACGGCGTCGACCCACTGAACCTGATCGGGCTGGAGGTGGCGACCGGCTTCGAGGCGCGTGTCCTGCCGCTGTCCGCGGGGCTTGCCGAAGACTGGTTTTCCCATGACGGGCAGATCACCAAGGCCGATATCCGCGCCATCACGCTGTCGGGGCTCGCGCCCCGCGCCGGGGAATTGCTCTGGGATGTCGGAGCGGGCTCGGGCTCGGTCTCGCTGGAATGGTGCTTGGCGCATCGGCGCAATCGCGCCATCGCCTTCGAGGAGAAGCCCGAGCGTGCCGGGCGCATCGCCGCCAACCGGCTGGCGCTCGGCGCGTTGCCGGTCGAGATCGTCGAGGGTGCGGCCCCGGCGAGCCTTTCGGGGCAGCCCGCCCCGGACGCCGTCTTCATCGGGGGCGGAATCGGCGACGCGGGCGTGTTCGAGGCGGCCTGGGCTGCGCTGAAACCCGGCGGGCGGCTCGTCGCCAATGTCGTGACGCTGGAGGGCGAGGCCCGGCTGGCCGCGCTGTTCCAGAGCCATGGTGGATCGCTCCGCCGGCTTGGCGTCGCCCATCTGGACAGGGTCGGCCCGCTCCATGGCTGGCGCAGCGCCATGCCGGTAACGCATTGGCGCGTGGTGAAGCCGTGAGCGAAGGCCGCCTCATCGCCGGCATCGGTCTGCGGCCCGGAACCTCCGAGGCCGACATCGCAGCATGCCTCGACCAGGCGCTGGCGGCGGCGGGACTCGCGCAGGCGGCGCTGCCGCGCATCGCCACACTCGCCGCCCGCAGCTCCGAGCCCGGCCTGCTGGCGTTGGCCAAGGCGCGCCAGGCCGAACTCGTCGCCATTCCCGACCAGGCGCTCAAAGGCTTCGAGGCGTCCTGCGCGACGCGCTCGACCCGGATCGCTTCGCTCTATGGCGTGGGATCGGTGGCGGAGGCCGCCGCGCTCGCTGCCGCAGGGCCGGGCGGAGTGCTGGTCCAGCCGCGCATCGCGACCGCGCGCGTCACCTGTGCGCTGGCGAGGGCAGCGTCGTGACGATCCATTTCATCGGCGCTGGCCCCGGCGCGCCCGACCTCATTACCCTGCGCGGACGCGACCTGATCGCGGCATCGCCGGTGTGTCTCTATGCCGGTTCGCTGATCCCCAGCGCGATGCTGGACTGGTGCCCGCCCGGCGCGCGCATCGTCGACACGGCTCCGCTCGATCTCGACGCGATCATCGCCGAGATGAAGGCGGCCCATGCAGCAGGACAGGACGTGGCGCGGCTGCACTCCGGCGATCTCTCGATCTGGAGTGCCTGCGGGGAGCAAATGCGCCGGCTCGATGCGCTCGGCATCCCCTACACGGTGACGCCCGGCGTGCCGGCTTTTGCGGCCGCTTCCGCCGCCCTGAAGCGCGAGCTGACGCTGCCGGGCTTGGCGCAATCGCTGGTGCTGACGCGGACCTCGGGCCGCGCCTCGGCGATGCCGGAGCGCGAGACGCTCAGCCGGTTTGCCGCGACGGGAGCGACGCTGGCGATCCATCTCTCGATCCATGTGATCGACCAGGTCGTATCGGAGCTGACGCCGTTCTACAGGCCGGATTGCCCGGTCGCGATCATCTTCCGGGCCTCATGGCCCGACGAGCGCGTGTTGCGGGGGACGTTGGCGACGATCGGGAGCCAAGTCCGCGAGGCTGGCCTGGAGCGGACGGCGCTCATCCTGGTCGGGCCTGCGCTCGGCGCGGAGGATTTTGGCGAAAGCGCGCTCTACGCGACGGGATATGACCGCCGCTTCAGGCCGGGAGGCGGGGTGTGAGGCTGCTAACCGACCTTGCGGAACGGAGTCCGCGCCACCAGTCCGCCCTCACGGTCGAACACCGCGATCTCCAGTTCGGCCTCGACGCCGAGCATGCGCGCGGCGCTGCTCCAGGCGTGTTGCGCGACGGTGTCGGCGAGCGGCAGACCCGCGCCTTGCGCGCGCTGAAGCACCTCCAGCGCCGTATTGGCCTGCGGAACCCAGGCAGCCAAGGCCTCGGCCCCACCCGCCTCGCGGACACGATCGGAGAGCCAGGCGAGATCGACCGGGCCGGCGCGCGAGTGCAGGTCGAGCATGCCCTGCCCGAGTTTGACCATTTTTGCGAAGCCGCCGGCCACCGTGACGCGCTGGACAGGGTGCTGGCGCAGATACTTCAGCATGCCCCCGGCGAAATCGCCCATGTCGATCAAGGCCTGCTCAGGCAAGCCGTGCAGGCGCGCGATGGCGGCCTCCGAGGTCGCGCCCGTCGCGCCGGCGACGTGCTTCAACCCGGTGGCGCGGGCGACGTCGATGCCGCGATGGATCGAATGAATCCAGGCGGCGCAGGAGAAGGGAATGACGATCCCGGTGGTGCCGAGGATCGACAGGCCGCCGATGATGCCGAGCCGGGGGTTCATGGTTTTTTGCGCGATCGCCTCGCCGCCGGGAATGGCGAGCGTCACGGTGACGTCGCGCGGGCCGCCGATCTCGGCCTGGATCTCCGCCAGCGCCTGGCGGATCATGGCGCGCGGGGCCGGGTTAATCGCCGGCTCGCCGACAGCCAGCGGCAGGCCGGGCAGGGTGACCGTGCCGACGCCTTCGCCCGCGCGGAAGACGATCCCGGCGCCCGCAGACGCCGGGCCGACGCGAGCGATCACCGTCGCGCCATGGGTGACGTCCGGGTCGTCGCCGGCGTCCTTGACGATGCCGGCCTCCGCGCCGTCGTCGTATCGCGCATGACGCGCCAGCGCGAAGGCCGGCTGCTGGCCGCCCGGCAGCGTGATCGCGACGGGATCGCGGAACGCGCCGGTGATCCAGCCGGCAAAGGCGGATTTCGTAGCCGCGGCGGCGCAGGCCCCAGTCGTCCAGCCGCGCCGCAATTCGCCTTCGGGCTTCTCGATCATGAGGGCCTGAATAGCGCAGGCGTGAGGCGGCGGCCATGACCGCGCGCGGACTGATCATCGCCGCTCCTCGCTCGGGTTCGGGCAAGACCACGATCACGCTGGGGCTCCAGCGTGCGCTGGTGCGACGCGGGCTCATCGTGCGCGGGCTGAAATGCGGGCCGGACTATATCGACCCGGCCTTCCACGCAGCCGCCACGGGCGCGCCCAGCGCCAATCTCGACAGCTTCGCCATGCCCGATGCGCTGCTGGCGCGCATCGCGCTGAACGCGGCCGACCATGCCGATCTCGTCATCGCCGAGGGCTCGATGGGCCTGTTCGACGGCGTGCCCGGCGCGGAGGGGTATACCGGTGCGAGCGCCGATATCGCGGCGCTTCTGGGCTGGCCGGTCGTGCTCGTCATCGACGTCTCGGGACAGGCGCAATCGGCTGCCGCCATCGCGCTCGGCTGCATGCATTACGACCCGCGCATCGCCATAGCCGGCGTGATCCTCAACAAGGTCGCGAGCGAGCGGCACGCGCGGCTCGTCGGGCAGGGCATGGCGCGGATCGGGCTGCCGGTGCTGGGTGGCCTGCCGCGCGAGGCGAGCCTGATCCTGCCCGAGCGGCATCTGGGACTGGTGCAGGCGGGCGAAACGCAGGATCTGCATCAGCGGCTGGAGGCGCTGGCGGACGCGGTGTCGCTTGCGGTCGATCTCGATGCGCTGGTGGCGGCAGGCGGCGCGACGACGATGGCGGCTCCGGCCGGGGCCACGCCCGCCCTGCCCGCGCCCGGGCGGCGCATCGCGATCGCGCGCGACGCCGCCTTCTCCTTCGTCTACCCCCATGTGGAGGCGGGCTGGCGGGCGGCCGGAGCGGAGCTCGTGCCGTTCTCGCCGCTGGCCGACGAGCCGCCGCCGGATGGCTGCGACGCCTGCTGGCTGCCGGGCGGCTATCCGGAACTGCATGCCGGGACGATCGCAGGAGCATCGCGCTTCCTCGCGGGCCTGCGCGACTTCGCCGCGACGCGACCGGTCCATGGCGAGTGCGGCGGCTACATGGTGCTGGGCCGGAGCCTGATCGACGCCGACGGCGCCAGCCATGCCATGGCCGGCCTGCTGGGCGTCGAGACCTCCTTTGCGAGGCGGAAGATGAATCTGGGCTATCGCCGCGCCGTGCTGCAGGCGGGCGGACCGCTTGGAGCGGCGGGCGCGGGCCTGACCGGGCACGAGTTCCATTACGCCACGATCGTGGCGCAGGGCGACGATCCGCCCTTCGCGATGGTGACCGATCCGCATGGCTCCTCGCCTGCCCCCGCAGGCAGCCGGCGCGGCCACGTCACCGGCTCGTTCTTCCACGCGATCGCGGTGGCGACGTGAGCGGGACGCCGCCCGTCTTCGACGCGACCTTCGCCAACAGATTCGCCGAGCTGCTGGCATGGCGGCGCGATGTCCGGCGCTTCCGGCGCGAGCCTTTGCCGGACGGGCTGATCGAGCGGTTGCTGGCGCAGGCGGCGCTGTCGCCTTCGGTGGGGCATTCCCAGCCCTGGCGTTTCGTTCGCGTGCGCGACGAAGCGCAGCGCGAGGCGGTCCGGGAGAGTTTCGCGCGCTGCAACGCCGAGGCGTTGGCGGACTACGAGGGCGAGCGGGCCAGGCTCTACGCCTCGCTGAAGCTCGAAGGCCTGCGCGAGGCGCCCGAGCAGATCGCAGTGTTCTGCGACCATGGCACGGCCCAAGGCCATGGGCTTGGGCGCAAGACCATGCCGGAGATGCTGGATTATTCGGTCGTCGCCGCGATCACGCAGTTCTGGCTGGCGGCGCGGGTCGCCGGCGTCGGCGTCGGCTGGGTCTCGATCTTGGAGCCGGAGGCGGTGAGCGCGGCGCTGGGCGCGCCGTCGGGCTGGAAGCTGATCGCCTGGCTGTGCGTCGGGTATCCGGTGGAAGAGAGCGAGGTGCCTGAGCTGGTGCGGTCAGGGTGGGAGATGGGGCGGTGATTTGCCCGTCGAACGAAGACGTGGATGGTCGGCGCAAGGCCGACCATGACGGACATGGCCGGCAGCTACACCGCGACCTTGAACGCCGCCTCCGTCTTGCTCTTGATCTCGTCGAGCGAGACGCCCTCGGCGAGCTCGATCAGGCTCATCCCCCCGCCGTTCTCGTCGATCGAGAACACGCCGAGATCGGTGATGACCATGTCGACGACCGCCGCGCCCGTCAGCGGCAGGTCGCAGGCCTTGAGCAGCTTGGGCGACTCGGTGCCATCCTTGTTCCTGGCGACATGCTCCATCACCACGACGACCTTTTTCACGCCGGCGACGAGGTCCATCGCCCCGCCCATGCCCTTCACGACCTTGCCGGGGATCATCCAGTTGGCGAGGTCGCCATTTTCGGCGACCTGCATGGCGCCCAGGATCGAGAGGTCGATATGGCCGCCGCGGATCATGCCGAACGAATCCGCCGAGGAGAAATAGCTCGTCGTCTTGAGTTCGGTGATGGTCTGCTTGCCGGCGTTGATAAGATCCGGGTCCTCCTCGCCCTCATAAGGGAAGGGACCCATGCCGAGCATGCCGTTCTCGGACTGGAGCTGAACCGTCATGCCGTCGGGGATGTAGTTGGAGACCAGCGTCGGGATGCCAATGCCGAGATTGACGTAAAAACCGTCCTTGAGTTCCTTCGCCGCGCGGGCGGCCATCTGTTCGCGTGTCCAGGCCATGACCTTAAGCTCCTTAAGCCGCGCGCTTGCGGGTGGTGCGCTGCTCGATGCGCTTGGCCGCATTGGTGACGTGGACGATCCGCTTCACGAAGATGCCGGGCGTGTGCATGTGGTCGGGGTCGATCTCGCCGGCCGGCACCAGATTCTCGACCTGCGCGATCGTCATGCGCGAGGCGGTGGCCATCATCGGGTTAAAATTGCGGGCGGTCTTGCGGTAGACGAGGTTGCCCTCGGTGTCGCCCTTCCAGGCATGGACCAGCGAGATGTCGGCGAAGATGCCGCGCTCCATGATGTAGCGCTCGCCGTCGAAGACGCGCTCCTCCTTGCCCTCGGCCACCAGCGTGCCGACGCCCGTCTTGGTGTAGAAGGCCGGAATGCCCGCGCCGCCGGCGCGGATGCGCTCGGCCAGCGTGCCCTGCGGCGTGAATTCGAGTTCGAGTTCGCCGGCGAGATACTGCTGGGCGAAGAGCTTGTTCTCGCCGACATAGGACGAGATCATCTTCCGGATCTGACGGGTCTCCAACAGGATGCCGAGGCCCGCGCCGTCGATGCCGGCATTGTTGGAGACGACGGTCAGATCCTTCGCGCCGCTCTCGCGCACCGCCTCGATCAGGATGTCGGGAATGCCGCAGAGGCCGAAGCCGCCGGCGCAGATCGTCATGCCGTCCTTGATCGCGCCGGCCAGAGCCGCCCTGGCGTCGGGGAAAACCTTCTTCGACATCGCGTTGCCTTTGCCGCTGTGATCGGGGGTGCCGGAGCAGTCCTACAGCACTAGCCGAGCCAATGGTGCGGTTGCAACATGGAGTCGTCGAACGGGTCCACCGGAGTTCCGCTTCGCAGCAAGAAGCGGAACTCCGGCGACCGCGTCAGGAGGCCGGACAGGCCGCGCCGGTATCCGCCCAGGCCTGCATCAGCGCGCCGAACTGGGCCGGCGTGCCGGGGGCGGGCTCGCGGCCGGGGCCGGGATTCCAGCCCCAGAGCACCAGCGAGTCGGTGGTGACGTGCTTGATCAGCGCGGCCATGTCCTTGCCGCCATTGCGGCTGGTGTCCTTCACCTGCTCGCAGATCTCCTTCAGCGACTTGCCTTCCCAGGCCATCGAGGCCGGGGCGAGATGCCAGTGCGGATCGCCTGGCACGCGGCCGGGGTCGAAGTTCTGCTTGCCGTGGCAGGTCGTGCATTCCATGCCCGGCGCGCCATGGCCGTCCTTGCCGCGCACCACCAGCGGCTGGTGCAGGGTCATCGCATCGGTCTGGCGCGGGCGCTCTGTCGCCGGATGGCAGTTGACGCAGCGCGGATGGGTCAACACCTTGCCGATTTCGCCGAAGAGCGCGACCGAGCGGGCCTGCCGGTCAGCGATGCCGGCGAAGCTCGACGGGCCGCGCAAGGCGGAGGCCGGCGTGGGCGCAGTGGTTGGAGTCTGCGCCAGCGTCAGCGCCGTGCCGCCGACGCCGAGTGCGAGAGCAGCCGACGCCGCGAGAGCGAATTTACGGATCATCATCAGACGCTTCCTCCGACCATCGGCAATTGCCTCGGCCGCATCTGGCCGAGGCGGGCCAGCGCATTGGCGACCGCCGGCCCGATCGGCGGCACGCCGGGTTCGCCGACGCCGGTCGGCTTTTCGGCCGAGGGCACAATCACGACCTCGACGGCCGGCATCTCGTGGATGCGCAGCGAGCGATAGGTGTCGAAATTCGCCTGCACCGGGCGGCCGGCATCCAGCGTGATCTCGCCATAGAGCGCGTGGCCGAGGCCGAAGCCGATGCCGCCCTCCATTTGGGCGCGGATGATGTCGGGGTTGATCGCGACGCCGCAATCGACCGCGCACCAGACCTTGTGGACCTTCGGCTCGCCATTTTCGAGCGAGACTTCGGCGATCTGCGCGACGAAGGAACCGAAGCTCTCGACCGCCGCCACGCCGCGCATGCGGCCATTGCCGGCGTCGGGGCCCTTCCACTGCGCCAACTCGGCGACGGCCTTCAGCACGCCGGCCAAGCGCGGCTCCTTGCCCATCATGGCGAGACGGCCCGCGACCGGATCCTGCCCCGCCGCCTGCAGCAACTCGTCGACGAAGGCCTCGACAGCATACGCCGTGTGGGTATGGCCGACCGAGCGCCACCACAGTGTCGGCACGCCGACCTTGGGGACATGAACCTCGCAGGCAAAATCGGCGATCTCATAGGGCAGTTCGGCCGCGCCCTCGACCATCACCGCATCGATGCCGTCCTTCACCGTCATCGCCTCGAAGGGCGTGCCGAGGAAGAAGGACTGCCCGACGATGCTGTTACTCCAGGCTGCGATCTTGCCGTCCTTCACCGCGCCGCGCATGCGATGCAGGAAGAGCGGGCGGTAATAGCCGCCGGCGAGATCGTCCTCGCGGGTCCAGACCAGCTTGACCGGCCGGTTGGGGCCGATCGCCTTGGCGCACATGGCGAGTTCGGCCGCGAGATGCTGGGACACCTGCGCGCGCCGGCCGAAGGAGCCGCCGGCCAGCATGGTCTCGAGCTGCACCTTCTCGGGCGGGAGGCCGAGGATGGTCGCAATGGTCTGGTGCTCGGTGGTCTGGAACTGGCTGCCGAAGCGGGCGAGCGCGCCCTGCGCGTTCCATTCGAGATAGCCGTCGAGCGGCTCCATCGGCGCATGCGCCAGGAAGGGGAAGACGTATTCCGCCTCGATGACCTTATCGGCCTTGGCGAGCACGGCTTCCGCGTCGCCGTGCTTGCCGGCGCTCTTGCCGGGCGTCCGCGACAGCGCACGGTATTCGGCGATCAGCTCGCGGCTGCCGCGCTTTTCCGCCGCGCTCTCGTCCCAGGTGATTTTCAGGGCTTCGCGACCCTTGATCGCAGGCCACATGCCGGTGGCGAAGACGGCTATCCCCGAGTCGATCTCCTTGACGTCGACGACGCCCTTCACCTTCAGCGCGGCCGAGGCGTCGAAGCTGCCGACCTTGCCTCCGAAGCGCGGCGGGCGGGCGACGACGACGGTCAGCATGTTCGGCGCGCTGATGTCGATGGCGAACTGGGCCTTGCCACGCGACTTGTCGGCCGAATCGAGGCGCTTGACCACGCCCTCCTTGCCGATCAGCCTATAGTTGGCAGCCTGCTTCAAGGCGACATCGGCCGGAGCCTGCAGCTTCGAGGCGGCCTCCGCGAAGGCCCCAAACCCGCTCTGCTTGCCGGAGGCGTGCTTCATCACGCCCTTTTCGATGGTGATCTCGGCCGCCGGCACCTTCCAGGCGTCGGCGGCGGCCTGCACCAGCATGGCGCGGGCCGTGGCGCCGGCCTTGCGCATCTGCTCCCAGGAGTTGGCGATGGCGGTCGAGCCGCCGGTGCCCTGCACGCCGAAGGCGAGGTTGGCGTAGAGCTTGACGTCGGCCGGCGAATGCTCGGCGCGCATCTGGCTCCAGTCGGCGTCCATCTCCTCGGCGACGAGGGTGGCGAGCCCGGTGAACGGCCCCTGCCCGAACTCGATATGCTTGACCAGAACGGTGATGCTGTCGTCGGCCGCGACGCGGACGAAGGCGTTTGGCGCGAACGCCGCCGCGCTACCGGCGGGACGGAAGGCCTGGGCCGCGCCGGACTGGGCTTTTGCCCCGCGCGGCAAGTTGACGCCGATGACGAGCGCGCCGGCCCCGGCGAGCAGAGAGCGGCGGGAGAGATTGATGTCGTGAGCGGTCATGGTCAGCCCTCCAGCGTGCGGGCGGCGTCGTGGATCGCCGAGCGGATGCGGGCATAGGTCGCGCAACGGCAGATATTGCCGTTCATGGCGAGGTCGATGTCGCGGTCGGTCGGCTTCCTGATTTCCTTGAGCAGCGCCACCGCGCTCATCACCTGGCCGGACTGGCAATAGCCGCATTGCGGCACGTCGCCTGCCGTCCAGGCTTTTTGGACCGCGTCGGCCTCACGGCCCGAAATCGCCTCGATCGTGGTGACCTCGCGGCCTTCAAGCGCCGAGACCGGCGTCACGCAGGAGCGCATCGGCTTGCCGTCGACATAGACGGTACAGGCGCCGCATTGGGCGACGCCGCAGCCGAATTTCGTGCCGGTGAGCCCGAGATTGTCGCGCAGCGCCCAGAGGAGCGGCGTGTCGTCGTCGATGTCGACGCTGTGCGTCGCTCCGTTGACCTTGATTGTGTGGGCCATGGCTGCCTCGCGGGTGGCTCGGGTTTGCGGAAAATCACTGGTGACGGCGTCGTCGATGCAGGGCTGCGCGGCGGAATGACGGGTCGATTTCGACCGGCCGATCTGACATAACCGGTGCCAGCAGGCTTATCCGCGCGCAGAAATAGACTGCATAGACAAATTTAGTCTATCCAGGATAGTGGCCCAAACTCTGGAATTCGTCAAGATCGAGAATGGTTGATCATAGCGATTGTTCCATGACGGCTTCCGATGAGGCGATCACCCGCGTCGATCAGATCGCGGAGGCGGCGCTGCGGCGTTTCGCGCGCTATGGCTTCAAGCGTTCGTCGATGGACGACATCGCCCGCGAGGCGGGGCTCGCCAAGGCGACGCTCTATCTGCATTTCAAGGGCAAGGACGACGTCTTTCGGGCGATGCTGGCGCTGATCGGCCGGAGCGTCGAGGCGCGCTGCGAGGCGGTGATGGCGCGCTCCGCGCCCTTCGCGGCCAAGCTCGCAGCCCTGCTCGACGCCCATTACGGCACGGGCTATGCCTGTTTCGGATCGGGCGAGCATCTCGTCGAACTCAAATCCGTCATGCTGAGCATCGCCAGCGCGGAGGTCGAGGCGTTCGAGGCGATCTTCGCACGCCACGTCACCATGCTGATCGAGTCCGCCGAGGCGGAGGGTACGATCTCGCTGGAGCGCAGCGGCCTCTCCAGAACCGACTTCGTCGCTACGCTGATGCGGGCAGCCGCCGGCGCCAAGCCTGTCTCGGGCCTCTCGCACGACATCTATGCGACACGTCTGCGCGAGATCGCGGCCGTCTTCGCGGCCGCGCTGGCGCGCTGAGCCCTATCGGCGGCGGATGCCGGTGATTCCGCCGAAGATGGCGCCGCCGATGATCTGACCGACGGCGGCCGCGCCGGCCCCGCCATCGTCAGGCAGCGAGCGGTCCCGCACCCGGCCGCGATAGACCGGCTGCGCGCCGTATTCGTAATCGCCGGTGCGGTCAACGCGCTCCCGAACGACGCGGCGGGTCGCGGCCGGTTCGACCGCCTCGCGCTGCCGGCGCACGGGCGCGGTTTTCGGCGGCGGCTGCTCGGCGGCGAGCAGCTTGCGATAGGCCTGCTCGCTCTGGACGTTGAGGGCGGTGGCCTGCATGGCGGTGAAGAAGCCGGTCGCCGGGATGCCGCGCGAGGCCTGCCAGTCGCGTATGGCCCGGCGCTGACTTTCGCCGAAATTCGCAGATTGCGGCCCGGGCTTGAAGCCGCTGGCGCGCAGCCGCGTCTGCAGCTCGCGCCGCATCTTGCCGTTGAGCTTCATCGCGGCTTCGGTCTGCGCCGAACCGACCTCGCCCTTCAGCGCCTCGTCGGGTGAGGGCGCACGCGACGCGACCGTTGCGGCTCCGGCCCCAGCCCCGACAGCGGCGGCTGTTAGGGCTGCAACCGTGACCGGCGCGGCCGACGCTGGGGCGGACGCGGCCGCCGGCGGCGCCGCGGCAGTTTCCTGCAGCCTGGCCAGGCGGTTGCGCGCGAAGGCGGCGAACTGGCCGTTCGGAAATGCGTCGAGATAGGCCCTGAAATCGGCCGTCGAATTGCCGCGGTCGGCAGCCTCCCACATCTTGATGTCGAGCTGGCTCCGGTCGAGGCCGACGGGAGCCGCCGGCAGGGTCGGCGGCGGGATGGCGATGGCGGGATCGACCGACGAGATCTTGACCGAGGGGTTCATCTTGAACTCGCCGATGATCGAGGAGTTCGTCCAGGGCTTCTGCTTGCGGCCGGTCGATTCCCAGACATCGGCGCGGACACGGTCCATCACGGTCGTGATCGAGACCTCGCTGGTCTCGATATGCTTGAGCAGGGCGGCGGTGAACGGACTGTTGCCGTCGCGCTCGCCATCGAGCGCGACCGAGCGCGGATCGGTGGCGAAGGCGATCAGGATGCCGGACGCCGACTGCGTCTCGATCGCGGTCAGGCCGCGATAGACGGAACGGGACCGACCCGCGAGCTGCGAGGTGAACGGATTGTCGCGGCAGGCGTCGAGGATCACGATGTTGACCCGCTCGTCGCGCTGCATCTGGCGCAGGATGAGATGTACGTTGACGGCCCGAAAATCGAGATCGGCCTCGGATTTCAGCGCCGCGTCCACGGGAAGAAGATAGTTCTCGTCGCCGACGGCGATGCCGTGGCCGGCATAGAAGACGAGCCCGGCCTTGGCGCCGTCGAGGCTGGTCGCAAAGTCGCGCACCGTGGTGCGCATCGCGTCCATGGAGAGGTCGTAGCCTTCGACGACCTCGAAGCCCAGCCGCTTCAGCGCGGCCGCCATCGCCTTCGCGTCACGGGTCGGATTGGCGAGCGGGGGCACGCTGGTATAGGCGCCATTGCCGATGACGAGCGCGACGCGGCGCTCTTCCGGTGCGGCGACGGCGGGGCCAGCCGCCTGCGCGACAAGAAACACGCAAACAAGGGCGGTCACGCTGGCGCGAGCCGCGGCGAGCATAGACGACATGGTCGCGCGCATGTTGATCCCCATCATTCCGCCGCGCCTCCCGCTTTGACGCAAAAGGAGGCAGGCGCTTCCAGCAGGTCCGGCGCAATGTACGAAATGCAGACACGCATTTTCGCCCGAACTTCCCTTAGTGTAAAGCAGCGCCATTCAGGTTCATGAAGACAATGTCGCGGCGATCGCGCGATTGCCGCCTAAGCCCCCTCCCTTCCTCCCGAGAGGCGGCGTTGACACCTGCAACAGGCGCAGTGCAGCATCGCGATCAAGAGGGAACGAACTCAAAAAGAAGAATGCGATGACGGCTTGCGGCTTTTTCCATGGCTGACGACACGATTTTGTCGACGTCCGGCCTGACCAAGGATTTCGGCGGCTTCACGGCCGTCAACGGCGTCGACCTCAAGGTCCGGCGCGGCTCGATCCATGCGCTGATCGGCCCCAATGGCGCGGGCAAGACGACCTGCTTCAACCTGCTGACCAAGTTCCTTAGCCCCAGCAAGGGCGCGATCGTCTATAACGGCCGCGACATCACGCGCGAAAAGCCGGCCGAGATCGCGCGGCTCGGGCTGGTTCGGTCCTTCCAGATCTCGGCGGTGTTTCCGCAGCTTTCGGTCAAGACGAATGTGCGCATCGCGTTGCAGCGCAAGCGTGGAGACTCGTTCGATTTCTGGCGCTCGGAATCGGTTCTGGCGCCGCTCGACGACGAGGCACTGCGGCTGGTCGACGCGGTCGGCCTGTCAGCCTTCGCCGAGCTGCCGGCGGTGGAGCTGTCCTATGGCCGCAAGCGCGCGCTCGAGATCGCGACGACGCTGGCGCTCGACCCCGAGATGATGCTGCTCGACGAACCGATGGCCGGCATGGGCCGCGAGGATGTCGAGCGGATCGAGGCGCTGATCCGCAAGGTCGCGGTCAACCGCACCATCCTGATGGTCGAGCACAATCTCTCGGTCGTCGCCTCGCTGTCGGACAGGATCACTGTGCTGGCGCGCGGGCAGGTGCTGGCCGAAGGCGATTACGCCGCCGTATCCAAGGATCCGCGCGTGATCGAGGCCTATATCGGCTCAGGGGTCGGCCATGCTCACTGAGGCGACCATGGCGAAGCCGGCTGCTTCCGCCGGCGCTGCCCCGCTGCTGAGCGTGCGCGGGCTCGAGGCCTGGTATGGCGAGAGCCATGTCCTGCACGGCATCGATCTCGACGTCGCGCCGGGCGAGGTGGTGACGCTGCTCGGCCGCAACGGCGCCGGCAAGACCACGACGCTGAAGTCGATCATGGGCGTGATGGCCAGGCGCAAGGGCTCGGTCTCCTTCGAGGGCAAGGAGACGATCGGTCTGCCCTCGCGGACGATCGCGCGGCTCGGCATCGGCTATGTTCCGGAAGAGCGCGGCATCTACGCCTCGCTCAGCGTCGAGGAGAATCTGCTGCTGCCGCCGCAGGTCCGGCCCGGCGGGCTCTCCCTGCCGCAGATCTTCGAGCTTTTCCCCAATATCAAGGAGCGGCTGAAGAGCCAGGGCACCAAGCTCTCGGGCGGCGAGCAGCAGATGCTGGCGATCGGCCGCATCCTGCGCACCGGCGCGCATCTGCTATTGCTCGACGAGCCGACCGAGGGGCTTGCGCCTGTCATCATCGATCAGATCGGGGCTACGATCCGCAAGCTCAAGCAGGAGGGCTATACCATCGTCCTGGTCGAGCAGAATTTCCGCTTCGCCGCGACGGTCGCCGACCGGCACTATGTCGTCGAGCAGGGCAAGGTGATCGACATGATCGCCAACGCCGATCTCGACGCCAATATCGACAAGCTCCACGGCTATCTCGGAGTTTGAGCCGACCAGCCTAGCGCAACCGCCTTCGCCAACAAGAAACCATGTCGAAACCGACGCCATCTCAGGGAGAGACACGCATGAAACTCAAGACATTGCTCGCCACCACCGCCTTCGCCGCTCTGGTCTCCGCACCCGCGCTCGCGCAGGTCTCGATCAAGATCGGCGTGATGAACGACCGCTCCGGCCTCTATGCCGATCTCACCGGCGAGGGCTCCGCCGTGGCAGCGCGCCTCGCGGTCGAGGACTTCAAGGCGGCCGAGAAGGGCCTCAAGGTCGAGATCGTCTCGGCCGACCACCAGAACAAGCCCGATGTCGGCTCCAACATCGCCCGGCAATGGTACGACACCGACAATGTCGACGTGATCACCGACGTGCCGACTTCCTCTGTGGCGCTCGCGATCAACCAGATCACCAAGGACAAGAACAAGATCTTCCTGAATTCGGGCGCAGCCTCGTCCGACCTAACCAACAAGGCCTGCTCGCCCAACACCGTCCATTGGACCTACGACACCTATGCGCTCGCCAACGGCACAGGCGGCGCGATGGTCAAGGCCGGCGGCGATTCGTGGTACTTCCTCACCGCCGACTACGCCTTCGGCCATGCGCTCGAGCGCGATACGGCCGCCGTCGTGACCAAGAACGGCGGCAAGGTGCTGGGCGCGGTTCGCACCCCGTTCCCAGGCACGGATTTCTCGTCCTTCCTGCTGCAGGCTCAGGCCTCCAAGGCCAAGGTGATCGGGCTGGCAAATGCCGGCGGCGACACCATCAACTCGATCAAGCAGGCCGGCGAATTCGGCATCACCCAAGGCGGGCAAAAGCTGGCCGGGCTGCTTGTCTTCATCAACGACGTGCATGCGCTCGGCCTGCAGACCGCGCAGGGCCTCGTGCTGACCGAGTCGTTCTACTGGGACCGCGACGAAGGCACGCGCGCCTGGTCGGCGCGCTTCGCCAAGGCCCATAACGGCAACATGCCGTCCATGGTCCAGGCCGGCGTCTACGGCGCGGTGCTGCACTATCTCAAGGCGGTCGCGGAGCTGAAGTCCAAGGATCCGGCCGCCGTGATGGCGAAGATGAAGGAGATGCCGACCGACGACACGCTGTTCGGCAAAGGCACGATCCGCGCCGATGGCCGCAAGATGCATCCAATGTATCTCTACGAGGTCAAGAAGCCGGGCGAATCCAAGGCCAAGTGGGACTATTACAAGCAGCTCGCTGTGCTGCCGGCCGAGACCGCCTTCCGCCCGCTCTCGGAGAGCGAGTGCCCGCTGGTGAAGAAGTGAGGCTGGGCTAGCACCCTCCTCGCGACAGCATCGACGTCATCCCGGACGAGCCGCGTCGGCAGCGCCGATCCGGGATGACGGCGTAAATCAGACGCCATGACCGCCACACCGATCTGAGTTCCTGAATGTTCGAACTTCTCGGAATTCCGCCACAGGCGTTGTTCGGCCAGGTTCTGCTCGGCCTGATCAATGGCTCGTTCTACGCCATCCTCAGCCTCGGACTGGCGGTCATCTTCGGGTTGCTCAACATCATCAACTTCACCCATGGCGCCCAGTACATGATGGGCGCCTTCGTCGCCTGGATGTGTCTGAACTATCTCGGGATCAACTATTGGGCGGCGCTGCTGCTGGCGCCGATCGTCGTCGGCGCAACCGGAATCGCGATCGAGCGGCTGCTGCTGAAACGCATCGCCCATGTCGACCATCTCTACGGTCTGTTGCTGACCTTCGGCCTGGCGCTGATCATCCAGGGCCTGTTCCGCAACCAGTACGGCTCGTCGGGCCTCGCCTACCAGATACCCGCCGAACTGCGCGGCGGCCAGAATCTCGGCTTCATGTTCCTGCCCTATTATCGCGGCTGGGTCGTCGTCGCCTCGCTCGTCGTCTGTCTCGCGACCTGGTTCCTGATCGAGAAGACGAGGCTCGGGGCTTATCTGCGCGCCGCGACAGAGAACCCGACTCTGACACAGGCTTTCGGCATCAACGTGCCGCTGCTGGTGACGCTGACCTACGGCTTCGGCGTCGCGCTCGCGGCCTTCGCCGGCGTGCTCGCCGCGCCGATCTATTCGGTCAACCCGAATATGGGCGCGGACCTCATCATCGTCGTTTTCGCCGTCGTCGTCATCGGCGGCATGGGCTCGATCCTGGGCGCGATCGTCACCGGCTTCTCGCTCGGCTTGATCGAGGGCCTGACCAAGGTGTTCTATCCGGAAGCCTCGGCGACCGTGATCTTCATCATCATGGTGCTGGTGCTGCTGGTGAAGCCGGCCGGCCTGTTCGGGCGCGCCGCGTGATGGCGGTGCGCTTCAACGAGACGAGGACCTGACCATGGCCAACATCACCCTCGACGACGCCCCCGCCGGCGGCATCGCGCTGGCCGAGACGAGCCGGGGCACGGAGCGCCTGCACAGGGCGGTCTTCATTGGGCTGGGCGTCCTGCTCGTGATCGCGCCCTTCGTGGTCTACCCCGTCTTCGTCATGAAGGTTCTGTGCTTTGCGCTGTTTGCGCTCGCCTTCAACCTGCTGCTTGGCTATGGCGGCCTGCTCTCCTTCGGCCACGCCGCCTATTTCGGCATGGCGGCCTATGTCTCGGCCTATGCCGCGAAGGTCTGGGGTTTTCCGCCCGAATTCGCGATCCTCTCGGGGATGCTGGTCGCGGGCGTGCTGGGACTGGTCTTCGGGGCGCTCGCCATCCGCCGGCAGGGCATCTATTTCGCCATGATCACGCTGGCGCTGGCGCAGATGGTGTTCTTCTTCTCGCTGCAGACGCCGAAATTCACCGGCGGCGAGGATGGCATCCAGGCCGTGCCGCGCGGATACCTCTTCGGAATCTTCAACCTCGGCGACGACCGGACACTGTACTGGCTGGTCGCGGCGATCTTCATGGCCGGCCTCCTGCTGATCTACCGGATCATCCACTCGCCCTTCGGCCAGGTCTGCAAGGCGATCCGCGACAACGAGCCCCGCGCCATCTCGCTCGGCTACCGCGCCAACCAGTACAAGCTCGCGGTCTTCGTGCTCTCCGCCTCGCTGGCGGGGCTCGCGGGCGCGACCAAGGCGATCGTCTTCCAGCTCGCCTCGCTGACCGACGTGCACTGGTCGATGTCGGGCGAGGTCGTGCTGATGACCCTGGTCGGGGGCTTGGGCACCGTGTTCGGGCCGATCGTCGGCGCGCTCGTCATCGTCTCGATGCAGAACTATCTCGCGGGGCTCGGCTCCTGGGTGCTGGTGATCCAGGGTGTGATCTTCGTGATCTGCGTGATGCTGTTCCGCGAGGGCATCGTGGGCCTGATCGCCAAGAAGATCGGCAGGCCGCTGTAGCCCATCTTGAAACTCTACTCCGGCGGCCGTCTGGCGCGGCTTTCTGTGCTTCCGGTGCTCACGGACAAAAAGTCCGCTCCGCTCCGGTTCTCGAAAGCCACGCCAGCCGACTCACCGGAGCGAGTTTGAAGACGGACTACTCGCTCGCATCAAAAACGCCGCCACCGCCGCGCGCTCCGCCGCATCGTCGAGCCCCGGCGCGCTCATCCAGCCGCCTTTGACCACGCTGTCGGGGTCGGCGAGATAGTCCATGAGTCTGGCCTCGTCCCAAAGCCAGCCCTGCGCCGATCCCGCGACGCGGCCCTTGAGGCCCTGCAAATGCGGCCCGGCCATGCCGGCCTTGGACGGGTCGAGACTGTGGCAGGACTGGCAAGCCTCGAACAGCTTTTGGCCGCGCGCGACGTCCTGCGCGGTGGCGATCCCGATGGTCAGCGCAAACGCCGCCAGCGCGGCGAAGCAAAGCCTCACGCCGGCTGCACCGTCTGGATGCGGACGAGCCGGTCGTTGCCGCTCTCGCCGCCCCAGGCCTCGCCGGAGCGCCCGTCCATCTGGCGGACATTGGCGCCGGGCCTGTCACTCGGGAACGCGTTGAAGGCCTCAGTGACAGGATCGAACCGGACAATGGCGTTTGCGGTGAAGTCGGTCAGCCAGACCTTGTCGGCGTCGTCGACATAGACCGAATAGGTCCTCGGTTTCTCGCCCGGCAGCTTCCAGGTCTTCCAGCTCTGGCTCAGCGTGTCATAGGCCGAGACGTTGCCGGAGTTCCACTCGCTGACCCAGATGCGGTTCTTCGAATCCGACCAGGCCCGGCGCGCGCCCTGACCGGGCGTGGGCGGCTCGACCACGGTGACCTTGGCCGTTCCGGTGTCGATCCGGGCGATGTGGTTGCCGGCGAGCGAGGCGTACCAGACCTCGCCGGACGGCGTCATCGTGATGCCATAGGCGCCGCGCCCGCGCGGAGCGTCCCAGACCTCCATCTTCTCGGTCTTCGAGTCGAACCGGCCGATGACGCCGTTCTGCCCGGTGAACCAGAGGATGCCTGCCTTGTCGAAGACGCCGGTGTTGAGATTGGCCCTGGCGCGCTCGTCCGGCAGCCTGAACAGCGCGACCTTGTGCGTCTTGTCGTCGATGCGGGCGATGGCGTTCTGACCACCCTCGGTAACCCAGGCCGCGCCGTCGGGGCCGCGGATGACGCCATGGGGCGCAGCACCTTGGCCGAGTTCGACGATCCTGAGCTGGCCCGAGCGCGGATCGAACCGGCCGAGCGTGCCGTTGCGCTGGCCGCAGACCCAGATTGTGCCGTCGCCGGCGTCGGTGACGTCGCGCGAGCCCCTGATGCCCGGCACGTCAAAATAGGTGACGGTGAACCTGGTCCCGCCGGGAGCGGGCGCACCGGTGGCCAGCGCGCGGCCGATCAGGGCGGGCGCGCTCAGTGTCGCAAGGCCGAGCTGGAAAAAGGAACGGCGCAGCATGGAGCGTCTCCTTCGTTGATCTGCGTTTCGCGCAATACGAGCGCCTGTGACCCTTGGGTAAACCGACAAGATGGTGAAACCGGGACGTCCTGGTCCATCAAACCCGCCGTTGCAGGCCGACCGGCAGCGCGGAGACCCGCGCCATCTCGCCACCGAGGAAGCCTGCAGGATCGGCGAGATAGTCCTTCGCCATCGCCATGGCGTCGACGCCCCAGAATGTCTCGCGATCGATCAAGAGGGTCGGCACGCCAAAGATCCCTGCCGCGACGGCCTCGTCGGTCGCCTGGCGCAGCGCGTCCTTGACGGCCTGATCGCCTGTCCGCTCCAGCGCGCCGGGATCGCCGCCGGCTTTCGCCACGGCGGCGAGAACCTCGAGGTCGTTGGCGTCGCGGCCCTGCCCCCAGATCAGCGCAAACGCCTCGTTCACCGCCGCTTCGTCACCATCGAGTGCGGTCAGCAAGCGCAGCATGGCGAGCGGGTTGAAGGGATGGGCTGGCGGAAAGCGGAACGGCAGGCCGAGCGCCAATGCGGCATGCGTCACAAGCCGGTAGGTGTGGATGCGCTTGGGCGCGATCTCGGCCGGGCCGAGTTGTCCCCAATGCTTCAGGACCGCGCCGAAGACGACCGGCCTCAGCACCACGGGGCGGTGGCGCGCGATCTCGGGCAACCGGCTCAGCGCGACATAGGCGAAGGGCGAGATGACGTCGAAATACCAGATCGCGGGCGCGGGCGCGGACATCGCGGCGCTCACCGGATCAGCTTCGAGACGTCGCGGAACTGTGGATGGGATGCGCTGCGCAGCCATTCGAACACCACCATCTCGGTCGTCACCATCTCGGCGCCATGGCGCTCCATCCGGCGGATCGCGACTTCCTTCGATTCCGGCGCGCGCGAGCCGATTGCGTCGGCCACCACGAAGACGCGGCGGCGATGCTCCAGCAGGGTGAGCACGGTCTGGGCGACGCAGACATGCGCCTCGCAGCCGCAGATGACGAGGTCGTCGTCGCCGACGAGCGCATCGAGAAAGGCCGGCTCGGCGCAGGAATCGAAGCTCATCTTGGCGAGGACCGGTCCGGCCTTGGCGAGTTCCGGGACCGTGCCACCGAGTTTCTCAGGGTTCTGCTCGGTCATGAGGATGGGACGCGCCAGCATGCGCGCTGCGTCGGCCAGGCGGCGGGCATTGGCGACCACGCGCTCGCTTTCATGGATGGCCGGCATCAGGCGGCCCTGGATGTCAATCACCACGAGGCGGGCATTGGCTGCACTGATCAGCGGCACGGTTTTGCCTCCATTCCGGATATCTCACCCATTCACATTAACGGCATCTGCATGGTTCGCCGTCGGGGACGCCAGCAGTTTTTCAACCTCGGCTTCGACATAGCGTTCCATCAGTGCGCGGGGCGCCAGACCGAACATGCGGATGCGCTTCGTATGTAGCAGCAGCAGCACGCCGACCGCATGGGCGAAAGCGTCGGTCATGATCAGCCGGGCCATGGCGACATCGGCTCCCAGCGCCTCGGCCGCCTCCGCTATCGGCCAGAGCGCCGCCTCCAGAGCGGCGTTCAGCGCGAGGTCGCGTTCGCGGCCGAGGCCATGGGGGCGCATGCCGCCGCGAAACAGATAGAAGCCGAGATCGAGATCGCGCGGGTTTTCCGCATAGAAGTCGAAGAAGCCGAGCGCCGCTGCGGTCAGACGCGCCTGCTGCGTTGCGGCCGCGCCGACCCGAGCGTCGACTTCGGCCTTCAGCGCCGCGATCGACTGGCCGAGCACCTCCGCATAAAGCGCTTCCTTGGAGTCGAAATGGAAGTAGAGCGCGGCCGGCGTATAGCCGGCCTGTGCCGCGATGGCGCGCAGGGAGGCTCCATCGAGCCCGTCGCGCTCGAACACGGCGCGCGCCGCGTCGAGAATCAGCCCGCGCTTCAGCTCGGAAACCGCACGCCGACGCCGGCCGCTCATGGTCTCTGGCAGCGTCACATTCCGATCCTTCTGAAACTGCTTGACGAAAATTCTAACGGCGTTCAATTTTATCGGCAACAAGCAAAATCACGATGAGGACACGCCGATGCTGATGGATGCCGCCGGCTACCGGGACTCCTTGCGCGCCTACAAGCCCCGCGTCTTCGTCAATGGCCGAACGATCGAGAGCGTGGCCGACGAGCCGATGCTGCTGCCGGGCATCAACGGCATCGGCGTCACCTACGACCTCACCCATGAGGCGGCCTACCAGCCGATTATGACCGCGGTGCAGGGCACGTCCGGCAGAACCGTCAACCGGATGACCCATATCAACGAAACGTCGGCCGACCTGCTGGCTAAGCTCGAAGCGGTGCGGCTGGTCTGCAAGATTTCGGGCTGCGCCGTGCGCTATCTGACTCATGACGCCTTCAACGGACTCTATCAGGCGACGGCGCGCGCCGACGCGAACCAGGGCACCGATTACGGACAGCGCTTCCTGAACTACATGCACAAGGTGCAGGACGAGGACCTGACCTGCGGTATCGCCATGACCGACGCCAAGGGCGACCGCTCGAAGCGGCCGGGCCAGCAGGCCAGCCGCGATTCCTATGTCCACATCAGCGAGCGCCGCAAGGACGGCATCGTCATCCGCGGCACGAAGGCGATCGTGACGGGAGCGCCATACGTCCACGAATTCCTGGTGATGCCGTGCCGCACGCATGCGCCCGGCGACGAGGATTTCGCCGTCTGCTGTGCCGTGCCTTGCGATACGCCGGGCCTCACCATCGTGGCGCGGCCGGCGGGGCGGCCGGGCGACCCGGCGGCGAAGTTCTCGGCGAAATACGGCCAGTCGACCGGCGTGGTGATGTTCGACGATGTCTTCGTGCCGTGGGAGCGCGTCTTTATGGCGGGCGAAACCGAGGAGGCCGGCTTCCTGACCACCAGCTACGCCACGCATCACCGCCATAGCTGCATCGGCGCGCGCGCCGGCTTCGGCGACCTGCTGATCGGCGCGGGCGCGCTGATGATCGAGGCCAACGGGCTCGACGCCGAGCGCCACGCCCATGTCCGCGAGCAGATGGTCGAACTCATCACCATCACCGAGAGTTTTTTCGCCTGCGGCGTGGCGGCCTCGGTCTATTGCCAGAAGGACCCGGCCGGCAGCGTGATGCCCGACGCGGTGTTCTCCAATATCGGCAAGCTCCTGCTGGCGACGAAGATCTACGACATGCACCGGATCGCCCATTACGTCTCGGGCGGGCTGATCGTGGCGCTGCCCGGGCCCGACGAGGACCATAATCCCGAGACCGCCGCCTCGCTCGCCGCCGTGCTGACCGGGCGACCCGACATTCCCCATGAGCAGCGCGCCGAGGTGGCGCGTTTCATCGAGGATCTGACCGTGTCTAAGGAGGCGGGCTGGTATTCGGTGATCTCGCTGCATGGCGGCGGCTCGCCCGAGGCGATGAAGCGCGAGATCTGGCGGAATTATCCCGTGATGGAGAAGGTCGCGCTGGTGGAGAGCCTGCTCGACCGCGGCGTGCTGGCCGACGGGACGCGTGTCTCGAAGCAGCCGGGGCGGTGTTGCGTGACGGGGTGCGAGCTTCCGGCGGTCGCTGTCGCGCAAGCCGCCGAATAGGACGACTTACCCCCTTGGGGGGAGGGGAGACGCCGCCAGGTCCATCGGTGGCGGAGATCGGTCGGATTGCCTAGGCGGGATTGCCTAGTGACCCTGTTTCGAGACAAAGATTGTCGAACCATTCGACATCGCCGTCATCGAGGCACACCGTTTGAAACCGCTCCGCGACCGACATGATCTGCGACAAGCCGGCCTAACCTGTCCCGCCCGGTCCCGTCTCCCAGCGGCGGCCTTGCCCGCTTCCCCCGCCCACCCGGCCGGGACTGCGCATGCCTGAGGCCATTATCCCGATTCTGAGGACGTTTCCGCTGTTTACGGACGCCAAGGAAGCCACGCTCAAGGCGCTCGTGCCCCATTGCGTGTTCCAGTCCTACTCGGCCGGCATCGAGATCAACCGGCATGGCGAGCCGCCGCGCTTCGTGCATTGCATGCGGACCGGCTCGGTCGAGGCCTGGAGCCGAATCAACGCCTCGGAGACGATCCTGCTCGCGGTCGAGGCGCCGGTGGTGTTCGAGGTCGCGACCGCCGTGCGCGGCTCGCCCTCGCCGGTCTCGCTGATCACGCGCGAGCCGACCGAATCGCTGGCGATCGAGACGGCCGCCTTCCTGCGGGCGCTGCGCGAGGACGCCGGCCTGTGCTACGCCGCGCTGGAGCATTCCTCGCGCAGCAACCTGCTCCTGATCGACCGGCTGCTCGACCAGAAGCTGCGCACCGCCGAGCAGCGGCTCGGCCAATGGATCCTGCTGCAGCTCTCGCGCAGCGACGACAAGAGCGTGGTCCGCCTGACCTATTCCAAGCGGGCTCTGGCGCTGGAGCTCGGCATGACGCCGGCCAACCTATCCCGCCTGTTCAACGTGCTGCGCGACCATGGCGTCGATGTCGACGGCAGGACGATGGCGATCACCGACTTCGAGAAGCTGCGGGCGCTGGCCGAGGGCTGAAGCGTCTCAGTTGCGCTCGGCGAAAGCGAGCTTCAGGCCGAGCGCGGCAAACGCGCCGGCGAAGAGCCGGCGCAGCCAGGCCATCACTGCCGGACGCGAGATGACATGGCGGCGCATCGCGGCGGCGAACACGCCATAGGCGGCGAAGACCACGAAGGTCGCCGCCATGAACACGGCCGACAACTCCAGCATGCGCGCGAGCGCGTTAGGCTCACCGGCGCTGACGAATTGCGGCAGGAAGGCGAAGAAGAAGATCGAGAGCTTGGGGTTGAGGATGTTGATCAGGACGCCCGAGACGATGACCTGACGGGCCGAACGCGGCGCGGCGGCCTCGTCGACGCGCAGAGCGCCGTTCTCGCGCAGCGTCGCCCAGGCCATGTAGAGCAGATAGGCGACGCCGAGATATTTCAGCACCTGGAAGGCGAGCGCGCTGGTGTGCAGCAGCGCCGCCAGCCCCGTGATCGCGGCCGCCATATGCGGGATGATGCCGAGCGTGCAGGCGAAGGCCGCAATCAGGCTGGCGCGCGCGCCATGAGACAGGCCGGCCGCGATGGTGAAGAGCGCGCCGGTGCCGGGCGATGCGACCACGATCAGCGTGGTCAGCAGGAATTCGGGGCTCATCGCGGTCTCCGGCTCGGTCCTCTTCGCGGAGGAGGCTAGGCAGCGATGCTTGTGGACGCAAGCCACGCATGACGCATGTTCCGCCCCGTCCCTACCGCATGGCGGGCAGCCGCCCTACACTCCGTCATTACCCAGACGCACGGGCAGGCGCGAGCATTCATGGACAAGCGGGTCGAGACTGACGCGGTCGCCGGGCCGATGAGCCATGAGGACATTCGCTCGATCATCATCGGCATCATGCTGGCGATGTTTTTGGCGGCGCTTGACCAGACCATCGTCGCGACCGCGATGCCGACGATCGGCCGCGAGCTCAACGATGTCGCCCACCTGCCCTGGGTCATCACCGCCTATCTGCTGGCCTCGACCGCAGTGACGCCGCTCTATGGCAAGCTCGCCGACATCCATGGCCGCCGGGTGACGCTGCTCTCGGGCATCGTCGTCTTCATCCTCGGCTCCGTCGCCTGCGCGATCGCGCCGAGCCTCTGGCTGCTGGTGGTGGCGCGCTTCGTCCAGGGGCTCGGCGGCGGCGGGCTGATCGCGCTGGCGCAGACCATAATCGCCGACCTGGTGCCGCCGAAGGAGCGCGGCAAGTATCAGGTCTACATCGCCAGCGTCTTCTTCGTCTCCTCGGTGATGGGGCCGGTCCTGGGCGGGATCATCGCCGAGGCGCTGCACTGGTCGGTGATCTTCTGGATCAACCTGCCGCTCGGGCTCGCCGCCTACTGGATGACGAGTTCGGCGCTGAAGCGGCTGCCGCGCCATGAGCGCCCGCACAGGCTCGACGTGCTCGGCGCGGTCCTGATGACGGCCGCGACGATGACGCTGCTGCTCGCTCTGTCCTGGGGCGGCTCGCATTATCCGTGGGGCTCGGCCCCGATCCTGGGGCTCGTCGGCCTGTCGATCGGGCTCTGGATCGCCTTCGCCTGGCGGCTGCGATCGGCCGACGAGCCTCTGATCCCGCTTGCGATCTTGGCGAACCCGGTCGTGCGCGACGGTACGATCGCGGCGGGCTTCGGGATGGGCACCTTCATCGGGCTGACGATCTACCTGCCGCTCTATTTCGAGACGGTGGCTGGCCTGTCGGCGACCTCTTCGGGGCTCGGCCTGCTGCCGCTGACCTGCGGCACGGTGATCGGCGCGACCTTGTCTGGACAGGCCCTGACGCGCACCACGCATTACAAGCGCCTGCCGGTGATCGGCCTCAGCATTGCGCTCGCGGGCATGATCCTGCTCGCGGCCTTCGCCGGGCGGATGCCGCTGATACCCTTTGGATTGCTGCTGGCCGTGATCAGCTTCGGCCTCGGCACGATGCTGCCGGTCGCGACCGTCTCGATCCAGAACGCCGTCCTGCCCTACCAGATGGGCACGGCAACGGCGGTGGCGAATTTCTTCCGCCAGATCGGCGGGGCGCTGATTGTGGCGGTGTTCGGCGCGATCGTGCTCGGCGGCGTCGGCGGACAGGGCGCTGGCCTCTCGCCGGAAGCGCTGAAGCTGGGGGCGGTCGACCGCGAGACGATGGTGCGCCTGTTCGGCTATGTTTTCGCCGCCACGGCTTTCGGCTTCGCTATGGCGCTCACCTTCATGATCCGGATGAGAGAGCTGCCGCTGCGCAGCAAGGCGGCCGATGTCAGGGGCGGGGAATGAACAGGAGCGTGGCTTGCGCCGGGAACCGGCAGAGCCGCCGCCGCGTTCGCCACGCGTCCGTCATATAGGCGCGACAGGGTTATTGCAGGCACCTACGGCAGGAGCGTCCCATGTCTGATCTCGTCGTCATCGTCTATCCGAGCGAGGCCCGCGCCGAGGAGATGCGCCAGAAGGTCATTTCGCTGCAGAAGGAATACCTGATCGAGATCGGCGACGCCGCCATCGCGGTCATGCAGGAAGGCGGCAAGGTCAAGCTCAATCAGCTTCTCAATACGACAGCGCTCGGGGCGGCCTCGGGTTCGTTCTGGGGGCTGCTGATCGGCGCGATCTTCCTGATGCCGGTTTTTGGCGCGGCGCTGGGGGCAGCATCCGGCGCGCTCGGCGGGGCGCTGACCGATTACGGCGTCAATGACGGCTTCATGAAGGAGCTTGCGGCCAGCCTTCAGCCCGGCAACGCCGCGCTCTTCGTGCTGATCAACAAGATGACCGCCGACAAGGTGCTCGACGCGCTGCAGGGCACCGGCGGCGTGGTGCTGAAAACCTCGCTCGACCACAGCCAGGAGCAGAAGCTGCGCGACGCGCTCGCGGCAAGCGGCGCCAATGCACCGCCGCCGGCCTCCAACGCGCCGCCCGCGCCCTATCCGCAGGGAACGGGCGCGCCGACGCCGGTGGGCTGATCAATCCCGCAGCAATTCGTTGATGCCGGTCTTCGAGCGCGTCTGCGCATCGACCGTCTTGACGATGACGGCGCAGGAGAGGGATGGACCGGGCGTGCCGTCCGGAAACGGCTTTCCGGGTAGGGAGCCCGGCACGACCACCGAATAGGGCGGCACCTTGCCGACATGGACCGCGCCGGTAGCGCGGTCGACGATCTTGGTCGAGGCCGAGATGAAGACGCCCATCGAGAGCACCGAGCCCTCGCCGACGATGACGCCCTCGACCACCTCGGAGCGCGCGCCGATGAAGCAGTTGTCTTCGATGATGGTCGGGTTGGCCTGCAGCGGCTCCAACACGCCGCCGATACCGACGCCGCCCGACAAGTGGACGTTCTTGCCGATCTGCGCGCAGGAGCCGACGGTCGCCCAGGTGTCGACCATCGTGCCGGTGTCGACATAGGCGCCGATGTTGACGAAGGACGGCATCAGCACGACGTTCTGGGCGATGAAGGAGCCTTTCCGCGCCGCCGCCGGCGGGACCACGCGGAAGCCTGCGGCGCGGAAGCGGTTCTCGCCCCAGCCTGCGAATTTCGATGGCACCTTGTCCCAGAACACGGCGTCTCCAGGGCCGTTGGCGATGATCATGTTGTCGGTCAGGCGGAAGGAGAGCAGCACCGCCTTCTTCAGCCACTGATGCACGACCCAGTCGCCGTCCTGCTTTTCGGCGACGCGTGCGGAGCCTGAATCCAGCATCTCGATTGCGGTCTCGACCGCCTCGCGCACCGCGCCCTTCGTCGAAACCCCGATCTCGGCGCGCGCCTCCCAGGCGGCGTCGATGGTCTGGCTCAGATCGGTCGTGGACATGGCGCGGCTCCGGGTCGTCATCACAGAGGGCGGAGCGATGGCCGATGAGGGCGGCTGCGTCAAGGGAACGCGCATCCGCGTGGCGTGTTAGGCTCGTATCGTCGCAAAGGAGACGCCGATGAAACCGCTCGCCCTCTCGACCCTGCTCTTGCTTGCCGCCATGCCGGCGCTGGCGCAGCCGCGTCCCTCGACGCCAGACCGTCTCTGCGCCGCCAACCGCCAAAGCGTCACGGCCAGCGGCGCGATGGTGCTGGGAACGGGCGGCCATACCTATGACCGCTTCGTGCGCGATGGCGGCTTCTGCCAGCATGGCGAGTATCTCGAACCCGCCTTCGTTCCGAGCCGCGACTCGGCGCAATGCTTCGTGGGTTATCGCTGCAAGGTCGATCTGCCTTGGGACTGAGCCAACATCTCGAAATGCTGACGCAATTGCGGTCTCTCCTGCTGACAGGATGCCGAAAGGACTGGCCATGAAGACCGGATTGTTTCTCGCTCTCGGGCTGGCGGCGCTGGCCGGCGGCTGCATCACGCTAGAAGAGCGCCGCGCGCTCGACGCCGAACAGTGCCGCGGCTACGGCTTCCGCGCCGGTACCGACGCCTTCGCGCAATGCATGCAGGAAATCGACCTCGACCGCGCCGCCAGCCGCCGGGCTTTCGCCTATCGCGACTTCGGCGGCCCCTATGGCGGGATCGGCTTCGGCTACGGATTCGGCCGCTGGTAGGCGCGCGTCACGGCAATGCGACTTGCCTGTGAGCGCATTGCCTGACTGGCTGGCGGCAGGGAGTACCGATGTCCACCAGCTTTCCTCAGCCAAGCCGACGCGCCGCCGGCCTCGGCCTCGCGGCGCTGATCGGCTTGCGCCTGCAGCCTGCCATGGCCGGCGGGCTGGCCGAGCGCTTCTCCCCGAGCGGGACCGACAGCCCGCCCGATCACTCCGCCTGGACGAAGCTGCTGGCGCGCTTTCTCAAACCGCGCCCCGACGGCGTCATGGGCGTGGCCTATGGGCACTGGAAAGCCGAGGAGCGCGAGCCGCTGGCGGCCTATCTCGCCATGCTGTCCGGCGTCACGGTGACGCGGCTCTCGCGGCGCGACCAGTTCGCCTTCTGGGCCAATCTCTACAATGCCCGCACGATCGCGCTGGTGCTCGAACGCTATCCGCTCGCCTCGATCCGCGAGATCAATCTCGGCGGCTCGCTCTTCGGCTCCGGCCCGTGGCGAGCCAAGCTCGTCAAGGTCGAGGGCGTCGATCTCTCGCTCGACGACATCGAGCATGAAATCCTGCGCAAGATCTGGCGCGATCCGCGTGTGCACTACGCCGTCAACTGCGCCTCGATCGGCTGCCCCGATCTGCCGCGTGAGGCGTTCACCGGGGCCAATCTGGAGGCGATGCTGGAGCGCGGCGCGCGCGCCTATGTCAACCACCCGCGCGGGGTCAGCGTGGCAGGCGAGGCGGTCACCGCCTCTCGAATCTATTCGTGGTTCGCGGCCGATTTCGGCGATCAGCCGGCCCTGTTTGCACATTGGCGGCGCTATGCCGCCGGGCCGCAGGCGCAGGCTCTCGCGCAAGCGAGCCGGATCGCCGGATATGACTATGACTGGCGATTGAACAGCGTGTGAGGCGTCGCCGATCTCAGACCGGCTGGAACTCTTTCAGCGCCGGCAGACGGGCATGGAGCCGGCGCAGATAGCCGGTCAGTTGCGCCCGCTCCTCCTCGGAAAAGCCGGCGAGCATGAGCTGTTCGCGCGCGGTGGCAAGCGCGATCAGCCGGTCGTGCAGGGCGTAGCCGCTCGGCGTCAGCTCCAGCACCTGACGGCGGGCGTCGCGGGCATCGGGGCTTTCCGCGACGTGGCCTGCCGCGACAAGCGCCGCGACGGAGCGGCTGACCGCGCCTTTGTCGAGCCCGATCACCTCGCAGATGCGCTGGGCCGCGATGGCGGGCTCGATCGCGAGCTGCGAGATGACGCGCCATTCGGTGACGCCGACGCCGAACCGGTCGAGATAGAGCCGCGAGGAGGAACGCGACCAGGCGTTCGAAATCGCGGTGAGGAAATAGGGCACATAGCCCTGCAGATCGAGAACGTCGCGAACGGCCCCGTCATCGTCCCGGCCCGCCCTGTGGCGCATTGTCGAGGGCATGGCGTCTCCTTCATCGCGGACGCCCATCTTCCATGCGCAGCCGCGCCGGGCAAGGCTTTGACGAAACAAGGCTTGACGAGGCGAGGTCGGCGCTCAGGCGATGCGCTTGTCGGCAGCGTCGCAGAGATCGTTCAGCAGGCAGGCCGGGCACATCGGGCGCAGCGCCTTGCAGGTGTAACGGCCATGCAGGATCAGCCAGTGATGCGCGTGCCGCCCGAACTCGTGGGGCACGGCCGCCTCCAGACCCAGCTCGACCTGAAGCACGTTGCGCCCGGGCGCGAGGCGCAGCCGGTTGGCGACGCGGAAGACATGGGTATCGACCGCGTGCGTAATCTCGCCGAAGGCCATGTTGAGTACGACGTTGGCCGTCTTGCGGCCGACGCCGGGCAGGCTCTCCAGCTCGGTGCGCGTCGTGGGCACCTGCCCGTCGAACTCCGCGATAAGCTTCGCGCAGAGCGCGATGACGTTCTTCGCCTTGGTGCGGAACAGGCCGATGGTCTTGACCAGTTCGCGGACCCGGTCCTCGCCCAGCGCCAGCATCGCCTCGGGCGTGTCCGCCAGCGCGAACAGCTTCCGCGTCGCCTTGTTGACGCCGGCGTCGGTCGCCTGCGCCGAGAGAACGACCGCAACCAGCAGCGTGAAGGGGTTGACGTGTTCGAGTTCGCCCTTCGGCTCGGGATTGGCGGCCTGGAAGCGCAGGAAGATCTCGCGGATTTCGGCTGCCTTGCGCGGGCGCACCTTGCCGGGCTTGCGGATCGCCGGAACTGTCCCGGCGGCGCGGCGTCTTGGCCTGTTCTCTTGCGTCATCGCGGCGTTATAGTGCCGCCATGGGTTCCGGCAAGACAGAGTTCGAGGAGGCTGACGCCCGCGCGGTCCCGGCGCGGCCTGTCTTCGACGCGACGATCACGCCGCATCGCTCGCTCGGGCAAAAGGGCTTCCAGACCGTGATGACGCTGGTCTGCCTGATCAGCGTGGCGGCCTCGATTCCGTTCATGGTGCTGGGCGCCTGGCCGGTGGCGGGCTTCTTCGGGCTCGACGCGATCGCGCTGTTCATCGCGTTCCACGTCAATTTCCGCCATGCCCGCGCCTTCGAGCGCATCGTCGTCAGCCCGCTCGAAGTGCTGCTGAAAAAGGTCTCGCATCAGGGCCGCGAGGCGATCTGGCGCTTCAACCCGGCCTGGACCAAGCTGGAGCGCCAGACCGACGAGGATTACGGGCTTTTGCATCTCGCGCTGGTCTCGCGCGGACAGAGCGTGCCTGTCGCGGCTGCTTTGTCGCCAGCCGAGCGCGAGGGCTTTGCCGACGCGCTGGCGACGGCGCTGGCGCGCGCGCGGCGGGGGACGGATTTCGGGGTGGTCTGAAAGCGGCCCTGCGACACGTCTGTTCATCTTCCCAGCTTTCGGGTGGAGACCTCCTGCCGCGACGCCTAGCTTCGCATCATCAGCTTCCATCCGAGGTGCGACAGAGCCATGACCGCCACCATCCAGACACTGAAGGCGATGACGCCGACCCGCTTTTCCAACGCCGTGCTGGCGCGCGCCGTCGAGGCGATGCCGAAGGAGGCCGATTTCCCCTCGACCGCGCCCGGCTCCGACTACGACACCGTCCGGCGCGTGCTCGCCTTCATTACGCAGACCTGGCGCGAACAGCCTTCGATCGAGGCGATCGCGGAGGCCGCCGGCGCGACGCCGACCGACGTCCACCACCTCTTCCGGCGCTGGTGCGGGCTGACGCCGAAAGCCTTTCTGCAGGCGATCACGCTCGACCATGCCAAGGGACTGCTCGGTGCGTCCGCCAGCGTCCTCGACGCCAGCCTCGAGGTCGGGCTTTCGGGACCGGGCCGCTTGCATGATCTCTTCGTCACGCATGAGGCGATGTCGCCGGGCGAATGGAAGGCCGGCGGCGAAGGGCTGGCGCTGTCCTACGGCTTCCATGCCTCGCCCTTCGGCGAGGCGCTGATCGTGACCACGCCACGCGGGCTGGCGGGCCTCGGCTGGGTCTCGTCCAGCGTCGATGGCGGCAAGGTCGTGGGCGGCCGGGCGGAGGCGCTGGCCGACATGATGCGGCGCTGGCCCCATGCCGATTACCGTTTCGACCCACAGACGACGGCGCCTTACGCGGCGCGCATCTTCGACCCGCAGGCCTGGGCCGCCGAGACGCCGTTGCGCGTGGTGCTCATCGGCACGGATTTCGAAGTCAGGGTCTGGGAGACGTTGCTCAGGATACCGGTCGGCCGCGCCACCACCTATGGCGATGTCGCAAGCCATATCGGCAGGCCGACGGCGGCGCGCGCGGTCGGCATGGCGGTCGGCAAGAATCCGATCTCCTTCGTCGTGCCCTGCCACCGCGTCATCGGCAAATCGGGCGCACTGACCGGCTATCACTGGGGCCTGACGCGCAAGCGCGCCATCCTCGGCTGGGAGGCCGGCCAGACCGCCGGCCAGGCGAACAGCTCCGTCGCCGCCTGATCAGACCCGGCGCAGGCCCCACGGATAAGGGGCCGAGCCCGGCAGCATGCCGGACAGGGCGCATGTCTGCATGGCATTGACCGCCGGACGAAACGTTGCCGCAACGTCACGGTCAGCAAACGGCGCGCTCCAGTTTTGAATTCATCTAAGCTACTGAAATGAATGCGGAATTGTCATGCGTGTGTTGCATGGATGCAATTGACGCAGCCCGGCGCCCTTGTCACAGAAGCGGGGTCCACGACAGGCAGCCACACCATCCCAGCCACCCAGATCGTCGGATCAATCCGTTTCCACTGGGGGCGCAGGCACGCACAGGGCCTGCCGGGGGCTGTCATGAGCACATCGAAGATTCCGTTTTCCCTGCGCGGCGCAGGGGCCGCTGCGCCACAGCCGCAGATCGCCGCTCCGAACGGCCAGAGCCAGACGCTCGGTGTGCTGGCGGCAGCCTGCATCGCGACCGCCGCCCCCTATGCCGGTGCGCAAGCGCAGACGACTTCGGGCCAGTTGCCGGCGCTGAATGTCGAGGCTCCCGCCGAGGTGCGGCGCGCCCAGCCGGCCCGCGCAAGGCCGAGCCAGGCGCGCGCGACGCCGCGCGCCGCACG